>Ga0213868_10001263_pt1 | contig 24376 bp, 5 predicted proteins | sample PICome_9_FD_160087 | JGI IMG/M metagenome (GOLD analysis project Ga0213868, IMG submission 160087) | Coastal seawater microbial communities near Pivers Island, North Carolina, United States - PICO127 | ecosystem: Environmental > Aquatic > Marine > Coastal | place: USA: North Carolina | collected... | reverse complement strand
CGGTGATTCCGATCAAAGGTTCGACCTGAACTCCTTCAATATAGTGACCTATCTTTGGTCTATGCATGGAATCGACGTTCGATGGATGTATATTGACGATGCCAGCGTAAGCATTCGTCATGATCGAGACGAAAGTAGTTGAGTTCGAGTTCCATCCTGGACCATTTTCTCAATATTCGACGAAGTCAAACATGGTGATTCCGATCAAAGGTACGACCTGAACTCCTTCAATATAGTGACCTATCTTTGGTCTATGCATGGAATCGACGTTCGATGGATGTATATTGAAGATATTTCGTCGAGGTCTTCTGTTTTGAACTTTTTAAACTTCCTCAGCGATGCATCTAAGTAGTTTCACTTCAATCACACTAGTTTTAAATACTTCGACTTACATCGTATTATTGCTTTGTTCATATACAATATTTGGCTTTAGTTCTTATAATTGCCGAAGATATATACATTTGAAAATTTTGAATGATGAAGATTAATCATCAAACTAAACTAGATACTTACTTTCCAAAACAGACTATAACTGACTTTTGATATTCCTCTAGCAATCATACTCATATATAGCTGTGATTTTGTGCTTTAGACCAATGCGCAGGTGCGAAAAAGTGCAATTAGTTTTAGTGCAATCACTATGTTTCAAAAAGCTCCGATCTTGCAACTAAATAGACTGTGTAGATACGAAGAAAAATCCGTGCAAGAAATTTCGTTCACTTCTTTTTCGCAATCTAAAATGATCCGCTCATAATGCTCACCATTTTCCCTGGCATTTCGTTCTTCCTCAATAGCCCTCTTCGACTCCGCTTCTATTCGTTTAACTTGAATACTAAGACTTTGACTTTTGAACCTTTCATAAGCTTCATAGAGTTCCTGTGCGATATAAAATTTTTCCACCTGAACAAGAAACTGAATGGTTTCTTCTATGATCAATGTTTGTTCCTTATCTATGACTGAGTTTTTGAGAGTTGATACTAAACGAACTAGCTCTTCTTCACTTCCTGGTTTTATTCCCTTTCGCTCACGTCTCGACTTTTTCATCTTCTTCTTTTTGTTTTTTCCTATGCTGTTATACTTAGACTTGTGCCGATTGCTGTCATCGTTAGTAACACTAAATGTACTAAAAGACCCCGCAGTAATGACACTTGAAACACTGCTCATAGAACCAACAGTACTGGTGCTTACGTTACTCTGAATACTCATATTTGATGCATTTGAAGCGAGAGAAAACAGACTACCTGTTTCATCGTTATCTCCAGCTGTTTCTGGGTCATAACCAGCTGCTTTCGCTTCCCGACGAATCTTGAGAACTTCCGAATACCTTCCAGTAGCAGTAATGAAGTCATCTAGCTTGCTGTCAAAACTAGGTAAGCAACTTTGGGCGTATGTCACAGCTGACATCACAATTTGATTCAGTAAATCTGATCTGCGATACAGGGTTGCTATGCGACGGGCCTCAAACCACAATTCCGCATTACAGAGCAACTCAACGGCGCTAGCTACATCTTCACAATAATCAAGGTAGATTCTTGCTCCGGCCAAATGACCATCACGTTTAGAATATCGTCCACTCATGTTTGATGCGATCTCTGTAACGATATCATTTGCTGCAACCGCTCTTGATCTATCATCTCCATCAAAATACGCAAAAAAAGTTCTATAGTCACCACACTTTCTTGCGGCTATCATTGCACCATCTAAATATTTTGGTGTCGCAGTAAGGAAAATAGATAAAGCAAGTTCAGCTTTGTTCTCTCTCAGGAGTCTCTCTCCAAACAAAATCATAAGTTGATGATGCCAATGTGGATAACTCGTGAAAAGATCCAATCCAAGCTCATGAAGCTGATGTTCAGCAATGAACTCTTTGCATTTTATAAAATTGTCTTCTTTATAATCCAAAACGGCTGCGTCCTTATCGAAGTCTGGCACTCCAAGCTTGAATAAGTGCCTCAAAGCCGATTCAAATCTTTTCAATCTAACATCTATTTCATATTTCGCCTTAAATTCAGGAATTTCGTTCAAACGCTTAAGCATTGGAATATAGACTTTTGGATCCATTTGCGAGTTGCGTGCAACAGCTTTGGCTAGCTCAAAGTCATACATCCCTAGAGCGGTATCGAATAAAATTTCGTAGTCAGCAAGAAAAGCGAGGTATTGAATAGAATTTTGTGCGCTATCTGATAACAAAGAGGATCTCTTTTTTCCAACTGCAACATGATTCTGCTCATTTTCGGCTTCTTTCTTAATCAAATACAGCGCACTCTCGAGCTTAGGTGGAGTCTCTTTCGCATAAGTGGATAAAATAGGTAAAAGGAAGTTACCTTCATTACTGCAATTGCTATCTGTTTTGGACATCATCTCATCGCGCATCATCGAACAAATTCTATTCACTTTGCTTGAGAAGTCAAAAGAGGGGCAATCGTCGATAAGGCGTTCACCAAATCTCAATTTGAGCCATGTTGGGATCTTATATTTCCACTCCGTAACATCGAAGTTTTGAAGACTCGCGATGAATAAATTCAAGTGGTCAGCTTTTTGAACTTGGTCAATAAATTTCCTTATACCTCCAGATGCGACGAAATGACTAGGATTCATGTCAATAATCAAATTCATATCAACCTTTTGCTTCCTCATTAGATCAAGTGCGTCACTATATTTTTCCATGTTAATTAATGTCATAACATATGGCAAAACCAATGCCCTCGGATAAACTCCTTCAAGATTTCCCCGCGGTAGTTGAAGGATTACACTCGGTTGATTTGGAAGTATAGCAACAATCGAAGACCCGCGTTCTACCGTTCTCGATTCGTATCCTTCGGAAAAGACATCAAGGTTTTCTTCTGACCCCATCAAAGGGTCGTAATCTTTCATTACCAGCAGCGGGAGAAAACGCAAGATAGATCTTGATCCCAGAGTAACATATGATAAGAAGCCGTGCGCCGGGGACAAGACAAATGAAGAAACGGCATCGCAGAGTTGCCGCTCGCCGAAGTAAAGACGAGAACGATCTGACATACCCACGATTAATTTCTTTTCATCCGTAGCTAAACCAGAAATCCAAGGACATGGTTCTAGAAGCGACGACTCTGATTCGCAGGGAACGAGAGAGCAGAACTTGTTACCTAAGTCGGATTTGAAAATGAACAAGTTTCCATTCGTCAACTCTACCAGCGCACTTCCTTGCAGTGATAAAATATTCGTACCGTCTACGTTAGACCAATTGACTTGTCTCAATACCTTTCCTTCGACAACTATACTTTCTGAATCGATTATTTCAGTATGGGTTCCAAGCTCTTCGTTAAGAACCACAGTAAAACATATAAGCTCATCTTTGAATGCGTCGCGACATTTTACAGCCAAAACTCGTACATAAGTTTTGTCACCCAAAGCATTCAAATCAACAACCAGACACTGTCTGATGAAACAACCCGGCTGCAATACAGATGCCAAATGTACAGTTCCAACAACCGAGAGTTTGTTGCTTTTGCCGCCATCAAATATTGCTTTTCTTGAATCGCAAAATGCTATGACGTTATTATTCAAATAAACTAGAATGTTTACCGCAGCTGTGCCGTTCATACTAAGATAGGACGGAACATGCGAAATTCCAATTATTGAATGTTCAAAGGATATGCGTTTTTCAAACATAGGCGGGGGGATCATATTTCGCTGAAAATCTGTCAAATTCAAATGAACACCATCAATTACAGCTGATGTACCCTGTTGTGAAGTGGTCGCGGTATCCCAGGCAAAACGGTACTGTTTCCAATCCCGAGAAATATTGTTAGAACCATGTTGTATCGCTATTGATACATCACAGCTCTTACTTTCGTCAAAAAGCAAATGAGTCACCTTTTGACCTGGTTGAAATTGTTCTTCGTATTTTAGATACCAGTGATAGTTATTTCGATGGTAAAATTGAACTTTACAACATACTCGGCCATCCGCATTTCCTACAAGCGTGATGGCAAATAAATCGCTATCAGCATTCCAAGACATGTGCTCCACCTCTTCATGATCATTTCTGTTCTCGAGCCTAAATCCGCCATGCTGCAAACAATTGGGCTCCAAGAATACAATGTTCCGTCCTTTGCGACCCTTCTTTTGCACGCATGCCAACAAATTAGAAGTATTAGGACCTGCCCATGCAATATTAGAATCTCCTAGTAAGTTTGAGATTGTCTTTCCACTACCATCTTCAGTTCTAGAGATTGCAATGTTCTCGAGGGATCCGGCTTCGAAAATGCGAATTTTTCTCGTATCATCTGCAATATCATGGCTTGATACTGCTATTAGCTGATTATCTGTTTTCTTGTTCCAGCATAAAGAAATAGATTGTTCCAAATCATGATGAGGTAAAGGAAGTTCTGATAAAATTTCGAACTGAGAGTTCATCGTCATAATAACGGGAATTTTCCCATCATCATCCATCTGGTAAGTGACTAAAGCTAATATTTCCGAATCTGCGCTCCATGCAGCACATTGTATCCCATAATCAAAGCAACCAATCATTTCTTTAGATTCTCCATCTAGTGATATTGAGAGGATAGCACCACTTTTCGAGAGTACCACCAAGGAATCTGAATTTTCTTCGTAAGAAAGGTGAAACCAATCAGCGTCAGCTTTACCAGGTTCTTCTCCAGGTTCAAGCAGAGAGTTCAAATCAATAGACCATAAGATTTCGTCATATACGTTAATGGATACTAAATGTCCAGAACTTGTGAGTATGTAATGGGCCGACTCATCGGGATTCGAATGTTGCAGCATGTCGGGATCATCATGTTCAAAATTTGGGTTCGGTAGCAAAGACAAGATGAAGTCCTTCTGATCCATACAAGGTGTAGAGTGATTGGTTTCTGTTAGTAATATAAGATTTTTCATTCTTTAGTTTTGAATACAATTAACTAGAGACATAGAGAGTCAGTGAACAACTAAGGTAAGTAAGTACTTATTTCGTTTTTCGACTTGTTCGCTGCTTGCGATTTAGGTGAGTGGCGGAGAAAGCATCACTGGAAATAGGTATGCAAAGTGATAGCTAGTACTTGACGGCTTCACGCTTGACGACAGATTTTTTACGATAACTCCATACGAGTCACTCATAACTACTTATGATATGTCCATAAAACAAGGAACAACTTTCAGTGCACTTTACTATGGTATATACCGTTGGATATCCTGTTTGAATATTCAAGTGTACTTTGATGCTTATGGGTATGATTGATAGTCATTTTTATTCATATTCACAAATCGAAATGATTTTTTATAAAAAAAAATAGAGGAATCGCCTTCTTTCAGTACGACGAAAAATCAGCAATCTTTCGATTTTTTTGTCATGTTATTGTTTGAATTCAAAGAAGGTATTCTTAGTGATCCTTTTCATATATTTTTTCAAAGCAACTTTCTTAAAGTTTAACTGAAAATATCTTCATGGTAAGAAAAAATGAGGTTTGATTGTGATGCTTCGTTTTGACAACTTCTTTCGAATGTATTTGTTACTGAACCATTTCATTCCAAGCAACGATCGCCAGAGATTCGATGGGAAAAGCCAAAGTGTATTGGTGACTTACCTTCTCCTCGTTCAGGTCATACGATTAATTATGTAGACTGCTTCGCATACTTGTTCGGGGGTTGTACGACTCGAGAAGACAATGTGTCACCAGGTCCATCAAATGATCTTTTCAAATTGGACATGAGTTCCGACTCCGCATATTATTGGACGAAGATCAAGCCGACAGAAAGAAATTCAGGACAGCCATGCGCTCGATGGCATCACAGTGCGACTGTCTTTGATACTTGTAAAATTGTTGTATTTGGAGGTTTTACAGCCAGTAAAGATCTACCGCATCTGAGCGATGTTTGGGTGTTAGATACTGCTAAAGATGTTTGGCTTTCACAAAATGATCTCATTGCAGATTCATCAGAGGGAGTCTCTATTGATAGTAGACCCTTTTGGAAAGATAAAATCGTCAAAGTTGACCATCCATGTCCTCGAGGAAGTCATTCTTCTGTATTGATAGAATCATTCATTTTCGTTTTTGGAGGATATGGAGGCGAAGGTTTTGCTAGACGCGATTTTAATGACCTTCACGTGCTTTGTCTAAAGACTTGGACTTGGTTTGAGGTCGAAACTTGCGGTAAGAAACCTAAACCAAGATCTGGCCACAAATCCGTCTATTTTGACGGAAAATTGTACGTCATGGGAGGCTGGAACTCCGTCGAGACATTTGACGATGTGCATATTCTTGACATTGAAACATTGTCCTGGAGCCAACCGAGCGACATTAGTGGACCTGATGGATGGGGACCTAAAAGATGGAATTTATCCGCTGTCGCTGTTTTCGCAGTTCCGTTTTGGAAAATATTTATATTTGGAGGGAAGTCCGGCGATCTTGATCAGAACAACCCTCAAGGGTCATATCTAAATGACATTCAGGTCTTAGAGACTATCCGCTTAGATGATGCCTCCCTTCAACCTAAGATGAGATGGATCCGACAACATGTAACTGGGGAGAAACCTTGTCCTAGATCAGACTCGGATATGTTTTATTCGCCAAGCACCGGAAAATTATATATTTTTGGAGGTTGGAGCAACATATGGTATGGAGATCTATACTCTTGTGACGTTTCGTCTGTTGTTGGGCCATCGTATAATGTATTTTCCCTTGAATCAAAAGATTGGAAACAGCCCACTGGTCCAGTAACAGGGAATACAGAAATTGTATTACTTGGTAAAGGTTTTTCTTCTGCTTCGAGTACATGCGCGACTATACGTTTGGCGTGTACAAAGGGTCATATAGACGTTATCGGAGGAGTTCTAGATGACGCAACCATTGCATTTTCTACCCCAAATTTTCAGAAATACGGGGCTGTCAAAGTTCAAGTTCGCGTGAAAATCGGATCACAGAGTTTTACGAATGATTCTGTAGAATTTGGCTTTTTTTCCGTCACATGTTGTTCCGAAACGGTTGCATTCGGGCCAGGACTGATGGCTTCAAATTTCAGTAATTCTGAAACTTCTTTTTTAATTCAGGCGAAGGATAGACTCGGAAGAGATCGTCTTTGCGGTATGGATGAGTACGAGGTCAACATAACTCATCCTGCTTCGAAATCAGTTGTCCCGTGCCGTATTCAAGACAATAATGATGGAACCTACCTGGTTAGCTACACACCGATTCTCTGCGGAGAGATGATGATTGATATCAAGTTCTTAGGATCTTTTAAAGGTAAAGCAGGGGCAATTCGGGGCTCACCTTTCCGTTCTATAGCTGTATCACCTGAGGAAGGAGACGCTTATGCGAGTGCTTTGAATGGACTTGCAGCTCAAAAATTTATCGAAAAGGCGATTCAAGATATGAATGATTCTGTACTCTCTACTGAAAAAGGTATTAATATCAAAGTTTCAAAAAGTGATGTTAAATCACTTCTCTCTGTGAAAGAGAATCTTCAAAAGATCTCCTCAATTTCTGATTCGTTTGAAACATCGATTGCAACGATTCGTTCATATTTGCAATATCTAATACGATCGAAACTGAAATTTCCCCAGGTAGGTAAGGTTCTCAATCAACTAGAGCTTGTATCGAAAAGATGGCATGAAATTAAGGAAGTTGTACCATACACCAAAGAAAGAATTGCCCCCGTTGACAATATTTGGACAAGCAAAACCAAGTTCAAAATCGAAGCTTATTCGAGAGAGCTCAAAGAGAAAGGACTGAATTTTCGTCAAAAAGATTTCTGGTCGTGTGTTCGTCAAAACGGAGATCCGATTTCAGCTAAGGAAATCGAAAAATCCTTTAATGATACAACACTGGAACTTGCCAGAGAGACGAAGCTTTTAGAAGAAAATGCCTACTTTTGTGATATGTTTCATTTGGAGGATATGATCGTTCCAAGTAGAAATCTATTAATTGATATGAAGCGTGATGTTGCTGCAATGAAGGACGTTTGGAAGATGCATGCTAATCTTGATGAATCCATTTCCCGAGTTAAACAGCAGCAATTGAATCATGTCAAGATTGATGAACTTGAAGATTTGGCCAGGACTCAAATGAATGCTGTTAAGTCAACTGATAAACGTATTCGCTGGAGTGAAGCATTTCGTTCCCTTGAAGAAAAGTCGAAGATTTTTTTAGGAACCGTTCCTCTAATTTCCTTGCTCATGTCCAAATCGATGCGTCCAAGACATTGGTTTGCATTAATGGATGTTGCCAAGAGAACAGACTTTGAGCCACCTTCTGAAAATCCCAATATTTTACTTGGTTCTCTTCTGGATATGGATCTTTATTCTTTAAGTCATCATGTTGAAGAACTTTGTGATCAGGCAACAAAAGAAGAAAAAATTGAGAATAGTTTAATTCAAATTGAATCGAGATGGTCTAAGATTGTATTTACCATGACTCCATATGCTAATCATATCGATGGAGATGATGAAATCCCGCTACTTTCTATTGAAGAAGATGACTTTGAGTCACTTGAAAATGATCAGTTGGTAATTCAAAACATGTTAGCCTCCCGCTATGTGTCTGAATTTGAAACCAAAACTAGATATTGGCACAAGACACTCTTTAATATTAATGAGGTTATCTTACTTATCACTGAGATTCAAAGATTATGGTCATACCTTGAACCATTGTTCATTCATTCAGCGGAAGTGAAACGTGAGTTACCAGAGGATACTGCTCGATTTTTTTCGATTGATAAAAATGTCCAAGCTACCCTGAAGACAGCTTGGTCAGTTCACAATGTGAAATTGGCGTGTAATCAAGATGGGTTGATTGAGAACCTAGAATTTGTACAAGAGCAACTTGATATGTGCAAGAAAAGCCTAACTGACTTTTTAGATAGCCGTAGACGCGAGTTTCCACGTTACTACTTCGTTAGCGAGGCCGATTTATTAGATATTTTATCCAATGGTGGAAATCCTAAACGAATACTCGTACATATCTCTAAGGTGTACCTATCAACGAAAACCCTCGTTCTTAACGAAAGAATGTGCACAGAGGATGGTAGACCATTGGCTGTAGAATTTGTAGCAGGCGTTGGATCTGAAGTGTGTAAATTCGAACCCCCCGTAAAATTAGATGGAAAAGTTGAAGTGTATATGCAGACTATCTTGGATGGTCAGAAAAAATCCATATTTGAAACTGTAAAACGGAGCATTGTGCGGTATCAGAGACAACCAAGATTTGAATGGGTTCTTGCCAAAGAAGGACCGTCCGGTAGACCTCTTGATCCAGCGCAGACTTCTCTCCTAGTTTTAGCAATTAATTACGTTTCTGAAGTTGAAAATGCGTTCATAGATATGTCAAATGGCTTCCAAAATGCTATGATTGAATACTCGCAGAAACAAGTTAAACAACTGAGCGATCTTATTCGACTAACGCATTCTGATTTGTCAAAAGGAGAAAGAACTAAGGTCATGGTATGTATTACAATGGATGCACATTCAAGAGACATCGTAGAGAAAATTGTTCGCAGTAATATTGACTCGGCTGATAGTTTCATGTGGCAATCTCAGCTGAAACATAAGTATCGAATACCGCCTTCATACGCGAGACACCAACACAGAGATCCTAGTTTAAGAGGAGATAATCAAGAAAGAGTTGAAATCGCAATCTGCGATGCCATTCTTCCTTATGACTACGAATACTTGGGTAATGGCCCCAGACTTGTCATTACTCCATTGACAGATAGAGTTTATGTAACGGCAACGCAAGCGCTCAATTTAAATATGGGCTGTGCTCCAGCTGGGCCTGCAGGAACTGGAAAAACTGAGACTACAAAAGATCTAGCAAATGCATTGGCTAAGCTTATTTACGTTATCAACTGTTCACCAGAAATGGACTACAAGGGATTAGGGAACATCTTTAAAGGGGTTGCATCAAGTGGAGCCTGGGTCTGTTTTGATGAGTTTAACCGTCTTATCCCCGAAGTTCTCTCCGTATGTACGGTTCAATTCAAAGCCGTTTGCGATGGAATTTCATTATCGTCCCCAAGAATACGTGTCGAAGGGGACGAGATAATACTTGACCCTACTTGCGGTGCTTTTATTACCATGAATCCTGGCTATCTGGGTCGTTCGGAACTTCCAGAGGGCTTAAAGGCTCTTTTCCGACCCATGACAGTAATGGTTCCCGACCTTATCCTCATTTGCGAAAACATGCTTATGGCTGAGGGATTTGTAACCGCTAAATCTCTTGCATCGAAATTTTTCTGTCTCTATGCTTTACTAAAATCACTTTTATCAGCTCAATTGCATTATGACTGGGGTCTTCGGGCTATCAAATCTGTTCTGGTAGTTGCCGGTGGATTTAAACGTGCTGAACCGAATCTAGCTGAAGACGCGCTTCTAATGCGAGCTTTACGAGATTTTAATATCCCGAAGATTGTAAAAGAAGATGAAGTGATCTTCTTTGGCTTATTGGGTGATCTATTTCCAGGTCTTGATCCTCCAAGAAAGAGAGACGAGTTTCTTGAGAGCTACGTTGTAGATGCATGCAAAAAATTAGGAAACGACCCAGATGAGACGTTCTGCTTGAAGGTTATTCAGCTTGAGGAACTTTTGGCAATTCGTCATTGCATTTTCATAATGGGGCCTGCTGGATCCGGAAAATCTCAATGTTTATGGACTCTCAAAGAGGCTAGAGACTTACGAGAACCCTCTATGGCTACAAAGATCGTTGATTTGAACCCCAAAGCAGTGAAAACTGACGAGCTTTATGGATACATTAGTATGGCCACTCGTGAATGGAAAGATGGATTATTGTCGAATATAATGAGAACTCTCTCTAGCATCCCTGATGAAAAACCAAAATGGATACATCTAGATGGCGACTTGGATGCTAACTGGATCGAATCGATGAATTCAGTGATGGATGATAATCGCATGTTAACACTTGCATCCAACGAAAGAATCCCCTTGCTTCCACATATGCGAATGATTTTCGAGATTCGCGATTTAAGACACGCGACACCCGCAACAGTTTCTCGCGCAGGTATCTTGTACATATCGACAGATGAGGGTTCTCAATGGAAGTCTCTTATCAACAGTTGGATTATGAAGAAATTCGACTGGGACGAATCAAAACGAACTTTTCTAAGAGAGTTATTTGATGAATATATTTCAAAGGCTTTGATATGGATTATGATCAACGTCTCCTCAATCGTACCAATTGAAGATATGAACCGAGTTCAAGTTCTTTTAAATATGCTGGATTGCTGTTTAGACCATCAAATTATGGATAGAAACGATTCTATTGAAACTGTCTTTGTGTATTGCGCCGTCTGGGCGCTTGGATCACCGATATGTACATCTGATGATGGTACTGATAATCGGAAAATTTTCAGTGAATGGTGGAGGCAAGAATTTGGAAGGGTTAAGTTTCCATCAAGAGATACTGTATTTGACTATTGGCTTGATCTGGAAACAATTAACTTTGAACCTTGGATAAAGTCTCCACATTTCTCCACAGTCGATTTTGACACCAGCTCTGTTCCTATGTCACAACTGACGATTCCAACCCCAGAAACATCCTCCGTAGCGCACTGGATTGATCTGTTGTTAAAGATGAGAAAGCCTGTAATGATGGCCGGACCTGCTGGAACGGGGAAAACCCAGGTGATGAGGGGTATTCTTGGGAGACTTAATCATGAGGATTATCAGACTTATACCATCAATTTCAATTTTTATACAACTGCCTCTGTACTATCTAATAGTATGTCTATTCCACTTGAGAAAAAGACCGGTACGAACTATGGACCGGTTGGTAATACAAAGCTCGTCTACTTTGTTGATGATCTTAATCTTCCAGAGGTCGACATTTACAATACGCAATCGGCTATTGCACATCTCCGTCAGCATATAGAGTACGAGCACTGTTATGATTTGCAAAAAATGTCTTTAAAGAATATCGCAAATACACAAGTAGTTACTTGTATGAACCCAACCGCTGGAAGCTTTGTGGTGAATCCAAGGTTACAAAGGTGGTTTGCTACATTTGCAATTGGTCTACCAGGTTCAACTTCATTGTTGACGATATTCCAAACGTTTCTTGACGGTCATTTGGCTAATTTCAATCAAGAGATCAAGGATATCAGCAACCATTTGATTAAAGCCGCCTTAGGACTTCACGCTTCCGTATCTTCATCATTCAAGAAAACTGCTATCAATTTTCACTATGAATTTAATATTCGTCATATCAGCAATATCTTTCAGGGGTTGTTGGTATCCAAGCCATCATCTTTTGCATCGGCTGAGAAATTTATTCTATTATGGTTGCACGAAAGCGAACGAGTATATGGGGACCGTCTAGCATCAGAAAGCGATTTGGCAACATATAATAATTTAGTCCAGGCACATTGTAAGAAAATTTTCCCTTCCTTTCCAATAGCAAAATACTACGCCAAAGAAAACGCAGAACCGTTACTATTTTGTCACTTTACTGAAAACTTAGATCATTCCGTTTATGACCAAGTAACATGCCTGCAGACTTTGAATAAAGTATTGGATAGTGCGTTACAAGAATACAACGATACAAATGCAACGATGGATCTAGTTCTTTTTGAAGATGCCATGAAACATGTAGCTCGAATTGTCCGTATTATTCGAAACGATGGCGGGCACGCTCTCCTATTAGGAGTTGGAGGCAGTGGGAAACAGAGCCTGGCGAGACTTTCAGCATTTATTTGCGGTTATTCTTTGGAACAAATTGTGATCGGAAACTCTTACTCTATCAATGACTTCAAGGACGACTTAAAGGTCATGTACCATAAAGCAGGAGTCAAAGGTGATGGAGTACTATTTCTTTTAACAGACTCACAGATTTCAAACGAGCGGTTTTTAGTTTACATTAACGACCTTCTCTCTAGCGGAAATATACCTGATTTATTTGCACCGGATGAAGTAGATTCCATATGTAATACTTTATCAAAAAAGGTGAAAGCCAATGGTGTAAACCCAGACAAAACGAATTGTTGGGAGTTTTTCATGACCCAAATTAAAAAGAATCTGCACGTGTGTCTATGTTTTAGCCCAGTTGGTGAAGCTTTTAGAGATCGAGCAATGAAGTTTCCCGCGTTAATAAACTGCACTGTCATCGATATCTTCAAACCATGGCCAGAGGACGCTCTGTACAGTGTAGGCAAAAAGTTTCTAAGCGATGTTGATCTTGGCAGTGATCTTCATCGAGATGTTATAGAAAGGTTTTTACCCTTCTCGTTTCAAGCAGTAAACAAAATTTCATCGAATTTCAAATCGAAAGAGAAGCGTCATGTGTACACTACTCCAAAATCATACCTTGAATTTATAAAACTATACAAACGATTGCTGCAGGAAAAGCGTAGTCATGCCGAAAGTGCTATTGGGCGATTAGAAAATGGCCTAATGAAATTGAAAGAGACAACAGAAAGCGTGTCAAAACTCGAAGAGACACTCAAAACTATGATAGAAGATGCCGCCGCGAAGAAAGAGAAATCCGAAGAAATAGCAGCCATAGTAGCAAAGGAAAAGGCATTAGTAGAAGCAGAAACAGCTAAGGCACAAGTTGAACAAAAGGAAGTGAAGAGAATTGCCGAAGAGGTTTCGATGAAGCAGAAAGATACCGAAGAGGACTTGGCCAAAGCTGAACCTGCTGTTGAAGCCGCTATGCAGGCATTAGACACGTTAGATCAGAAAGATTTAAGCAGCTGTAAAGGAATGTTAAAACCTCCACCTAAACTTGATGAAGTCTTTGCCGCCACGATGTGTCTACTAGCAGGGATCATGCCGACTGTTGTCGTAAACAAGGCCGGAAAAGTGAAAGATACAAGCTGGGATGCTGCGAAGAAACAATTGATGGGAAATATAAAAGATTACATGACTCATTTGAAAGATATTAAAAGATTCGTCGACGATGGAACGATCAATCCCAATAATTTTAAGGAGGTTCGACAGTACATTGAACAAGACTATTTTAATGTTGATACTATGAGGACAAAAAACCAGGCAGCTGCTGGCCTCTGTTCATTTGTTTTAAATATCGTCACTTATTATGACATCGTAGTAACTGTCGAACCGAAACGTAAAGCTTTAGCTGAAGCAAACATCCAACTTCTTGAGGCAAACCAAAAACTCGAAATAGTCATGGCACATGTGGCAAATCTCGAAGAAAAACTAGCAAAACTGAACCATGAGTTACAGGAGGCAAATAAAAATAAACAAGAGGCCATGGACGCCGTTAAAAAAGGAGAAAGAAAGTTGAACTTGGCACAGCGTCTTACCAACGCTCTTAGCAGCGAAAATGAAAGGTGGGCCGAAAATATCCTAAATTTGCGAAATAACTCTAAACTCCTAACGGGGGACGTCTTAATGGCAAGTGCGTTTGTTGCTTATGCAGGACCTTTCACGAAGCCATTCCGTAATATGTTGATGGATGAGGTATTTTTACCCTTTTTGAAAAAGGAATTTACAAAGGCCTGCAAGGGCGAGGAAACTGCAATACCTATGAATCATCGTGGCAATTTTTTGAACGTGCTGACAACAGATGCCGAAATCGCTCAATGGAATGCTGATTTATTACCAGCTGACATCGTGTCCACTGAAAATGCTGCAATTGTTTCCAATACTTCACGATGGCCGTTGCTGATTGATCCACAACTACAGGGTATTCGATGGTTGAAGAAAAAGGAAGGAGGTACGGATCGCAATATCCAGATTGTGAGATTAGGACAGAAGGATTGGCTCCAGAAAATTGAAAGAGCAGTAGAAAATGGTCATACACTCGTCATCGAGAATATTGGAGAGAGCATTGATGCTGTGTTAAATCCAGTCATTCAACGAGCTACGTTCAAAAGAGGTTCTCGCCACTTCATAAAAATTGGTGATAAAGAGTTTGATTTCCATCCGGACTTCAGACTGTATCTGCATACCAAACTAAGTAATCCTCATTATCCCCCTGAAATTCAAGCTGAGACCACCATGATAAATTTTACTGTTACTGTTGCTGGCTTAGAAGACCAACTTCTGAGCCTTGTTGTTCAGAAGGAGAGACCCGACCTGGCTACGTTGAATGATGAACTCATTCGAAAGCAGAATGAATTTACGATTCGAATGAAGCAACTCGAAGATAGTATTTTGTATAAATTAACTTCTGCTAAGGGTGATGTTACTGAAGATGTGGCACTCATTGAGAGCTTAGAAGAAACAAAGGTGATGAGTGATGACATTGAACAGCAGAGTCAGCTCGCAAAACAAACTCAGGCAAGCATTTTCAAAGCCAGCGAGATATACAGACCCGTTGCTAGTAGAAGTTCGCTCCTATTCTTTCTCATGAACGATTTAGTGAAAATTCATTCATATTACATTTATAGTTTGGAATCGTTTCAAATAGTATTTTACAGAGGCATCCAGGCTGCAAAGTCAATTCAAATCCGAGATATCGACACAGAAGATGAACCAGTATCTGAGGAGATGCTTCTTAAACGTTGTTCTCAGTTAAAGGAAAGTATCACGTTAACTGTGTTCAACTATATCCGTAGGGGTCTATTTGATAAAGATAAGCTTACAGTAGCCGTTATATTAACTCTCAATATATTGACTATGGAGGGGCATCTGGATCAAAATGAAACAATGTATCTCTTGCAAGATAATGTGGCTTTAGATCCCGGAGACATTGGGTTACTTGAAGCTTGGCTGCCCCGACATATCTGGCCTAAAATTAAGGGCCTTGAAAGCCTTGATCATTTCAAAGGACTCGGGGATGATATACAAAGTGACTCTGATGAATGGAATGAATGGTTCAATTCGGATAGTCCAGAACTAAAGTCTCTTCCAGGCGAATACGATAAGACAATCACGAATATACAAAAGTTGATTTTACTGAAAGTGATGCGCCCTGATCGACTCTTGAAAAGCCTCCGTGACTTTGTTTCAAATACAATGGGACCAGAATATATTACTGAACGGTCATTTAATATGCGTTCCACTTTTGATGAGACGAATAATCAAACTCCAATTTTCTTTACGTTGTTTGCCGGAGTAGACCCAACTCCATGGGTAGAAGGTCTCGGGAAAGAATTGAACAAAACAATTGAAAATAAGAAATTTGTGAACATCAGTATGGGCCAAGGCCAAGAAATGCCAGCGGAAGAAATTTTGCGAAGGTCTGCTAAAGAAGGCAGTTGGGTCATGCTTCAAAATTGTCATTTAATGAGCTCATGGGTTCCAAAACTAGAAAGCCTTCTGGAACATATTTCACAAGATGCGGATGAGGATTTCAGGTGCTTCATCAGCGCAGAACCACCACCGTTTCCAACAATGAAAAATATGCCTGAAAGTTTAATGCAAAACTGCATTAAGGTGTCAAACGAAGCGCCGACAGACATCAAGAGTAATTTGATCCGCTCCTGGGATAATTTTTCCCAGGAGACATTCGATGGATGCAAAAAACCCAGAGAAATGAAGGCATGCTTGTTCAGCCTTTGTTGGTTTCATGCAATTGTTTGTGGTCGCAGGCAGTTCGGCCAACAAGGATGGTCCCGAAAATACAGTTTTAACAATGGCGACTTACTGATCTGCTCTGATATCCTTCGAAGTTATTTAGATTCAAATGAGTGTGTACCATGGGATGATCTGCGATATATTTTCGGAGAAATCATGTATGGAGGACATATTACTGATGCTTGGGATAGAAGAGTCTGTCAGTCGTACCTTGAAGTTTATCAGCAAGAGGGGTTATTCCAAGGATGTGAACTCGCCCCAGCATTCAAATCGCCTTCACCGGATGATATGGCATACGAGGATTACATACACTACATTAATTCATCCATGCCGGTTGAAACACCGCTGCTGTTTGGTCTCCATCCAAATACTGAGATTCGATACCTAACGAATAATGCCGAGACGCTTTTGTTTGACATCATTTCCATAAATGGAGGAAATGGCTCAAATGGTAGCAAGGGAAGCTTCGAAGACCCAGTTCGTGATACGATAAGAAGTCTCCTCGATAGACTTCCTCCTGAATTTGAGATGGTTCATCTAAGCATTAGGGCTAAATCATTTTTATCAGGACCTTCTGGACCGTATATTGTTGTTGCCATTCAAGAATGTAGACGAATGAACCTTTTATTACAACAAATCAAACGATCTCTGTTGGAATTAGAAAAAGGCTTGAATGGTTCGTTGAATATGAGCGTGGAAATGGAAAATTTATCGAAGGATCTCAGTTTAAATCAGTGGCCGAAATCATGGGTGAATATTCCAAGCCAGAAGAATCTCATGTCTCAATTCTCTGATATTACACTAAGGGTTGAACAATTATGCAGTTGGGTTGAAACTTTTGAAGTACCTAAGAGTATTTGGCTAGGGGGCTTATTCTCCCCAATGAGCTATATTACGGCAGCTTTGCAAGTAACCGCAAGACAACGAGGCTTAGCTTTGGATAAAATGACAATGGAAACACATGTGACGGGCATGAGGGACCTTTCCGAAATAAATGAATCTGCAAGTGACGGTTGTTACGTCCATGGTTTATTTTTAGAAGGTGCGAGCCTTGATAGCAATGGGTTTTTATGTGACAATCAGAATAGAGAAAGCTTCTTCAAATTGCCGATCGTTTATTTAAAGGCTGTTCCAGTTCTGGATTCATGGGAGCCAACATCTGTCGGATTTATGCGGAATGATGAAAGGTTCTATGAAGTACCATGCTATTCAACAAGCTTTAGAGGACCACATTATCTATTTCTTGGTACTCTGAACTGTAAAATAGGAGAAAAGACAAAGTGGATACTTGGAGGCGTATCTCTTTTGTTGGAGGGTGAGCAGTAAGCAATGCTTCTTCGAAAATTTAACAAACCAAATCCTTTTGAAATGCATTAATTTTGTATTTAAGGCGTGATTTTAAATATATGTAGTCCTAACACAGTATTCCATGACAGAGGTGACTTAGTGGCCAAATTTATCAATTGCTTCCTGCGCAAGACGAATATCTGCCTGTACTTTCTTCCTCCTGTAGAAGTGGCATCCACATCCATCTCCTGTGCACATAATTTCAGTATGAAGGGAGTCGTGAACTCGTTGAGCTTCTGACCAAAGTTTGCTGTAACGCAATTCAGCCTCACGCAGTGTCGAGAGCTTTTCTAAGTAAATAGCGGATTCTTGTGGAATACAATATTTGCAGAGATTACCTGACCCAGGCTCAATACTAGCTTTGCAGCCCATACAAGATGCCTTTTTTTGTGCAAACATCATTAGGCTGCCTTTTCTAGCTGTTGGTGTCGGAATGAAGATTTTACGTGTGTGATCACCTTTCAAAAGATTTTTATCGACATCGCCAATAATAGGTTCGAAGATTCGACTCAAAGGTTTAGATAATTGATTGGTAAGATACCATTTACAATCAATTGGTAGGTTATTTTCCAATACAAAAATGGGATCCTCTGCCTTTTCAAAATTGGCAGCTCCCTTTGACCCCGTGATGATAACGTACGGTACACGATCACCCATCTGCGGCGCCGAACCTGCATCCCGCTGTTTCATCCTGGCAGCTAGCTCAACATGGGCCTGTTTTACTTTGTAGTCCTCCTTCTTTCCCCCAAGCCCAAGCGCATATTCGGCCCCTTTGTTAAGTGACTTCGTAATCACTAGACGAGAAATATCCATCTTGTTTTGGAGCAGGTCAGCGATCTGCGACTTCACGTAGTTGATAGCACCACTTACATCTTGCTTAATCAAGATAGTGTCTAAGGATGTTTGAATTACTTCTCTCACAAGAGCACAGTTGTCACGACGAACAGTTTCCAGACCTTTCGTGTCCATATAGTCGAATTTGTCCACGTTCGTCCACATCAAACCAGCATAGCGTTTTTTATTCATCAAAAGGTAAGGACAGTAAACTTTTTCAAACTCCAACAAAATTGGATCGGGAAAAATTGCACTGCATTTTTCAGCTGCTTCAATTGCAAGAGGAAAAGTGTCTTTCACCGTTTTGGTTCCAAATTTGACCATCACAGAATCTGTATCACCATATACAACAACCGCATCATTTTCGTAACCATTTGCTTTCGTATACGTCCTTTCTACATATTCCTTAGTTTTTTCAAGCAACTGACGCCCATAGGAAGTTGTGGAGGATGCTATAGGTAGACAAGGCAGTTGCCCGACAGCAGCACCGGTAAAACCGTACACAGAGTTGGCTGATATCTTAAGAGCCAATTGACGTCCATTCTGCACGGCTTTCTCAAATTCCGTGGGTGCGTTCTTCATGTCCTTCTTTGCTCTCTTTCTCGCGGCTAATAGTTCAGATAAGATAGTGGGTAGAATTCCCTTTTTTACGTGCGAATGAACAAAAATGTGACCGTTATCACTTTTTTTGTATTGATTAGGATTTAAACGTTGTGCATCTTGAGCTGTAACAAGAGTAGAATAACAGAGATTATAAGCTTGCATGATAGACGGATATAAGGAGGCGAAATCCAATGTGGCAATAGTACGCGTATGGCTATTAGCCAATTCTAATGGATTGAGAAATTACTGGTTACACTTTTAAAAAGGGCAACTTTTGACATGATTTTGGGGTTTTTGGTGGGCTATCTGTAAGTTTTCCGCAGCATTGAACACAAGTTTTGACAATCCGGAATGGATTCAATTGAATAATATATTCATAATAGTATTATAATATCATGTTTAATGATCATTATTAAATTACATTGTAAAACATAACCTCTTCAGCAATAGTACATGTAGTATCACCAGGATGCTTTGACCAGCAAGATTTAAAAAAATTGAAGGAAAGAAGAGATGCCAATCTCCGGCACAAATCGTTTTCAAAAAGAAATCTTTCACAATCTGTCCCAATGAACTCTATCAATCGATTCCCCTTGAAGGAAATTGTCCCCTTGATCAAATCCACTGATACCAATGCTGAGGATCATGACCAATCAAATCGACAAGACATGTCCCTCTCAACATCGGAGGAGAATGTCAAACCTTCTAAATTGATGTTGAGGAAGACGTACAAAAGAAAGATGGATCAATTTGATTCTAGTACCCATAGAAAGATGGAAGTTACTGATGAAAGTATTGATTCAGAGGATGAAGTCTCTGTCTTCCAGAATGATTCTACTACACACATCAATCCCAATGATGATGTAAACTCTTCTTCCAATGCTGGTGGTCCAACAGAGCATCTAGTTGATACTTCCCAGGGAACTGTGAATAGCTCACCTTTCCAGTGTGAGAAATGTAATGTCTACTTTCCTACCAAAGCTTCTCTTGATAATCATAGGAATAAAAAAACCCCTTGTGTCAAAGTTGGTGTATTCAAGTATGTATGTGCTAAATGCTCATATAAAACAAATCATCCCAATGCTTACCAAAGACATGTGAACAGAAAAACAGATTGCTCTGGTTCAGAAAAAATTCTTCAATGCCAGCAGTGCAACCAAGTTTTCAATCGACAATCGAAATTAGATATTCATATAGCTAAGTGCATAGGTATTCCTGGTATGAAAAAATGTAAGGATTGTGGAATTATCCAGCCAAAACATGATTTTCAGAACGGAAAAGGTAGGTGTAATAAATGTATATATGAAATACGAAAATGTGTTCATGGAAAAGCACCAGGTTTTTGTCCTGAAAAAGAATGTTGGACAAATGGATTAGTTCCAAGGAATTTTTGTAAGATTTGTTGTGAAACTCAACTTGGTGGAAGAACTTACAAAACCCAAATCTGTGCCGGTTGTGAGAAGAGTGCAGGTATTTCTCCTCCAGAACGAGTTGAGATACAAATGAAGCTTCTACTAGAAGAGCTTGTCGGAATTCAAGCCACAATGGCAGATAAAACACCAGCTGTGGGTGTAAATTGCGCTCATTTGGCAAAGAAACGTCCTGATATTGTGTTCCGAGTTGAGGATTACTTGGTGATTGTTGTAGAAGTTGATGAAGACTGCCATGCCTATTATCCAGTTGAGTGTGAGCTGGCAAAAGTTAGTATTCAAAACGAAGCTATTCAATTGTCAGAAGGAGTAGCAAATGTCCCAATCATCACCCTCCGTGTAAATCCTGATAAGTATCATGGAGGAGATGTGCCATTGGAAGAAAGAGCTAGACTAGTTGCATCAAGAATGAAAGAACTAGGGAAGGAATACCAGAAAAAGAAAAATGAGCCATCAAATGGATATATGAGAGTTGAATATTTTTATTATGATGAAAGATATTATGATAGGATTGAAGAAACAAAAAAATACTTTCCAGTGATGGTATTTCCGTAGATCTGAGTTTGTCTAGTTGAGCATAATCTGGCTGTATTAGCATTGTAATGATATGTTCTGATATATTTATATATAATTACTGTAATTTCTTTGTAATGATATGTATTGATATATTTATAAGATTTGTTGATTGTTACTTGTGGCTTCCATGCATTGAGAATATGGGAAAGAATCTTTACTTCCGTATTTGTACTCCATGATCTATTCTTGACAGATTTGTATCTACAGAATTTTCAAGGTTTCTGGATCTACCTTCTCTTTTTTCATTTGGTGGTGCCCCTCTTGTTTGGACATGTTTCCAACATCCTCACCCATGACTCTATGGGAGTTTGTAACAGGTAATAAGTTTCATTTAGAAATGTGAGCAAAAACAAAAATGGCTCCAAACTCCCCTCACACTCCTCCCTTCACTTAAAAAGAACACACAACACATCAACACCACCAGCGCAATACAAACCACACATATATCATCTTCTTTATCCTATTATTTCTTGTATTTCAAATATAGTTGACTGTTGATTCTCCTTCACTTCATCTGTCTTCTTATAGGATTCAGTATACCCATATCACAGACAAACACATATCTTCTTCTTCCTTGTCTTTCAAATACCCCTTTTGATTGTTGATTCTACTACTTCACTTTATATGTTTTCTTAATAATATCGTGAACAATTCGTTTTTTGAAACAGAGAGTTGTGCGGTGATGGTATTAGAGTTGTTGAATGTCGGTTGTCGGTCGAGTTGCGTTGTTTGGTTGTGAGAGACGCCCGTCACTCACATTTTTTCGTTTTTCTCCGTTTTCGGAGAGCACGGGCGTCAGGACTACACGTGACACCGAATAACTTCAAAAAGAAGCTTCTTCGATTGTTTCAAACAAACAAAACACTAACACAAACATAAAATTACCATATATATGGATATCTCTTAGGCCATGTTCAATCGCGCGGGACTGTTCACTAGTTCGGATGCAACTCCATCCCGCTTCCCTGTGGCTTAAAAAATCCAAAATTTGATGGAGAGCATTGGATGACATTTGATACGTACACATCGAGAGCTGATCGGAGTGTGACAAGAATGCGACCAGTTGACTCCCGAATCTCATTCATGGATGATTGCCATCTGTCGCCTTTTCTGAGTCTTATGAGAGAGTCAAAAGATTTAACAGCCTGCATTGTTCGTCTATTGCCTCCATACAAAAACGATTGAAAATATTTATTTTATAAAACTTCGGTCATTCATATATCTTTTGTTTTCACTTATTATTTTTTAAAAACAGTAAGTAATCAGCGTTCAGTATGCAGATAGACACATGTCTGTTATCATTCATCTGTTGTTGCTGACTTGCTATCATTTATGCGGATCATCCTACAGTAATTTTGATAAAATGCAAATCAACCAATTAACGGCTTGGTGGATACTACTAGGAAGAGTGTTCATTTGTTCCTCGCATGTACTCAACTCTAGTGACACATTTACATCGGTTTCGAGGATTAGACGGTCAGACTTTCCTCAGGATTTCCGATCATTAGCTTCAAATAGCTTCTGTGATCATGAAATCAAGTTGCTGGAATCCAATAGGGAACTAACTGAATCACTTGAAAATGTCATGGTCGATCTTGAAAGTGCATTTAATACTGTATATTATGGAGGTTTTTGCAAATTTGCCGAATCAGACGTCGACCAGAGCGTTACATTACAGTGCATTATGGATTACAATCAATTTTCATCTGAGTTCATCTCGCTTTGTCATGATAATGGCGGTGATTCACATCCTATTAGTTTTTTGACTAGCTGCCAAAGTGATCATCTTGATTTAGAAATGGAACTTCTTAACGTGCCTTCTTGTTTGGGGAAATCTTGTTCGTCGTTGGAGCTAAACACTGCAATTTTAAAAGTCGTAAAAATGACAGAAACATCGTTGAATGAAAGGCTTGAACAGACATTGAAGAATGCTAAATGCAAGTTCTATCATGATTATGACTTGACAATGCAACCGAATTCTTACATTCTTACTACTGAACGCGATGGGAAGGGTACGCGTAAAAGAAATTCAAAAGATTTACCCGCCTACATTTGGGGCTTGATTGTTGTCGGGGTTGCCATTTCAGTAACTCTCTCAATAGTGTTCTACCATAAACAAAATACATCGAGCAGAAGAGGCATTGACGGCAACGAAGCTTTGACTTCCATAGAGAATTCCGGCATAATGCAAGATTGTTTCCATGATAATTACTATGATGCATATATAAACGATGCAAAGAAACAAGTATCAAATTTGATGGCCACTGTTCGTATATATCATGAAAAGTACAGTACAAAATATGAAGACGTCCCATTTGACGAGGCCATAGAGATAGAGTATGAATAAACAATTTTATTAGACATTCTCTTGAAATATTCGAAGTGAAACCTAGAGACTCTCGTGCGTTTTCTTGTACTTTTTTGAGAATTTACCTCTGCCATGGTTTCTTTGCCAGGCATTTCTCCCAGCTGTCGATCTACCAGTTGGTCCACTTCCAGTATTATCACCGGTTTCATCCATATCCATTGGGTCTTCAAAACCAAAGTCTGCATTTTCATCATCATCGTTGCCTGCTTCTGCAATACCATCCAGGTTCACATCGTCATCGTTGAAAGACTGCAAGGGATCATTATCTGTTCTTCTATTCCCCAGTCTATTACCCTTGATTTTCCGTTTTTTCCGTTTCTTGGTCTCTGCGACTTGCATGCCTCTTGGTAGTAAATACTTTGGAACATGCTTCAGATGATCCTGTACCCTAGAAACGTGCGTCGCCTGTCTATCATGTCGTAACAGTTGCAACTCATTTGGATTTTCAGAAAAATGATTCTGCAATCGCTGAGAGTTTAAAATTTCAGCTTTCAGTTCTGCAGCACGAGTTTCCTTCACAGCTGTTTTTGTGACCGCTCTAGATACGTCTTCTACACGATACCTAAATCCTTCAATTTCTTTTAAATCAAAGTCCAAAGCGTTGGGTTGAGGAATGGTATCAGGTGGTAATTCGTCTTCGGTCATTGTTGGTGCAGTAGTTTGCAATTTTTCATCGGTTCCATTGCTTCTAGCCATAGGAAGAGGGGGTTGAGACTCTTGAACTTGTGCAAGCATATCCAATTG
>Ga0213868_10001262_pt1 | contig 24388 bp, 24 predicted proteins | sample PICome_9_FD_160087 | JGI IMG/M metagenome (GOLD analysis project Ga0213868, IMG submission 160087) | Coastal seawater microbial communities near Pivers Island, North Carolina, United States - PICO127 | ecosystem: Environmental > Aquatic > Marine > Coastal | place: USA: North Carolina... | reverse complement strand
TTGGCTTTGGTCTTGTTGTAGGAGCAGGATTTGGATTGTAAATTGGTTTAGGATTGCTTGCAATGGTAGGTGCCGGTTTTGGGTCTCGGCCGCTCAATACTAGGGCAGGTTTTGGAGGATTATCCGCCCACGCTTCGATGTAGTTTCCGTCTTCATCAAACGGCCCCATTTCCGGATTATAGGTCGTTCTAGATTTGGAACAGCTCACCATGCCAAAAATAACGAAAAAGGAACAGGGGATGATACAAATGCGCAGGCTCATTGAGGCAGAAAGTCTTTTTGGAGATAATCGCAATTTCAGGAAATGGCGATGTTCGAGAAGTTAAACCAGCTGTGGGCCTTTGTCGATCTGTGATCCATAGAAAACGCAAAAAATTCTTTGAGCAGGGGTGCTCTGATAAGTCTTAGTTTCTCGATTGGCGTTTAGGTTTTAAGGGATTTTTAACTAGGTGATGAGATAATAAGAGGTGGCCCGCTTTATTTTCATTTTAGCTTTCAGAAGTTCAACTATGAGTTTATCTCCTTCCTGCCGGCGATTTACTTTGCCGGTGATTTTGGGAAGCCCGTCGCATGGGCAGGAAATTGATGGGGAATCCGGTGAAGTCGAATTTGACGTATTCCGGAGCGGTCCCGCCACTGTAAGTTCAATTCCTTAGGGAATTGAGCGAGCCAGATCGCCAGCCTAAAGTCTTTTGACAACAAGGAATCTGCGGAGTTCAGGTTCCCGTCTTAGAATAGTAAATGAACATAAGAAAACTCGTCCTCATCGGACTGACGGGATCTTTTGGCGCGGGAATTTCTTCCGGCCAAAAAATCGAGGAACTGGATCCATTAACTGTGTTTGCACGAAGGATTGAGTCATCCAGTGATGAAAACGTCTCATCAGTGGGCATTATCACTGGCGATGAATTGGAAAGGATGCAACGACATCGATTGCTAGAATCGCTTGATTTGATTCCGGGAACGCAGCTGCTTTCGACTGCCGGACTAATGGGAAATACCGGGTCAGTGATTATTCGTGGTCTTCCGAGCCGATACCAACAGATCATGGTGGATGGTATTCGGGTTTCCGATAATACTAATCCTTTAGGGAATTTTCTCGGGAATGGACAGCTAGGGCAGATTACAAATATTGAAGTCCTACGTGGGCCGCAAAGTGTTCTTTACGGAACGCGTGCTGGTGGTGGAGTGATCGGCTATGAAACTTCGGTAGGCTCGGGAGATCCTGAGCACCAGTTTTTTGCTGAGGGTGGCAGTTTCGAAACATTCCGGACTGGCTTGAGTTCACGCGGGCAGCTTGAGGATTTCTCTTATGGGATCGAGGTGGGTTCTCAATTTTCTGGGAATGATACCTATGAAGCTCTTTCGCTTCATGATTATGATCAGGCTTTTATTAACTTGGCTCTGGAATGGCAGTTGGATCGTGACCTTCGCCTAAAGGTGAGTTACCGAGGGACTGACAACTTACTCAAAACTCGTGCGTCTAACGTTTTTGGTGTTTCGAATTCGGAGATTGAAACTGAGACCGCTTTACTTTCAGCAAATCTTTCCTACCAGCCTAATTCCGGTTGGAATCACTCCTGACCACGGGTGTTTATTACGAGAACTATCGAGGGGATTTTGGGACAAGCCTTTATGGAACAGACCAAGAAAGATGGACCATTAATTGGAGTAACGAGTTTGTCCTTGGTGAAGGGATGACCGTAGTTGGCGGACTTGAGAGTTCAATAAGCAGCTTCGAGAATTCTAGTGATCGGAGTGTCGATGAAGACATCGTTGGCGCTTATGCTAATCTGTATTATCAACCGATTGAGGCACTTCTTCTGGAGGCAGGAGGAAGATATGATGATAATAATGAATTTGGTGGTGATTTCGCGTGGAACCTTGGGGCAGCATACACCCTCACTAATGCGGGGACCCGACTTCACGCTCGAGCAAGCGAAGCCTATCGTAATCCAAGTCGATTAGATTCTGAGTTTTTCCCTTCTTTTTTTTCTAATCAGTTGGCGAATCCAGATCTCCAATCTGAGCAGATCCTCGGTTGGGAGTCGGGCGTTTCACAACAACTTGGTGATCATGAAATCTCCGTGACCTATTACCAACAGGAGTTGGAAGATGCGATCGTTACGAGCTTTCCGGCTGCTGGAACATCCCAGCGGGTTAACCAGGATGGGATGTCTTCAGTGAGTGGGCTTGAGATTTCAGCAAGCGGTAAATTATTTGTCGATAGTTTGAGTTATCGCATGGCATTTACCTCTCAATTTGATGAAGAGGTGATTGATCTTCCCGATCAGCTAATTTCTTTCGATTTGAACTACCGCAAGGATAGTTGGACCGTTGGAGGAGGGATTTCTTATACCGACCAGGCGGCCTATTTAGCTCCGGGGAGTCAACAAACTGATTCTCGCACACTGAGTAGGATATATGGCCGTTATCAAGTGGATGATTCGCTCTCACTTCATATCCGAATTGAGAACTTGTTTGATCAGGATTATCAGTTGTTTCCGGATACTTTTGGAGAAGGGACTGAAATTGAGGGGCCGGGAAGGGCGGTCTATGGAGGGTTGACCTTTTCTTGGTAAATCTGCAACTGCATTACCAAAGAAGACGGGGGAGGTTTGCTCAAAACCTCCCCTATTTTTTACTACAGCTTGCTTTCGCTGTGAAACCGCGGTTCAACGATAGTAAATCTTAACGGATTTCGGTTCCTATTCCGGATTTAGTGAAAATCTCTAGCAGAAGAGTGTGAGGCATTCTTCCATCGATAAAGTGGACCTTTTCGACGCCGCTTTCCAAAGCTTCCAATGCCGAAGTGATTTTTGGAATCATTCCACCGGAGATTGTTCCGTCTGCAATAAGATCCTTTGCCTCGTCTCCAGTAACCGATTCGATGAGTGATGATTGATCTTCTGGCTCGCTCAAAAGGCCGGGGACATCAGAGAGGTAAACTAGTTTGGCAGGCTTTAGTGCGCAGGCTAGGGCCGCGGCGGCAAGATCTGCATTAATATTGTGCGTTTTGCCACTTTCCTTGTGTCGCCCAAGTGGTGAGACGACTGGGACAAGTCTGGAGGAAAGCGCATAGAGCACCTCTTCGGTCAGGCAGTGATCTACCTGTCCGACCTGACCGATATCTATTTCCTGACCGGATTCATCCTTTCCGGTGAGTTGGGTGGCTTGGAAAACCGAGGTGCCGTGTATCGAGGTGGCACGCCCTCCAAACTCGTTAATGGTGTCAACCAGTCCTTGATTGATTTCACCGTGGAGCGTTTGGTCTACAATTTCAATGGCTTCTGGTGTTGTGATACGTAAACCGCCGACAAACTTTGCTTCCAAGCCGGATTTTTCCATCGCGGTAGAAATTGCCTTTCCACCGCCGTGAACAATCACCGGCTTAATCCCTGCAACCTCCAGGAAAACAATATCACGCATCACCTCGCGAACCAAATCTGGGTTATCCATAGCAGAGCCCCCCATTTTGATGAGGAAAGTCTCTCCCCGGAAGCGCTGGAGATAAGGCAGAGCCTTAATAAGGACAGAAGCTTTTTCAGCTGCACTTGACATGGTTAATATCTTAAAGACTTGTCGTCTGCTTGACCATCGCGAATGGGAGCTTATCACAGAGTAGTGAAACGACAGATTGTCCCAGAAATCCTCGATTCCCTCTCAGGAGACGATCCGGGGGCATTGAGAAGTCGTCGTGACCTTCGGCTTATCAATTTTCTCATGGGAAATGAACGGTGGATTCTAAAGCAGAATCATTATGGTGGGATGATCGAACTTGGTGCGGGAGAGGGAAAATTAGCCCGAAAACTTGCGGAGCGAGGCCAAGTGATTGGGTTGGATTTTGAAGATCGGCCCGATGGCCTTGAAATCCCATGGCTAGCCGGTGATCTCTTTCAGAGTCTCCCCGAGGTGGAAGGTGAAACCGTAGTCGCAAATCTTATTTTACATCATTTTAGAGATAATCAATTAGCCCAACTTGGGAAATTGATTAAAGAGCGTCGTTTTTTGATCGCGGTTGAACCATGGCGCAGTCGGATCTCGCTTGCCGAAGGATACCTAATTTGGCCATTCATCAACCATATCACTAAGCATGATATGATGGTAAGTATTCGGGCGGGATTCCGAAATGGGGAATTGCGCAAACTCTTGGACTTGGGAGATGAGTGGGAATGGAAAGAAGAGGTCTCATTGCTAGGGGGGCTTCGGGTGCGAGCATGGCGAAAATGAAGGTGATCGAAATTGCGGGAGGTGGCCTTGCAGGTCTCTCTTTGGGTATTGCGCTGAGAGAGCGAGGTGTTCCGGTTACGGTCCGTGAGGCGAGTAGCTATCCCCGTCACCGGGTTTGTGGTGAGTTTATTAACGGGGTGACCGAAGATACTCTTAAAAATCTGGGTATTGCCGATATTTTTCACGACGCGCTTCGGCACCATTCTACCCGATGGTGGATGGGCTCAAAACAGATCTTAGAAGCTCAGCTCACTCGCCCGGCTTTGGGTATGTCTCGTTGGGAGATGGATGAGCGGTTGCGAATTCGTTTCGAAGATATTGGAGGGAGGTTAATTACTAAAGATCGTGTTCAGCCAGAACTCAGAGAAGGTTTGGTGTGGGCCGCTGGTCGTCGCCTCGAGAAGAAAAGCCAACTTCTTGGGCTTAAGGCTCATTTTGAAGGGGTTGATCTTAACGGGTTCCTAGAAATGCATATCGGAGTGGGTGCTTATGTGGGTCTCACCCCGATCACACCGGATGGAAGTAAGGTCAATGTCTGCGGGCTTTTTAAAAAGGGGCCAAGGGCCAAGGGTGTGAATCCAATCGTGGATGTCTTGAGAAACTGTGGTCTTGATACCCTTTCTAATAGGCTTGAGGGAGCCCGGATGGATCCCGTTTCTCTCACCGGAATAAGTGGTTTTCAATTAGGTGGGCAGCGGGTGCTAGACCATTTTTGCTCTCTGGGAGATTCCGAAAGAATGATCCCCCCATTCACCGGTAATGGGATGTCAATGGCATTTGAATCAGCGGAATGCGCTTTGCCACACCTCTTGAATTATTGCGAGGGTGTCGAGACCTGGGGGAAAGTGATTGAAGAAGTTAGAGCTTCACTCGACAAAAAATTTCAGAAGAGAGTTAGACTTGCGCTCCAACTCCATCGATGTCTAACACATGAGGTTGGGCGCAGGGTTTTGAGTTCGGCCGCTGTTGCAGGGGTTTTACCCTTTGGTTGGCTTCATCGGAAACTCTCCTAGAAATTATTTACCGGTAAAAAGATAGCTGTGGTAAAGCAGGAATTCCCCAAGGAGAAACTTAGATTTTGCTTTAAGTGACTTGAATTTAGAAGAAGTGGTGGCGGAAACATAAACTGTAAGATCTAAGTCATTTGCCATGCGGCGCGCTCTCTTGAGATGCCAGGGGTCACTGACAAGAAGGGCAGATTTCCACTGCTCGGATTTCATGACTTTTTTAGCTTCGCGCAGATTATCAATGGTATTGTTAGACTCTTTTTCAACACGCAGAGCTGTTTCGGGAATTCCCATCTTAATACAATAATCTGATCCAACCTCGGATTCGGCATGTTTGGCTCCTTTGCCATATCCTCCAGTGAGGATGATGAATTTAGATTTCCCGTTTTTATAAAGCTTAATGGCATGGTTGAGCCGCTCCGTCAGGACGGGTGAAGGTTTGTCATGCCAGGCAGCAGCCCCCAGAACAATAATGCAATCCGTGTTACGATCACGGCTAAGATGGCCAACACGATGGATATCCCAAAGCTGTGCTCCAATGTAAGCGAATACTAAAAGGAACATCGTGAGAATGATGCGGCGTCGGCTTCGAGACATTACGGCGTTTCAACAAAAGTTACGATCAATGTCCCCTACTGTGATTAGGATTCAAGCTGCGATTTATAATATGTTAAAAACACCTCGTCATTCTGGTGGGTCGTCATTCTGGCCAGTTCGTAGTGTCGTGATGAGGGGAGAAAATCACCACAGAGTCCTGTAATGGTAGGAGCATCTTTCCCACCGAAAAGAGTGTGGGGAGCCCAAGTCAGATTTATTTCGTCAATTATATTAAGTTCGAAGAGTTTCCTCGCAAGGCTACCTCCTCCTTCACAAAGAAGGGTGTTAATATCAGGGTTGTTTTTCAGCTTCCTTAAAAAACCGCTGAGATCGGTCCGGTGAATTGTAGCTGGAAGTTCGGGTGTTTCAGCAGTGCTTGAAACAATGAGGTGGCGAGGTCCTCCGTCTGTGTGAAAGAAGGGATGGCTTTGATCAAACTTACCCTCTTTGGAAATAACACAGCGCCATGGGGCTCTTCCTTCGACCGTCATAGTCATTTGATCAGCTTCCAAAGTGGCGCGTCCAATAAGAATGGCATCTGCTTGCTTTCTGATTTCAAGTAGTCGTTTAAGATCTGCCTTTGAAGTGAAGTGGGCCGGAGAGTTTCCGGTCGTGGAAATCTTTCCGTCGGCCGAGATGGCAAGATTAAGAATGACGCGTAATCTGCCCTGAAATGGCGAGATAACTTTTAATGTTTCCCAACATGCTCTGACGTTATGAACTCGAAAAATATGAGCCCCTTTTAAAATGCCTTGGGTGAGGAGAGCGACTGTGCCCGGGTCCCTTTCACACGGATCGGGAAGATCAAGGACATCGCCGATGATCGTCTTTCGTGAAATAGGAAGAAGGACTGGACATCCGAAACTTTTGATCTTTTTGAGCTCGCGAAGAACGAGGAGGTTATCGTCTTTTTGCTTTGCAAAATCCAGTCCCGGGTCGATTACGATTTGGGTTGATTTCAGACCGGCTGACTTAGCTGTTGCGATTTTTTCCTCAAAAAACTGGACCATCGAACCCATCAGATCATGCCAACGTTTGTGAGTGTGGGATACTTTGGGCTGGCCCACAGAATGCATAATCAGGAGGGGGACACGATGCTGTGCGCAAAGTCTCGCATTTCGGTCATCTGGGAGAGCTGACATATCGTTGAGTAGATCGATTTCAGGTCCAAGAATCTGTTCGACCACTTCGGGTCTCCAGGTATTTACCGAAAGAAGAGAAGGTGAGATCTGTTCGCAGTCTATGGCCTTTGTTTCGTCACGAACTCGCACCCAATTATCAAGAAAAGACCTTAGGCGCCGAACCTCTTCCTCGACGGAAATGGCTTCGCGATTGGTGCGGGCGGATTCGGCTCCAATATCAATAATGTCAGCACCCTCCTTGATCTGTTGCCTTGCTTGTTCGAGAGCATTTTTCGGGTCGAGGGAGCCATCCCCCGAAAACGAGTCGTCGTTGATGTTGACGATCCCCATCAGGAGGGGGCGGCGAGGAAATGAGATCTTGCGGGTTGGTGTTTCGAGAATCATGGCGCGGTTAAAGCCTGACCGTTGTCCTTCGACCTGAGCGAGGTGAGAAAAGGAGCTGCTGTCACGGCCCATGTTTCGGGTGTGGGGAAGCTTTCAGCTTCTTTACCCATACATTTTCGCAACATGTCAGTTGCGATGATGCCAGGGTTTAGTGCGACTGCAGCCATACCTTGAGGCAATTCTTGTGAGAGTGATTGGGTGAGCCCCTCGATTGCCCACTTGCTCGCGCAATAAGGGGCAACTTCCGGGGACGTAGACCTACCCCATCCCGATGAAAGGTTGACGATAATGCCTGTTCCTTCGGCTAGCATGATCGGTATGGCATGGCGAATGACGTTGACGGTGCCGTTAATGTTCACGGCCGTGAGTTGATCGAAATCTTGAGGAGAGATCTCCCAAAGAGGGGCGGGGGAATTGATAATGGCTGCGTTATTAATGACTAGATCAGGAGCTCCGGCAGCTCTGAGGGCTTTATCGCAAAAATTGGAAACTAGGAGGTCGTTTGCAACATCACAGGGAATGAAGTGGCCTTCCGGAAACTTGTTTTTGAGATGTTCGAGTGCAATTTCGTTTCGTCCGCAACCGACTAGAGTATGGCCCGCTTGAAGGAACTCAGGCACAAGAGCCCTACCAAGTCCTGAGGTGCATCCAGTCAGCCAGATTGTCATTATGTCGCACTCTATGATTGTTTGAGGGGAATGACAATCGTGGTTCTGACACTTCTTTTTGGGCAATGGTTTTTGCCTGGATATCAAACGAGGAGTTATTACAACCCCGTGAGAATTATTTCACTTTGGTGAGCTAGGGCTTTTGATTTTTTAATCGGTGACTTTGTTAGTAATCCGAGTTCGTCGTTTTGACAGACAAATGGAGGCCTCGCATTCCGATCAGGAAGTTTGGTTCAGAATAGCTCGTTAGAAGAAGAACTTGGATTCCACTCAGCCTTGTCTGCTTCGGCATTTGATACTGATGGAAGCGGGGCGACGAGTGGCGCGGAGAGCGGGAATTTACGTTCAAAAATCCCGGGAGCTGTTTCGGTTGCGCTAGCGTAGGCATCTTTCACCATCTCGAGTTTTGCATCAAGGTTATCGACGTAGTGAAGGGCGTAAGCTTCCGGAGTTCGCGGAAGGGTGGGAGAACCAAAATCATACTGGCCGTGATGGGCCGCGATCAAGTGGAGTAAGTGCAGCCTGACGTCTTCGTTTGCGGGCTCGATTTCGCGCCAGTTCTCGAGAGGAAGATCTCGCCAGAGCTTATTGACTAGCTCAAGCCCAAGTGGAATGTGGCCTAGCATTTCACCGTGTATGAGATGGAGCTGACTAAAGCCGGTTTCAGGGTAGGTGTTTTCCCAGAGTTTGCCGCAATCATGGAATAGTACCCCGGAGATCATAAGGTCGCTATTGAGATCAGGGTAAACTCCGCAAATGGCGGTGGCGCTGCGCATCATCTGGGCTACGTGTTCGACTAAGCCTCCACGCCTAGCGTGGTGGTTTTTACGAGCGGCGGCGGTTCGCCGGAAGCGATCTTCAAATTGCCTTACGAATTCATCGCAAAGGGCCTTGAGACGTGGATCTTCTATTTGGGACAAGAAGGCCATAACGTCGGCCCAATCGGAATTTTGCTTCTCGCGGGTCGCAGTATCTCCGGCGAGGAACTCTTTTTGTTCTTCGTCAGTAAGAACTCTGAACTTCCATCCTTTTCCATCGACCCCATACCTATTCTGAGTCCATTGGCCCGATAATTGGATAAGGGTCTCAGGAACCGTTTCAGCCGCCGAGTGGAATTGAGGATGATTATTCCAGATTTTCAAGGTGATGACGCCAGTGGCGTCGGCAAGATCCCACTCTAAATAGGGTTTACCGCCCTTTGTTTCCTTTTCAGTACACTTTTGCAATTGAGCCGAAAAAGAATCCTCAAGCGGGGTCTCGCTGGTGGTGGCTAGTAGTTCGCTAATCGACATGACTCAACAGAGTCGAATCATGTCCTTCACGGATTGAATCCAAAGGAAAAAAAGTCCCTTCGTCGAATACTGGAAATGCCCGTCTCCGGTCATCTTAATCAGTCCGCATTCGAGATTGTGATCGATCTGGCGTTTCATCTCGCCCTCAACCTGATGCAAAACCTCTTCTGGATCGGGCATGAGCAGCTCCTGAGAGGGAATTTTTAGCTTACTGAGGTGCCTCTGGTGATCCGTATAGATTGACTCAAAACAATTGCGCTCACAGGGAAGGTGATCCCAGTGGACTTCTGGGGTGTGCTTGAGGGTAGGCGAGAATGGATAATTGGTCGTGTGGACAGTACGACCGTCAGGAGCACGAGCCGATATAGTGACGAAGGCAAACGCGACCTGGTCGTGCTCGCAGAGGCAAACTGCTGCGATAGCTTTGGCTTCTGGATTCCAGAAGAATCGGAAATACTGCTGCATACCACCCCAATCCCACCCGCTATCGGTGACATGATCGAACTCTGCCTTTTCAATCTCATTGATTAAGCGTGAAGCATTTGGAAAGTGATCTTCTGAAGGAGGGGTGCGCAGCTTCAGGCGATTTTCAATTGGGAGTCGCATGAACCGAATCCTTGTTAGCAAGTCAAACCATGGGAGGAGGAACCAAAGAGCTGCTCCGAGAAGACCAGCGGTAATGCTTCCGAAAGCCAGCCAGAACGTTAGAAAAGAGGCAATCAGAAAGGTCAAGGCGCCGAGCTTTCTTAGAATCAGAGTTCTACACGAGCGCAAAGCAATGCCAATAATGACACAGGCCAAGACAATGAGGAAACTTTGCATTCTGTTAGAGGATTACCGGAAAATGTGCCGATCTCCAATCATTCAACAGTTTCACGAGATTGCCAGCGGTTTTGTCGCTTCTCTTGCGAAAACTTGCACCTTTTTCTATGTTCTTGCCATGGCGATCGAACCTTTTTACGAATTTTGGCCCCAAATCCCTAAATCCGCCTTCGTTGCAGCGAGCGCTGACCTCGTTGGCAGGGTTTCGCTAGGTGAGGAATCGAGCATTTGGTATAATACCACTCTGAGGGGGGATATTAACGAAATCGTGATTGGGCCGCGCAGTAATGTGCAGGATAATGCCGTAATTCATCTTGCCGACGATTTTGGTTGTTATGTTGGGGAACTGGTCACTGTGGGTCATTCAGCGATTTTGCATGCTTGCGAAGTGAAGGACGAGGTGCTCGTGGGAATGGGAGCTTGTGTTCTCGATGGAGCGGTGGTCGGGTCACGTTCGATTATCGGTGCGAATTCTCTGGTCACTGGAGGAACTATTATTCCCGAAGGATCACTTGTGCTGGGGAGTCCGGCTAAGGTGGTGAGGACGCTTGATCTTAAAGATCAGAAGGATATCAAACTTTGGGCTGAAAAATACGTCCGCAACTCTCGTGTTTTTAAAGAGCGGGATTTTAAGCCTAGGTATTAATTATTCGGCTCGCTTCGAGTCCCTGGAAGAAGTAATCGACATTGATTATAAGAAAGGCCCGATTGGGATAAACTTTAACTCGTTCCTCGCTGCTTGCGAAAGAGTGACGGCAATCTACGACCTTGAGAAGTAAGGATTCATTCGAAATATTGAAAGTATTGCATTATTTGAGTTTAGGCGTTTTTCGCAAAGAAAGTGAGAATGAGACACCATAAGGCTAGGATGATATTCATTAAAGGGAGCTGAAGTGGGAGAGGGAAAAGGTAGATGAGCGATACTGCCGGAATCCAAACCACCCAGTTTGCAATCATGAGTGGAATAACCCGGTCCAAAAAGGGTTTTTTCCTTAGTGCTGCCTTAAATTCGCTCACTGATCCATCTTTCTCGATGATTAGATACCCTAAGACCAACTGCCAGACCGCAAAGAAAGGTACCCAGACAAATTCATCGACTAGTGTCTTTTTTAGAATCGTCTGGAAATTAATCTCGTTGCCAAAGAGCCCCGCCTGAATCCGATAAAGCCAGTCCACCTGCCAGCCGTGGAATCCCCAAAAAAGAAGGAGCCATGGCACATGACGAAAAGGTTGTTTCTCGCCACTTTTCAAAAAAAAAGTTTGCACCAACCATGGAATAAGGCTGCCGAAAAGCGCTGTCGAAAGAATAGCGAACCAGGGTGAATATTTCAGTTTGAGCTCTCCAAGTTGATCGAGAACCTCTGCGACCGAGACGATTTGATAGTAGGAAATTACAAGAGCCAACCCAATAACCCAGAGCACCGCGCCAGGTAGAAGATTTGATTTTGCTCCTCCCCAACCTAATCGGACGACTTCGCGTAAATGACCTCGCATTCCAGTTTCATAAAGTGCTGGACTCCAAAACTCTGTAAAAAAATGACGGTGTGCGTTAGACTAAGCGTATGAAAAAGTCGCTTGATGATCTTCTCGACAGCATGCCCGACGAAAACGCGCCGGAGGAAGAGGTCAACGCCTTTGTCGAGCAGGTTTTATCCACTCCGGGGGGGGGAGAGTTGATTCGAGATTTCGCCGGGAAGATCACCGAGGGAGGAATCCTGGACACGATGCTCAAGGAGGAAGAGGCAGAGTTGGAAAATCTTAAACTAAAAAGTCCAGCTCGCTTAATTTTTAGGGTCGAGTTACTCCGAACTCAACCTTTGGTTTGGCGCCGCTTCAGCCTGCCTGCCGACTGCGCCTATTTTCATCTTCATTGCGCCATTCAGGATTCTTTTGGATGGCAGAACTCGCATCTCCATCGCTTTGAAATTTGGGAAGATGGTCGTCGCGAAATAACGTTCAGTCTCGGATGCGAGAACAAATCCTTGGAAGATGACTACTGTGAAATCGAAAATGAAATTCTTGATCTTTTTCGCGAGAATGTTTTGGAGTTTACTTATCTTTATGATTTTGAAGACAACTGGCGCCACAGGGTGATTATAGAAGATTTTGTGCAGGCTGGAATAAGAGGCACCTCCAAAAAAACGATCGCTCACCTTCACGGCGGCGAAGGGCACGGGCCACCGGAAGGCTCCGGAGGCGCTCCAGGTTTTGCCAAATTCTTGGAAGGGAAACATCCGATGTGCGAACGCTTTGAGCCTTCTGTTCTAGAGGAATTCAGAACGGGGCAGCCTGATTTTTCAAAAATTACCTTTCGTGACCCGGCCGATGTATTGCGCTGTAAAAAAACCCTTACTTCTGTTTTGGAGAAAGGTCGCAGGATTATGAAATGAAAGATTATGAACGCACCAGAGCGCTCCTGATAGAAGCGATGATCTTGGTTCGTTTTGATTTAGGTGAAGTTTGTCTTTCTTATTTTTACGGCCTTGCAGTCGCTTTGTAGTTTCGCGGTTGCCGAGGAGAAATTTTTGCCGGAGCTTTATGCCTTCTTTAACGGAACACCAAAGGCATCTTTTGAGAAGGAGGCCGAATTTTTTAAGCAAACCGGGTATGCGGGAATTAGTCAGATCTATGAAAATGGGACGGGGAAAAAGCTTGAAGAACGTGTCGCCGCTTATGAAAAATCAGGAATTCGGGTGCTCAGTGTTTACTTGTCTGCTACCAAAGATCCGATCAAGGAGGAAGCTGTTAAAGGTCTGGCTCATCGGGGTGGGATAATCGAGCTGACGGTAAAGACGATTACTCCGGAGGTGGTTGATTCGATTCGTCGCACAGCGATTATGGCAGAAATTTTGAAGATCAAAGTTGCCTTGTATCCCCACGCCGGAAACGCGGTAGCGACGATGCCGGAGGCGATGAGTCTAATCGAAAAGGTTGATCATCCAAATCTCGGTGTGATGTTTAATTTGTGTCATTTTTTGAAGAATGAGAATGCTGAAGATCTTGAGGAGGTTTTGACAGTAGCAGGTCACCGCTTGTTTGCGGTAAGCACCTGCGGAGCCGATAAAGATGGAAAGAGCTGGGGGCAGTTAATTCAGACTCTTGATCAGGGTAACTTCCCACAAATCCGCCTCCTAAAAGCTCTTAGGAAGATGGATTTCAAAGGCCCAGTGGGACTCCAGTGTTACGCCATAAAAGGTGATCCTCGAGTCAATCTTACAGCTTCGATGAAAGCTTGGCGGAAGTTGCTAGAAGAGCTTAATAAGGGTGCTTAGAACGTTTCGCCGTAGTGAATGATCTATAAATAGATAGCGGTAGTTGGTTTGCTAAGGGAGTGAGTTGACTATTGTTTGAATTGAGGCCAGCTCGATGACAGCAGATGATTTTGCCTTCTCCCGTGACAGTGAACTCTGGTTGGTGAATCGGTATGCAAATGGTTTGTTGTTTGGGCCAGCGGCAGTTTTATTGCAAGTTGCCCACCCGCGAGTGGCTCAGGGAGTGGCTGATCATTCAGATTTTAGAGAGGATGCGTTGGGGCGATTACGGCGAACACTCTCGACGGTGAATCAGATTGCCTTCGGAACGAAGGAGGCGGCGGAGAAAATGCGTGCTCGGTTACGGGTGGTGCACGGAGGAGTAAACGGGGCTATATCGGAAGGGATGGCTGAACCGAAAAATTATTCGGCCTTTGAGCCGGATTTATTGATGTGGGTTTTGGCTACCTTGATCGATGCCTCGATCAAGGGATATGAATTTGTGTGGGAACCTCTTTCGGGAGAGCGTAGGGAAAATTTCTACCGAGATTTCCGGAGGTTTGGGACCTATTTTGGCCTTAGGGAGGAAGTGGGGCCGCAGGGCTACATTGAGTTTGAAAAATATTACGATGAGATGCTATCTGGTGATTTGCTGGGGAGTCATCAGCTCTGTGCAGAGGTCGCGGCGGCGGTGGTTTGGCCCAAGAAGCCTTGGCGGGACCGGATGCTAGGGAAGGCGGGAGATTTTTTACCAATTGAAACGCTTCCAGCTATGATCCGCGAACGATTGGGGCTGGAGTCGACGGGTTGGAGCCGAGGTCGGATGAAGATTTTACAGAAAGTGGCACCAGTGGCTTTTCGGAGCCTGCCAAAATGGGTGACTTATTATCCAGAGAGTTATCGTGCTGAGATGAGTATGGAAGATTAACTTTTAGAGAGGCAATGCACACTTCGAGCGCTGCTTTTCAAGGTTTCCTTGTAAAAGGCTCTTCCCTGCTGACTTGCTTAGGCGCTCATCGCTTCCACCGGAGGGGCGAAGGTTGTCAGTGGAATGCCTTGGACGGCTGTTTTATATTCTCCCATCGTAGGAGTTCTTCCTAGAATGGCAGAAAGAACTACAACTGGTGTAGAGGAGAGAAGTGATTCGCCTTTCTTGCGATCCGAGTCTTCCACGACACGACCTTGAAAGAGGCGGGTTGAGGTCGCCATGACAGTGTCACCCTTCTCTGCCTTTTCTTGGTTGCCCATGCAGAGGTTGCAGCCGGGGCGTTCGAGATACATCATATTCTCGTATTCAGTTCGGGCGGCGCCTTTGGGAGCATTGTCGTCGAACTCAAATCCGGAATACTTTTGAAGCATATCCCAATCCCCTTCGGACTTTAGCTCATCGATAATATTATAAGTTGGGGCAGTAACGACCAGAGGAGCGTTGAATTTCACTTCGCCCTGGGTTTCTTCGAGGTTTTTCAGCATCCTCGAAACTATTTTAAGGTCGCCTTTGTGCACCATGCAGGAGCCGACGAAGCCTAGGTCAATGTCCTTGTTACCCTCGTAGTATGAAAGTTCTCTGATGACGTCGTGAGTGTAACGCTTAGAGATGTCGTCGTTATGGACATCGGGATCTGCAATCATAGGCTCGTTGATGATATCAAGATCGACAATCATCTCAGCGTGATAACTGGCGTTGGGGTCGGGGGTGAGTGGGGGGCTCTCCTCGGAGCGAATACCCATAATACGGTTGTTGGCGATTGCGATCAGGCCCTTAAGAACTTCTTTTTGGTTGTCCATGCCCTTATCGATCATGATTTGAATTCGGGACTTGGCGATTTCAAGTGACTCGATGAGGGTGTCGGGCTGTGAAATACAGATGGAAGCCTTGGCTTTCATTTCAGCTGTCCAGTCGGTAAAGGTGAAGGCTTGGTCAGCGAGAAGGGAGCCGAGGTGGACCTCGATGATACGACCCTGGAATACGTTGTCTCCCCCAAATTTATCAAGCATCTGTGATTGTGTGGCATGAACGACGTCGCGGAAATCCATGTGCTCTTTAAGAGTGCCTTTGAAGGTTACCTTGACTGATTCGGGAATCGGCATTGAGGCCTCCCCGGTTGCGAGGGCGAGCGCGACAGTGCCAGAATCAGCTCCGAAAGCGACCCCTTTGGACATTCGGGTGTGGGAGTCGCCACCGATGATGATGGACCAGTCGTCCACCGTGAGGTCGTTTAGGACTTTGTGAATGACATCCGTCATGGGATGATACTTGTCTTTGGGGTCACGACCAGTGATTAGGCCAAAATCATTCATGAATTTCATGAGTTTTGGAATATTCACCTGAGCTTTTTTATCCCAGACCGAGGCGGTGTGGCAGCCCGACTGGTAGGCGCCATCGACGACAGGTGAAATCGTAGTGGCAGCCATGGCCTCAAGCTCTTGCATCGTCATGAGTCCGGTGGTGTCTTGTGAGCCGACGATGTTAACTTTGACTCGGAGGTCAGATCCAGCATGTAGAGTGAGGCCGGGGGTTGTTCCGACAGCGTTCTTATTAAAGATCTTTTCTACCGCGGTAAGGCCTTGTCCTTCGTGTGAGATTTCCTTGGATGGGGAAAAGACAACGGGCGCTTCGATGCCGAGAGTTTTGGCAGCAAAGGTTTGGAGCTTTTTGCCAAAGACGATAGCGTAGGAACCACCGGCTTTCATGAATTCCATTTTCTGTGGCGTGAGAGCCTTCGAGATATCGATGAGTTCTGTTTCGCCCTGGTAAAGCTTCTTTTCTTTGGTGTTGATGGTTAGGACGTTGCCAGTGTCCACCGAGTAGATCTTCTCGAGGATGGGCTCGCCGTCCTCGTCGAGGATCGTGCTGCCGTCAGCGTCTTTCTTTTTGACCCAATTCTGGAGATCGAGACCGATTCCTCCAGTAACGTCGACGGTGGTGAGGAAGATGGGGGAAATACCATTCGTTCCTGCGACAATCGGAGCAAAGTTAACGAAGGGAACGTATTTGCTTGCTTGCTTGCCAGTCCAGAGAGCGACGTTGTTCACGCCAGACATACGGGAGGATCCGACTCCCATCGTGCCTTTTTCAGCAATGAGCATGACGCTTTTGTCTGGGTGAAGACGTTTAAGGGATTCAATTTCCTGCTGGGCCTCGGGCGAGATTAGGCATTTTCCGTGGAGCTCCCGGTCAGAGCGTGAGTGTGCTTGATTGCCAGGTGAGAGCAGGTCGGTTGAGATATCTCCAGTGCCAGCGACATAAGTGACGACCTGGATTTCCTCTCGAATATTAGGAAGCTTGGTGAAAAACTCAGCTTTGGCGTAGCTTTCAAGAAGATCCTTGGCTACTGCGCTACCGGCGTTGTAAGCGGCGGCGAGCTGATTCATATCAGCGTCGTAAAGGAAGACCTGCGTCTTGAGGATTTTGGCAGCTTCGGTGGTGATTTCAGAATCGTCGCCTAGGGCTAAATCTAGAAGGACTTTCATTGATTGTCCGCCCTTCATGTGGGAAAGGAGCTCGAAAGCGAACGAGCGTGTGATTTCGGGAACAAGCTCTTTTCCGAGAATGATTTGTTTCAGGAAGTTTGCTTTCTCGACCGCCGCAGAAGTTGTGCCAGGGAGAGTGTTGTAGATGAGAAACTTGAGAGAATCTTCCCGATACACGTTGGAGGGATCTTGGATTTGGGCGATGATTTCGGCGACAAGCTGGCCACCATCAATGGGTTTTGGGTGCAGGCCATTTTCTTTGCGTTCTGCGATTTCCTGAAGATATTCTTGGTAGAGGCTCATTTTTTAGGCGATGGGTTAAAGCTGTAAGTGGTCTTTGCAGGCAGCGATTGCCCTGAACATGACCTGCCGGCGTTATTATAGGTTGGAATTAGGGGAAGGTGAACCGCGAAAATAGGGAAATAGAGAGTTTTCAGGGTTTTACTTTAACTTTAATTTTAACTGTTTCCTTTTTTTTAGCTGCAGAGACAATCTTAAGCTTAGCTGGTAGAATCAGGCGCAAGCTTATTTTCATGAGTTCTCTGATCTTCCTGTAAATGGCAAACGGGGCTGACTCGGTTTCAAAAAAATGTGTGGTCTAATCGTAGCGATTGTGGCTTCGGTGAAAGTGTATGGGTTAAATCTGGAATATTGAGGAGTTATTAGTCGATGGCTTAAGACGCAAAAAAGCCCGGACTTCATGGGAAGCTCCGGACTTTGATTAGAATTGTTTTCTTACCTATTTGAAGCGGTAGAATCCATCGGGATTATGCATAAGATAAAGATCCTTGGGATTACGACGGGGGAGAATCATATAGTGATTTCCGTTATCGTCGATTGCCGGGGTAAGGCCATTCTCGATGGCGGCACTGCGAGTTGTGGTCGGGGCCACGATTTTGGCGTCAGGGTTCTTAAGAAGGGCGGTTTCGTGAATGCGGCTTACCACATAGTCAGCCCACTTGAGCTTCACAGCATCATCGCCAAATTCAGTCCAGTCGCCTGTGACAGTTTTTTTATACATCATTTCGATGAACTCGTCGGAGGTTATACCCATTTTTTCAGCAATGGGATCAGCAAGCCGGGCCCACCATTTTTTAAGGTCTTCAACATTCTCTTTTTGTTCGGTGAGGTTCATGCTGGAGAACGTGAAGCTTTGGCTGATTTGGTGATGAAGCATAATAGCATTTGGGTAAACGAATGATTTTTCTGCTAGGGTGGTAATAGTGGCTGCCATGGAGGCCGCGAAAGATTTTACGACAACGTAAATCGGTGCTTCTGATCCTTCCATAGCTTTTAGGATACGATATCCAGCCATGACAGAACCTCCTGGGGAGTCATCGATTACGATGAAGATAGGCTTCTTTGGGTCCTTGTTGTTAAAGTAGTTGATACGAGTTGTCACGCGGTCGGCGAGAGTGCTGGTAACGGGGCCGTTGAAGGGAATACGGCGGTCGGAAATGACAAGAGCGCCGTTTTTCTTCAGAGGGTTGTCAAGATAGACGGGTTCGGCATTGGCATAGTTGTCGCGCTTCTTTTGAGTCTCAATTTCGCTGATCTCCGCCATGAGTCCGGAGGTTTTCATGGACGAGTCAGCCTGAAGCACCTTCAGTTCAGCTCCTAATTTCTCTGCTTCGAGTTTGGCGAGAGTAGATTCACGGGTTAGCTCTTCTTTTTCGGCCGTAAACTTGGCGATCTGATCCATCTTATTTGAGCTTTGAGTCGCGGCAGCGTGGGCCATCTTTTCGCTTAAAAGTTCCTTCTCAAGTTTAAGCCGAGCAATCTCCGCGCGAAGCTCAATTGTGTCGTGCTTTGATTTAGCTTCAGCGTAGGCGTTAAGAATCGAGAGCCGCTCAGTTTCAGATTTTGCTTTAGCGATTTCGTCGGCTTCCTTAATTTTTTGGGCTGGCTTCTGCTCTTTTGTTTTTTCGTTTTTAACCGGAGGTTTTGGATCAGGATCCGACTTGGACTCTTTCTTTTTAGGTCGCTTCGCGACCTTTTCTTTTTTCTGCTCCTTCTTAGTGTTAGTTTTACTTTCCTTTTTAGGGGGCTTAGCAGGTTCGGCAGGTTCGGCAGGTTTAGCAGGTTTAGCAGGTTTAGCAGGTTCGGCGGCTTCGGCAGGTTTAGCAGGTTCTGCGGGCTTAGCGGCCTGGTCGGCAGTAGCTGCGAGTATGAGTACAGCAGCCAGAGTTAAACTGATTTTGAGCATGCAAGGATAACGACACCGGCAGGTTGAATTATCAATCTTTTTCCACGATTTAGGAAGATTGTAAGGCGTCTCGTTTCGCTTTTTGGCGACGGCTCATTAAAATGAAGAATAGGATCATTGTCAGGATGAAAATGACGGTGCCAAGTGCAACCAGATGTTTGGCTTTTGTGGCCATTGCATCGGATTCTTCCTTCACGCTAGGTGGCTTTGAATTAGGGGAAAACAAGAAGATAAGGGATTCATTACGCATTTCAATGGAGGTCAGTTTGCGAAGGGTCTTTAGAAGCTCCGGAATATTTTCTGGATCTTCTTCAGCTTTTTGTTCGAGTTCGCCGGATATCAAGAAACGTGAAATTCCGGAGAGGAGTTCTTTAGGAAGTTCACCTTTGCTTGGAGCGATTTCTGAGAGGTTGAGAATTAGCTTTCCGTCGGTGAGAAGGGGAGTTCCAATAAAGGTTCCGTTTAGGTTGTTTTCCCGTGATTCGATTTTGAGGGAACTGCGAACGAAGTCGGGGAGGTTGGCGGTGGAATTGAAGGGGAGGTGAATGATTCCGCTGATGTCGGTGTTGGTAATTTTTTCAAAGTGAAATTGTCCCCGATAGCTTTTTAGGATCTCGAAGTGTGCGATGGCAAGATTGAGATCTTGCGCGGACATTGAGAGTTGAGCGGCACGATTGTTGTTGATCTCGTGGTCGAAATGGCGGAGGCGATTGACGAGTGAGTTGAATTTTGTCTCGTGAGCCTTTGGATCGGCGATGGGAGCGGGATTTGCTACCTCTTCGGTAAAAGTTTTGTATGCGTTCGTTTGTTTTTTGAGGAAGTATCCAGCAGAGCTGATGAGGACAAGAATGACCAAAGCCATTACTATAAGGATGAGGCAGCCCGCAAAAGGCGAGCGTGGGGCATCTTTCGGAGCATGATCTGAATCGGGCACAGGGTGGTTTGGCATTCTGGTGGGGTGAGATCAATGGATTTGAGATTTCAAAATAGGAAACTATGATGTTTCAATGGAAAGCGGGAGGGGAACTATCATTCGGCTGACAAAGTTGACTGACACCAGCTTGATTGTGCATTGGATGAGCGAAGAGGATGGCTTAATCAAAACGGTTGCCAGGGGCGCACGCCGGGCCAAAAGTTCTTTTGCAGGAAGAATAGATCTTTTTTTGGAAGCAGATTTTGAGTGGGGAAGGAGCAAAAAGGGAGAATTGCATCATTTGAAAGAGGTTTCAGTGTTGGATTTTCGGGAGGGGTTAAGATCAAATTATCGCGATGCCCTGTTGGCAGGATACTTTGGACAGTTGCTTGAATTAGTGCTAGAGCTAGATCATCCGGAACCGGGAATGTCAGATCTTCTGAGGCGCGGCCTAAAATATTTGGAGGGACATGGTGCAAGTCGTCGAGCAATGTTTCACTTCGAGCGGGAGGTGGCTCGGGTGTTGGGGCTGGGAAAAGGGGCCCACCTTGGCATTTTAAAAGTCTACGGCAAGCTTCCCAATACTAGAAATCATTGTCTGGAACTTCTTAGGCAAAAGTGAGAGACGACTTTGTTAACTCGCTTTTTTAATATTAAACAAGGCCAACAATTTGGCATTGATTTATGAGTCGGAAGAAAAGAATGACAAAGCCGAAACGCATTTCTTGGGTGTCTTAAAGTCTTGTTACGAAGATTTTGGATGGAACCAGAAACAGACTGCGTGGTATTACAAGAATGTAGAAAGTTTTATTTCAAGCTAAGTCACGACGGACAGGCTGGCAAAATGCATGGAGAGGCGCTCAAAGCCCGAATCGTTTTGTTCGGTGAGTCACATTTTAAATCTGTGTAGAGCTATTTAAGTTTGGCTTTAGTTTTGCGGAGGAGCGGGAAGGTGGCTGAGGGTTTGGCCACTTTGAAAAGGCGGTGGAAGTTCTCGAGCAGAGACTTGTTCAAAATAGGGTGCTCTATTTTCCGCTTGAAATTTTAGTGGGCCATTTCTGGCCCACGAGCCAGCCGTGGATGACTTCAGGGCTTCGTGTTAAGTTACCAATTACTCGATAGTTGGAGCGTTGGAGGCTCACCGCTTCGGAGCGATCCTCATCGACTACGCAAAAAGGATGGGCTCCCGAGGAATGGATAAACCGAATTCCGCCGGACTCTGGGATGACTACAAACGCGACATGATTATCGAGGCCAACAATGTGGATGCCTGGGCCTCGTTCTATCGCTTGGTCGACGAAGGTATCGTAGTTCTGTCCGGCACGAATCGTCATCATTTTTTTTGATAGGAAGGTCCCAATGATCCATTGTGAAGGTTGTTGAGCGAGTCGGACTCGCTCAACGCTAAATCCGGCATCGCGAAGGATAGTGGAGACGAAATATCCACAGGCAATCTTTCCCGAGCCCGGAGTTTGGCAGATACCATTGAAATCCCAGGGCGTCCCGAGCCAGCAGCTCATCATGGCGGGAAGTATTTGTTCAAGAGTCTGTTGGCTTTCACTGACAACATCTGAAATCTCTCTCGCGGTGCGGGCCCGGGAATATTTTTTGGTAAGATTGAGGCGTTTTTCCGCGAGCTCGGAGATTAGCTTTTGGTAGCGTTTTGGATCAGGTTTTGGAGCCTCCTTGGGAGAGATATCATTTGCTATTTTTTGGTGATAAAACTCAATAAGTAGATCACGGTAATTCCACCCTGCGTAGGTGCTGCCTACTAGAATAAGGAGAATGAAAAGCCGCCTCAGTTTTTTCATCGGAGTCTGGAAATCTAAATAAAGGCAAATAGTTCACCATTCAAACTTTAGGGAAAGAGTGGTATTGCGTCCGGGCATATTTTGGCCAGATCCGTGGATGCGGTATGCTGTGTTTGTCAGATTTACGAGTGCGAGATTGAGCTGTAGAACTTCTGATATTTGCCAACCAGCATAAAGTGAAGCGACAACATAACCGGGGGTGCCGCCGACTGGAATACGCTGTGTATCGTTGGCGGCGAGCTTAGAAAGGGCATCCTGACGGGCCGCAGCTTCGACACGTCCCGAGACCCAGTAATGGTTGGAAGAGGCGTTCCAACGGAGGTCTAGGGCCCCGTTGAGAGGATTGAGGCGGCGAATGGTGTCAGAGATTCCACCTTGTTTCTGCTCACCATTCTGCCATGAGGCGTGTGCGAGGAAGCGCCATTGGGGATGGAGATTCCAGATGGCCTTGCTTTCAAAACCATAGATGAAGCCTTCAGACCCATTGGTCGCAGCAAGTCCCCCCATGTCATCGTCGATTCGAACGATGCCGTTGTTGATAAATGTGTAGTATCCAGAGAGTTCAAGAGAGAATTCAGAGTCGTTAAAGCGGGTGCCAAATTCGGTAGTGAGATATTTCTCTGGATCGACGTCTGGCGAACCATTTTCGTCGAGTCCGTTGAGAGAGAATTGTCGACCGGTCAAATCATCCAAGTTGGGTGCGCGGAATGCTTGGGAAGCTCCACCGAAAATAGTCCAGAAATCATCAAGTTCATATTGTCCACGGAGAGAGAGAGAGAGGTTGTCCCAAGAACCGTCACCGATTTGGTCGATGGTTGCCCCATCTGGGCGATAACCGTCCCATTGAGCTTGGATGTAGGTGAAGCGCGCTCCGGTATCGTAAGTGAAGCGCTGGCCGATAGTATTAGTGTAATTCGCAAAGATGCCGATGGATTCGTAAGTTGAGTCATCGGCGATGGGCCGATTTGAGGGGCGGGGTACACTATTACGGAACCCTTGCGAGTCTATTTGATCGAGAAAGTAATCGGCTCCCCAAACAGTATTTCCAGTCCCTGCTTCTAAGCTTAAACCAAAGGTGTCGATATCGAGGATACGAGTGTCAGAGCGTCCCGATTCTCTGACACGAAATTCGGAATCTTGGGTGCGCTGGAAAGAGATGGTGGCTTGATAACGGTCGGCCCAAGAAGAGCTGATATTGGTATCTTCGAATCGGAGATAGGTGAGTGAGCGTTCTTGATCGTAGTCGCGGGCGAGGTCAGTCCCGGCAGTTGTGAAAGAGCTTCCTTGGGTCCAGCCGGGATTATGAATGGTGTTGTGCCAGCGGGATATGTCGTCTTGATCCAGATGAGAGTGGGCCAGGGTAAGGGTTTGAGAAGGAGTAAAGGCGTATTCGAACTTCAGGTCGTGGCTGAGTTGTGAATAACCAGTGCCGCGCATCGTGCCGAGACCTGAGTCACGAATGTCGCCAATATCGCTCGCGGAGTATCCCAGCATGATGCCCCATTTTTCGCCGACTCCAAAGCGCTGTTCGATTCGGCCAAGGTGAGATTCGGAATTGGTATCGAAGCGATAATAAGCAGCTCCCCCGGAAAAGGGTCCATTTTCTTGCCTAAAGTTGGAGGACTTGGAAAAGGTGTTTACGGTGCCGCCAATGGCGTCTGAACCGAAGAGAACCGAGCCTTGTGATTTGATGAGTTCAAGTCGGTCGATGGCCTGAGCGTCAAGGGTGTTCCAGTATTGGACTGGTCCATTCCGCCAAGTAGAATTATTGAGCCGAATGCCATCTTGCAGGAGAAGGTTCTTGCGTCCGGTGAAACCACGAATGTAAGGTGATCCGTGACCCGTCGTAGTTTGTTGAACGAGAACACTAGGAGTGTTTAGAAAAGCTTGAGGCAAGGTGCGGGTGGCGTTTTCGAGAAGGTCTTCGGCCGTTAGTATTTCGAGAGTATAAGGGACTTCTTTGGCTTCTTCGGTATTACGATTTGCTGTGACGACGACATCGGGGAGGATTTCTTGCGCGATTACTGAGAGTGGCAAAAGAAAAAAGATGGCTTTCATGGATACGAGATGAAGACGTTCTACGTGAAGAGAATCTTAGACAAAAACCCGCGATGGCAATTCGCCTCGCGGGTTTTTAAAGGACGAGCCGGAAAAGATTCTATTCCATAGCCTTGGCTTCAAGGGACGCAGTATATTGTCGCTCTTCCTCATGCGAATGAATGCGAAGGTTAACCTTAACTCCTTCACGCTCGGCGGCGGACTTTGCTAGGCTACGAATGGTGGAAGCAGTGAAGCCTTGACGTCCGATCAAGGTCGCTACATCTGGTTGGCTAAGGACGAGCCGGAAATTCACTTTATTATCCCCTGAGTGTCCGATGCGGAGTTCGGCCATTTTTGGGTCTTTGATAAACTGAAGAGCGATATATTGGATGAAATCCTTAAGTTGGGCCGTGATAGTTTCCATAACGTGAGTTTCTAGAGGAGTGTGGCGGGAGTAGGATGGAATGAGAAGGAATATTTACGAGGAGGGAAATCAATTTGTCTGATTTGTGACTTTCAGCTGATAAGAATTTTTTTAATTGGCCTGCTTT
>Ga0213868_10001261_pt1 | contig 24392 bp, 20 predicted proteins | sample PICome_9_FD_160087 | JGI IMG/M metagenome (GOLD analysis project Ga0213868, IMG submission 160087) | Coastal seawater microbial communities near Pivers Island, North Carolina, United States - PICO127 | ecosystem: Environmental > Aquatic > Marine > Coastal | place: USA: North Carolina... | reverse complement strand
CCTTGCTCCTTGCACTTGCACTTGCACCTTTACCTTTGACCACCACCACCACCCCGCTGAAAACTATGATCGGATATGCGCCAAGTTAGTATAGATGCCCAAGTGTCATTTTTCTTCTTCAGTTATGATATACGATGAAAGAAAGTTATTCACAGGCATTATAACTCCTCCATTTGGTGTTCAATTAGTCAGCATTGGAAGCTTATTTCTTTGTTGATGAAATCTTCTTCAGTTGTTCTTTGACATTTTTTTCATTTTGCGCATCTTCGTCATTGAATGTTGTTTCAAAATCTTGAAGATCTCTAATTTTGCTAATATCTTTCACTTTTACATTTGGCGAATCAGTAATGTCTCTCAAGATATGGTCATGGAGGTCTTCCAAAAGTTTCAGCTCAGGACTTCCTTTTAAGAAATTCTTTCTGGACACATTCATCCACTCTGTCAACTGAGTCAGGCATGCTGGAATACGATCAAAACGACCCGATCGAATTAAAATCGTTGAAAGATCTCCCAACATACGAAGAGCACGGCGACAAACACTGACATCGGCACCACCATAAACTCGAATCCCGTCAAGCATAGAAAGCAGGTACGAAAAAGTCCGTCGAGGAGCGCATGCTCTTACATTCTCCTCTGAGTCTATCACGCTGAAAACAGGCATATCGGCTCTAGCCAAAGTTGCTAAGACAGCTGTGAGGACATCCATACATTGAATAGCAGTATATGGATCATTGACTCCTGGACTCAATGCTCTCACTGCAATATCGGCAAGTTGTTGAACTCCCAAGGATATATCCAACTCTGAATTACGCTTTTCCTCGATACTTATCCCAGTTGATACAAAAATCCCAAGTCTCTTTTCAACCCTTTCGTCCATAGTTTTTCCAATAACTTCTTGATCGTCAATTACGATTCCTTCCATGATCCTATCTCTCATCGGTTTCTTGGGAAGTGGACTACCTTTTTCTTCAGTTTCGTTTTTATCATTTGTAATGACCGTATCAGCATCCCATACATAAGCTAATACCGTTCCTCTATTCACGTAATCTCCAATTTGATGGACGTAACGAATACAAAGGTCCATTTTCATCGCCTGATTCAATAAATTAGATAGACGAAATCGAGTTACATAACCACTTGTATCAGCGAGCACCTTAAATGCTTTGGAAGGTACATCAGGTATTTCTAAGATCCCCTCTTTGGTATAGACATCATCATCTAGTGCTTTTGCAGCTCTCAGTGCCGATTCCTTTGCACGCGATAAAATCTTTTCAATGCGAAAGCCGTTGATGAAGAAATGGATGAAGTTTACAAATGATACAAGAATTATAGCAATGTGTACTGTGAGGAAATGTATTGCCACGTATGGAACATTGGAGGCTTCTGCCGTATCATTGAGAAAGTAGTTAATTGTAAAACAGTAGCTATAAGAACCAAGATTCGTTGAAATGACCACTTTAGATACTGGATCTTTTAGAAACTCATCCAATAATCGGGGACTATAAGATTGAGCAGCGATTTGTACAGAAAGGACCGTCAAAGAGAATGTCAGAGTAACGATTGATATTGACGCATTGGAAACAAGTCCCATCATTCTAATACCCTTTTCAAGGAGGACTTCATCATCGTTTGTTTCTAGGCTAAGAAGTGACGCTAGTAGTACATTCATTATCATTGAAAGAACAGGATAAAGAATGAAACTATCTTTCCATGGCGCAATCAGTTGAGAAAAAGCCGTTGTCATTTGTATCTATCTAAGTTTTTGTGAATATTAGTTTGCAGGCTACAAAGAATGGTATGCATGAATTGCTGCAGTCTGGAGTTCTCCTTGTGATGGTGGAGTTCGGATCAGAGATACGAGTAGAACATAGAGCTCGTTAGTACAGTAAATACGAACAACAAAATGATGCATACTACACGTTTATGGATGCATAATACGGTAATGAAAATTATATATGCGCTTAGGATTCAAAACGCGGTAACTTCAATTAAAATATGATGTACGATAATCATGACAATTTATGGATTATGACTTGAAGGTTGGCTCACATCATTTTGAAAGTCTTTCTCTCTATTATAAAAAGAGCCTATGTGAATGCGGCTTGGACTTCGATTCAAAATCTAGATATGTGATGTATGGTATAACAATTACTCATTCGCATCAGAATTCCATTTCTTTTCTGCAAATGTTCGAAGAACTTTGATACAGAATACGCTTGTGGCGAAAAGAGCCAATCAGAATTGTTTGCGAAGATTCACACTTGAATCTTCATTGGGGTTGGTCGCAGGGCAGAAGCTATTTTGTCTAAAAGCCAACAAATTTCTCACAATACACCTCTGAAAAACATTTCCAACAGTGCCACGCAAGTCTCAAACATTTTGACATCATGCCTTTAACTAAACAATACACCAAAGATAAAGCCTTGGCAATTTCTTTGTTCTATCTCATGTCATTTGCTGGAGCATTCTCCGTACAGAAGCAGTCCAACGTGAACTCAATCCATCGAATTGTCTTTGGAACGGCGGCACTATCCAAAGCCGAAGATCCTCTAGCTATGCTGGATGCTGCATTCGAGAAAGGAATCCGTAGATTTGACCTAGCGAGAACGTACGGAATGGGTGAGTCTGAGCGTTTGTTTGGTGAATGGATGAGCACTCGAAACATCAACCGAGAAGATATCGACCTCATCACTAAGGGTGGCATTGGTATGGACAGGTATGGAGACCCTGATCGCCCTTTGCTTGCTGAGGAACTACTTGTGAAAGAAGTTGATGATAGTCTTGCCACACTAAACGTTCAAGATGTAGATATGTACATGTTTCATCGTGACGACCTTCGCCTTGGAGTTGACAAGTTCGTGGAGTGGATCAATGGGATTGTTCAGTCAGGAAAGATTAAGAGATGGGGCGTGTCCAACTGGAGCTTCGAGAGATTTCAGGAAGCCCATACCTACGCCATTGAAAACGGATTTGTGCCCCCTAGCGCGAACTCGCCTCAGTTCTCTCTTGCTGTACCTGTCTGCGAAGTGTGGCCATCCACGCATTCAATTTCTCAGCCCAACAGTGTACATCAGATCGAATGGTATGAAGATCATGGAATTGAACTGATTTGCTGGGAAGGTAAGAAATCTTGGTCGATTTGTACGCCAATTTGAGCATATATTTCTTATAAAATCATTTTTGTTTTTTCAAACTATCAGTTCTAGCAAAAGGCTTCATGGCCAAAGAAGACCTTTGGACTCAGAATGAGGTTGATACCAAATCTTTCAATACTCCTGTAGAAAGAGGAAGTGATGCATGGCGTCTTCAACGTATCCAAAAAGCCTACTGTAACGACGAGAATTACAGACGCAGGGACCTAGCTGTGAAGCTGGCAAAGAAAAGTAAGCTCAAACTAGCTCAAATTGCCATGCTTTATCCTCTCACTAAGGGTAAGCATATTAGCGTCATCTTTGGTTCCTCAAAGACTCAACATATTGATGATATGGTTGCTCTACAACATTTCAACATCGATGACAATGCAATGAACTTATTCATCAATCCTGGCTCTATCGAAAACCACTTCTTTCCGTACAGTCCAGAATATGCAGTTGCTAACGCAGATCATCACGTGCATAAGTTTAAAAACATGTCTCGCAAATTGAAGTCCACAACTGTTCCATTTTTGAAGAATTAAAACTTTAATTTTTGTCCAAGGAACCAACACTCAAGAAGTAACAAGTACATACGTCATATCTAATTTTCACACATAGATTGTTGATAAGTATAATGTCATTACACATAAAGTATTCTTTTCCTCTTTGCATCAAATAAAAGGAGTCTTTTTTTAGGAAATAACATGCTACGTGTGGATATTTACTTAGTAGCAACATGAGGCGTACGAGTATGATTTAGATTTTAGATTTGTGATTATGGTTTACTCTAAACCTTTTGCTAACGATTCTTCATTTCACAAAGAGAGAAAACGTCACGCAGCGACAACAAGCACTCATCTCCTTTTTTCTAACGACGCTAAAAATCGCCTATCTCGCCAGGTCATCAACCGTTAGAAAACGATTTGAAATTCATTCACCTCTGTTGAACAAAAGAGTGTGCAGAACAAGCCAAACGCGCAATCCAAATTGCTCATAATTCAAAGGTGTACTGCATAATATGAAGATCACGTCTTTGATTCTAAGCTTCTTACTGACGGTTCCATCGGAGGTCGTTGCTTTTAGCTCACCCACTACCGTTGCAGTTAAGAATGTTGCAAAATCAGCATCTCTCTTCCCATCAACAACAAAAAAGACAAGGGAACAGACTGCAGTATGGGCATCTGCTGCTATTGGTGTGCAAGATGGAGAGTCTAGTGAAAAGCGTGGACTATTTGAATTCAAAACAAAAGCAGGTTGGGTCAACCCTTTCTCTCTGTATTACGGATTTGTTGCAATTTTACTTGGGCTCCCATGGTTCGTTGGATTAACGATCGCCCAGCTGATTTATACCATTACCAGAGACAAGTTTGACAAGAAGAGACGCGTTCCTATCTTCCTTAGTCACTGCTGGGGAGTCGCCTTGTTGCATCTCACTAGAAGTATTCCAGACATTAAGGGGCAGGATATATTGAACAAATTCTACAAAGAGTAAGTTATTGATGCTTTACGATGAAAATGCGTGTATTGGTCGGTCACTTACATATATTGTCTGAATTCTCTCTCTATGTGTGTGTTTTCAGGAATCGTGCTGCCATGTTTGTTGCAAATCATAATTCATGGATGGATATTCCTTTCATGGGATACACTATGGGTTGGAGAAACTACAAGCTTATATCTAAGGCAGAGCTTGGAAAAGTGCCTATATTAGGAAAGTCTATCAAGGAGGGTGGACATGTCATGATTGATAGATCGAACAGGAAGAGTCAGCTACAAACATTTAAAGCGGGTGTTCAATGGTTACTGGTAAGTTGTGCAACTTATTGAATCTGTTATGATTTTGTTTACAATTCATTAATTTGGACATACTTTATGGTGTATTATAATAGGATGGAGTCCATCTCTGTGCTTTCCCAGAGGGCACAAGATCAAAAAATGGACGCCTTCTACCCTTCAAAGCAGGTGCATATAAGATGGCCATTAAAGCAGGTTCTCCTATTGTTCCTCTATCTATCGTAGGATCTGGAAAGGCTCATCCTTCCAATTATATTTTCCCTCGTTACCCTTCGAAAGGAAGATGCAAAGTCATCATTCATAAGCCAATCGAAACTGTAGGTAGAACAGAAGAGGAATTGTCTAAGCTCGTGAGATCAGCAATCATGTCTGGACTTCCTGAAGATCAGCTTCCATTGGAAAATTGAGTTGGGAACAGCTAATGAATATTATAACAGAATATATTAAAAGAGGGATCATGTCATGATAGATGTATGGTGTTTCGTCGTCTAAACTCGCCCCGGACTGAAAGCTGCTCAGATCCTCTCGGTAATGATAAACTAAAAACTACTTTGTCAGGTTGGGTCTAGTTAGTGCGTCATTCGAGAAAGGACTTTTGCGTGTGGTCGCCAGAAATGCAATGCAGTTCGGATTTCTTTCGCGAGAGGCTTCTTCAGCGCCATCCATCAGCCATCAGACATCAGCGAGAAAACAGCAATCATCATTTTGTTTCCAAACACTTTTGGTATACTTTTTGAAAGATTTTACCATGATGTTCCGGGTTGTCACTTTAGCGGCTATCTTTATCGCCAGTACAAATGCTTTTGTACCATCTCGCACTATTGTAGTACCATCGGCTACAGTGCAGATGCAATCATCCTTCAAAGTTAGGAGTCCGTTGGACTACAGGTCTTCAACTGGTTCAGCACGCTTCATGTCGGATGCTGCTATGGAATCATCTGATTCACAAAAGAAGGGATTTTTCCAGAAGATCAAATCAGTGATACCGCCTGCCAATGAAAGGAAGAAGCTCATTCCTTTGGCTATGATGTTCTTCTGTATTCTTTTCAATTACACCATTCTTCGCGATACCAAGGTACGTTCTCATTTTGGTTCGATCAGACTAATATAAACGACTTTCATGGTCTCCAATTCCTAATCATTTCATCTCCTCTTGCATCAAAAACAGGATGTATTGATGGTAACTGCTCCCAAGTCTGGAGCTGAAGTTATCCCATTCATTAAGACTTACGTGAATCTTCCAACTGCTATTGGCTTTACAGCCATCTACTCAAAGCTTTGTGACAAGTACGATCAGAAGAAGGTTTTCTACATCTGCACTGTTCCCTTCCTCATCTTTTTCTCACTTTTTGCCATGGTAATTTATCCCAATGTTGGTGTTCTTCACCCTCACATTCTTGTCGATAAACTTGCTGCGTTGCTTCCTGCTGGATTTTCGGCACCACTTTCAATCATTCGTAACTGGAGTTATGCTGTTTTCTATGTCATGGCTGAAATGTGGGGATCCGTTGTTGCAAGTTTGTTGTTTTGGTCCTTTGCGAACGAAGTGACAACAGTTGACGAGGCAAAGAAGTATTATCCTCTATTCGGAATGGGTGCTAATGTTGCGCTAATCTTCAGTGGACAGTATGTCAAATGGGTATCCAGACTAAGAGCAAACTTGCCTCCTGGAGTTGATGCATGGGGAGTATCTTTGAAGTACTTGATGGGGGCAGTGCTTGCTGGAGGAACGGCCATGATTGGATTGTATTCGCATATGCAGAGAAATGTTATGACTGATCCAGCTTGTGTTGATCAAGAGAAGCAGGCACTTAAGAAATCGAAAAAGAAGGTTAAGATGTCACTAAAGGAATCTTTCGAATTCCTTACAAAATCTACATACATCAGAGACTTGGCGTTGCTCGTAATTTCGTATGGAATGTGCATCAACATTGTTGAGGTTAGCTGGAAGGCAAAGCTTAAGGCTGCCTACCCTAATCCTAACGATTACAGTGTATTCATGGGTAACTTTTCTTCCGCTACTGGTGCCGTCACTCTCGGTATGATGCTTTTGGGAAGGACCATCTTCCAGAAGTTTGGATGGCGCAAGGCCGCTCTTGTTACCCCAACCGTAAGTTTGTTATGAAAACTGGCTTAATATGTGATATGCTTCTGTTTATTCACTCATTTCCCCCTTCTATTTTTAATAACAGATGATTGGTGTAACTGGAGCTATCTTCTTTGCGCTTCAACTTTTCGCGCCGGCTTTTGTTCCAATCGCTGCCGCTATTGGAACTACGCCTCTTATGCTTTCTGTTCTTGTAGGAGCTGCTCAAAATATTCTTTCCAAAAGTAGTAAATATTCATTGTTTGATCCATGTAAAGAAATGGCCTACATCCCGCTTACTCAAGACGAAAAGACAAAGGGTAAGGCAGCAGTTGATGTAATTGGAAATCCTCTAGGAAAGTCTGGAGGTTCAATGATTCAGCAAGTTCTTATCTTCGGGGTTGGAAGTCTTGCTGCCGCTACACCTTATCTCGCTGTTATCTTGGCCGGTCTCATCTTCATGTGGATCAGATCAGCCAACTCTCTAGCTGATCAGTTTGAAGCTGCTACTGAGGTTGAAAATTAAATCGTAATAAAGTTAAGACAGTAGTTCTAGTGCAAACATTATTTATTCTATTGTCTGATATAATTCATTGTTATTCAAGTGTCGATACAATTGATAACCAAGGATTCATCATCATATTCCATAAAATTCGTCTATGATTTATGGCTCCTTTTTCCAGTCGTCATTGTCCCAAACAGGATGCTCCAACAGTTTTTTGATAAGTGATGTACCTCTGAGTGCACTTGTGAGTGGCAAGTGTCCTTCTGGAGCTTTTTTCACATCGTAAATGAACTCAGATGCTCCGAACCAACGTTTCTTTCTTTCAACATCTCCATCTTTAGTGGTCCATCCAATCTTTTGACAGAATGTTTCAAAGTCATTTTTGGATGCTTTCCATTTTTTCTATTGATTGGTTTGTTTTACAAAAACGTAAGAAGTCGAAAACAAAAATAAGGTGAGAATATAATTTCATCAAAACAATCAAAATTACAATCCGCATGAATATATATACAATAACTAACCTTTTGAACACTGTAACCAAATTTTCCTCCAGAAAATTGATTCCATAGGCGTTCAATTGTAGCAAGATCAGTACTGGGAATATTTTTTACTTCTGTCCAATACACAAAGGAGCGCCCCTTTGCCTTGGCTCCCGAAATGACAATAAGCGCATCACGGGTAATCTATTTTAAAAAATATAAGACGGACATGTCAATGTATTGAGTGAGTATACTTTCGTTGTAAAAGAGTTCTTTTGATGATAATGGGAACATTGATACGTACTTGGTCGGCTTGAGCTAAATCACCAGCGGCAAGTGCTGAAGCAAGGGGAACGTAATCAAAACCAACATCACTTGGGAGCTTTGTAGGTAGAATACCATCTTCAACTTCTCCAACAGATGTTGCGGGTGGTACTCCACTATCGGCCATGGTTGAGAATAACGCAGTTGTTGGCGCAGCAATAGTAGTAGCTGGAGTCTTAATTGCGAAATGAAGCTGGGGAGCAAATCCATAAACAGAACTGGAAGTTGCAACGACAGCTGCAATTGTTGCGATTGTTAGTTTCATTTTCGTATATAATTTGTTCAGTATGAGTTTCTAAGAAATACAAGTGATGTGTCTGAGTTGTTTAGTGGCTTTCCTTTCTCCTTCCTGGTGGAAGAAGGATTTTCATACTTCAACTTGGAGGCACATCCGCGTCGGATAGGGATAGATTGATTGAAATTATTATTGAAACTGAAATAGCTCTAATCGGGCAACTCAGGAATGAGGAAGGCAAAATGCAAAATCCATAATCCATAATCCTATCTCCTATCTACGTAAGTAATTACAATATAGCACACCATTCATACGGATCATACACATGCACCAAGAACTATAGAATGCAACAAAATCGTTTAGACACTCTGAAGGCTGTAGATTGCGTCATTCGAAACCTAGTAGACAGTCAGCCTCTTCCGAAAAAACGGAAAATCGATCCTGAGTCTGAAAATCCTGACTTGATAAATGCTATTCCTGTTGGGAAAGAAGAACAGTTTCGCGCCTTGCATCGACTACTAAATCAAGGTCTTATAGGTGCAAAGGGTGTCGGTAATATGACAGAACTCAGAAATGTTTCCAGTTTATTATTTGGGCCTAGAGGATCGGGAAAATCATTGGTCCTCGATGCTTGCATATCTGCTCTACAACAGAATAATAACGTGGATGGAAAGCCTCGATTCCGTGTAGTCCGCCTCAATGGAATAGCTATCAAAGGACATGATGTTACTACAGTCCTCCGTGTAAGTGAACTCTACTAGAAAGATATATTTGTATCTCCCCTACCCTCTTTAAGGTAGTACTATTACCGTTGCTCACACGGTTTTGTTCTTTTATATATAGGAAATATGCAAACAACTATCGGAACAGGCCTTAGCACAATCCAGCTACTCAAAAACAAAACGAAACTTATTACATCCAAACCAATCAACAGATGAAGGAAAATCAATCCAGGCTAAATTACATGAAATCATGCAGAAGGAAACACATGCATTTCGTATGCGTCAAACTACCTTCATTAACACAATGGCGCTCGTTGACGAAGCATTACAGACAGCATCGATTGATTCAATCCCTATTCTTATTGTACTAGAAGAGCTTGATGCCTTTTTTCACAATCCGAAAGGGTCATCGTCTAATGTTGTTCTTGGAGGAGGAAATAGTGGTAATTCCAAAAAAAGTGCAGATGGTCCGTCCGAGAGACACGTTCTACTCTATCATTTACTGGACAGAGTTGCGGGGAAAGGATCCTTAGTTAGTCTTGTTGGGATAACATCCAGATTGACAACAGTGGGGTTATTTGAAAAGCGGGTAAAAAGCAGGGCTGAGGGAACATCCACCATTATCTATTTTTTTGATCAGAAATCATCGTACGAAAATCTCGTGGATATTCTTCTCAGTAACTTTGACGTAGGAAGTACCGACTCGGATATCATTCGTCACTTGAAACATTTGAGGACAAGTGTCAAAGAACACTTACTACCTCCTGAACGTCTAAACCTATCAGATGACGATAACGACAAGCGAAGAATAATAATGGACACCTTGTCAAGAAGTTACGATCTTGGAAAGACAATGCGGTGGTTTAATCGAGTTCTACATTTATCGTTAGTATTTTATTCATTGCGGCTTAAAAATTTGAACGACATTGTGGCTCCATTCGACGACACTTGCGTATTGGAAGCATTGGAAGCCATGGGGGCAACCATCGTTCGCCCAATAAGAAGCACGGATAAAAGGGATTCGCATGGTGATTTTAAACTGAACTTCAGTGGTCCGCGCATAAAATCTTTACTAGATTTGTCCAGTATTCAAGTGGCAATACTTTTAGCGGCAAAACGTATCATTACGAGAGATCAACAGAGAGATGATTTAGAAGTAGATGTACCTCTCACATACGAGCGTATCGAGCGAGAGTATGAAACTTTTTCGCATCAGTTTGATAGGGCGTTATTTTTCAGATCATTTTGTAAATTATTTGGTGGTTTATTCATGGCTAGCAAGGATAGTACGGGTAGTATGCCTCTCATGTACTTTTATTCTGCATCTTCATCAACACAAAATATGAATGAACAATCAGTGAAGAAAATGCCTATTCAAATGAATGTTGACATCGAACTTGAACTTGGAGAAGCATTATCTCGTGATACATTGCCATGTAATGCGGCATTAAAAGATTGGGCTAAATTCAAGTGATATGACATATGTTTTTCTTCGTTGCCGCAGTCCAGTTTCAGCTTAGGGGAAGAGGGACTGAGGGAAGAGGTATGCTTTTAAGGAGACAATGATTGCAAGAGATGATAGTTTTAACGCTGGGTAAAAGGCCATGGGAAATTGTGGCATTGAAATTGTGATGTCAAATTCAGGCCGTTGAGAACACAATGGAACACAACAGAACACGACGGCCCCATTTTGATCGCCTTCTTCCGAAACATCTACTCAATAAATTTATAAAATTAAACTGGACACTCTGTACGCTGGACATCATGGATAGATCATATTTTGAAATATCAACAAACACCATCGGTTTTGGATATGGGATACGGTTGCTTTCCTGGTTGTTGTTGCTTTAAAAAAAGTGAAGTTTCAAATGCAATCATTACACTTCCAAGTACTCAAATAGACATGGCTGCTCCAGCATCATCATCTCCTGTTAAAAATGAGAATCCGACGTTTCAAAGTGTGACGGCAGCAGATGAGTCTAATAAGTTTAAGGATATTTCAGATAGTCACTTGAATGATCTTCAGCGATTGCAAAAATACTGTCCAGACGCAACAAAGGAAGAATGCACTCGCTTTCTAGAAGCAAAAAAATTGAATTATGATCTCGCCTTGGAGCAATTAACGTCCTATTTACAATGGAGGAAAGAACTTTTACTCGACCAAGAGTTTGTTTCTACTATATCACAGTCAAAATCCGATGAGTTTGATTTCGAATCATGCGCAACATCGGAACAAACTGTAGATGAATTAGATTGGCATCATGCTACTGATAAAGCCGTTCAGTATCTAATGTCAGTCGGAAAAGATGCTACAAGAAATAATGAGCCTTTAGAGCTTCCGCAACTGGCTAGAATTGTCACTTATCCTGGATCAGACGAGCATTTGAGATGCAGCAATGGTGATCGAATCCTTCATTTGTTGATGGCTCAAATGGATCCTAATATTGCGAGTGACATGGCATTTGCACTTACTGTTGCATTTTATCTCGACCGAAAGCTCAGTCGAAATTCTATGGAAAAGATGACAATCGTTCTTGATGTAAGAGCTGGTCATGGATGGGCAAATCCACGCCCAAATCAATTGATACCTTTTATTCGCAAAATTAATCATATCATGGAACGCAATTTTCCAGAGAGATTGTCCAAATTGATATTGTTCCCACTGCCGTCCATAGCTACTGCTATATGGAAGATTATTCGAGCATTTCTTGATCCGAATACAGCAGGAAAAATTGCTGTGATATCTGGGTCAAGTTCAGAAAAATCACCGCCTCCATATAAAGTACTTGAAAAGCATCTAGATCGAAAAGCGATTGACAGAATGGAGGAATTGCGACTAAACTCATTCATTTTTAGTAGTAGTAATTAAAAGAATCGTAACAAATGGTGTTTAAGCATTATATTGTTAGAGGAAGCGGATTTGAGAATGTAACTAGCGTTTCAACGCAGGGATTATAAACTGACATACTAGCCAAGAGTACGGAGCTGTAAAAATATAAGAATCAACTCTATCCATAATACCTCCATGTTCAGGAAGAAGGTCACCGAAATCTTTCAGACCCGAGTCTCTCTTTAGCATGGATGCTGTCAAATCACCCACCAACCCAAGAAAAGCAAGCATGATTCCATGGAGGGGGCCTGTTACAAACCAGATTGGCCATTTCATCAAATACGCCCCTGCCGAAGCAAACATGATTGAGGTAAGAGTACCACCTAAAAACCCTTCAATTGTCTTATTGGGAGAAGCAGCTCCAGCTGCAGGAGCAATTTTATCAAGTTTGTTTTTACCAAATTTTCTTCCTGCAAAGTAAGCTCCAACGTCGGAAAATGCGATGCTGATCCAAGACCAAAAGATGAAAACAGCACCAGATGTGATTGGATTTGAGCAATACTTTAGAAATGACGATGGGAGTACATCCTTTGCTACATTACCTATAGATTCTAGAAATGGTCCGATGATGGGTGAAAGCCTTGTTACTTCACTTGGATTTTCAATGAGGCGTATTCTTACCCAGAATGACGGGATATATCCCAGATAGAACATCCCAGTAAAAGTAGTTGCAATCTCTGAAATAGATGCAATCTTCCTTCTCATAGTAAGAAACCATATCATTGCATACGTTCCAAATATTGGAAGACAGATTTGGTGAAGTTGTGGAGCCGATAAAGCTGTCACAAACATGGCACATGCGCCAAGCACAGATATTTTACGGGCTGGATAAATACCTGCTTTCATAACCATCCTGTAGTATTCCAACTGACCCAAAACAGTCATTAGCGTAAACAAAGTAGTGAATATGACATTGCCACTGAATACCCAACATGCTACCAGAGCCCCCATGGCAGCACCAAAGAGAATAGATCTCGACTTTTTCTTCACAGGCGGAGCATTATCTATTTGCGCAATCACTTCTAAACTTGATGTAGCATTCACTTGATTTTCATCACTCGTGTCAATATATTTTAGCATTTCATTACATGATTCCAATAGCTTATCCTTAGCTTCTATTCTAGCCGCAATTCGATCCAAAGTATCATTATCTTGTACATCTGATAAATTGACATACTCTTCTCCTTCTAAAATATGTTTTACTCGTTTGATAGCAGCTAAGGCTTGCTGTGAAGCAACTTTCTCTCTCTCAATTGGATCTGTTTGTTTCCATAATTTCGTGACATAGTTGACATATGTATCCACAACTTTCTTGGGGATATACCTTTTGCGTTGTCTTTCTTCAACCACTCCCCTATCTCCATTCATATGAAAAGGAACATTTCTCTGAATCTTTCGAAACAGTGGACTCGTATTGCTCAAAGTTCCTGATGAAATCAAAGTAGCTTTAGTTGTCGGTGGGGTAAAAGCAGAGACTTCAGTGCATATACCGAAAATAAACACGGATATGCACAAAATCAAAGAGAATGTGACTCGATATATTCTGTGTTCCAGCATGTTCTTGTCCAAGATGATCTACTAGCGATGAAAGGTGAAAACCACAGAAGGTTGCATACGCAGTATGTATGTGGGTATCTAAGTAGATTAACTTGACAGGTGTCATCTCAAAACGCAACACGCGAAAAAAACTCAAGTTGAAGTTTCGTCAGTTTAAATCAAATACTAGTTATACAATTCACCAATATTTCTTATTTTTCTATCGATGTGTTTAAAAAACGTTTCCTCACCAAAAATTTAGCTCAACGCATTTCCGGTTCCGGGATCGAAGACATGAAGTCGTCATTTCTACTGAAGATTACATACATCTATCTATCTTCTGAGAGAAAAGCAGTTCTGTGAGGAAGTATCTTTACAAATTCGACATCCATGAGATTCCTGTTTCCGACCCATGATGAATTATGCAAAGCTGGTTCCTTTGATCATTCTGAATGTAGTGAAAGCACGGTAAACTCAGATGAATCATATGCTCCTAACAAGTTAAAAGTGATTTCCAGGGGAAGCTTTCATGTTGATGGTCAATTGGATTTAGATTCAGAAGATGACATACTCCGTGATTTAGACGCTTTAAACCTTATGAAAGAGTTTCCTGCTGCTACATTTCATGAATGTATCAGATTCCGCACAGAGCGTTCCATCGAAAGGGCAAGGGACAAATTACGGTCCTATTTTATATGGCGTTCATCCAACGGCATGGATAGATCAAGCTATATAAATATGAGTTACGAGAGTGAGGAAGATATCTGGAACATGGCTCTTCGTCATGCCAATGATTTGTATCCTAGTAAGGTTGTGTTCGATAATGTCCCCCGATTTATACGCGTCGGTTCAATTTGTCCAAGAAATAAAAAACGAATAGTCCAAATCATGGCTGCAATGATTGATCCAACGGTAGCATCACTGGAGTTTTATTCTCTGGTTTTTGCTGTTTACTTCGATCAGCTCTTCGATCGAAACTCTATGGAAAGCGTCGTAGTCTTTGTTGATGTAAGAAGTGGAAGAGGGTGGAAAAATTGCAATGCTCCCATGCTAATACCATTCATAAAACGTCTATCACAACACTTGGATCACTTTCCAGAGCGATTATCCAAATGCATCGTGTATCCAGTTCCAAAACCGGCGAAACCAATTTGGATTGCTGTCAGAGCCTTCCTCAAGGAGAGAGTTTCGAGTAAAATTCATATTCATTGGGGATATTCATTCACCAAAAGTCCACCTCCAAAATCTTTGTACAATGACTTTGAAGATGAGACTATTACTCAGCTTGAGTCCACGAGAGTTCAATCGTTCTGTTAGAAAAATATATTATATATCAAAAGGTAAAATTGATTGGTTCATAACTAATTACATAAGCGGTTGTACTGTTTCAATGTTAAAATGTTACAACGGTTCACAAAAAGTAAAATGTTTTTTATAAGCATGGTATATCATATAGGTCATAGAAATGGACAGTATCCTTGAACATTTATGTTCTATTTTTTATCTTGTGAATCCGATGAATCTAAAAGTTCCGGTATATATTTCCTCTTTATAAACTCCCACTCCTCTTCTTCCGTCATATGCTGTGTAGCCTTGACATCCTCATGTTGCAAAGACTTTGGTTGAATACCAAAAAAGTCTTCCAGCTCTTTTCTCTTTCTCGGTGTCCATTCTTTCCACTTCTTCAACAAATCTTGTAAATTATCACTCCCACTCGCTTTGAAAACGGCAGCTGTAATAAGTCCAACTCCGCCTATACTCACTAAACTGCCAATCCCTAAAGCTGCAAACGCTAATCGTCCAGGATTGACATGCATTGACTTTAATTCCATTGCCAAAGCCTCGGATGTCATCTCTGACGCAACTTTAGTCGCTTTGAATTCTTCCTTCAATACCCGATTTATAAGTCCACCTCCAGATGATATTGAACCGGGAGAATAATTCTTTTGATTCATTTGATTTATTTCTTTACGATATCCAGCATATCCACCAAAGATCAGTGGGAGAGAACCGAATGTTATAAAATGTATTGGTTTGACTTCAAATCTGGCAATGAATTCATGAACGAATGGAAATGAAGAACTTGTCTCTTTTTCATTCGGATCTCGGTTTCTGGAATCTGGTTCTTGTTGCATGTTGTCGATGTCTCTGTCTATTCTTTGATACTTGCAAATATGTAATGATCATGCATCATGAGGCAGTCAGTTTGATGCTGTCGCTTTTCTTCTGTTATGTTGGGATGTGGGGACGGGGAACAGGGGCTATGAGCTGAGTATGATTAGCTACAGGAGCTGAAATTCAAGTTTCAGGTAGCCACCAAAATCATCCATCATCCATCACCAAAATCCAAAATCATCAAATCAGATATGATAGTGAAAGAGTTGAAAAACTAAGTTAACAGTCAGTATGAAACACTTTCTATTTCTATTAGTGCCATGTTTAGGTTTTCAGGTTCCTAGTCGGATAAATACGATTGGATCTTATTCATTGAACAAGAACGCGAGGACCACCACCCGTTTGTTCAGTCAATCAACAGACCCTGCCAAATCAACAAAGAAGAAGAAAAACATCAAGAAACGTACAGTATCAAATGGATCAACTAAGAATGTCACATGGAGAATATTTGGTATTGATGTAGATCCAGACTTATTAGGCGAATCTTCGATTGCAATGGACAAAAATGACCAGGGAATCGTCCCTTTGGATAAAATGTATCTTTCTCAACCTGTTGTTGATTCACTACTCAAACGACTGAAATTAGATCGTTCTCCAAAACAGAAGCAATTATTAAATGATGTTAAAATACCGACACAGATCGATGATATTCGTGTGGTGCGTAGGTCTTTGGATGCGAGAAAGAAAAGAAGAAGTATTGATTGCACGGGTCCAAAGTATACATATGTTCTAGATGTTGACTTGGCAAGTAGTGTAGAATTGAAACATCAACCTGGTCGGAATGAAATTGTATCAGACGACATGAAAAGCATTAAGTATGGCTACAAGGAACATGAATCAGATATCGACAAGAATGCTTCGAAGGAACTTCCTAAAGTGATTGTTGTAGGAGCAGGACCCGCGGGACTGTTTTGTGCTTTATCATTAGCACAGTCAGGAAAATGCAAACCTATTGTACTTGAACGAGGTCAATCCGTCGAATCGAGAGGAAAAGATATTGGAGCACTGATTCATCGACAGACCATTAATAGCGAATCAAATTTTGCTTTTGGAGAGGGCGGAGCAGGAACTTGGAGTGATGGCAAGTTGACAACTAGGATAGGCAGGAACAGTATGTCAGTGAGACACGTTCTTGAAACATTTGTAAAGTATGGTGCTCCAGAAAAAATTTTGATCGATGGGAGTCCCCATCTAGGCACAGATAATCTGGTGAAACTACTGAGAAATATGAGAATAGACTTGAGAAATATGGGTGGAGAAGTTCGTTTTGGAGCCAAAGTAACACGAATTAACGTTGATGAAGATACAAACTCGATTGTTGGTGTCGATGTTATCTACTCGAAGTCAGATGAAAGGGGCATTGAGCTAAATGCGGAACACGCTTCAGTAAAAGACGCGAAAGAGACAATTTTTGCCGATGCAGTCGTATTAGCCACGGGTCATAGTGCCCGAGACGTCTATGAAGAACTTCATAGGGTTGGCATTCAATTAGAGCCCAAAGGCTTTGCGACCGGTTTTAGAATTGAACACCCTCAAAAAATAATCAATCAAATTCAATATGGAAATGAATGGGGCGCTCAAGCTTATTCAGGAAAGAAGGTCACAGATGAATTAAATATGGAGTTCTTTAGACGTCTAAATAATGAAAATGATCACGTGGGCCGACTACCAGTGTCTTCTTATCGTTTAGCAACTGATAAAGCATTTGACGGTTCTAAATTTAGGGGTGCGTATAGTTTTTGTATGTGCCCTGGAGGTCAAATTGTCCCCGCTTCTACCGATCCCAACGAAGTTTGCGTCAATGGTATGAGCTTTTCAAGACGTGATTCAGTTTGGGCGAATGCTGCTCTCGTAGTAACAGTGGATCCTAACGATCCAATACTGGAAAGTTATCAAGAGAAGTATGGAGTCCTTGCCGGCATAGCTTTTCAGAGAGATATGGAACGTCGGGCTTCGGAAATGGGAGGAGGCAACCTATGCGTTCCGGTGCAAAGGTTAACCGACTTTGTGAATGGAGTTGCTTCAACTACTGCCCCGTCATCGTCATATCGGTTGGGAACCAAACCTTCGCCTTGTCATGAGATCTATCCCGAACCCCTCACGGCTGCATTACGAGATGCTGTTGTGAATCATTTCGAAAGGTCTATGCCTGGATTCCTTTGTGAAGATGCGCTTTTGCATGCTGTTGAAACACGTACTTCTAGCCCTCTCCGTGTAGCACGTGATCCCGAGTCACTCCAAGCTATTGGTAAAAAGGGACTCTTTCCGTCAGGCGAGGGAGCTGGATTTGCAGGAGGGATCGTGAGCGCTGCCGTCGATGGACATATTGTAGGAGATGCGGTGTTAGACTTTTTATACGAACAAAATCACGGTAACTCAATTATACAAAGGAAGACTCAAAATGGAATAGGATTCGATTACTAAGTAGATCGAATATCTTCAAATTGACTTCATTTTCTTTGAAGCTGAAACTTAGCCCTCCTTACACCGGATCAATCATTTATGGATTGTTCATGGTGGTTCGGGATCTTGTTCTGGCAGATAATATTTCTTTTATCTTTTTCCTCCAATAAGATTCACCAGCATGCGATCGTCGAATGCTATTGTGAAACTTATAAATTGGAACCATAACGAATGGACAACTGCGTATTAGCGACACAAAGTCTTCAAAAAGCAATACATGCGTGCCACTGGAGTCTTTAGAAGCATACGATTCAAATTGCTTTGTCGCAAATAGATTTCTATCGTTATTTTCAAGAAGCGAGTTTACCAAATATGTCCATTCATCTTTTATCATAAACTTTTCGTACTTTGATACCGATACAAACACTATCCTTTCTAAATCGCGTTTTGATAGCAATGAAGATGAAATAACGAGGTAAAAGTAAGTAGAAAATGATATCAGGCTCTGCATATCCGTTTTAAGAAACCACTGTATGATCCAAAAACCGTATTCTGATCTAGTTTCTCCAATCCAGCTGAAAAAGTTATGAATTGAAACGGACTCTTCACGTTTGAAGTCAATTTCTTCAATCCAGAGCCTTCGAAATATCAACACCTCCTCAGGCCAGATAAGGTTTTCCAACATGCATTTTTCACACTCCCGGTTATACCATGAATATTCACGAAAGAAATCGCGGATATTATGCATGTATCGGGAAACGTCTTCTACGTTAGATTTGTCTAAGTAGTTGTTCACATAAAGAAGAATCTTTGGAGCCAGCTCTTCTCTTTCATGCCTTTCTGTGTACCATCTCTTCATCTCATCACGAATGGAATACATACTTTGAATTCCATTTGAAAGAGTCTTAATTGTACCGTTTAACAACCTTCTAGCAGCCTTTTTTGTGGAGTATGCTAATTTCTTCCTTTCTTGTCTCCGTATCAGAAGCTCTTTATCTTTCAGAGTGTGGTAAACTTCTAAAGCTTCTATCTCTTCTTCTCTCTTTTCGATCGCTTCTATACGCCGTTTATCCTGTACATACGCTCTAAATACTCTTTGGATCACTGATGCTGCATTCCATTTGCTTTTGGAAAAGAGTGACAGTATCTTTCGTTGTCGTTGTTCTTCTAAGAGAAGTTTTTTCCTCATCTTTTGAAGCAAATTATATTTGATCACGCTCTGCTTGAAAAGCGTAAGGAAAACTCTTCTTTGAATCTGATTTCTCCACCAGCGTTGCAGATATGGTACTGCATTCATTTTCCGGTGATAGAGCTTTACCATAAGTTTGCATCTGATCCAACATTGAATACGAATCGAGGCAATCCTTTTGAATTCTTGTACTCGATCACGTTTTCTGATTGTATACGCGATAATGTGATTTTGGATGATAAATCTAGAATTTTGCAATCGTTTAGATTGTATCTGTCTGAACCATCTCTGGATAATTTCCGTAGATCTTCGTCTGGATGTTATCGTCATCTGTTGTAAGACCATCAACATCTTCTTTCTATGTAATTGACTACGGTACCAAGTACAGATGCTGCGTGATGCAGAATCTTTAATGACTAATTGAGTCACAGTGCGATTCCATAGTATCCTAACCGCGTGTTTTCTCTTGGCATTATGGGCCCAAATTTGAATAATTTGAGCTGCGCGAATGATGAATCGAGTTCGCCTGGCAACCGAAAGCCGTTCACAAAAAGAAGCAATATATCGTGAAGCTTCATTGCGCAATTTCTTAGCCTGACGAGCCTCCTGAAATCGTTGGATATCAGCTTTCTTCAATATAAACAGCTTTACACAGTCTTGTATACGCACAGCTGCATGAAAAGCTGTGATTCTGTTTTCTTTCTCTTGATTCAGGAATGATTTAGACCAATCACAGAACCTTTGTTTGACGAAAATATTCCGCTGCTCATCTCTTACAGACGAAAACTTTCTCCAACGGTTTTGAATTACTACTGCTGCGTGTTTGATTCGATTTATCACGTTTAGAAATATGCGCAAAGATAAATAAAACCAAAGAGCTTTATCTCTAGCAATTCTTTGTCGTTGTCGCTTTCTTCGATAGATCTGTATAGTCCGGTAGATCCTAACACGGAATCTATACGCATAAAATGATCTATAAATTAGCTCAGAAGCATTCAGTTTACGCTCCCAGTCCTTTCGTCTTATATATTGCTTGAAAGCTGAACTTATGAGTTGAGCACTATTAAACATAACCTTATCTCTCAACAGCTTTTTATATCGCTTCTTACATAAGTATGTTCGTATGGAAGATTGTATTTTTGTCGATGATATATTCCTTACTCGTCTACTATTTCTGCAGTGTAACGATATCAAGTACCGTTTGATACAATAGCAAATCAAATTCCGTTTTTCTGACAAAAAACTCAAATATTGAAGATGTTGTTTGTGCATATTCGGGTCACTATATTTTGGTTGAATTGATAAAGCGCAAGATTTCGATAAGGTGCCAAATAATGATATAGATTCGAGTTGTTTCAGTTTGCTTTCATCCACACTAGTACTTTCGAAGTTGGCAACTCTCAAAAACCTTAAGTATGATCCTGAAAATGCTTTATCTGAAACTAAATCTAAACCGCGAAGTCCGATGCTCGATATGACAGGAAGATCCATTAGTAATGGTTTGATCGAATCGTTTGTAATCCTATCGCAGTTGTTGAGACATACTACCTTTAACGTTTTGCATCTGCTTCCTAAATTTTTAATTGCATCATCGGTAATTTGGGATGAATTCGACAAATCTATCTCCTTAAGAAGTGAACATCCCGTTGTAAGAGCGTTCACTCCTTCTGATGACACATTACATGACTCAAGACTTATTTTGCGGAGTCTCCTACAATTCTTTCCGATTGCGAACAGAGCCCTATCCGAAATCTTGTAGCACCTTTTGAGATTCAACTCTTCGAGATATTTACAACCCTTGGTCAAACCAATGATTGCATCATCGTCAAGACGCGAGCACCCACATGCGATCATGAATCTCAAAGATGAACAACATTTACCGATGGAAATCAATGACCTCTTGTCGATTCTGGGTACCCTGAATGATCTATTACCAGAAACATTTATTGAAATCAAAGAAGGGCAGTGTGTTGCCAACTCAATAATACCCGTATCGCAAAAATTGACACCTTGGAGAATGATTTTTTCAAGTCTCGGACAAATAGGAGCAAGGTGAATCAAAGAATCGCTTGAAACTTGAGAGCAGTTCCTCAGATCCAAGATTTGTAGCCTCTCACCAGAAATTTTGGTGAAAGCATTCAAAGTATCATTTGTTACTGTATCCGAGTTGGATAGGTTCAATGTTTTCAGACGAATATTGTTCGTGGAAAATAAATAAAAAAGGGAGAGACTAGAAATTCCAGTACAATGGGAGAGCTGCAGCTCAAGTAATTTTTTGCATCCTTTCCCAATCCAATTCATCATCGAATCAGATAAATGATTCCCTTCCAACACTAGGCGTGTGATATGAGAAGAGTTGGAGCGCTGTAAACCAGATATTCCTAACTGTATCTGAGGGCTGTAGGACAGATTGATATTTCTTAGTACATTGGGATTGCTTTCGAAGAGACTCAAGATAGCATCATTTGTAAACCCTGTGCATCCACTCATATCAATAATGCGTAGAAGCTTCATCAGCATTAGGTTCTGTTTGATTGCCAACAAACTATCATCGTGTAAACGACATAAGTTGGAAATGTTAAGCTCACTGATGTATTTGCAACCTCTCATCAAGGTAATGAATCCTTCATCGCTTATATTTGTACAGTTTCTTATGTTAAGGTTTTCTAATCGAATAAAATATCGAGATATTGATATACATGTTTTGTCTGTCAGTAAAGTACATCCCTCTAGGTTCAATACTACTAAATGAGAATTGATTGGTCTCATCGAATGTTTTAGACCGTGATCACCCCTGTATTGGAAACCTTCTGACAGAATGTGGATGCACTCGTCCGATAAAGTTTTACATTCTTCAAAACTAATGCTGTTGAGAAATGTCGTAGTTTGACGAAGAAGCACCGAGAGGAACCAAGGATTTATCTCAAAATAGGAAAAGTTCAAATGTTTCGAATCTTGTTTCAACAGAAAACGAATATATTGCTCCAATCCAACATTGTTACTCCACCACGGACATTTTTTTGAGAAGCATTTGTCTCTTTGAATGTTTCTTTTCATTCAAAAATGAAAACAAATGGGAAAAAATGACCAGTAACGAGTGCGCGCGCAAAATACCAGACTCAAACTTATGTCCGATAAACTGATGATGGTGTAGTCGAGTACGCACATACCACATATACCACCACAAAACAAGCACAATGAGAAATTGCATCAAGTGCTTTACAGCTTTGTTGATTTCAATACAGTTGGGACGAATATGGTCATTTATGCCTGTACATAAAACCGTAAATCCAATTCGATTGCAAGCAGTGGATCAAGATGATGAACCAAAAATCTCTGTATCAAGTGAAATAGAACTATGGTTAGACTTGCGTCGATCTTCGGTGGCACCCCAAGCCGCCCTGATGCATTTATGTAATGATTTATGGGATGAGTATGCTGTCCCAGAAAATAAATATTTCTTAGTAGATAAGGTTGTAATGAACCATAAAAACGATTTGAGTTCTGTCATTCAAGATGTAAACGAAGAGTTTGAGGATAAAATTGGCATGATTGTTTCTAATGATGACCAATTATTTGAAGTCCAACAAGAACTCGTGAATCAATATTCCATGGGTAGAGTATTTTCAGTGAGTGAAAATGAAAAGGGGGTCGTTAATCTCAATGAGAACCCGTTGCCGATTCTTGAAACGATAACAGATGGTAAATGGTCCATTATTGACGATGAAACCGGAGGGACTGAAAATACCAAAAGTGCAATTCATAACATTGTGGAATTAGCATCAAATGGTTTAGGTGGATTAGGAAGTAGCGACAGTAGACGAGAATTAGGGGGTATTGCAGTAAGCTGTAACTCGGTTAGCGATGTTCTCAACATGTGCGCACTTGTAGAATCCCTTGGAGGTAGTTTCAGCGAAACCGATAGCGGTATATTGGTAAAATCGAATATTATGGGCTCATCCAAAACTGGTTGCCTCAAGTATGCAATCTTAATTCCATTTGATGCAAGTTTATGGAAAACGGCATCATTTGTCTTTCAATAGGGTTTTTATGAAAGATTTACCATACATACTTGTGTTTTTTAAAACTCACTAAAATGTAAAATTTCATCAGGAAGTATCAAACTATTCATAAAGTAGTCATGCTCGATCATGGGTATTCCATCTTCAATTAAACTCGGTGTCAATCCCACTGCCATTAAAATTGGTGATGATCTCCCACCACTCTTCATTTTCTCAATAAAACGGTCATAATAACCCTTGCCTTGTCCTATGTATATGTAAATATCTATATATGAGAACACAACATCCAAATCGGATATCACAATCCGTACAATATATCATCGCACAAACGAGTCAACGCACCTAGTCTCCCTCCTTTTCGATCGAATCCCAAACCTGGAACTAACAATAAATCAATATCTCCAGGCGATGCAACAACGTATTCTTCTGTCCTTGGAGCTTCAGGTATCCCCCACTTATTACTTGGCCATGTATCATAAAATAATGAGTCACTTTGTAGTAATTGTTGTGGAACTTTCACCATTTCCATATCACATTGCTCAAAATCCAATCCAACCCTTGGGACATAAAGAGCCTTTCCGTCATTCATGATGCGACGACAAGCGTCATTAGTTATGATTTCTCCTTTTGGCATGGAGAGAAATAAACCAATGGACGTGGCACATTGATATTGAGGTAAAGAAAATACCTTTTCAAAAACTTTGGTACTTTGCTCCAAGATTTCAACTTGAGACAGGACATTATTTTTGCGGGTGCCACACGAAAATAGTAATGACCGGTGTTCCATACCACACATACCTAGAGTAGAGGGTGGGGGTGAACTTAGCGATAGGTTTAGGGTAAGAAGACACAGAGCGCAAGAAGACGAAAAGAGAAAAGACGAAGCACGAGCCACGAGCAC
>Ga0213868_10001260_pt1 | contig 24410 bp, 16 predicted proteins | sample PICome_9_FD_160087 | JGI IMG/M metagenome (GOLD analysis project Ga0213868, IMG submission 160087) | Coastal seawater microbial communities near Pivers Island, North Carolina, United States - PICO127 | ecosystem: Environmental > Aquatic > Marine > Coastal | place: USA: North Carolina... | reverse complement strand
GTCGTTGTGTATGACGCTCATTCGCAGTTTCTTCGCATCGTCTCGAATGCTATTGACGTGTTCTTCGTACCATTCGAAAACTTGCTCGATGGCGTTTTCGTCCTTGATGAGTCCTTCTCCTTTACTTTTTAACGCATCCACAAACATTCGGACGTCTTCAAAGTTTCGCACGTCCCACAAAGACTCGCGCGTTGCTAGCGTGCGATAAAGCCTTTTCCCATCTTCTCCAATCGAAGGCGTTTCAGGATTCCATTGCAGGAAACTCGCGGATATTTCACCCACAAACTCGCCGACTCTGCGCCAAAACGCCTTCTGTTCCTCCGGTTTCTCCGCCAAGGCGTTGACTACGTCTATAAGTAAAGTACCCTCAACGTACCGCAACACTTTCACGGCGTGTATCATTTGGTTCTTTTCTGCGCTATTGTTTATGTTATCGTTATTTCTATCGTTGTTCGTGCTATCACCATCGGTCCAATCGAAACGCGTCACTCCCGACTTTGTGAGCATGACTGCAGAGGTGCATATATTCTTTTCAGAAAGCCAATCCATGGCAAACTCGTGACAGTCCAATAAACGTGCGTTTGGTTCCACCGAATCTACGCCGTTGTGAAACTTCACGATGAACTTTGTTATTGGTCTGTTCTTACTCTCGTTTTCGTTTTTGTCTTTGCTCTTGAAAATGTCGTTGAAGACGTGAAAGAGAAAGTTCGCGTCGTCGTACGAATCCAACATTGTAATTTTTTCAATCTCTTCCGCCTCGTTGGGATTGCTGTTGCTTCTGTCGAAAAAATAAGAATACTGCGTCATCCATACTCGCAAGGCGTGCTCTTTCGAACACAGAGGTCTAAATTTCTTCCTCTCCGTCTCATCTCGCTGCGACTTTTTCATTTTTCTCACCTTTAATAACCGCGTTTAGGACGGATGATGATGTATGTAAAGAAAAACAGAAGCTAAATCTGAGTGAAATCACACACCGAGAGGTGAAAAGAAGATTCATTTTTTTTGGGAGAGTTTTCGAAAAAAAAAATCAAAAAAAGTGGATTTTGAGGGGAGGGCGTGTGCCTTCTTTGTTTTATCTTCTCTTCATAACTTCTTTGCGCGACGACGAGCGCGTGCGAAAGACGCAAACACACACACACACACACACACACACACAATAAAGAAGCGCAGGGGAAATAGTGATGACGACGACGACGACGATGGTCTCACGCACTGCCAGTGCAACCACCACCACCGCGACCATTCCAAGAAGAGGAAGAAGAACGAAGACCGATCCAGCTGGCATAAAATTGACGAGTACGAGAAGAAGATTTATACGTGCTCGAGATGGGACGCTCGAACAAAGAGAACCGAGAGGAGAGGATGAAAGAAACGCAGCATTCACTGCTAAGCGAACGACGAGAAGAGACGCCAAGACGCAGGCGACGAAAACGAGATCTTCTTACGAAGCTGGCATTCTCGTCGGAGGTGAAAATATTTTCAAAGACAACTCCCACGTGGTGCACTACGGAGAAGTGTGCGACTCAGACGACGACGACGACGATGAAGGAAAAGGAACATCGAGAAGGAAACGACGAGATCCACTAGCCTCGCTTGCTCGAAAAGTTGAAAGTAAAAGTAGCGGGAAGAAGGCAAAGAAGCAGGATAAAGCGAGAGAGAAAGCTATGCGAGGTCTGGAAAATTTAATCTTGAACGCCTCGGGGAGCGATGGAATGAAGGCGAGGAAGAAGTATAAGATGAAAAAGAAGAAAAAAGGAGGGAGTTCATCGTCTTCATCTTCGAGTAGTAGTAGTAGTAGTAGTAGCAGCAGCAGCAGCAGCAGTAGTAGCAGTAGCAGTAGCAGTAGCAGTAGTAGCGACTCCTCGGATTCAGAGTGCGAGCGAGCAGGACGCCGAAAAGGCGGCGGCGGCGGCGGCGGAAAGAAGAAAAAGGGCATGAAGAAATTGAAAAACACCATGCTTTCTCTCGGAATGGGAAAGAAGAAAAAGAACAAGAGAGGTAAAACGACGATTTCGCAAGCTGCAATCGCCGAGGGTGCGAACATTCCGGACAACGAAGTTGAAGAACCAGCTGGATTGGCGTCGTTAGGGGCCTGTCCTTTACTTTCACCGCTTGTCCTAGGTGAAGGCATCATCCCGGTCGCTACTTTGGAAGTGTGCACGGGGAAATACTGCCGTAGGAACGGCGCATACGCCATCGCCGAGAGCCTGAAGAATGACCTGCCTTCAAATTGGCCCTGCGAAACATCCGCTGGAAGGTGCATCGGAGGAAAGTGCAGAAACGGCGTGAACATCGCCGTGCAATCTTCGTTGGGGTACGAAAAGTTTGCTGGAATGGATCTCGCGACGGCACGCTCCGTTTTCATACCGATGGCATTACGAACGAACGAGATTAATGGCACCACCGACGAAGGCGAAGGATTTATTCCAATGCCAGGAAAGGCGCCGTCGTCGGCGGCGGTGAGTCAATCTGTCGACAGCGACGCACCTCCGGGATACATGCCAAAGATAAATTAGAATCAAGCATGTAATTGTAATACCACACACATACACACACGCGAAAGAGAGAGAAAGAAAGAGAGACGCCGCCAATGTTGATATCTTCTTCATTCTTCAGAGTGCTTACTATTTCTTGTTGTTTTCTTCTCACTTCTGACTTCTCTCTCCTCTCACAAACAAAATAAATCAACAAAAGTAATCCACAAATTACACCATTTCACACAACTTCGAAGAGAACAGCGCTCGTCGTTTAATCATCATTATCATCATCATCGGAGAACAATGCCGAGTCATCGAGAGGAACAAAAGTTCCGGATGATGGAATTAGGCATAGACGACGACGACGACGACGACGATAAGGACAAAAACGATACAACGACGCAAAAAGAAACGAATGCAAAAGAAAAGAGCGGAGGAGAAGAAGCTTCATCATCATCATCATCATCATCGTCAACCTTCGCGGCGTTTTCCGAAGGTGGGAACTGTTCCGCCAACGCCGTATACACGCGAGTGCAATACATTTATAGACAGTCGGGCGCATCGGAGTACCCGTTGACAACTTTAGCCATTTTGACCGCCCTTTTTTGGTTACTCGCCTCGGGGTTGAACTCTTTCTTCTTCGCAGCTGCTGCTGGAGAAGACGGGAACATCTCGAACGGAGGAGCGCTGAGAATGAGACCGTCGGACTTGCTCCCGAGAAGATTTCGGTTCGGAGAGAACGGAGTCCCAAAAACGCGAGGCACACCGATCAGAATCATGCCATCGTCCGATTTCAGGCACTTTGACGAGTTGAAATCGTACATGCACCCCACAGAGTTAGCGGGGTTAGGAGTAGATACCGAAGGACACGTTTTGAAACAACGTCCTTTGCTCGAGCTGAATAAGAACAATTTGTTGGCATTGAAAACGTCTCCGCCACCGCCGTTGGCTCCAGGAGAAGAGGAGAAGCAAGTATACGACGTGGACTTACCGAAAGGCTTTAATCGATGGGACGAAGTGCATCAAAATATTTGGAGAAAAGCGAAGCAAAAGCACATCGAAGAACTGCGCGCGGAAGCGACTATTGCTCAGCACGCTCGAGCGGAAGCGTTCATAACCAGCGCAAAGGACTCGTCTGATTTAGATAAAGTCTTGCAAGAAGAAGCCGCGGAGCGTGCCAGAGCACATTTGCAAGACGTATTGAAAGATCATTTGATAAATTAGCTCCCTCCCTACTACTAACTACTAGTTCTATAATTCTTTTTAATATAATTATTAGCCGCTGACGACGTGAAACGCGCAACAAAATATTAATGTTTCCAAAGTCGCAACATTTTATCTTTCCCGCCGCTCGCGCCTTTCGTTCCTAGCGGCGACCAATCGCACGCGTAAATCTCATCGGAGTGACCGGGTAAGTCGAGTTCGAGTTTCTTTAAACGCACGCTCCATACTTTTAACGTCGAGTCTTTGGATGCGGATAACACGAATCGCGAATCCGCGCTCCAAGCTATTTGGTACACCGCGCCGACGTGTCCTCTAAACGTACACACGAAATCACCGGTATCGCCGTTCCATAATTTTACCGCTTTATCAAATGACGCCGAGGCAAAGTACTTACCATCCGGCGAGAACATGACGTGATTAATCAGTTGCACGTGTCCAGTCAATCGCTTCAAAGCCGTTTTTGATTGCGACGGTTCCCAAAGAAACATGGTAAAATCGTCAGAACCGCTGATTAAACGTTCCGGTTTGTTTCTCGTTAATTTTTTGTATCGTTCGAGCGCGCGTTCTTTTGATTTCTCGAATGACTCTTCTCGTTTCCCGGTTTCATCAAATGCACCCGTTCTTAACGCGAATTCGGATGATAACGCGAGCGTATTTACCCAATGCGCGTGCCCTTTTAACTGTCGAACAATTTTCCCGTCTTTAGCGTCCCAGGCGTACACCGTGGTGTCTCTCGACGCGGTATAAATCAAGCCTTCTCCGCCCCATTTCACGGAAGAGAGCGCCCTAGAATGCGCAGAAAGCGAAAATAGAGGTATTTTCTTATTCACGTTCCATACTTTTGCCGTCCCATCTGCAGAGGCGGAAACGAATCGAACGTCGTTTGGTGATTTCAACGCGTGCGTCGGCTCCCAGCTCAATCCTACGATGTGTTTCTTATGTCCTTTCAGAATCCCTTTCGATTCACCCGTGACTGGGTCCCACAACCGAACCATGTTATCCATCCCTCCACTCGCTACTAACTGCGCATCTGGCGACCACGCCACGCATAAGACCCAATTTGTGTGTCCTTTACACGTCGTCTTTGGCGCCTCGCTTTCGTGGTTCCATAAACGCACCGTGGTATCGCCGGACCCGCTCGCTAAATGTTTCCCGTCCGGAGAAAACGATACCGATAATATAGCTTCCGCGTGACCTGGTATCGCGGACGAACATCGAGTCACCGGTCTCACTCGAAACAACGCCTGTGGGGCGTACACGATTTTCAACACCTGTTCCATGCTCGCGTTCACTTTCTCCAAGTGGTCCCCTAAATCCGTCGTCAACGTTTCGTCTTTAATGTAAAACTCGTACGGGAGTTTCTCCCCTTTCTCTTCCGTGTTATTCAATAACGTGTTCAGCAACTCTTCCAACTGTTTCGAGGTACAATCGTGCGGCAAATCCAGCTGAGGACCGGCGGTGTTCCCATCCGTATCCACGAGTTGCGCGATGACATTTATTCTTTGTCGAGGGAGGTGACGATTTTCGTTTTCGTTTTCGTTTTCGTCGTTGTTGTTGTTGGTTGTTTTCGCGCGCTTGGTCGACGTCGTCGTCGTCGGTAAAACCGAAGAACGCCCCCCGGAAGAAGACATGATGTGTATTGGAAATTACTATATTATTACTGCTCTATTATTCGTGCGTGCTCTCTTTCTCTCTCTTTCTGTGTGTGTGTGTTGTGTGTTTTCCTGCGTGTTGAGAGAACGAGAGGCGCCGTCACAACTGAAGAGAAAGGGACTCTAGAGTCAAAAATCGACACTTTTTTTAACAACGCTAGGAAGAACCACCGAACCCACCACCACCACCACCACCACCATGCAAAACGACGACGACGATTTAGACGAAGAAGAAGGAGAAGAGGGAGACTTTGGAGAGTGGATAGAAGACGAAGAGTCTCTCGTGGAAATCTCCGAGCAACGGAAAACAAAATGTTTATTCTCTCAGAGAGTGTATTCGAACGCACACGAGGCGTTAACGAGAGCCGCCACTGACTTTGGATTTGATTTACGACGAGTCGTTTCGTTGAATAAGAAGAATACTTTCATAAAAAGTAAAGAAGAGGAAGAAGAAGGAGAGAAACCATCGAGGAGTGGCCGCGAAGAAGAAGAAGAAGACGATGAAAATGAATTGGAGTTTTACGACGTCATTAAAGTGATTAACTTTGTGCGTAAAATGGTTTTGGAAGAAACGAAAAACAACAGCAAGAACAACAACAACAAGAACAAAGAATCAGATGAAAAAGAATACGACGAGAAGGAATTGGCAAAACGAGTGATTGCAAGAGTCAACGATGGAGCGTGGAAAGACGACGTGTATCTGATGCCCGTCGATGCGAGTGGGTCGGACCCGTTGACGTACGAGTGGGAATCCTACGTCTACGGCATCGACGACGACGAAGAAAGAGCGCCGGCGGCGACGAAGGAGGAAAAAGCAAACAAAGATGAACGAGATTCTACGTCTCAAAACGAACATTCGGCATCGTCGTTGATGATATCTTCGTTGCGAAGCGAGAACGAGGCGCTCAAGTTGAAAGTATTCGAGATGATGGAAAAATTAGGGATGATTAGCGAAGAAGAAGAGAAGCAAAAGCTCGCGCCGGTGGCGAACGTCGGCGAAAAAATCGTCGTATCGTCGGCGCCGACACGTAACATGAACGACGACTGCGCGAGTAGAAGGTATGCAAATGATGATAGCGATCGATTCGATAAAAGAACTCAACAAGAGAAAGACGAAGACGAGGCAGACGCTAGAGTGAGGGATTCAGACGATTCTTACTTCAACTCGTACTCGTACTTTGAAATCCATAAAGACATGTTGAGCGATAAAACGCGGACGGATGCGTACAGAGATGCGCTCACCAAGAATCCAACTCTGATGAACGACGCAAACGTTCTCGACGTCGGATGCGGCACGGGTATCTTATCAATGTTTGCCGCACGAGACGGTGGCGCGAGAAATGTCGTCGGCGTAGACGGTTCGTACAGGATTGCGGACGTTGCACGAATGAACGTAGGGGCGAACGACTTACGAGAAAAAGTCGAAATCATCGAAGGGAAACTCGAGGATATGGATTCTATACGCGGTGCACCGTTCGACGTTATTGTCTCGGAATGGATGGGTTACGGTTTATTCTTCGAGTCCATGTTAGATACCGTGTTATACGCCAGAGATAAGTATTTAAAACCGGACGGCGCGTTGTTACCGGACGTGTGTTGCATTAAAATCGCCGGATTTACGAAACAGGCGACAGTGGATTTCGATTTCTGGAACGACGTGTATGGATTTTCTATGAAAGAAGTTGCCGTTCAGCAATTAGATCACGCGTTGGCAACGGCGGTCGTAAAACACATCGAAGGCAAACACATCGGAACGACCGAGACGGAAATTTTACGACTGGATTTGTGTAAGTGTTCGGCAAAAGATACCGAGTTTAGCGCGGAATTCAAACTCGACGCGCTCGAGAACGCGACGAAAGACGAACCTCAAACGATTTATGGCATCGCCTTGTGGTTCGATACAGAATTTTCGAGCCGGTTCTGTCGAGAAAATCCCGTCGTCCTTTCCACGTCTCCGAAAGAACCGAAAACGCACTGGGTTCAAACGGCGTTACATTTTCCCGAGCCGGTCGTCTTAGATAACATCACTGCGTTGGGCATTAAAGGGCGCATTAGCATGGCAAAGAGTACTGAACACGTGAGAGGTTACGATATAAGTTTAGAATCATGTACTATCGATCGGAGCGGGAAAGCGTGCGGTAAAGTACAAACGCGTTTGTATAGATTGTGAAAAATATGACTTGCTTTATCATTTACGTATTATCGTCGTGCGATTGATTTTATTAAACGCGCCATTCCAACCCCTCGACAACTTCTAACGTGTTTGAATCGGGATCTCGGAAGAATATCGCCGGTCTGCCCGATTTACTTTTCGTGTATTCAATCTTATTCGCATCTAAAGCATCCATCAGCGGCTGTATGTCCATGCATCCGATGCAAAAGTGTCGATCTCTGCCGCCGTGCGTCGGTCGAGACTCGATGTCGTCCGGATCTGGGTTTGGTAGTTCCATTATGTGAATCATCTCGTCTCCAATCCATAACCAGGCCCCATCGTACGGTAACTTATCTTTCGGCCTCGCAGGATTAATCGCTAATCCTAATATGCCTTGGTAGAAATCCATCGTTCGTTGCATATCTTTGACGATAATCGCCACGTGGTGCACACCAGTTATTTGCATCTTCTTCGCCACGGACGCGTCCGGTAACTCCTTCGTTTTCTCGTCTATGTCCGACCATTTCAACATTTTCCCTTTCGTATTTGTGACTGTATTCTGGTTGTCTGATGACGATCTCGTTTCTAGCGCACGTTCTCGATGTCGTCGTCGTCGTTGTTGTTGTTGTTGTTGTTCTTTTCTAAATGACACCAAATGGATAAATTTTCTTGATGAATTCGTCGATGATGATCCTCCTCCTCCTCCTCTTCTCCCGTGGTGTTGGAGTGGGTAAAATGGTTTTGATGTCGTCGTCGTCGTCGTCGTCGCGATGACGATGCTCCCAAAAGCAGTCATCATCTCGCAAACCACTTTCTTTTTACTCACTGTGTATATGTCGTGAACAGATTTAGATGACTATATGATGAATACACAGCAAAAGTTTTTTGTTTTTATCAAATTGGTGGTTTTGTTTCTCCCCACAAACTGACAAACACACAAACAAACAAAAAAAAAAGAAGAGTTTTGAAGAAGATGAATCCGGCGAAGGATCTTCCTTCGACGGAGACCACGGTGGACGTGAGGAAGAAATTCTACGAGGGGTTACTGTTGCAAGAGTTGAAGACGCACATGAACACGCAGAGAGAGTATAAGAACGACTTGATCGATAACTGGTCCGGGGATGCCGAAGCCGACTGGTTCGCCGCGTTGAAGGAAGACGAGGTAAGGGCGAGAAAGAAATGGGAGGAACAAAAGAAAGCCAAGAAAAAAGAACAAACACAACAGGAAGACGAAGGAGACGACGACGAATAAGAAGAAGAAGAAGAAGAAGAAGCTCAAAACGACGACCAGAAGTAGATGCTCGAGATAGTGAAAAGAGAGCTTACTTTTAGCTTTAGCAGTGTTTAGATTAGAGAGATGCAACGATAGAAAGAAGTGTACATTAGTAAAAGAAGAAACGTTTCTGTTTCACAAACGTATAGTAATTAATAATGGATTCTATATCACAACGCGAAAGGTCGCGAAACGGCGTCTAAATCACATTCGATGGCGTTCACTTCCGCTATTTTTTCTTGTCGTCCTCGTATGCCCAAAGCTAGACCGCTTTCAATCATCCATTGGACGTACGGTCCCCAAACCTTTCGGTCGCAACGCAACGTGTTCTCATGCCCGATGACAACCAACCCTCTTCTCGCTCGCGTGAGCGTCACGTTACATCGTCTCGGGTCGGAAACGAAACCTAAACTTCTGTTCGTATTTGCTCGAACCGTGGAAACTATCATGAGTTCTTTCTCGCGTCCTTGAAACCCATCGACGGAGGAGACTTCGATACCGCACTCGCCGGTATTCCTATCGACACCGGTTTGAATCCCGGCGCGGCGAATCATTTGCCGAAGCAAACGAACTTGTGCAGCGTACGGGGTAACAATCCCAATATCTTTCGGTCGTAATTCTTGCGCGGATAAGAAACCACGCAAATACGCCAATACTAACTCTGCTTCCGCTCTGTTGGAATACGAATTCGAGTCGTTGTTTTCCATCGCGTTTGTCGGGTGCGTTGGGATGTAACAAATAGGAACATTTGGCTGTGGCCAATTGAAACCAATTGGTGTTGGTCGCATCGCTCGAGGCGTTCCGTTTTTCAATTGTTTATCGTAGAACGCGTCCGATGGAAATTTACCCAAAGCCGGGTGCATGCGAAACTGCGTGTCGAGCATGTACGGCACAACCCCTAAGGACACGAGTCGATCGAACATGGAAAGCGTTAATCCACCAAGCTCGGCTTCTCGAGATAAAATAGTCGGCGGTAACTGCTTATGGTCTCCAACTAAAACAAGCTGTTGACATCCTCTCGAGATTGGCACTAAACTCATCGGCTCCGTGACTTGAGAGGCTTCGTCTAACATCACCGCGGAGAAACTAATCCGATCCAAGAAGTCGCTACCGGAACCAGCGCACGTGCAACACACGGCTTGCGCGTATCTTACGGCTCTGATTTGTGCTTCGTACGCTTCGTGCTTTGTACATCCAGGTGGAACCATATTCTCAATTTGATACATCGCAAGATCTTGACGAACGGCTTCGGTACGACCGATTCGAACGACGCGTACGCCCGCGCGCGCCAAGCCTTCCACTAAGTTGTCCACCGCGGTGTTACTATCAGAAGTACACAGTACTGGTCCTCTGCCTATATCTATCAGTCCGCGAACGATGGCAACAGACGTGTGCGTTTTCCCAGTACCCGGAGGTCCTTGTATTAAACTTAATCGGCGCTCTAAAGTCGCCGATACCGCCCGTTGTTGCGACTCGTTCAAGTTGAATTGTCTGGTGACGTTTCGTACGACGTGTTCGTATCTTCCGCCGTTTACCTCCGCGCAAAGGTTTGCCACTTCCTCTTCTTCGATGGACTCTAAACCTTCCGCAAAAGATGAACTGCGTTTCATTTCGTTTAAATGCGTCACGCCTCCTTTGTTTGCATCGATTTCGTCCGGTTCCGCGTGTTCAGAGTATTGGAATCCAGCGGTTAAAATTTTTCGAAACGCCGGGTTCGTCGTGCACTTTGCTTTCTTCGTCGGATCGACGATTTCGAGCAAATCTCGCATCGCTCCAACCTGTCTTGAAAACGAAACTCTGTTCGCTAACTTGTCGACGCTCCATCCTTCACCGATGATATCTTTCACCTCGCCGTGGTCCAAGTTGATGTGAATTTCCGTTTGTTCGTAATTTACAAATTCAATGATGCCTTCAAACTCTTCGAATTCAACCTCAGGCGCATCGAGCGGTCTCGGCGCGACTGGTAATGGTGGTGCCTTCGGAACAAACGCCGTCGCAGACGCTTTGAGTGACGAGTCCGGCGCAGGCGGCGGTGGTGGTGGCTGCTTCTCAGCTAAAGTAATACCATCACCCATCGTTTTCGTCTCTTTATACATATCCGCCGCTTCCGGGGATAAATCCGGCAAGGATTCGAACGACCGCACTTGGGGTATAGCTTTCGGCGGTGACACGTATTTGCGAACCAGCACGGAATCCCCGCCGGATAAAATGCGCTTCCCGTCCAAATTTATTTGGCCTTGTAAACACGACATTGGCGTTGGAATCTTCGTGACACCGTCCGGCCCAACCTGCGGCTTCGTCGACAGACACAACCTTCCACCTTTCCACGTCGACGCCGTGGCGACGAGATCAGTCGCAGCCGGCGGCCTTTTCGCTATCCTCTCTAAAATTTGCGTAGACTCCTCACAAAATTCTGTCAACAACAAGCGCGCGTTTTTCGTGAAATACCCCGCCGTCGCGGCGTCCGAGTGCTCGACGACTTTCGTCAAAGGACACAAGGCGTTGACGAGCTTCTTCGCGTCTTCCACATCGCACCTACACGGCACAGACATTAAAATCTCGCAGAATTTCTTCAACGACATTTTGAAGTTATCGTTTGACATGCTCTCGGCGACAAACGCCGCGTGTTTCGCGTGATTCGCCTGTAACAATCTCAAAATCAACTTTGTGTGCGTCTCCTCGTCCACCGTTCCAGATTTGGCGGTTTGCAAAATGTTCCCCATTTTCGGTTTAATTTTCTCCGTGGTGTACTTTGCAAACCACACGAACGCTTGGGAGATCTGCCCCGTGTCCATCTCTCGTCGTATTTGCTTCCCGTACGCTATTTTCTTCTCCGGTATCACTTTTACTTTTTTCTGCTTTTGGCCGAAAAAGCCACCTCCTCCACCACGGCCGCCACCACCTCCAAATCCTCTGCCGCCATATCCACCTCTCCCGTATCCTCCTCTTCCTCCGTATCCTCCTCCGTATCCTCCCCCGTACCCTCCTCCGTACCCTCCTCCGTATCCTCCTCCGTATCCTCCTCCGTATCCTCCTCCGTAGTTTCCACCACCGCCACCACCTCCTCCGTATCCTCCCCCGTATCCTCCTCCGTACCCTCCTCCGTATCCTCCTCCGTATCCTCCTCCGTATCCTCCTCCGTATCCTCCTCCGTAGTTTCCACCACCGCCACCACCTCCTCCGTAGTAATTATTATTGTTGTTGTTGTAATTCATTTTCCCTTTATTCTTCTTGTTCTTCTCCACGTTCCCACTCGCAGGTTTACCCAATAACGATGCTGAGAGAGGCTGATTTTGTCGCTGGTTGTTTGTGTTATCTGTTTGTTGTTGTGTTTGGGAACTTTTATTCTTCTTTGACTTCTTCTTTGACATCTAGTTGATGCGTGTGCAGGCCTCTGCACTGACACTGAGGAATGGAGGAGAAAAATTTGAGGTAAAAAGTGAACAACAGACACTTGTTGAAAGAAAGAAATCCTGTTTTTACTACTACATCTACTACTGCTTAAACTAAACCGGCCACAAGCATGCCCAGAATCAAAGCCTTCTCGCCGTGGGAAGAATTACACGCCGGCAAGATTCTGTGCGCGGCAGACCAGAACGCCTTGGTGTATTTTTCGGACATCGTATCCGCGCCGCGGAGGAAAGCGAAACTGTCTTTTTGAAACTCTCTCGGTAAGTACGGTCGCACCCAACTCTCATACATGTCCATCGGTCCAAACGACAGGACTTTCATCTTGTGCAAAACGAACATGGTGAAAGAAAACAACGCGACTGGAGCGAAGAAACTTTTTAACGCCATTTTAACGCCAAAGAAAATGACGAAACCGTACAACATGGACACGAAGAAGTCTTTCGCTTTCGACGGTAACGACTGAAACGCCTTTTCAGTTTGTGCTTTCATTCTATTCGCGGCGGCGTTCGTCGAGCCCTTCGCGTTCGCGAGAGGCACGACGGTGAGTGCAGACGTGGCCATCGCATAAAGCAGAAACCGCGTCGCCATCGACGAGCTATGCCGTTCGTCTTCGTTCTCGTTCTCGTTCTCGTTGTTGTTGTTGTTGTTGTTCCAACCGCTTCCGCCTGAGCTTCCACCAAAAACATTTCCTCCTCCTCCATCAAACTCGTCGAGAAGCGCGTCTCTGCCGCTGCTGTTGCTGCTATTACCACTTTTATTATTCGCGATGCATTTTCCTCTCCCACTATCGTCTAGAAATATGCCGCCTCCTTTCATAGCCGTCGTCGTCGTCGTCCTTTTCTCTTTGATTTTAAATAATGTTCTCGTTGTTGACTTCCTCGAAGAAGAAGAGGAGGAGGAAGAGAAGCAAAAGTGGCGACGACGACTACCACGACCACCCCCACCTTCACCTGTTCGCATGACACTCTCTCCTCTTGTTGGGACGAACGAGAGCATAGTATTCATAATACTAACAATAATAATAATGAAAGTTGAAAAAATGAAGAAGCAGTGCGTGTAAATTGCTCCTTGTTGTGGGAGGTTGGAGGTCTCGCGTGAACGCGCGTGTGTAAAAATATATATAAGAACTAAAAGGTATGTTTATTACAACTCAATTTTAAACAGATGAATGATTCAGAAGAAGAAGACGAAACTGTCTCTTCAAATCAACAGAGTACTCGACGCATAAAACTCAAACTTACTGTTGTTGTTTATCGTCGCCCGGGCGGTTGAATCGTCTCTGCGGTCTTTGTCCTTCCTCTCGCCCCGCCTCTTTATCCGCTATCGCCTGCGCCGCGGTTCTCGGCTTTGGCCCTTTCAACTTTCTCGGCGTGGATTGTTTTCGCTTCAAAATGTCTTGTTTGTTCTCAAAGTATCGTCGTCTTCTGACCTCGTTGATGTGACCAGAGTTCATGACTTGTTTGCGAAAACGTCTCAACGCAGCCTCTCCGTTTTCACCTTCGCCGACGTTGATTTCTGTTTGGAACGCGCCTTTGAACGCAAAAGCAACGCCTGGAGCCGATTTTTGTTTCGGTTGTTGCGCAACTGTAAAGTTTAGAGAGAGAGAGAGAAAGAGAGGTGAGTGTCTCGTTCCGCCGAAAGGTTAAAAAAGAGAGCTTTTGCTCTTCTTTCATCTTGAAACGAAAAGGACGAGAGGAGGAGGAGGACGACGACGAGGATAGAATGTTGAGGTTTTTACGCCTCCCAAATTCCCACGTTTTGCGCGTGCAACCTCACACGCGACCACGGAATCGTCGATATACAGTCATTCCCGGATGCGAAAATACCATTTCTGAGGACTCTTGCACTCAAAAACCGCTTCCTGCTCTCACTCCGCTCCACACAGTGAACGCGAGAGAGGCAAATCTCTTTCTGCCTCCCTCTTTTGAGGAGACGACGACGACCAAAAAAATTCGCGTAAATTCACGCGCACTCTCCCCGCCAAATATGATAAAAACGCGACGCGACGATATTAAGTACCTCTGTTGTTCGTAGACGTGGAAGAAACCGAGGTTCCAACTAAGGATGCCGTTCGCATGGTTAAGCCTAACATGATGATTGTGTGAGTATTGGAGAACTACTTTTTCTATTTTTTTTTCTGAGGAGAGTTGAAGTGTGGTGCTTGAGTGCTTCTTCCTTCATCGCGAGAGTTTTCTTTTAGAGCAAACGAACACCAAAACATAAAAAAAAGTCAACAAAACCAATTCAAAACGACAAAGAAAGACCACGACGCTTTTAAAATGAATCAAGGCTATGGAGGAGGCGGCGGGCAAAACCCTCAGGACAAGAAGCGCATTCGCGAGGCGGAAATGCGCAAGCTCTACGCGAATTCCTGGGCGGTAGAGTTGATGAAAGCACCGTGTGCGAGACCTGGATTTTGTCTCTACGCTTCGCTGTGTTCGCCGTGCGTTGCCTGGCAACAGAGGAAGAAACAGATGTACGGGTCGTTGCAAGGGTACACGTGCTGTAACGGAGGAAGCTGCATTTCCGGTCGGTGTGGCGAGCAGAACAATCCGGAGTTGTGTTTAGCGTGCGAAGTGTTCTGGTGTTTTCCGAGTAGCGTTGCGACGACCAGATTCTTAATTCAGGACGAACAGCGAGTGATGAACACGCAGTGCGATAACGGCATCATCGGATTCATGTTATTGATGAACCAACTCGCGTGCATCTTCAGAGTGGCAGCAATGGTGTCCAACGACGATTCCATCGAGCAAGCTGCGGACATATTGGATTGCATCTCCGATATGACGTATTGCTCTGTGTGCGCGTGCATGCAAACGCAACAAGAGGCGCAAATTGACTTTAGGAACGAGAGCATGACGCCGCAGCAACAAGTGTTCCAAGCTCCGCAAGTCCAACGAATGGCGGCATACGAAACACAACCGGGAATGTATGGTGCGGCGCCGCCTCAGCAACCACAGCAACAGCAGCAACCACAACCACAATACCCAAAAGTTTAAATGCGCGTACGATTTTTTTTCAGAGATACTAAACGAGTACTACTACATACACAACACGCTACTAAACAATTTTAGGCTACTTTACACTTGGTCTTCTTCGTGTCTATTTTCCCAGTCGTGACTATCCCGTTCATCAATTTTTCGCTATCTGTATACCATGCAAACCTGGGTTTCCCATCCGCGCCAACGTCGCCCTTGTAAAACGCCAATCGGTCTTTAATGTTGTTAATCACGCCCGCGTGCCACTTGAAGTGGTGCACGGCAACCTTCGCATCGCTAAAGCGCGATTGAGACCATAACTTGGTGGTACTTTCGTGACTATCGTTCGGTGTGGAACACTGCGACCCGGCTGGGAGAAAAGATAAGTTATCGTGCGCAGCGCACTGGTACTTGTATTTTCCCGGATACTTTGCGTACGGCGTCAAATGATAGACGTCTTCTAAATCGCCGTCGCCTCTCCCCGGCCCGCTTAAATACGCCTTCGCTCTCGCCGCGCGCAACACCTGATGGTTCCCTCTGTCCGTTCTCCAGTACCCTTTATACGCCATAGTCTTAAAATCTCTACCACCAGCGACAGTTTTAATCACCGAACACCGCAAAGGAAATTGCTGAAACATTCCGGGTTCTTCTTTCAACTTGCTCAACTCGCCGCTCTTGGAGACTCGATCGACGTACGTCCCTCTCACTTCGTTGTACCCTTTCTTGTCCATCTCTTTCAAGAAGTCGATGACTGATTTCCCGCCGTACGAGTGAAACTCGTCGTTATCCGCGTGGACAATCCAATCTGTCGGTGGGACTTTTTCTAACAACTGCATCCGATGCTTATACATCACTTCGCTCGAGTATTGCGTCAACCACTCGTGGTATGGGATACCCAGATTGTCTAAAATCTTCGCGCACTCGTCAAACTCTGCGGTTCGAAATCCAGATTTAGAGTTAATCACGACTAAGAAGTTCTCCGGTTTAATTCCTAAATCGGTGTAATGGTGGACGAATTGTTTCAACAAGACGGCGCCGTCGTAATCGGCAGCCACGGAGGTGAATATCCAAACTCGGTTCGAGTAGTCTTTTGAAGATGATGCTGATGCTGATGCTGATGCTGATGCTGATGATGATGCGGTTGAAAACGACGACGACGCCGATGCCGCCAACAAAGGAGCGCTCTTCTCTCCTCTGTCATCAAAATGATTGTTCGATGATGACGACGATGTTTTCATCAAATATGCGAGAGCGAACGCACAGACGAGAAGGAGTTGGAGACATTTTCGCGTATGTCGTCTTCCTCGTGAAGAGGACATAATCTTTTCGTCGTCGTCGTCGTCGTCGAGAGCGTCGTCTGTTCCCTTCATTTCTGACGATTTTGCTGATGAGACAAATCTAACACTGCCACATAAAGAAAGAGAAGTAGGAACAGATCATCATATATACGATGATGATGCAACGAAAAGTAGAGAAGGGTATAACTAACGTTGGTATAACGAGAATAATTGCAATTCGATAATAGTATTGATTGATTAATATTAATGTACAGAGAGATCAACACGCCACCGCTTCGTTGACAGCGGTACCAGTCGTCCCGTTCATATCGTTCTTCATCGTGTTGTCAGAAAGCGGCGACGGCAATTCGTCTTGCGTTTTGACATTGTCTTCTTCTGTTTTTACAATCAAAGCGGCGTCGGTAGCAGCGGTGGTTTTCGTGGTGGCGGCGGTGGCAGCTTCTTTCGGAGCGCATTCTTCGTCTTCGCCGTTTTCAATCGGTTGAAATTTTTCGTGTGCTTCTTTGGCGTCTTTTTGGTGTATGTCTTCTTGCTCTTGCATGGGAAGAACGTCCAGCGGAAAGTGGTTTCGCCATCCCAAATTCTCAAGCATTCTCCCGTACCAGGAAGAAGCGAGGTTCGGCGTGATGGTGACTGGAGTCGAGAGCGCGCTCGTACCCGCGCGGGGGTCGTTCAACTCGTTTGCATTCTGTTGTTGTTCTCCTCCTCCACCAGGATTCGCGTTGTTCACCATAACGCTTTGGCTCGCAATATTCAGCATCGACGGACGACGAACGAGTTGATTATTCAAACTATGGAACGCAGGAAGGCCAATTACGGGAGAGTTCGCACGCCAATCGTAAGAATCGTTTGGGATCCCGGGCATGGAAAATCCACCTCTCGCTGCTCTGTTCAAATTTTCCATGCTCATGGACGACACCATTCCTCTGGAGTCGTTCATAGTGCGGTCACTCATGTTGCTCATGGTGGCGTTGTTCTGCGTCGGATTATTATTATTGATATTATTATTATTGTTGTTATTGTTGTTGTTGTTGTTAGTGCTAGTGCCGAATCCGCCATGCGCGCTCGTTTGGTCGTTGTTCATCGTGTAGTATTCCTTCTCGAAACCGCTCGCGCTCTTACCGCTCTTGATTCTTTGTAATTCCATTAAACTCGCTTGAATGAGCGTTTCCAAACCAACTGATTCGGAACCTCCCGAATCTTCTCGATCTTGACTTGGTCCACGACTCGGTCCGCGCACGCTTTTGCCAAGTTTCGTTTTCGTCGGAGACTTTCTCGGTCGTTTCATCGCATTTTTGCTCGTCGTTTCTTTTCCGGTGTTGTTATTCATGTTGTTGTTATTATTATTATTTCTCTTGTCCTTGTTATCTTGCGAAGACTCCATGGATTCGTCGCAGCTCATAGTTTCTAAAATCTGGCTCGCCACCCTTTTCAAATTTGCTTGCTTTGCCAACTGATTCGACGACTGCTTTCTCGATCCCATGGGCGAAGATAAGTGTTGCGCCGCGGCGACTGGACTCGACGCTTTCTTTGGTGGTGAGGATGCCGGCGGCGCTTTCCCATTTTGAGCTAAGGTTCTTCGTAACGTTGAGTTAAATCGATTTTTCACTTGATTATCGGTTCTTCCAGGCATCGAGCGCGAAATCACCGCCCATTTATTTCCATGAACGGCGTGCGCTGCCAATATCTGCGCGTCTTCCTCGGGAGTGAACGGTCCTCGCTTCACGGTTGGATTCAACTGGTTACACCATCGCAAACGACACGATTTCGAGCTTCTTCCTGGTAATCGTTCGGCAATTGCCGTCCAGTTTCCAGGTCCTCCTAATCGTTGGATTTGTTCGCGCAGTAACGTGTCCTCCTGTGTTGTTGATAAAGAGGATAGTAAAACAATTCATTTTTTGTGTTAGTCATAATTTTTTTTCTCTCTTTTTTCTCGAAGAAAGAAACTCGAGAGAAGATAACAAAAACGATAAGGCCGAAGAGAAGGAAAATTTTGAAACAGTTACGCTCCCCCGCGTGCGAATTTCACGCGCGCGATACAGGTCTTTTGCGAGCGACAAAATCTACATCGCGCTCGAAAATATCCCGCCTGAATCTTTCATCCGCGCGAAAATGAAACTCGTTCGGCGAAACTCACTTCGCGCGACGCCTAACGAGCGCGCGAATGATGTTGCAAAAATTCGTCCAATCCTTCCACACACAGAAAGACCGACGGTTGTAGAGAGAGCTAACAACAAAAAGAATGAGCTCTTAAACGCACCTCGATGGTCCACGCTGACTTGACGTTCTTCTCTTCCTCCATGCTTTCGTCCGAATGAATATATATTTCAACACGTGACTGTCGTTTCGAGGTGAATTAATCCTCGCGTCGTCGATAGAGTTGGCGTTTTTTCTCGCGCGCGCAAGAAAGAGACAGAGCTCGAAATATAATAACGACCTTCTTCCTGTCTTCTGTGGTTCCCGTTGCTCCACCTAACCAAAAAGAACGAAAGGAAGACCAACAAACACCACCAAAACACCACCAAAAACAAAAAACGTTTCGAAATCACTTTTTAAAGTCCTCCTGTGGGAAAATTTTTCTCTTCTCTCTCTCTCTCTTACGTATTAGGGTTTAGAAAAAATACCCTAAACAAAAAGAGTGTCAAATTTACGAGTACGTAAAATTCAAAAACTCTTCTCGTTCGTCTTCTTCTCTTCATTGTTGTGTTGCTTTTGAAAAACATCTTTTGCTCGTCGTAAACGCGAGAGAGAATAAAAATGGGTTTTGGTCGATCAAAACGACGATCATCAAACGACCCCGACGACCTTAGAGAAGAAGAAGACGAGGAGGAAGAGCTCACGCGAGGAGGAGGACCCACTCGTCCGCAACGAAGCACGAGAGGGAGAAGAATTCGATTAGGCGAAGAAGATTCAGACTCAGACGACGACATGATGGATGAAGAAAAGAAGGGAGGAAAACGACGAACAACAAGTAGGGAGAAGAAAAAAGTCTCGTACAAAGAAGAAGATAAAGACGACGACGAATTCGTCGTCAACGAAGACGAAGAGGAGGAAGACGACGACGACGATTTCATCTCCTCCGAAGAAGAAGAGTTGGAGTCAGACGACGGCGAGTTCGCGAATATTCGAAGGAGCACCAGAGACAGACAAAAAGTACAACGGTTGAGTCCAGGGAGAGTCGAAGCGATGAAACGAAGACGACGCGGGGAAGATGCGAATGGCGCGAATGGTGGTAATAACGGAATAAACTACAACGAAGACGCTAACGACGATGATTTCGATGATTTCATCGTCGACGACGAGGAAAAGAAGAAAAAGAAGGACAACAGGGGTCGTCCGCGAAAAGACGGCGACGGCGGTGACAATGGGAAGAAGAAAGGCGCGTTCTTTAGCGCGGGAACGCCACCGTCGGCGCCGAAGAATGGCAGAAGACAGTCAGGTCGATGGCTCGATGATACCGACGATTCTGACGCGGACGGTTTCGACGCGTTGCACCCGAGTGCCGCTCCTCAAAGAGGTATTGGGAATACGAATAACATCGACATCTCTCGATTCGACGCTTTGTTAGGCGCTCCAGGATATACCGCCGACGGGGGCGGACCGAAGAAGATTGGCGAAGCCAAGGATGCAGAAATTACTCCACTGACGGTGGATCCTTCGTTGACGTTCAACGCCGTAGGAGGCCTGGATAAATACGTTGACGCTCTGAAAGAGATGGTGTTCCTCCCGTTGCTCTATCCGGAAATCTTCGAACGGTTTAAAATGACGCCGCCGCGCGGAGTGCTCTTATACGGCGCTCCAGGAACTGGTAAGACGTTAATCGCGAGAGCTTTAGCCGCATCGTGTTCTCGCGCTGGGAGCGAAGTTTCGTTCTTCATGAGAAAAGGAGCCGATGTGCTTTCAAAATGGGTCGGTGAATCCGAGAGACAGTTGCGATTGTTGTTCGAAGAAGCTTCCAAACGCCAACCGTCGATTATTTTCTTCGACGAAATCGACGGTTTAGCTCCAGTGAGAAGTTCTAAGTCAGACCAGATTCACAATTCGCTCGTCGCGACGCTTTTAGCGCTCATGGACGGTTTGGATAATCGCGGTCGCGTTGTTGTTTTAGGAGCGACAAATAGAGTAGACTCCATCGATGGTGCGCTCAGAAGACCGGGGAGATTTGACAGAGAGCTCGCGTTTCCGTTACCAGGCTTATCGGCGCGCGCTGAAATTTTGAAAATTCATACTCGAGGTTGGAAAAAGCCTCCGTCGACGACTTTAATCAATCATTTGGCACAAAAATGCGTCGGTTACTGCGGCGCCGATTTGAAAGCGCTCTGTACGGAGTCCGCTATTGCAGCTTTGCGAAGACGATACCCGCAAATTTACGCCACGGACGATCGATTAAATCTCGATCCTTCGCAAGTCGTTCCGGGAAGAGTAGATTTTGAAACAGCGTTGAAGCAAATTGTTCCTGCCGCGCATCGAAGCGCAAAGACGTATTCTGCTCCGCTGTCTGCACTAATCCGTCCGCTTCTGGGTAACACGCTGAAGGAAATTCTAGAAATCGTTGGAGACGTGTACCCACCAGCGGCGTACATTGCTAGTGATGCGTCTTTGAACGATGAAGAGGCGAACAACGATATCATGAAATCGACGACTGACCAGTTAGAAATCGCGTACTACGACGACTCCGACGATGAGGGCAACAACCTCCTTCTCGCCGAAGCATCTACCGCGGGTGATAAGGACGACTACGACGACGACGAGATCAGAGGTAAAACGAAGAAAAATACGTTGAAAATCGCAGCTTCTGAATTTATTCGCTCGCCGCCTTCACAAAATCCACGATTGCTCGTCTGCGGTGAGCCTGGTTCTGGACAGGCGCACATTGCTCCAGCGCTCTTACACGCGCTCGAGCAGTTTGCGGTGCACGCAATATCCTTGCCCGCGCTCTTATCGGATGGCGGTAGATTACCGGAAGAAGCTTTAGTCGCCGCGGTGACCGAGGCGCGAAGAGCGGCGCCTTCAATTTTGTACCTTCCACACATTCGCTTATGGTGGGAAAGTGCCAACGCGACGTTGCGCGCGACGTTATTGACTTTATTAGACGATATCCCTCCAAATTTACCCGTCATGCTCTTAGCGACAGCGGATTGCGAGAGAAATGAGTTGGATGAAGAGTTGGCCGAAGCTTTTGCGGGCGAGCAGCGCTCGTACGCGTTGACGAAGCCAAAGGATGCAGAAAGAAAGGAATATTTTGAAGCTATCGTTTCGGCGGCACTGAATGCGGCGCGGAAACGAGACGAGCAAATGAAGAAGAACGACGGCAAAACCGTGGCTTCCGCAAAAACTGGATTGAAGAACGTCGCCGCCGCCGCGGTGGAAGAAAAGCTGGAAGTCTTGGAAAAAGCGAAAGATGTCAACGCCGGGGCGAACGCCACCACTGCCGCAAACAAAGACGAGGCCGTGGAAGTGAGTCCAGAAGTCATTCAAGCTGAAGAGCAGATGTTAAGAAAGCAGCGCATGTTCTTGCGGGACATTGTGACGCGTTTACTCTTTAAGAAGCAGTGGTCCAAATTAGCGGCGCCTATTACCGACGCCGAGCTCGACGGGTACTCCAAGACTGTGCAATCTCCGATGGATTTATCCACTTTGCTTTGGAGAATTGATTCGAGCGCTTATTTAACCATAGAGTCGTTTCTGAAAGATGTGCACTTGATTGTCGTCGCAGCCGTACAGTATTGGGGAGAGGATTGTGAAGATTCCAAAGGACGCCAGTTTGTCAGTCGAGCGTACGCGTTGGAAGATACCATCACGGAAATGTGTCAACAATTGGATAATCGAGTGATTGAACGGTGCGTTGCGATTGCGAAGCGTCGTTTGGGCGAAGTAGAAAGGTCCGAGGAGGACCAAAAGACGACGGGCCGGAAGCGGCAGAGATCTTCGTCTCCGCTCCCGGCGGTCGCCGAGGAAGACGTGGAAATGAAACAAGAGGAAGAGGAAGAAAAAGAAGCGCCTTCAAATTCGAAAAAGAAGGAAAAAGAGGAAATTATAAAGGCGACTTTCGATTTAGTGGACGAATCGAGCGTTACATCGGCGAAAGAGAAAGCGGTCACCGCACTTCTCGCGAAATCCAACGCTGAAACGTGTTCTTTCTGTGAAAATTTAGCTGGCGTGGTTGGTAGGAAAGTCCAAGGCGAATTCGCAAAAATCAAAACGCGCGATAACGCCAGTTGGGCTAAAGCCGTGGTGAAAGTATTCAAGGAATCGAAGTTTTAATAAAACTATGATAGGTAGTAGATGGACATTATTAGTATTCGTTGCAACTTTTCTCTCATTCGCTAAAAATCTATTAAAGCACTTTAATATTATTATTATTATTATTATTATTATTCTTTGCTCAACTCTTTGCTTCTTTCCGCGGCGGCTTTCACGGCGTTGATGAACGAATTTCGCACGCCCCCTTTCTCTAATTCGTGCACCGCCGCAATCGTCGTCCCGCCTGGCGACGTCACGTTATCCTTCAACTGGCCTGGATGCGTCCCTTTCTCCAAAACCATCTTCGCCGCACCCATGACGGTTTGCGCGGCTAATTTCGTGGAAACGTCTCTGGGCAACCCGCACAACACGCCGCCGTCGCTCATAGCTTCGATGACTTGGTAGATATACGCCGGTCCCGACCCACTCACTCCAGTCACCGCATCTAACAACTTCTCTTGCACCACAACGCACACTCCAACAGATTGCATGAGCTTTAGCGCCAAATCTGCTTGTTCATCCGTCACGAACTTGCCTCTCGCCAGAGCCGCCGCGCACGCGCCGACTAAACACGGCGTATTCGGCATCACTCTCACCACGGGCACACTTTTCCCATCACTTATTGCGTTTTCCAGCGTTTCTAAGGTTACTCCTGCGCAGATGGAAATGACAATTTTATCTTCCGTCAGCTCCTTTGAGATTTCTTTCATAACTGTCGCCGCTGCGTACGGTTTCACCGCGATGAATATCACGTCCGAGTTTCTCGTCAGTTCGCGGTTATCTTTACACGCGTTGCAGCCGAACGAGGTGAATAAATCCAATCTCGGTTGCCACGGGTCCGTGCAATACATATTTTCCCACGGGACGATTCCAGAGTTGGAGAAGCCTCCACCGAGAGCTTCTGCCATCATTCCCGATCCAATAAATCCAACTTTTGTGTTTGAGTTGCTCATCGTCTTTAGTCTAAGTACTTACTCAAGTTTAATGTTGTTGTTGTTGTTGTTGTTGTTGTTGTTGTTGTTGTCGTGTGTTGGTTTTCAAGAAAGAAGTTTCTTTGTGAATTGTGGTGTACTGAAGAAAGGGGTGACCAAAACAACAACAACACAATTTTTCGTCTTTTTGTTCTGTCTCGAAACCTTTTTGATTTCACCACACAAAAAACTTTCACATCATCAGAAAAAGAAAAAGATGGCGGATACTTCGATGGACTACTCGGAGTATTCCGAGAACGAAAACAGCCCAATGCCAGTGGCAAAGGTACGTGAGTCTATTCGTATTGAACGTTGAACACCACCACCAAAAAGTTGGTGGGTGGTACGTTTTCGTCGTCGTGTGTGTCTAACGACGAAGCTGATGAGATATGAAATTTTGGAAACTTTCTTTCTTTCCCCCCAAATACAACAACAGAAAGATTTTTCATCTCTTTTGAACACCACGCGCGCACTTCCTTTCCTATCATCGAAACATTGTGTTGTACTCTTCTCCGTTCGTGATGTCTTCTTGATTTTTCACTCTTTCAATGTTTAGCGGTTCTTTTTCGATGCATCATTTGACGACGAGTCAGCGCGCACGTGTACTTTTTACTCACATATATAAATAATTTCTCTCCCTTCAAACAAACAAAAAATAGGGGAAGAAAGCTGCTGTGGCGAAGAAAGCGCCGTTGGCGGACGGCAACGTTACCGCCGGTGGTGGTGGTAAG
>Ga0213868_10001259_pt1 | contig 24420 bp, 11 predicted proteins | sample PICome_9_FD_160087 | JGI IMG/M metagenome (GOLD analysis project Ga0213868, IMG submission 160087) | Coastal seawater microbial communities near Pivers Island, North Carolina, United States - PICO127 | ecosystem: Environmental > Aquatic > Marine > Coastal | place: USA: North Carolina... | reverse complement strand
AAAGAAGACGACGATGACGTCGACGCGTTTGCAACGACCGCCAGAAAGAGAAGAAGAAGAAAAGGAGGAAAGATTCTTCGCGGTGACGTACACGAACGAGACGCACAAAAAACGACCGAAATGGAAAGACGGATTTGTGAGAATAGTGCGGTGTTGCGCGGCGTCTCATTCGGGGTCGCTCTCGGTGGTTTTGTACGGCGCAAATGCGCAGAATAATCGCTCGTTTGAGGAAGTCACGAGAGAAAGTTTCGCGTCGTCCTCGGAAACGACGAGGAAAAAAGCAGGCCTTGAAACGATCGCGAAAATTTCGCGCAAAGAGACGAAAGCGATTCAATCGGTTTTAGAAAAGTTGGAAGAAGAAAATACGATCGAGGAATTTAGCGGATACAAAGTTGAAATCGACGAAGAGTTTGGAAAGGACGGGAACGCGGTGTCGAGACAAAAGGCGATGAATCGGTCGGCAGACGTTGGGCGGGAGACGTCGCTGTTTCGGGCGACGAGGAGTATACGCGAGAGTCAGACGCCAGCGTCGTTTCGGAATCCGATGTTTACTAAGACGACGACGGTGACAATAGATACGCTCACGCCGATACAGACGGTTGGTGTGAGTGCGAAGGACGTCGCTGGGAAACGATCACGTATAGAGGAGGAGGAAATGAACGACGTCGGTCTTCGCGATGTGGGCGCCGCCGCTTCGAAGGAAAACGAGCAGCCTTGTAATGCGGCGAAACAGCCAAAAAGAGTAAACATCGCGGCAGCGTTGAAAGAAAGGCTCGCGAATTTGACAAAACAGAAAGAGGAAAAGGAAAAGATGATGGAAATAGTAGCAGTGGAAGAAGAAGAAGAAGAAAAACACACGGAGGACGAAGAGGCGATGGTTCCACAGCGCGTGGTGAACTATGGAAATACGAATTCTTCATACGCGCAGCAGCAACAGCAACAACAACAACACAATGGTAATAGCAAGAATAATCAATATCGATACGCGGAACCGACGATTGCTATCAAGTTTCCGTTCGAAAAGCTTTCCGCGCACGTCGCTTTACGGTTCGAAGGCGGCGTTCGAGAATACCAAAACTACCTCCTCTCGACTTCGTGCGAACAACTTTCGCTCAAGCTCAGGAACGTTTCGGACGCGGTGCGAACGGTCGTACACGCTCTTCCGCAGCAAAAAAGAGGCGCACCGGTTGCGACGACCTCGGTGCACGTGAACACTGCTGTCGATCCAAAAAACTTAGGCATTAGACTTGGACGACAGTATCGGATTCATTACTGGAGCGAGTGTAAAATGACCGCGTACAAGACGCAAACGAAAAAAGACGAAGAGACCGGCACCGTTAAACTATCTAAAACTGTCGTCGAACTCACGCTCGGTAGGTGCGAATACCATAGACCGAACGATTTTGCAAAAGGTGACGTTTACGTGCTCTCTACAGATCCAGGCTTTTTTCTCTCCTCTCCCGTGGCAAAAAATACTCGACAAGGTATGGATACGTACAAAAACTGGACCGGCGTCGTCGCATCCACGTGGCACGCACCCGATAAGGAAGGCAAGATGCATGTAGAAATGCTCGGCGATTTACCGAGAACACTGAAAGAGTCGCTCAAGAATAGCTCGAACGGTGGATGGGTGAAGAGAAAGTCCCTCACGTTATACGCAGCGCGAGCTCTGAGCGCTTTCGGCGAGTTGGAGGAGATGAAGAATGCGCTCGAAATGGTCAAAGAAGACACGATGCCACTCATGCGAATGATAATGAACCCATCAGTCGCAGAACTGACCAGCGAGCACGCGGAAAATATAGCAGCTGACGAGGAGGAAGATTTTCAAGATTTGGAGTTTACGTTCCAGAATCAATACGGTTTGAATCACGATCAAGCTGTCGCGATGAAGGGAATGGTAAACACAGAATGCGGCGTGAGTTTGGTGCACGGTCCGTTTGGGAGTGGTAAAACGAAATTAGTCGCGAGCTTTATTCGCGAACACGTCGCGAGTGTGAAAGATATGCAGCACAAGCTGGGTGTTCTTCCTCCGGATACGAAACAACGAAACGGCAGAATTTTGGTTTGTGCAAACACCAACGTCGCTGTCGATCGCGTGTTAAAAACGCTCCTCGAGAATGGTTTCACCGATTTCTGTCGCGTCGGTTCGTTGACCAAAATTGACGCGGACATTCTCCCATTTTCTATTCACGCCAAGCGTGACTCGAAGAAAGGCAACACGCACATCGAAGAACTCGAGAAAGCGCTGAAAGAAAACGAGAAAATTTCCTCGAGAAGAAAACGCATCGAAGAAGAAATCAAAAACTTGAAAATAAAAGGCGCCTTACAAAAGCGCGCCAAGTTGGTGAAATCCGCGCCAGTGGTTGCCGTGACGTGCAGTTCTTGCGTGAACAAGCACTTGGAAGATCAAAAGTTTGACATTTTAATCTTGGACGAGTGCTCGCAAATGACTGAGATATGCAGCCTTTTGCCGTTAGCTCGGTTCGGCGTGAAACATTTGATAGCGGTTGGAGATCCGAAGCAGTTACCGCCGGTTTTAGAAAGCAACTTGGAATATCCGACGATTTCTGAGCAACAACCCACGTTATTCGTGCGACTTGCGAAACTTGGGCTACCCGTGACGCTGTTGCGAACACAATATCGAATGCATCCGCTCTTGAGCGAAGTCCCGAACGCACATTTTTATGAGAACAAATTGTTGGATGGCGTTTCGGCGAGCGACCGCGGAGCGTTACTCGAAGGAGTACCTCCTTTGGTTTTTTTCGACACGCACGGCGAAAACGCGCGAGAAGAGCGAGGAGGCCAGTCGAAATTCAACGCTTCCGAGGCGCGCGGGTGTGCTGTTATCGCGCGCGAGCTTCTAAACCGCGGATTGAAACCAAAAGATGTTGGTATTATTGCGTTTTATCGCGCGCAGGTGGATTGCGTGAACTCGTATTTAGTAAGAATGCGCGTCGGTGCGACTACCACTGCGGATATCCTCGCGCCATCAGAATTGGACGAGGAAGAGGATGGCGAAATTCAAGTTTCCACAGTAGACGCGTTTCAAGGCCAAGAGAAGAAGGTTATTATATTGACGCTTTGTGGAGCATTTAAAGGATCAAATTCGTTCACGACGAGGGAGCGTTTGAACGTCGCGCTGACGCGTTCGCAGAGACACGAGTTTATCGTCGCCGATTCGAACGAGATTGGGAGAGACTGTCTCGCGTTACGCGATGTCTTGAGTAAGGCAAGAAAAACGCCGAGTGGTTATCATCCTGCTTCGCGACGCATCGATGACGTCGTGTGTAAATGGCCTTCGTTAGTTACGGCTACATCGTGCGATTTCGATGTCGCGACGGATATCGAACGGAATGCTGAATTAAAGGAAGATGACGCCGATGGGGAGAGTGAGGATATCGTGTGTGTTCACGACGACGCCGACAATGCCAATAATGATATAGCATCACCCTCGTCTTATACCGAATATGATGACGATGAAGATGAAGAAGAAGATAATAGCGATGAGCCTTCGCCGCCGGCTTCTCCGAAAGTCGAAGAGAAAGTTGAGTTTGATATGAACGAAGCCGAGAGAAAGAACGAGTACGATCCTTCCTCGTGTCCTCAGGAGTACCTTCCGATCATAGAAAAACTTGAAGAGATTGAAATACAGCCAGATGAGTATTACTTGTGGTACAAGAAACTCTCAAGAGCTTTGTTATTTCGCGTTCAGGCGGATCGCCGGTGGTGCGAATCGGACAATAAAATGCGCACGATGCTCCACGACCTTGGCTTCCCTGGCATCGACCACGTCTCGTGGAAATGGACGTCAAAACCGCTCCGTCGCGCAATCTTCGAGAAGTTCTTCCCTGCTTTTGCGTACTACGTCCACAAACACTTCGGCTACGAATACACTCGCATGCGTAAACTCATCGAAAAATACGACTCGGTCGACGCTTTGCGAAAAGACGAAACCGGCTTTGGTCTTCACGCCATACGAGAAGCCGAAACGCAAGATTTAAGCGAACGCGGCGCGAGATGGTTGACCAGGAAGTTGAGCTCATCAGAATGAGATAGTAGCAAACCATTGTAGCATTTGGCATTTCAACGTTCATAGAAATATGAACTCGTAGTATTCGAAAAAATTAGAGAAAGTCACTTCATTGAAAATCCGCGCAGCACACACAAACACGCACGAACATATCAACCGAGCAAATGGCCGCCACTCTCCGCCTCCAAAAAGAACTCAAACTCCTCCTCAAATCTCCCGAACCCGGCATCGTTGCCAAACCGTCCTCCTCCACCAATATTCTCGATTGGTACTTCCTCATCGACGGACCGAAAGACACCGCTTACGACAAAGGAAAATACTTGGGCAAAATTCTTTTCCCGAAAGATTACCCGTTTAAACCACCCGGCATCATCATGTCCACGCCGTCTGGGCGGTTCGAACCGGGGAAGAAAATATGCATGTCCATGTCGGATTATCACCCGGAAACGTGGAACCCCATGTGGTCGGTGTCGAGCATTTTGAAAGGGATTCAGAGCTTCATGGCGGACAACGAGATAACTGCCGGAAGTATTCGAACGAGCGAACAGGAAAAGAAAAAGTTGGCGAAAGAAAGCGTCGCCTGGCTGGTGAGAAACGCGCAGTTTAGGAAAGTGTTCGCGGAATTAATCGATGCGATGGAAGAGGAAGAGAGGAAGAGAAAAGAGGAGAATAAGGAGACGAACGAGTGAGGTATTGGGGCGTCGCCTTTGTCTTCGGAAAGAAGAGGCGACGCCGAGTTATTTTCAATGTTCGTGATTGTTACGGCATTTGTAATTCTCTTTTTCGCCTGGGCTATGAAAATCACCGCGATGATTGCGTAGTCACAGTTGCAGTAGTCGTAGTAGTCGTAGTAGTAGTATAAGCAGCATTAGTGAGTGAATAGAGGGAGAAGATTAAATAGATGACGCGACAGCGGAAGCCAAAAAGATACAGTTTTTTCACGAGAAAGTTACAGATAAATCAGCGTATATATTATATAGTTCACAATGAAACACACATCTAACAAGTTATGGAGTTCTTGAGCGAAGTTAAGACGTCGTAGTACTCCTGCAAATCATCCCCGTTCGGAACAGAATTATTATTGTTGCTCGCATTCTTCCCGTTCTTTTTCTTTTCGGCGGTGGCTTTCTTACCTTTCACGTTCGCAACTTTTTGGACTCCACCACCTCTTGCGACGACACCATTACCGTTGGTGGTGGTGTTACCTTTCGCGACGCGTTTCGTACGTTTACCTTTTGGAACGTTCTTGAACGAATCTTTCGTCGTGGCGTTTTTCGAGCCCAGAGGACGTCCGCGCTTGCGATACATGATATCGACGTCGTCGTATTGAACTTTTGGTCCTCTCGATTTAAGCGCCGATGGTTTCATCATCCCGATTCCGTTTGGCGTGTTGCTATTGCTATTGTTGTTGACATTTATTTGATTGGCTAACATGGCTTGGTTTTGATGCGCGTTCATAAACTCTTGCCCGCCCAGTTGATGCTGTTGAAAGGGCACGCCACCCATACCTCCGTACATCCCCATCATGCCGTGTTGCTGTTGCTGCAGTTGCTGCTGCATCATCAGTTGATACGCAATCTCCGGGGAAATACCGTTGCCGTTGTTATCAAACATAGCCGGTGGCATTGGAGGGAGCATACCCATGCTAAGTGCCGCCGCTATCGGGTTGAACTGTTGTTGGTCGCCTCCGCCTTGTTGTTGTTGTTGCATTTGAAACATCGCCGCCATCTGTTGCTGCGCCATCATCGCTTGCATCATCTGCGCCATAGCTAATTGTTGATGCGGTACCATCTGTACATTGCCATTGCCACCGTTAATCATATGTGCCATCGCTGCCGCCGCTGGATCGTTGTTAGTACTGTTGCTATTCGCCGGTCCGGGCGGCTCGGCGTTTTGCTGCTGCTGCTGTTGTTGCTGCATCATTTGCTGCGCTAAAATAGCGTTTTGATACTCCATCGGCATCGGAGGTAACACGCCATTTATACCACCAACGTTTTGCTGCTGCTGTTGCATCGACGAGGGATCTAAAAACTGCTGCTTCTGGTTATGCATCATCAAAAAAGGATTCCCGATGTGCGCCGCGTGCTTCTCGGCGGCGGCTTGATTGGCCGCCTGCGCAGCCGCTTGCTGCGCCGCCTCCGCCGCGGCTCTCGTGATGTCTTCCCCGCCACTATTCGTGGTGTTTGAAATCGTCGCCGGCGTTTCCTCTTTTCTATTATTAGTATCGTCGCCTTCTTCTTCTTCTTCTCCTCCCTCCCCCGCTCGCGGCTTCTCTCCTTCTTCCGCGGCCTCGGCGGCGTCGCCTTCCCGCTCTTCCGTCTTTATCTCCCGCTCTTCTTTCGTTTCTTCTTCTTCTTCCGCCTCGTCTCCTTCTTTCACCCGTTCGTTTTCTTCTTTCGTCGCGTCTTCTTCGCTCGTGTTGTTGTTGTTGTTGTTGTTGATATTTTTATCCTCCTCTTCTTTTTGCTTTTTTTTGTCCTCCTTTTCCTCCTCCTCGGCTCGCTCGTCGACGTCGTCGTTCACTCCTTTTCCTTCTTCTTCTTCTTTCAGAGGAGGTTGTTGCTCTCTCTGTTGGTTCAAATTCGCTTCGACGACGACTTCTTGGTTTTTCTTTTCTTTCTCTCCGTCGTCGTCGTCCGCCGTCGTCGCCATCACCGCGCGAACGCGATGTTCACCGTCTTCGTGCATTTTCGCGCTCTGCGCGTATTTCCGGTTTTGACTTCGCATCAACTTTGCTTTTTCCTGCGCCTCGTGGCGACTCGTCGGCGCTCCTTTTTCTCCACCGCGCTTCATTTTTTCTTTTCTTCGCTGGATTAAAGAGCGCAGAAATATTTATTTCTCCCGTTGTTTTTTATTAATGCGGACAGACGAGATGAAATTGAATCGTTGTCGCGCGTACCAAAGAGCTCTCTCTTGCAAAAAGTTTGATCTCAGCGATGAATGTCGCAGATAAAACCTCGTTCGATTCGTTTCTCGAAAGAAATCGGACTTTTCTCGATCGCGCGTTCGTGTACGCGCGCGTTGAATTTGCTCAATTTTTAGTCGAGCTGGCTTTTGATGTCGCAAAGGGCAAGAAACCACACACCACGTTCGTTATTATTATATTTTTATTCAAAACGCGAAGAAGAAGTACGATCAAATGTGCCTTCTCGCGACTCGTACTCCCGAAAGATTTTCGAGTACACTTGAATAAACGTACCTCTTGCGTTCGAATCGATCGTTTTTAAGGTAATCGATACCGCGTAGTCGTCTGTGCAGACAGATAATAGCACGCGCGCAAACGATTTAAAAAAGAGTGACGTATGGAAGAAACCGCCGCAAAACATAAAAAAGGAAAAAAAAGGTTCGAGATTTTTCTCGAGATGTTTTTGAGAAGAAAAATATCGAAGACACTTTGGGCTCAAATTTTATATAAGAGAACTCTGTAGGTACGAATACGTAAGAATACCGAGAAAAAGAGAGCGTAAAACCGGAGTCTTCTGAAGTCAATGTAGCAAAACGGACTGCCGAACGACGCACGGGAGTGTATAAACTCGACTCGAGATCCGGTAATTAACGTTTGCAAGGAAAAGGAGGAAAAGGAGAAAGCGCGCGCGCGAGCGCGCGACAACAAAGTCATAAAATGTAATAAGGGCTAAATTGAAAATAATTCCAAAATCTATTTCTCTCTCTCTCTCTCTTTCTCTCTCTTTGTGTCTTTAAGATACATCTTCTTTACCATCAAGATAATCGACAAACAAAAGCTTTTAATCCTTGCCGCCTTCCTTGGCCTTGGCGGCGAGAATACCGGCCACGCCGCGGAGTCTACCGGTTCTTCTCGCGGCGATAAGACCAACCTTCTTACCCGCCGGCGCGTCACCACGAACAGTCGAGGAGTGACCAATATGCTGGTGGTTACCACCACCGTGGGGATGCTCTACTGGGTTCATCGCAACACCTCTCACCTTCGGCCACGAGTTGCGTTTCACTCTGTACTTGTGGTACGCGGTACCCGCCTTCAACAAGGGCTTATCGCATCTACCACCGCCAGAGATTTGACCAACGGTCGCTCTGCACCCACTCGGAATCGTCTTTTTCGCGCCAGACGGCAATTTAATTCTAGAAAATCCAGTCTCCAAGTTGTGGGAGATCAAGATGCAGTATTCGCCAGAAGCCTTGGCTAACACTCCTCTGTCGCCGAGTTTGGATTCGACGTTGCAAATGATCGAACCTTCCGGCATGGCGGACACCGGCATGATGTTACCGACAACCAACTGCGCCTTTTTACCGGCGTAGATGAATTGACCGGTGTACGTGCCTTCCGCCGCGACAAACAATTCCTTTTGGTGCGCGTAGCGTCTCGTGTTGCGAAAAGTAACCTTTGCCAACGGCGCGCCGCGTCCCGGGTCGTGGATGATGTCCGTCACGACGCCTTTGATGTACCCGTGTCTTTCGGCAAAGTCCGCGGTTCGGTGCTTCGCCGCGCCTTTACGCGTGTGCGTGTGGGAACGGAAAACCGATCCTTTACCCTTACTGTAATATGATTTGAGGAAAGAAGGGAGAGAAAAGGGTGAGCAAAGAAGAACAAACGAGAGAGAGATGGAAAGAAGGACTTTAAAAACGACCGCCCCTGGGCAGACAACTGCGCGACATTCGATTTTTGAGATGATTTCCAACCCAACCGAAACACGACGCGAACGCGGAACGCGACAAAAGATCCACCCGTTGCGTTCAAACGTCTCGTTCGCACGCGTTCGCGTCCTCTTTTACCCCTCTCGCTCGCGCGAACACCTCCATCCAGGTATAATTTCGACCGCGCACATTGTCTCCTCTAGCCCTCGTTTTGGGAACAGAGGCGAAAATGTGCGTAAAAAAATTGAACCACAGCGCGCGCAGTTCAACGCGAACGTCCATCCGTCCACGCGTCCCGCGAAATGAACGAAGAAACGATATCTCTGACAAACAATCAGAGAGAAAGCGAAAGACGCAAACGTACCGGCAACCTCTGATAACGCGACCCATTTTTGTTTTTAATGCGTTTAGTAATGAGGAGAGAGCGTGCCACAAAACAATGAGAGACCCTTTCGTTTGCACCAAAAAAAAGGAGACGCGCGTTTCAAAATCACTCGAGAGTGATTTTCTCTCTCGACTTTTTTCCGTTGGTTCGTGTTTTTTTAAACGCGTCAAAGACAGGTAGAGAAGCGCTTCGTGTGTTATACGAGACGAAAGAAGACAAAGAATACGAAGCGAGAGATACTCACAACGCGACGGTCTTTTGCGATGAGGAATAACAACAACACCGAGTGCGACGACGACGAAAACGAAAACGAGGAGGAAAACAAAGTCGAAGAAGACAAAGAAGAAGAAGAAGATGCTGTGTTGTTTTCTCCCGATGATGATGATGATTTTCAACCCGTGCCTTCCGCGGTGAACACTCCCATGAATGCGTTTCAGAGAAGAGATCAAAGATACGAAGAAGAAGAAGAAGAAGAAAACGAGGACCGAGAATCGACGTCGCCGATGGTTTTTGGACGCGGTCGTACTCATGAGAGCGACGCGTCAAATGGACAGGATTTTTTAGCGCAGACGAAGAAGAATCAAAAGGACGATTCGGCGAAAGCGTCGCCGGATGGTGCTCGAAGCGAAGAAGGAGAGGAGGACGTCGAAACCGCCAAAAGTGGTGGTGGTGAGATGGAAGATGAAAACGTGGAGATGAAATCCCCGCTGGCGTTTTTGTTTCAGAAAAACAAAAGGAGAAAAGAGAACAACAAGAACAACGGCACGCCGAAAGAGTACGACCGAGACTCGTATCGCCACGGCGCCATGTGGGCGTCGATTGGTTCGCCCGCGTTTCCTCACAAGAATCAAAGCCGAGTGATGAATGCGAATAATTTCAACAACGATAACAATAACGAGAATAGCGACATTACCACCGGTATGGACGATACCAACAATACCATGAACGACGCCGAGAATAAAATGAATAACAATAATAATAAACAAGTTGAGTTTGAAGACGCCACGGAATCGTTCGGAGGTTCAGCCGGAAAAGCCACAGATTTCGGCGTGGACGAGAAAATAAACAATCGCAATCGTGCAAAGATGCGCATGTCTTTACCAGCTAACCTCGCGCAGTCTGTCGCGAGTCCGCTACCAATATCGAAGCGCGTTTTAGACCGCATCGAGTGCCTCGGCCCAGAATTAGCGCGAGTGCAAAAGATCATGCTTTTGACGGGCATCTTCCTCGACTTTTGGGGGAAGTTTTCGTTGGTCAGAGAGTTGAGACGTTTTTCCGTGACTGCCTCGTGGTTATGGTTCTCCCTCGTGTTGATTTTCTTCCTCATCTCGGGATGTTTGACGACGTCCTACTGGCTCTTGCACTACCCGATGCCGGAGAAACCGGCAAAAGAGGACAAAGAAGCGAATGCGGTGGTGTTTGGGTACACGAAATACGACTTTAAAGTGTTTGTTCGACGTTTTGGTGCTATTTGCGCAGCCTGTCAGCTTGGGACTGCGTTTGCCGCGTGGAGAGCGTTGAGAAGCCACGACGTGCGTCAGCGCAAAGCGGAGATGGATTTGCGCGGCATGCAACTCGTTGATTGCATTTTTCTCTCTTTACCCGTGGCTACGTTGCAATGCTACATTGGCATGATGTGTTCATCTCCATTTGCCACGTGTCCAGACAGAAATGGTTTCGATTACGTTTTATTCTCCGCCGTAGCTGGTGGTTTGCTCAGCGGGACGCTATGTTTCGTTTCCTTGGATTTGCACGAAAAGCCGCCGGCGTATTCTTGGCGCGAATATTGGGGCGTGCACAAAGCGCACTTATCAGAGATGCTCGCCAAGTTCAACTTTAGATTCTTCGAGCTCACGGCGCGCGTGGTGACGATTGGTCTGTTCGCATCCGTGTGTGGTGCCTGGGTGTTTTTGGTTTTCTTCGTGCACATCTTGTGCATCATCGGTTTGATGCGCATCAAACTCTCGGGCGTTCCGGACAGAAAGAAAATCTGGAGCAAGTTTGTAGAGTTGAAAAGCGTCGAGTTACCGTTTCAATCAGCAAAACGAATCGCCAAAAATGGTGGCAAAAAGAAGACGATCCGAATTCCAGTTTTAGACGACGTGAAATTGCTCGTGTGTTGCTTGATTTGGCCGCCGAGTTGTTTCGTTTCAAACTCAACCGATAAGAAAGGCCGATTCTGGTGGCGTTCGACGACTTGTCCGAGGAAGACATTCTGGGGATTAACTCGCGAAGACGCATTGATTCCGTTCGTTTTAATCTTGATGCTCTTCGCGCTCGAAAATGGTACCATGCTCGTTGTCGTTACGCACGTCGCGGTGGACCATTGGTACAGATACTTGGGCATGGCGACGTTTATTAACTTCATCTGGCTCTCTTCGGCAGTCATTTGGATATCGTCGGCGGCGTTGTGGAACCCGTTCACACCAAAAGGCCCACCGTTGGCTTATCCAAGCGCGAACGTCGCGGCGCCGGAAAACTATCGACTTTCCTCGATATCTTCTTTCAAGGATAAAAAATCTTCGATGGGCGGTAGACGTTCGGGAGTGAAGCCTTTTGCTCGACGCTCGAGAGCGTGGGTCTCGCCGACCGCATCGCCAGTAATTGAAGTCGATGAGACTGGGAACAGTAACAATAACAACGCTTATGGCGAGAATATTGACGAAAAGTTCAACGCTGCTGCGGCGGAAGCGACCACGACGTCTCCGATTCACGAATACGACAACAACACTCATCGCATCGACACTTTTCGCGACCATGGTGTCGTAGAAACGATGAATGAACGCGCCGGCGATGAAGAAATGGCTATTGTTCGTTCGCCAGACGTCATTGTGGACATCAATAACACTGCGTACAAAGTTGAAGACTCGGCTGGGGAAGAAGAGGATGAAGATATGGAAAGCTTCCAAACGAACGAACCGTCGGCGTTCGCGAACATGATTGATCGAACGGGCGAACACGAAATGCTCCGGCGTTCGCTACAATGGCAGCGTGCGTCTGAGGAAATGAAGAAATCAGTCACGGACGTCAAGATGAGAGCTGAAACGGATTTAGCCGCGGCGCGAGCGGCGATGAATTTCTTAAATAGAGAAAGTGTCGAGTCTGCCCAAGGCGAATCGGACAAAAATTACGCCGAGGAGGAGCAGGAAGAAGATGATGATGACGACGAGGAAGAAGAAGAGTTGAACCGAACCATGAGTAGCGACGCGTACATCGAATCGATGCAAAAAGGTAGGATGACGAACGAAGTGACCGGCGATGCGTACGTGGATGCAATGCGCTCTCCGGGAGGATCCATTGCGAGCGACGGAAACTCGCCGCTTGGAAAAATGAATAGCATGAATAGTCCGAGAGAACAAGAGCAAGAACGCGGGGAAGAAGAACGAGAAGTTGCCGACCCGTGGGGTTTCGACGAAAATAAGTTGAAGATTGAAAACTCCGTCGATGTTGACGATGACGATATTGTGAACAACGAATCGCCGACGACGTTTCCGAGCCGAAGAAACTCTGGTACGTTACAGACACCCATGTTCTCTCCAGTTGCCCAACAACCGAAATACGCGGACGAAGACGAAGATGAGGAGACGAAGCAACCAAAGTTCTCGCCGAGATTGACGAGAGCGCAATCGAGAGCGCAACGTTCTGCGAAATACTTTAAATGATTACATTTTTTAATAACTAAGAATTAATGCTGTATGCTTGCAATCATAATCTAAAACTCGTCTTCGCGCGCGGTGTCGCCATACTTTCGAACGCCATTTCGGATGCGAGCAGTTCGTAGGACGCGACTATTAGCTTCATCGCCCAATAAAGACGGAATTTTTTCGTGCATTCGCAACTCGTGCGACGCGTCGTCAAGCTTTTCAGCGAGCTGACCAACCTTGACGAGAACGTTCGCGGCGCCTACTGCGACAACGGAGATTGCACCGAAAAACATTGCCGATACTCGACGAGCAACCGCTGGTTTCTTGTAATTGAGATATGCGAACCCACCAAAGAGAATGGCAAACTGTGCCATATCTCGAGCCGGGTCCGGAGCGTCCACGTCCTGTGGGAACGCATTCAAGTATTCGTCGTGCGCATGTCGTTCCTCTTCTTTCGCGAGCATGGAAATGAGAACGTCGCTCTCTGACTGTTTACTCGTGTCGTTCAAACGAGTAAATATCCTCTTGATTCCAGGAACGTGTCCACTCCCAACTACGCCAACAATCTTATGAACTCCCGGTCCTGCCTGTTTTGCCGCTCTGTGTAAAGAATGTGCGAGTATGACGTCTCTTTCGTCTAAAATCGTTCTTCGAACATCTTTTTCTGTTTCGCTATTCGACGCGTCCAAGAAAACGCTACTGCTAAACGCCCCTTCGCCTTTGAACCCTTCCTTCCTAGTGGACTCTATAATTTTCCGAGCGCACTGTCGAACTACTTCTAAATCTTTTGCACTAATCTTCGTAGTTCTCGATGATGATGACGACGAAGTTTCTCCTCCATTTCGATCGTTCAAATCAATTTCCTCCTCCTCCACTTCTTCCTCCTCGTCGTTTGCTTCGCCCGGCGGCAATGCCACGTTCATTCCTGCGCTCAAAATCCTCTTCAAACATTTCAGCACTTTCGCGGGATCCTCGCACCCGTATTTTTCCGCGACTTCGCGCACTCTTTCCTCTGGATTTCTCAGCGTCTTTTCTTTCTTCGTGTTCTCTCTTCTCCTTCTCTCTTCCCTTCTCTTCTCTTTACTCCCGTACCGAACTCGTTGCATCACGCGCGAAGCGGTAACCTCTGCGCTCCTATCACCGAGAACGACCAACGCGCCAATATCGCCCGCAACTTCGATTGCTTTCGTGAACTCATTCCCTGCCGGTGAACCGACGATTAATCCGCCCAGTTGGTACACGAAACCCGGAACGTCTTTCAGATTTGACATCACGAACTTGAGCGCCGAAGGAATATCTCGAATCTTTTCAACCGTTTTCTTCAACACCTCTCGTTCGCCGAGCGATCGATTGAGCAGTAACTTCTCCAAGCGGTTTTTGTCGAGCTCGATGAAGATAATCTCTGGCCGTTCTTCCCGTATGATTCGTTCCGTGGTTTCCGCGGAGTCTTTAGAGACGTGCGCGGTGCCGACGAGAATGACTTCTTTTCCATTCGAAGAAGACAAACGCAAGACGCAACGTTCGAGGTCAATCTCCGCGGGCGTACGAGCGTCGAAATCGAGTTTGAGTATCGGCAAGCCTCCGTGAGTGGTTTCAAAGGTGATCTCCGGAGGGGAATTGGCGGAGGCGGACGTCATGCTGATGATGCGAGAGAGCTTCTCGGCAAGGCGAGGGCGTCTCTTATTGTGTCGAGTCTACTCCTAACTGTATTTGTTTTCATATTGCTTTAAATAATATTTGCACTAATAATATACTTTGGAAGAGAACGCGAACAATCACCCCTCTCTTCTGATACTACCTACAAACTACGCGAGGACATACTACTATACAACGTGATGACTAAACAGCATCATCATTACTAGATGAACGTTTTAAGGCGGCGTCAACGCCGCCGCGGGCTGACTAAAATTTAACTTTTGAGGCGTCGCGGCTGCGGAAGGCGATTTGGTATTCGGGTTCTTCGACGCCGACGCCGAAGCGGGCGCTTGCGTCGTCGTCGTATTTTTCTTTACCGTGGAAGTGGAACCTGTGCCTTGGAAACGAGACATGAAGCCGTTCAAGTTTTTCTTGGCATCGTTCACGGCGCGCAAGATTGGCGGCGTTTCCATCGAGTACGCTCCGACTTTCTTTTTCATATCTTTCAACATGTTCGCCAAGACGTCGCGTTCGTATCGAACGTCGGCGAGAGTCGACTTCAACGCGTTCTTTTCGGCTATTTGGCGCTCCAAGTTTGGAGCAGAAATTTGCGTGTTCTTCAAAGCTTCCTCTGCGTGGTCGAGTTTGAGTTGAAGCGCTTTCATTTCTTCTTTCGTTTCCTCGCGCGCCTTCTCGGCGTCCTCGGCGCCATTTAAGGCAGCTTTTGAAGTTTCGTTTGCAACTTGAACGGCTTCTTTGGTAACATTCAACTCGTTTCGAATGGACTGCATCTCGGCAAGCGCGTCTTTTATATTCTTTTCGAGCGATTTCACTTCCTCGTCTCGCGTGGCTAATAAAAGTTCAAACTTTTCCGTCGTCTCAGTTTTCTCCACGTTGGATAAGTCCAGTTGCGCTTTCAAATTTGAAATCTCTTTATCTAGTTCAGCTACGTGGTTTTCACTTTTCATTATAGTATCGTCGGCGCTTTTCTTTGCGCTCGCGCGTTCGTTTTCGAGTTGCTTTCGCGCATCTTCCAGCGCTTTCTTATTAGATTCGATTTCGCTGGATAGTTTCGATTGAACCGCAGAGAGCTCCAAAGTAAGAGCATCCATATTTTTCTTGTGTTCGGACTCGCTCGCAGACTTATCCTGCGTCGATGTTGAGGCGGTCGATTGAAGCGTCTGGTTTTCTTCTCGTAACTTGCTTTCCGAGGCCCGAATCGTTTCGATTTCAGCTTTTAATTTCTCGTTTTCAGTCTTCACGCTTTCAATCTCTTTTTTGAGCGCTTCTTCTTCGCTCTTTTCTTCTTCGCTCGAGGTTGGTGTTACAGCTACAGATGCAGCAACAGATGCATCGGCGAGCACTTTTTCTGTTTTCGCCTTCTCCTCTGCGACGCTCTTCTCTGCCGCAACCACCTTCCCTCGCTCCGCTTCTAACTTCTTCCGCAAATCTGCAATCTCCTCCTCAAATTTTCCTACGTCTACTTTTACGTCACTCTCCGCCTTCATCTCTTTCTCTTTCGCACGTTCTCTTTCCAGTTGATTCACTTTCGCGACTAAATTCGCCACTTCCGTTTCCCTCGCCTTCTCTCTCGCCTCGCCTTCCTCCTCCCTCGTCTTCCGCTCCGTTTCCTTCGCAGCGAGCGCATCCTGTTGCTCCTGCCAAATCTTCGCGCTCTTCACCCTCAAATCCTCCTTCTCCCGTTGAATTCGTTCTACATCTTCTTGCAAATGCAAAACAACTTTCGCGGTCTCGTCGTGTCGCATCTGCGCGTCCACCAGTTGCTCTCGCAATCTACGCATGGTTTCCTCGTCTTCTTTCGTGGAATACTGTTGTTGCGTGGTATTCACCCCAATCGTCCTCGCTCTCCGCTCTTCCTCCATCGCGGCGAACGCGATCGGGCTCGTCCCTTCAAAACTGCTCTTTCCGGGAATCCCGGGACTTTGCCGTCCGTACGACGAGCTCAATCCATTGTTGGTGTTAGTATTAGTAGTAGTATTCACAGCGCTTCCAGTATTCGAACGGTGGTTCCCCGTCGACATCGTTCCAATTTGTGGAATCTTCATCGTCGACGTCGTCTTCTTCACCGTTTTCGCGACGAACGCGGAGGATAACGCCGACATTTTCCCCGCCTTCTCTTTCATCTGCTTCACTTTGTCGCCCATCGTTTTCACGGATGATCGTCCGGGTCCCCCTCCTCGGTCGTGCGTGTCGTTTTGATGCGCCATCGTTTGATGTCAAAGTCTCCAAGTCACGTTTGAAGAATAAATATTGTGACGGACTTTTCAAAAATTTTTCCTTCTGCGCTTCTGCGCTTCAATAGTAGGGTTTAATACCCTAAATAACAAACGTAAGCCATTTTTTGAATTTTTTTCTTCGAATCGCATCACAAATAATATCTCTCTTACTACTAAAGAGGAACTTCATTCATTCGCGCGGTTGTTGCGAAAGTTCTTCTCTCTCTCGCTCTCCCTTGTTGTTCTTTGGATTGATTGCATCGACATCTCTCGCGTTTTGATATAATAATAATCTCTTTTTCTTTTCTATTATATATAATACGGACGAGAAAAGATTTAATGGGCGGATTTGTGATTCCGAAGCGCGAGATTGCGATGGAAAACGACGCGACGGAGAAGACGATTCAGACGACGACGACGCGGGAAAACGGAGAAGAAGACGAAGGAAAACAAGAAGAAGAAGACAAAGGAAACGCGAAAATGAGCAGCAGCAGTCCTTCTTCTTCTCCGTCGTCTTTGAAGAAAAGGAAGAAAGATGTGTCTGTGAAAACGCCTCCTCCTCCTCCTGTCGAAGAGACGAAAGAGGAAGAAGAAGAAGAAGAAACGCAAGAGGAAAAAGAAGACGAGATGGACGAAGATTTCCACGTTCGCGATGTTGACGCGACGACGCCCTCTCGCATGCACAGACCGAGAAATTCCGCGCAGAAGAGAAAACTGGAAGCTTTTGGCGACGGCGTTTTGAACGGCGCGGCGGTTGACGAGGACGATGTCGAAGTTCCGGACGATAAGGAAGCGACGATGAGAGACGTTCGCGCGGCGGAGGAAGGCGGGAGGGTTTGTTCGGCGGAGACTTTCGATCGGAACGATCCGATAGAGCAGTTAGCCGAGCTCGAGAGGTTTATCAAAACGAGCGGGGGTGAAACGCCGGAATGTTTAGAGGGATGGAGCATATACATGACGTTTCGAAAACACGGCGCGAGTAAAGGACAGCCGGATTTGAAGATTTACCCGAAAGACGGGTTCGTCGCGAAAGATAACACGAAAGATAAAGCGTTTTATAGAAGTCGATTAGAGGTGTGCCGAGCGCTGGGGTTGCAGCCGGCAAAACCGGAAAAAGTGCCGAAGAAACCGAAAGTGCCGAGAGTGCCCGCGGAAAAGCCTTTAACAAAGACGCAGATGATGGCCAAGCCGACGAAATTGATGAGTCGAAAGAAAGCGATGGAAAGCATCGTCAACGGCGTGGCGGAGAGAGAAGAGTGCGAGATAGATAAGGTGGAACACAAAACGAACGAGGTAGGATTGCGCATCGTGACGCTCGGTACGCGTGGCGAAAATGGTAGCGAGAAATCGACCAAGTTTTTAAAAGACGCGGACGGGATGATTTGGGCCGACGGGTACGCCGCGATTTGGACGTATACGAAAGAAAACGGCGATACGCAGTCGTTTAGATGTTTGGTGAATCGCGACGAAAGCGCGTCGGATGAGTTGATCGAGTCTGTAGTCGAAGAGCCGATGGAAGGGGGAGATGAAGAGAAGAAGGTAGAGGCAGCTGCTGTTGCCGCGACTGAAACTGTCGTAGTTGTACCGTCGTCGGCGGAAACGCCTTTGGAGGAGAGAACCGAAGAGAAGAAGGAACAGCCGACGCCGGCTGTCCCGACCGTCACGAGAAAGCTCGTCGCGCACGTCGGCAAGGCCAGATTTGTCATATCCGAGGGTCAAAATATTCTCGCGGAATCGAATTCTCCCACAAAGGCTTGGACGCAATTCGCGAAATCTATCGACCCGGAAATCGCGGCGCACCTCGTCGACCCTTTCGCTACGAAAGATTTCAAAGTCCGCGTCGCGTTTCAAGCCAAATTCGCGAAAGACATTTACGACACGTTATCGAGCGAAACGTTACCGTTTTTACAAGAACGATACGGTATCGATGAGTACAAAGCTATTTTGAACCGCGAGTATCTCAAACAGACTCGACAGCTCGTCTTTGATCTAGAAACGTCCGAGTATCGAAGGAAAATCACGAAAGAACGCGTCACGAGCGCGGAGAAATACGACGCCCGATTCAAAGAAGATCAACGCGATGCCGAGGAACGCGCGTGTGATATCGCGTGTGCAAAGTTGGCGGCAAACGTGGTCTCAAACGTAGTAGAAACTGGGAAACGCGCAAAACTTGCGAAAGATATCGCCGACGACGAGAAAAAGTACGAGTGGGACGCGGAACGTCTCGCGCCTAAAGACGCCGTGCGCATCGAGCGCGAAAGTAACAAAGAACGAATAGGATTATCCACGGCAATTCGTAAAATTGCGAGATCCAAGAAATTTGAACAAGAGCGTGATCGTAAGGCGGAGCAAAAAGAGCACGATCGCAAACAGCGCATGTTGGAGAAAGTCAAAGAAGAAGAAGAAAAGAGAAAGAAGAAACAAGAAGAGGAAGAGGAGAAGATCAAACTGAAGGAGAAATCGCAATGGCTCGGCGGATGCTTTCCGAAGCAAGAAGACGAAGAGGATGGAAAATCGATCGCTCCTGTTGAAGCGAGAGTACAGTCGAAAGTGGACTCGTTCCTCGGCGAAGATGACAAGCACGCGGTCGGCTTTTTGTTGGAACTCTTCACGTTTGCCAGACGGTTTCGAAAAGTGCTCTTCCCGGGCAAAGGTTCCGCGGACAAGTTTATGCCAAAATCGTTCAAGGTGTTCGTAGACGCCTTAAAAGCAAAAGTTCCGAACGAAGGTACGAAGCGTTTGATTATAGGCATGCTGAACCCGATTATTCGCGACGTCAGAGATTCTACCGACGACAACGGAGCGTACGCGTTGACAAAAATCGCTGGCCCGATTAACGAAGTCCTCAAGGAAGGTGGCTCTACTAGCAAGAAAACCATTGGAGAAATCAAGGAAATGCTGGCGGAAGCTGACAGTCCACTCAAGAAACAACTCGCCTTATTTGACGAACTTTTGAGCCGATCGTTTGAAGCCCTCGCGGCGCAACATTCCGCTGCACCTTCGTACGAACGTCAAGCGTTTGGGTGCATCGCGCCGGAAGCCGCGGACGCTTTTGTCAACGCGTTTTGCCGATGTCGAGCGGATCCGGAATCGTTTAGAAATCTCACTCTTGACGTTCAAAACAAGGCGGGAATTACGAATACGTACCACGGTTTACGTGCGGCTCCTCATCAGTACGCGTGTCGAGCCCCTCCAGCGCTCGTGGTTCAATCTGAAGTCGAGGCCGAAAGAGGCGTCGAAGTCGAAACCTTCGTAGCTTTGACCGCAACGAACGATACGGAACCCGAACGAACGAAACAAAGAATCGTCGCGAGTGAAATGTGTGATATGGATAAGAGTAGTGAGCGTGTATTTTTGATTCGAGACGCGTTACGTTATGTCTCGTGGGATCCAATCGTCAAGCCAGGATGCAAACGCGGCGACATTGCTTCTGCGAAAGGCGAGATTTTTTTGAAAGATATTGCCTCCTTTGACGCCAAGTTAGAAAGTGGTATTTTCGCCATCTCTGCTGCGATTAATACGCGAGCGACGTCGACCGGTAACCCGTCCAAAGACGAACCGAACGAAGACAAAGAGTGGTTGCGCTTAGTCAAGATTGAAGGTAAGAAAGTCGCCGAGGCGACGGGGAAGACGTTATCGCTTGAATCCGGAAAAGGCAAGAAATTGGTTGCCTCTGCCATTGATGGTGCGATTGCGAAAGCGACGAAAGTCGGGCGCGACAAATTTGTTGCGGAAATTGCAATCGAAGAAGAAGGAGAAGAAGAAAAGGAACGCATGGACGTCGACGGAGAAGAAGACGATAAATTAAACAAGCGCGAACTCACTCGCGCGGTCTGGGAGGAAGGCTGCCAATCCTGCGGTATGGACATGCATGAAGGAGGTAAAGGTGAAGTTCTCTTGTGCGACGGATGTCCACGCGAATTTCATAAAAGCTGTCTCAATCCGCCCGTGGATGAGAACGAAAAGCTTCCGGACACGTGGTTTTGCCCGATTTGCGTGGCGAAGAAGAACGCAATCGAGACCTCGAAAACGAGTTGCGAAATGATAACGCCAACTTCGTTCACGCGAGTCGCGGAAGGCTCGCAACTCGGTGAAGCGGCAAAAAAAGGTACGATGTTTACGAACGAAATGTTAAAGTCGAAATCGTTATCGAAAGAGGCGAGGATTCTCTTGTCGCAAAAACTCAAGCGATTCGCCGAACGCTTCGATGCGGACGGTTGGACTTCGTTAGCTCTCGAAGACAAAATCGACGCTTTGAAGATCTTAGCGGATTTGCTTTTGGATACCACCGACGCGCGAGATGAGATCGATAACAAGGCACCGGAAGAGCTGAAGAAAAAGAACCAGATGCTGGACGAACATCGCAAAAGCTGGGCGGCGTATCGCAAAGGCGAAAACGTCGGCGGCGGTAACTTTGCCCGAGTCAAAACGTTTTCCACCGACGAAGAAGAAAACAAAAAGATCACCGAGTATTTTGATAAGACCGGCGAGTACCCAGACTCTCGTCTAGCATGGCAAAAGCGGTTTAATCAGTTGGAAAAGTCGAAAAGAGACAATGGTGTGACTCGATTAGAACCCATCGGCGGCGACCGAAACAACGCGGCGTTTTGGGTACTCGAAGACGAGGAGCTTGGGAAGAAAGAAGACTCAAGCGCAATCATCATCGCACAAGCCGCGGGCGCCGGTGGTGGTTGGGGATGTAACGAGGACTACAACGACGACGAGGAAGAAGACGACGAGGAAGAAGATGGAGACGCCAAGCGAAGCTTGACACCGACGACGGCGAAGATGCGAGGCTCGGACGCGCTCAGAGTTTCTGAAAAGGAATGGATGGTACTCGACGCAGATTCTGTGAGAGAAACCGTCATTCCAGGGTTGAACAAGCGCGGGTATCGCGAAGGGAAGTTATGGCAGCAATTAGAAAAACGTTTTGGTGCCAAGAAGGAAGGCGCGGAGGATGAACGAAAGGAAGAAAAAGAGGAAGAAGAAGAGAAGGAAATCACGGCTTGGGACGTTACCGAAGAACACGAGTTAATTGCCTCGAAGGTGGATAAGAAATCGTTACTGAAGTGCACGAAAGAGTCGGCAAAGTCTTTATTCCTCGACATTCTTAACGATCTCCCCGAGATGGCCTACGACGCGTACGATGATCCGAGTCGTAACAGCGTCGTCGATACTCGAACGAACGCTATACGCGCTCTGGCCACGCAGCCCGGATCATCAGAAAACGATGCGATTCCACTAGCGACAGCTACGCTCGCGTTAGAATTAGCCATATCTCCTTCCTGGTTGCACGAATCGTGGGGCCGCTTCACGCGTTTCTCCCCTGTCCTCCGCGACGCGTCTTTCCCGTCCATTTGGTTCCGGCTTAAAAATTTGAAGAAAGCTATCAAATGGAACATGGCCAAGCGCGGCGGTCGCGCCGGTGGCCGATTCCGTCCGGAAGATTTTACCGCGGTTCCTGATCAACGCGGTGCGAGAACGAAAACCAAGCCCAATTATAAAGTCGACAGTTCTAGCGACGACGACGACGCGTTCCACATAAAAGAAGGATCGAAGAGAGTCGTTGGCGGAGAAGTTATTCCGGCGAAAAAACGAAGGGTCTTCATTGAAGACACAGGGTAATAAAATATACGCCGAGAAAGAGAGAGAAGAAGAGAGAGAAAAATACAAAAACGCACGTACGTAGTAGCCATTAATAATAATTGTATATCAATTTCGGTCAATTTTAAAACAAAGCAGAGCCTTTAAACAATTCGACCAAGAACAGCGCGGTGCATCCGACCATCGCCGCTCTTCCGTTCAACTCCTCGACCTCCGCGGTGAACACCGGTTGCACAAACTCTGGAATCGGCGACCCTTTAAACACAAAATTCCACGTTCTCGAATCTTTCATCGTCTTCGGGTTACTCGTGTACCCTTCGTTACTGGACAACGCCGGCGCAAACGACGCCAACGTCCACACGAACGCCGTGTGCAACACCTCGCCAAAGTTCTCGCCAAACTGTTGCGCGATGCCGTGCCCGGTGGTAATCTCTCCATACAAAGCCACGACAAACCCGAGCATGGCAACTCGCCCATTCAGAACTTCCGGAGCCCACCCAGATGGTTTCGTCGGATCCGTGCTCAGCGCCAAAATATCCTGCGGTGACTGCATGTCCGCCGGTACCGAAAACACCGGCGTCAGCACCTCGTCGACGACGTGTACCGTCACGCCGCCGCACGAAACGTCCGCTTTCGACACGTTCGCCTCTCGCACTTCTCTTGTCGTCAAAACTTTCCCAGCACTCAGCGTTTCTAATTCCTCTCTCGACATCACTTCCTCGCTCGACATCGCCGAGGACGGGATCACGTGGTAGCTTAAAATATCCGCCAAATTTTCTCTCGTCAACATCTGCTCTCGACTCAAGCCTTTCTTTTCACAAAACTTCTCGAACGCGGCGTTCGTCGGCACGAAAATCGTCCCGGAGTCCATTGAACTCACCGCGTTTAACATGTCCGCTCTCGAAACCGCTTCCACGAGCGAGGAAAAGTCCGAATTTGAAGTCAACGTTTGGACTAAAGCGTCGTTCTTCTTTTCATTCGTAGTCGTAGCGCTTTCCGATGATGATGTCGACGACGTCTCGTCGCTCGCCGTCGCCGCGATTGAGGCGGCTTTACAGCGATACGAAGACAATTTACGAGACGAAGAAGATGAAGTGGAACATTTAAACAACCCTCGTTCGGTACTTGACGAAGAATACGCGATGTGGCGTAAAAAAGAGGACATATTGCGCGTACAATGTGCGATGATTAATGAAGAGACTTCTATCCACTTTTCTCTCAAGGAGGAACTCGCGAGCGTAAATACAATAAGAACACGACAACTAAACTCACTCTCTCGAGCGGTGTTCTCAACAGCACCCGCTCTTATTACTCCCACTTTTATTCACGACGATAGTATCCGGCAAATACACTTCCTCCTCGACTTCATTTTTCAAAGCGTTCCTCGCGGCGCACTCGAACGCGTCTTGGACGTTGCTATCCTCCTTGGCGCTCGTCTCGAAATGAGGGCACTGGTTTCCGCTCGCCGCGCAAAAGGACAAGGCTTTTTTTTCCGACACCACCCTAGATTGGCCTCCGTCTTGATCCGTTTTGTTTCCCAGGACGATGAATGGGAAATTCTCCGCGTCCGCCGGGCTCGCTTGCGCGAGAAACTCCTCTCGCCAATTCTCCAAGTTTTGAAAGCTCCTCTCGTTGTTCACGTCGTAGACCAAGACGCAACAATCCGCGCCGCGGTAGAACGCCACCCCGAGAGATTGAAATCGCTCTTGTCCAGCTGTGTCCCAGATTTGCATGGTGACTAAATTCTCGTCGTCTATTTTTACTTCTTTCGTGAGGAAGTCTGCCCCGATTGTCGCTTTGTATTGCTTCGAAAACTTGCGGTTCACGTATTGGTTCATCAGGGAGGTTTTACCAACACCGGAGTCGCCTAATATTATGAGCTTCAGAAGCGTTCTCTGTGTATTAATAATATCACATAAAGAAGAGGAAAAGGTATTTAGTCACAGAAAAAGGTGCGCATCGCGTCGCGTGGAAAGAGAGAGAGAGAGAGACGTGACCCTCGAGAGGTCATCCGCGTTTGCTTTTAGAACAACGCCATCAAAAAGTTCCCCGCGGGGAAACAACAACAGAAAGAGAATTGAGATTTTCCATTCTCTCTCTCTCTCTCTTCTCGAAGAAGAAGATCAAAAAAGAAAAAATAGAGAGAAAACGAGAGAGTGCGTCTCTGTCGTCGTCTCTCTTTTGAGAGAGCGCGTTACCTTTCGAGCGCTCATCTCGTCCGGCGGTGGTAAAGATGGTGGTCGTTTCGTAAGTGACTCTGCTTGAGTGCATTTT
>Ga0213868_10001254_pt1 | contig 24492 bp, 18 predicted proteins | sample PICome_9_FD_160087 | JGI IMG/M metagenome (GOLD analysis project Ga0213868, IMG submission 160087) | Coastal seawater microbial communities near Pivers Island, North Carolina, United States - PICO127 | ecosystem: Environmental > Aquatic > Marine > Coastal | place: USA: North Carolina... | reverse complement strand
GCTAGTTATGTGGGACAACCGAGCGTTGTTGCATAGAGCGACGGGTGGGCATGAGGGGGAAGATAGGCTTCTGCATCGCACTACGATTGCCGCATTCTAGTGATAAAGCCGTGCCACCCATGAGCGCTATCAAGGGCAGCACGGTTGTTTATTTACTTCTGTGGGCAAATGAGGAACTTCTTACCCGTAGATTTTGAGTTGTACTGAGCGACTATGTCAGCATCTAACGCTTCGGCGAGAGAGATTTCATTGGTGTAGTGGCTAGCGAAAGTTGTTTTCATTTCCGTCGCGACGCGGGTACGCAAACGTGTCGCTACTTCTTGACCGACGCGTGCCAGGAAATTTGGCAGTAGCCAACCGCCAACCCCCCACGCCATGCCGTAGCCACGGTTTAAGATCGTGGCTGACGTGTCGAGTCCACCGTACAAATACACCTGCTTGTGCTTGACCGAGCCGTAAATGCTATACGCTCCAGGGGTGCGCGCCGCAGCTGCTTCCATCGCCGAAAGGATAGTCGATGCCAAGGTGCCTCCGCCGGTTGCGTCAAAGGCAAGTGTTGCGCCGGTTGCATGAATTGCGTCGGTTAGATCAGCCATAAAGCTTTCTTTGCTGCTGTTCACAACATATTTTGCGCCCATCTCGCGTAGCAAGGTCTCTTGCTCCTCTTTACGAACTATATTGACGAGATCGATGCCGCCGTCGAGGCAAATGCGATTGAGCATCTGCCCGAGATTCGACGCTGCCGCTGTGTGTACCAGAGCTGTATGCCCCTCTAAGTTCATCGTCTCGATCATGCACAATGCAGTCAACGGATTGACGAAGCTCGACGCACCGTCTTTCGCGGTGTGACCTTCGAGGAGTGGCAAGCAAACAGACGCATCGACACAGCGATACTGGCCATACATCCCACCGCCCATCGCGGCGACTACTTTGCCGTCTAGGCTTTTTGCGAGTTCGCTAGAGCCGGTGGCGACAACTGTGCCGGCACCCTCGTTACCCACTGCAAGTGCTTGCCCGATTCGCGCTTTCATCACCGCCATGCCTTGTGCAGAAACCGGCGCGCTCAGGACCTTACCCGCACCGCTGCCTGATGAGGACGCACTCGCCATCGACGCCCAACCGAACATCACTCCATGATCAGAAGGATTAATAGGAGTTGCCTCAACGCGAATGAGCACTTCGTTCTCGCCTGGTGTAGGCATGGGCTGCTCTTTCAGTTCGAGGCGGAGTTCACCCTCGGGTGTGAGCGTTGAAAACATTTGAAGGTAAGTCGAATCTAGTGACATCGCGCGCCTCTTTGAAGAATAGTTAAGGCAAAGATTAGAACACACTTTGGCGCTGAATATCAGCCAAGAAGGCGGAGCTTGCATTCAGTCAAAAATGGGGTGCGTCGCCTGAGTTAGTCTCTCCGCGTCATAGACCAAGGTGCCTCGGCACCCATGGCACGTGCGACGCCGACGATGGTCCTGCCGTTAACAGTGCCACTCATGTCGTAAACCATCGGAGAGCCATCTCTGTCTATCCTAAAAGTGACTTCACTGGTCGATGCCACTCCCTCTTCGATTGCCCAGAGACGGCCGTTACCCAGGTCAAATGTGCCGCTGAGAGTATCGCCTGAAGTGTCGAGCGTTACGACCGCGTTGACCGCGCCGAAGGGGCTACTCATAGTGAAATCCCAGATGCCATCGGCCGTTGAAGATGCAGTAGAGGAAGTGACTGTCGCGCAAGAAGACAGGGTCAAGAGTGAAAATAAGAGCGATAGAAAGAGAGCTTGAGAGCGTTGTTTGGCCATATTTTTTATCCTTGTTGATTAATTTTCTTGTAGTTAGAATTCAACGGCTTAATAGTTCCATAATCAGGAACGCCCAGTGTGATGAAATAGATTATTAGGCCCTTTCTCTCCTCTGCTTTTATAGTGGGCGGGATAGCTATCGGAGTAGCTGTCGGAATAGTTATCGAAGCTACAGGAGTAATCGCAGGAAAAGCGACAGGCAAATGAATATGATCGATCGAGAGTTAGATATACGAACACACGATGGGGCTATGAATACCTTTATTACCCATCCAGAAGAGGGCGGTCCTCATCCTGTCGTTCTGTTGCTAATGGATGCGCCAGGAAAACGCGAAGAACTGCATACGATGGCGACCAGATTAGGGACTGCGGGCTACTATGTGATGGTGCCGAATTTATACTATCGCCGTGTTCGAGAATACATTCTGGCTAACTCCACTAGAGAGGAGATGTATGAGCACATGAATTCGCTGAGTAATGAGATGGTATGCAAAGATATTGTCGAGCTATTGAGAATAGCTGATAGTGATTCAGCGGCGAAGCAAGGCAAAGTAGGCTGCGTTGGTTATTGTATGAGTGGCCCTTTCGCTTTTGCCGCGGCAGCGAAGCTAAATCATCGTATTGCTGCGGCCGCTTCATTTCATGGGATCCGACTCTTCACTGATGCGCCCGACTCACCTCACCTCGATGCAGATAAAATAAATGGTGAGATTTATTTCGGCTGTGCTGAGACAGATGATTACGCGCCAAAGGCGATGATTGATGCTCTCGATCACTATTTAGCAGAGAAAAACACTAATTATCGAATCGAGTGGTACCCTGGCACCGAGCATGGTTTCGTATTCCCTGGGCGAATAGGGAAATATAACGAAGTATCCGCTGAACGGCACTGGGAAAGACTTTTGGCGCTCTTTAACCGCTGGCTTTAACTGCCATGCTGCCTGACTATCGAGAATCAAACTCGATTAGCTCCGCTGAGGTAGTCGCTGCTACTGAGTAATATACCCATCTGGAGAATAACGAATTGCACTCGGAAAGCTAAGAGTTTCTATAATCGAATGCCCAACAAAAATAGCCTCTTCCTCTTTGCGTTGACTGCCATACGCGCGCATAAAATTGCTTTCCTCGGCTTTGCTAGGAATTCCACCGCTTAGGGCAAGTTGAATTATCTTGGCAACTTCATTTGGTTTTTCACGCTGTGGATAGTGCCCTGCAGTAGGGAGTAACCAATAGGTGCTTTCAGCATCTCTGTCATTTAGATAAGTATTCCAAACGTGATTAGAAATCCTTACAGGATTAATGTCGTCGAGCAGTCCCCAAAGGTATGCGACAGGGATATCGCTTCGAGACAAGTTGTTAAGCCAGCGTAATTCGTTTTCTGCGCGCTCTAAAAGATATCGAGCTACATGGATGAGTGCGCTGTCTCCATCTTTAAATTTGAAAATATCTGCGTAGGCGATCGCCTCCGGATCTCCTTGGGTCATTCTAGGTACTGATTTTCGAGCTTGAATGAGTGCATTACCGCGGGCTGGGTCTAATAAAGCGGTTTGCATCGGCATTAGGTTAGCAAGTGGTAAGAACATGCCGCTGTTAGATAAAAAGTGGTAGTTAATTCTATATTCCGCGGGCTTTGTGTCGAGATAGTGACCAAGAAAGGCGAGGCCAATACTGACGCCTCTGTCATGAGTATAAAGAGCGAAATCATTAAATTTGATTATATTTTTTACGAAATAATCCAAAATTTCGGCATTCTCTTCCAACATATAGCTGAAATTAGGCACGGGTTTATCCGAGAAACCTGAGCCGGGGAAGTCTAGAACAGCGATGTGAAAATCGTTTTCCAACAGTGGAACTAATTTGTAGAAGTCGAAGCTCGAATTAGGAAAACCATGAATCATGAGTAATTGCGGTTTGTCCTTGCTGCCGAAGGTGCGATAGAAGACATCAACCTTAGCCTGCTGATTATTTTTTGTCGTTGAAGTCCACTCGAAATAGTCTCCGCCTTCAAACCAGGCTTCTGCTAGGTCTGAATGAAATACAAAATCAGACTCTTCAGCCCAAGAGCAGAAGGAGAGAAAGGAAACAGCGGAAATAAAAAGGGTTCTAACGAGCTTCGCCTTCATAGCCTGCAGCACCTCGGTTAATAGATTGGTTTATTGATCTATAGCGCTTTTTGCTTTGCTCAGTGTTTCAGCCGCACGGGACGAAAGCCCGCTGTCTGTTCCGACTGTTACCAGTCTAAAGCCCTCGGTGAGGCGCTGTTCGACGCTATCAGGCGAGGTTGTAATTGCGCAGGCGACATCATGAGTAAGGCAGGCGTTTAAAACGGTTTGAATAGCAGTCTCGACTTCGGGCGCACTCGGATTCGCGTAGCCCATCGCGCCGCTAAGATCAGCGGGGCCGATAAATATAGCGCCGACGCCGGGTACCGACAGAATATCCTCGATATTTCCGACACCCTCGGGTGTCTCTATCTGAATGATGGCTAGCAGCTCTCCCTCGGCATCTAACGGCCATACGTCAGCTTTCTGATGATAATCAGCAATTCCCCAATACCAGCTTGCATTGGCAGGATTGCGGCCGCGTAATCCGCGCGGTTCGAAGTCTGTGGCGCCGATCAACTGAGGATAGCGCATGGCCTTGATTGCATTTTCTGCTTCTTCGCGGTTATCGACCGACGGGAACATGACGCCGAAAACGCCGACGTCGAGAACTTGCTTAACTTGCGTGATGACTTCGCTGCCCCCAGTAGCAGGTATTCGAACAATAGGGGTGACGTTCGGCTGAAGATTGCCCTTGGCCATTATTTCGCGTTTGTTGGTCATGCCCAATAAAAATTCTCGCAGGCGCTCAACATCAAAGGGCGCATGCTCCATGTCAATAATGACGAAATCCAATTCAGAGAGTGACAGCGTGCGCGCGTTATCGAGCGAATAGTCGAAGGCGAGCAAGCCTAGCGCGGAGCTGGCACTCCCGAGCAAGTCTATAGTTTTGTTTAGCCTGACGGCTGTCTCTACCTCCGCTACTGATGTATCGATGCCGAGAAGGAGTGTTACGAAGGCCAAGCGGCGGGCCGACCTGATCATGTGCAAATACATCTGAAAATCCGTTTGAATTTAAAGTCCTTTTGATTAAACCTTATTTGAGCTCTCTGGGTCTACCGCGAAACTCTTGCTTGCGCACGGGCACTGTTCTGTCCTAAATTTGGACTAGTCGAATAAAAACAAAAGGCAGAGGTGTAACGATGAACAACCGTTCGAAAACAAACCCGACGTCAATTCAGCATGTCATGACAGGCGCCGCTTCAAAAGCCGCTATGATCATGGCGTCCTCGCTGCTCACTACAGCCATTCACGCGCAAAGCGCAGCCCCTACTTTCTATGCTGATGCGCTACCGCTTTTTGAGAAAAACTGTGCGGCATGTCATAAGCCAGATGGCCCTAGAGTCGGCGGCATAACTGCGCCAATGTCGCTACTAGATTACAATCAGGCTCGTGCTTGGGCTCCTATGATTCGAAACGCATTGGTCACAGGCTACATGCCTCCGTGGGGTGCGCACCAGCGCCATCGAGGCGAGTTTAAGGACGAGAGATACATCGATGAGACTGAGAAGGCTACGCTTATCGCCTGGGTCGATGGCGGCGCCCTGGAGGGCAGTCCCAACGCAGCCAAAGAAGACGCGAGCAGCGGCGCAGATATGCCGGAGTCTGGCTGGTGGATCGGTGAACCCGATCTGGTCGTCCAATTTGAGAAGCCGGTCAGAGTCGCAGACAACATTGAAGACTGGCAGCCCACAATAAAGATGCCAGTACCTGAAGGCGCGCATACGGAGCCTAAATGGATTTCAAAGGCTGAGCTAAATCCGGGTGGGCCTTGGGTCCATCACATCGTGTCCAGTCACATGGGCGTCGGCGTTCCAGGACGCGGGCCATTCACCTATCCCGAGGGGTGGGGCGTGTTGATGCCCGAGGATCCCTTCATTACCGTCAACATGCATTATCACAAAAACCCGGGCGAGGGCACGGCGGTTACTGATATGACCAAAGCGGGATTCGTTTTCTATGAGGACGGCGCGGTGATCGATCACGTTGTTGAAACGAATCTATTGCCACACAAAGGCTGGACTATCCCCGCGGGCGACCCTAATTTTGAAGTGAACAACACCTTTGAGATCGAGGAAGATATTTATCTGTTATCAATGGGGCCGCATATGCACTACCGCGGCAAAGCAATGCGTTACGAAGTCGAGTACCCCGATGGTGAGCGCGAAACGCTACTATGGGTGCCCGATTATGATTTTAATTGGCAGTTTTTGTACGAATACAAAGAGCCAAAATTCTTGCCTGCCGGCTCGGTAATGCATTTGTCGTGGTGGTTTGATAATTCAAGTGAAAATCGGTTTAACCCAGATCCGACGGTGGATGTTGTTTATGGTCCAGAGACAACCGATGAGATGGCTAACGCGCGGATCTACTATGCGCCAACAACCAAGCGTGGAATTGTAGTGGGAGAGGATATACCACAGGATGTGCTCGAAACAGCCAGAAAGGCTGAGCAGCAGCGCCGTGAAAACTCCGAATTACTTGTGCTAGGCGAGGATGACACAAGCTGGTTGTCGCAAGAGTAAGCCGGTTATACCGGTCATACGACGTCTTCGGGGAGCTCTGGCATAATAGCCGGTTGACGGCACTGTTTAGGCGGCCTATACTCTCGCTCCTTATCTAGCTATGTCCCTCCTCGGACTAGCAGCCAGTATAGATTACCCATTTTGTTGCGGGGTGGAGCAGTCTGGCAGCTCGTCGGGCTCATAACCCGAAGGTCGTAGGTTCAAATCCTGCCCCCGCTACCAACATTACGAACACCCCTTCGGTTTCCGCCAGGGGGTGTTTTGTTTTAGGCATTTGACTAATCTTCAACAGCGCTGCCAAGCCTTTATATTTCTCTCCGCAGCCCTAGTCCTTTAGAACTTATCGAACTCTTTCACAGCTAACTTAGTAAATATGATTTACTTATTTCTTAGCTATATTCTGAGTAATATCATGATTAGGCAAACTAAATATTGACGAGATGAGTAAGATTAATAATGTTACAAGATCTCATTATTTTATTAGTTCAGATAATAGCGGCGTTCGGAGTAGTAGTTGCCGTATTTTACCTCGGTGTCCAAGTAAAACAGCAAAATGCGATTACCAAAGCGCAATTTGGGTTTAGTCTGACTCAGAGGCTTTATGATAGGTTTTTTCAAACTGCAACCAATCCCGAGTTCTGCGATTTACTGTCATTAGATTGGGCGGATACTGAACTAAGCAATCAACAGAGATGGCAGGCAGGCTTCTATATAAATACACTCTTAGTTGATATTTTCGACACATATGACAAAACACAAGCTGGTTTCGTTGAGGCCGATCAACTGACGATGCGTATGAATCTTCTTCGCAGCGGTATGATGAAATTGCCGCAAGGGAAAATGCTTTGGAATATGTGGAAACCTACTCGATCGGAAAATTTTATAAGTTGGTTTGCGCATGAAATTTATCAAGGTGACGACCTAGACGGCTTTGACCTATAAGAGTCTGACTTCAACAAAAGTATGTACAGGTGAAATCGAAACACAGGTTTATCTAACCCGAACTTTTGGGCTTTTTCATAATGAAGAATTTTTTAGGGAATTACATGGCCAAATATCTTCACCTGCACAAATAGCTGCTTGGTGGTTATGTTCTTAAGTTTTCATATATAGTTTTTATTCCGTATAAAAACCAAGTCACAACAAATCCCCACCACAAAACAAAAAACCAGTCGTTTTTAGTAGTCCCATTCCAATGTAACCACTCAAATACAAAAGCCTCCATAAACAAATCGAAAGCAAGCAAAGCAAAAAACCCAAAGATCCAAATTAGGAGGAAATAAAAAGTTTTCATATCTGCATTTTTGTTTAAGGATCACTCTAACGTTCTGTTTAATGCTCGAGATATCGGGCTTTTTTATCTAATAATACGCCTAATCCTTAACTTGAAAGAGAAGAGATTAATGCTAGAGCTGAAGAGCCACCTATCCAAAGTCCTATTGTAAATAGCATCGGATTTACTTCACTCCATTCTTTGACAGAGGGGATGCAAAACCTAGCGCCTAGCAAGATTATCATCCACACAAGTGATGGCCAGTAGGATTCATCCATTGCTAACGTTTCGCGCTAAAGTACCCGAAGCTACGAAAAAAAGCGGGATAGAGAGAATCCGAACCAGCAGTTTCATAAGTAGCATCTTTTGTTGTTGACAAGCGCGGGTATTGTTAGTTCCCGGCTCTATAAATCGAAGAGTGTTCGGAACGGCACTTCAGTTCCCGTAACTTGGATTAGTAACAATCCGAAAATACCGCATAGGGCGAACATGCTTGTAGCGCCAGCTGATTTAAACCCTGATCCTATCATGCTTACGGTCATGGCGAGCCACATAAAAGCTATCCAGCCCCATACCAACCAGCCGAAAAGAGATGACAGGTAATCTATTATCATATTTTACGATCCTTTCTGATCAGCGACTGGTTCTCAACAAGCAGACATTTCTATTAATCGCCAGTATAAGCGCTTAGGAGAAACTATAACAATCAAGAAGGCTAAATCACGTCCTGCCGAATGACGAAGGTCTGCCTTGTTACTTTAGGTTTGTCACTCTAGTCTGCCAACTATATGCCGCGTTCTCTCGTTGTAATAATCCATATAATTCCCTATGCTCATCTTGTATCCCATTATTGGAACTTATGGTTGCCAACTTAAATCGCCTTAGAATAAGCTGAGGATATAGCAAAGAGGTTGCCGGCATTGTTCTTCCAACAAGGAAAATTCGCATGAACATGAATAGGAAATCCGTATTACCTTCATTTATCTATTTGATGCTGCTTCCCTTTCTGGGGGCATCGGCAACAGTATTTTCCCAGTCAGATGACGATGCTCTTGCCGTACTGGTGCCCGGTGGAGGAACTTATAGCCGCTCAATAGACTCGAATTCCGTTCTAGCTCAGACGTTTTTTGATCAAGGCCTGCGAATGGCATGGGGATTCTATTTCCCGGAATCAATCGCCTCCTATCAAGAAGCCTCGCGGCTAGATCCCACAAACCCAATGCCGTATTGGGGTATAGCGCATGCCGCAGGTCCTAATCCTAATAGTAGGTATGTAAATCTGCCTGATGATCCCCAGGGAGCGGGGTTAGCGGCGATCAAAATGGCACTTGAGCTATCTAGCAATGGTAGTCAGCTCGAGCAAGATCTAATCAACGCTACTTTCGTGCTCTACAACCGCGACGCTATACCGGATGATAGAGAGCGAGATTTTGCCTTTTTGTCAGCGATGCGAGATCTTCACGCTAAGTACCCAGGCGACGCCGATATAGCGACGGTGTTCGGTGAGGCGTATATGAACACCACACGGTGGGATTATTGGGAGTCTGACGGTTCAGCGAAACCTGGAGCTTTGGAGGGAAAGGCAGCGCTGGAAGCCGCGATGGCAATCGAGCCTAATCATCCTGGTGCTAATCATCTGTATATCCACCTGATGGAAGGTTCTGGACAGCCCGAACTCGCAATGCCATCAGCTCAGAAGCTTGAAGCGACTCTGCCCATTTCAGGCCATATGGTTCACATGCCGGGGCATATCTATCTCCGTGTAGGGGAATACGAAAAAGCGATTTTATCGAACGAAAGATCTCAAATAGTCGATGATCAATTTGCAGAAATATGGGGTGACACTAACTTCCCTATGATCGGAACCTACCCTCTCTCCCATAAGATCCACAAACCCCATGCCCTCGATTTTGTCCGTTACGCCAACATGCTTCAAGGGAACTATGAAGGTGCAAGCGCAGCAGCTATTCAAAATTCGGGTGCAGGTATTGGCTCTTTGGGTGGCAACAATAAGAATTCAGCACATGTCTGGATAACGGATAAGGTGTTCGGCAGGTGGGATAAAATACATGCGGATAATGCGGCGAATAAAGAGCTAGCTAATACGCCTTACTTAAAGGGCATGTGGGCCTACGTAATGGGCAGCGCCCATGCGGCTAGAGGGCATATTGTTCCGGCAGAAGCCGAGCTCGCGCTGCTGCGAGAACAAATAACCGCCGATGGGGTTAATGAATCTGGAGTTGGACCAACCCCAGCAGACCATGTTCTGAGCCTCGCCATGCACGCACTGTTCGGAGAAATCGAAGAAGCAAAAGGTAATTTTGACAATGCGATTATGCATTACGGTCATGCCGTTGATTTTCAAGATAACCTCAGCTACACCGAGCCGCCAGACTGGTCGCAGTCTATCCGACTATACCTCGGTGCGGCCTTGTTGGCAGCAGATCGAGCAGACGAAGCAGAGGTGGTTTACCGTGAAGATTTAGAGTGGAATCAGCGTAACGGCTGGGCGACATTTGGTTTATATCAAGCCCTAGAAGCGCAAAGCCGAGCACAAGAAGCGGCGATCGTTAAGCGGCAATTTGACGAACTCTGGCGAAACAGCGATGTCGAGCTTGTGAGGTCAAGAATCTGAAGATTGGTGTTTTAAACCACAACTTCCTATTCAGGTGTTTAACGCACCTGAATAGGAGGAGCCTATTTGCCTAAGCTACGCGATTGCAACAAATGGGATTGGAAAGACATGGAGGCAATTTGTCAGGCATAAGAATCAGATTTCTGAATACACGCCACCTTTTCACGCTGGTCGTCCTCTTGCCAGTTCTCGCCTCGTGTACCCGAGGCCCAATAGAAGATTCTGTCCGTGTAGAAAGAAAAGCGGTTCATCTTTTGGACGAGCCTAGACACCGAACTGTATATCATGAAGAAGATTTCTATCTTTTGGACGTGCAGTTAAATCCCGGTGACGAATCATTAGAGCACATACACGATCAAGCGATTTTGCTTACGCGGTTAAGCTCCTCTTCTGGTCCATTAAAGGGCGAGGTCAGCGCGATCACCGAATATGCATCAACACCGTTTACGCACAGTATAAGAAACGAAGGCGATTATCTTTTAAGAATCCTAGCGTTGGTTAACTCTTCATCAGGATCATTGCAGCAAGACGATCTGCCTACCGGTCTTAATGTACTGCCTCAACTCGAGGATCAATGGTTCCGATCGTATAGATTGGAATTAGAAATCGGAGAATCGACTCCCATAATTCGCCATCAAAATTCCGGATTCATTGCTCAGGTGTCCCCAGGAATAATTCACGTTAAGCGTGAGGATGGAATAACCGAGGAACTCAGGCGGTCTGGAGATTGGGAATGGCAGCGAGGAGACATAGCATACCGCCTTACGAACGTAGGCAATGGGCCCGTTTCTTTGGTCATTAATGAAGTACGAAAGCACAAAGACATTAGAGACTAGGGTAAAAATAGGGTGTACATTTCGATGGTAAAAATCGGTCTACTCATCGTTACTTTTTTGAGCTGCAATGCCTTTGGACAACTCGCAGAATACAACAGCGAGGGTCTCACGTTTGGGCACGTTCGGCTCAACGTTTCGGACACGCAATACCATACTTCACTTTGGGTAAATCACTTTGGTGGGGTGATAGCCCATGAAGGCGAAAGCACGATTATCCAGTTGCCTAACATGATGTTATTGTTAACTAACGATGAGCTATCGATTGGATCGCGCAGTACAGTCATGGATCACATAGGATTCAAGGTGCGAGATATCGACACTTTTTTAGATAAATGGCGGTCAGCTGGCTTCGAAGTCGGGCGAGAGTTTATAGGAGCCGAGGGCCAGAAGAACGCGTACATCACAATGCCTGATGAAATTTACGTCGAGCTACAAGAAGATCAAGCGCTTCCAGAGCCCGTTACTGCTTATCATCTACATTTTTATACGGCTGAATATCGTTCTCTTCTCAATTGGTATCTCTCTGCCTTTGACTTATCCATGCGGCCGCGTGGAAGTATTTCGACAACGACAAATGTACCGGGAATGAATTTGAGTTTTGCTGACTCATCCACGACGCGACTCGCCACTACCGGCTCTGCGATAGATGGCATTGGTTTTGAAGTAAAAAATCTGGACAGGACAGTACAGACACTGCGAGATAAGCAAATCTCTATCGCACCTCCCTCTAAATTTCTTACCTCGCTGGGGATAAAGTCAGCAGCATTAACCGACCCGTCTGGTGTTACGATAATTCTGACTGAAGGATTAATGAATTACCCTTAAGCGAGCAAGTGAGTCGGGTATGCGAATGAAACGCCGGCGCTTTTTAAAAGATTTTGGATGGCTCGGTGCGGGACTCGGACTTATTCCCTCGTGCATCTCGACTTCGTTAGATATTAAGCCTAGCAAGATCTCTAAAGCGAAAAACTACTTCGGAGAATGGAAAACACAGGACGGCCTACCTGTGTTTGATTACCTTATCGATCAAGACTCTGATCCTAATTCGTTATGGGATCCGATTGACCGGCCAAAAAATCGTCGTCATTTTCATGTTATTGGTAATCGGGCGTTGCAAGTTGTCGCCTCGAATAGGGGAGACATTGGAATATTCGAAGAAAGTGAGGGTCATCGCTGGCTGTTCTATCAAGATGATCTTTACGGGTGTGGTCATTCACTTATCATTGAATCGGGAGGGGTGCGTTGGGGGTCTCTATACTCTGAAAGTCCGAGAGGCACTGTACCTCTTAGGCAATTTGGACCCACTCATTTCTCTGTCCACTCGGAATACGAAGGTCTTAGGCTAGAGAGGACTGTTTTGTGTCCGGAAGGCGATCGGTCTTGGGTATTCATTAAAGTTGAATTGGCTTTATCGTCAGACGCAGCGCCGCGCCAATTTACTCATATTGAGTCATGGCCACTGCGGCCCAGATTTCTGCACACATTTCAGTCTAACGAACTGCGTGACAAAGCGGCTTCGCGAGTCAGTTATGATATCAATCTCTCGGCCCAGAAAATTACCATGCAAGAAATTTTCAATGAGCCAGCGGAGACAATAGGCGCGCCTGCAACATTACTAATTGAGGACTTAAGTTCGGAAAACAGGGGGCAGACGTCGGCATTAAATGGAGCACAATGGCCCACACTGCAAATTGAAACTGGTCTCGCCTTAAAACCTGGTGATACCCAGACTCTATGGTTTCGTGTCGGGCGTTCGACAGATGAAGAAATCTCGTCGCCTGAAAGTTTCTATGAGCAGCAGCTAGAAAAGGTGAGATCAAGACTCCCGAGGGCAACATCGCTCAGAGTCCCTTATGTTGCTCGCGAAATTCCATGGCATGTCGCCATGCTCTCGGGTGGGGCGAACAAAGACGCGATCCTAGGTGGGCACACCTTAAATCAGTCCTCGGTTTACGGGTTTGGCTTAGGCGGGAATGCCGCTGCACGGGACTCTCTTCAACACGCGATTCCACTGGTTTATTCCGAACCAGATCTTGCATTGTCTGTTCTCCGCAATACATGTGCCTGGGGCAGCCCAGACGGAGACCTACCTTATGCTCTGACAGGAAATAAGAAGCCTCTCACTCAATTACTACGCCCATCTGACCAAAACCTATGGGCGCTGTGGTTGGCGAGCGAATATGCGGCAGTAACGGGCGACTTAGCCGCGTTCGAGCTTCCTCAGCAATATCACCCGGATTATTCTGCAGCGACCACGACGCTTAAAGATAATTTAAAAAAGCAGGCTTATTTTTTTATTGATTATGTTGGTCGGGGCCAGAACGGTCACGTGCGTATTTTAAATAGCGATTGGAACGATATGGTTCTTCAAGACCCGATGATCGATAAAAACTCGATGATCGAAAGGGGAAGTTCAGTCCTGAATTCGGCAATGGCTAGCTGGGTACTTAATCGATTTGCGCCGCTAATGGAAAAGTTAGGAGAGCGTGACACGGCAAATCTTTGCCGGAGTGCAGCGCATCAATTGCGCGACTTGGTCGCCGCCAGTTGGAATGGTCATTGGTTCGACAGGGGCTATGGCCCGCCTACTGAATCTCAGCCCGATGGTATTGCTATCGGTCGAGATAGATGCTGGCTTGAGGTTCAACCTTGGGCGATCTTATGTGGAGCCGCATCGAGAAAACAATCAAAATCCCTCGTCGAAATATTTAAAACGGGGCATTGTATGAACAGTCCTTTGGGCGCGAGGGTTGTCTGGCCTCCCGACTTGAAAAATAGCCGGGTAGGGGAGGGTACGCTTGGTGGCATTTGGTACTCTATTAACATGACGCTTATCTGGGCAACTGCAAAGATAGACCCAGAATTTGCCCTCGCGCAGTGGGAAGCTATGTCTCTGCAGCGCCATGGTGAAGCTTATCCATCTGTCTGGGAGGGCACTTTATCGGGGCCTGATGCTTGGAATGCGCCGGAGTCGCCGCGCGCTGGGCGGACATGGTCGACTCCCGCATTCTCTATGCAGTCATTTCCCGTGAGTAACATGCACAGCCATTCTCAGCCGGTACTAGCCTGGCTGAGATTGCTAGGAATTGAACCTACAACTGAGGGCACTCTCGCTGTTAGGAGTTCGTATGAAAAAGAGCTGGGTTCTTATGTCAGCAGTACTTTTGCACTTTAACTGCATCATTTTTAAGGTCAGTCGCCAAGAGTAAAATCAAAAAGAGTTATTTTCTCTTTTTAATTTGCTAAGAATCCATAGACCAAACCATGTCGATACAATGGCTTTGACTGCTTGATGTAAGATTATTGGTATTGAAAGCACCCAATCTAGCAAGGGTTTTGACATCCATGTGTACATCCAATCAATGACTGGTAATAAAAACCCTAGTTGATTAGTAATGAACTCTAAATTGGACAAGGAAAGTAGACTGTAGTCAGAAATCGAAACAATGTAGATGCCCCAAAAGACCAAGGAAATCTGAATCGGTGACGACCAAATGCATAGGTAGGCAATTAATTTGAGCATTTCGCATACTCCGGTTTTACTTTCTTGCAATGTGGCACATTGTCTTTTTAGACACAACAGTCTACATCGCCGTTTATACGGGTGGCGTTTCGCTTGAAAACCTTGAACGTGAACGGGAGTACGCTTCGCAAATACCCCTGAGTAAGTCCAGCAGCTAGTTTGCTAAAGCCGCAGTGAGTGCGGTCGTGTAAGTCGCCAAATCAAAATAGTCTCGCCACAATTTAATTTTGCCATCAGACAATTCAAAGTAACCAAAACACGGTAAATTCACTGGGCTACCGGCGACAACAGTTTTGTCGAGACGCTCGACCATAACCCTATCGCCATTAGCCAGTAGGTTAATCACTTCCCAGTCTGTGCTTTCCCACTGACTTATGAATCCTGCGATAAATTGCTCAATATTGTCGCGGCCGACAACGGCGGCAGAGGGCATGTTGTGATAAACGCCATCCTCTGAAAAATAGCCTGCTAGCTCCGATGGATTCAAGCGCTGCCATGCTGAAATGAAATCTCTAACTATGGCCTCATTGCTTTCAGTCTGCGCTTGCACGGTAGTCACCGCAAGAGTTAGTAAGACGCATGCGAGAAGAGTAATCCGTTTCAAAGGGTAGCTCCTTTTAGTTTCTGCTTTAGTTATATTATGCAGTAACTATAACAGTAGCAGTAGAGATGATGACATTTGCTAATGCTTGCTCCGTTCCTGCATAGTTTTGCAGAGTATAGATCCTTACTGCCCCAATACCTCCAAAAAAGAGAGAATCATGAGAGAAGCTGCTATGCACCTATTCAAAAAACAGCCGAGATCATCAATGCTTTTATGCAAATGCTACCGTGCTTTCCTATTTTTATGCGCACTCGTATCGGGCATGCATACAGCCAATGCACAAGAAATGAATGCGATCGATGAGACTGTTGCGGGCAGCACTGCAATAGAGGGCTATTTCAACCTTTATTGGAACGACGCTAGCGGAACTCTTTATTGGGAGATCGACAAGCTCGACACAGAGTTTCTCTATCAAGTCTCGATGGGCTCAGGCTTAGGGTCTAACCCGATTGGTATAGATCGAGGTCAGCTTCGCGGAACCTATGTGTTGTCGGCTCAACGGATAGGCCCGAGGATATTGCTTGTCGAGCCCAACTACCGCTACCGAGCAACGAGTGATAATCCGCTAGAGGTTCAAGCAGTCAAAGATGCCTTCGCGCCGTCAGTCATCTGGGGCTTCGATATTGTCGCTACTGAAGGCGACAGTGTGTTGGTCGATGCCACCGATTTTTTCCTGCGCGATGCGCGCGATGTCGTTGGTCAGATTGCGCGAAGCAATCAAGGCACATTCTCGCTGGATGCCTCACGTAGCGCACTATTTCTAGACAATACCGCAGGGTATCCCGAGAATGTCGAAGTCGAGGCAATGTTGACATTCACGAGCAGTAGCCCTGGTAGTTTAGTTAGCTCGGTAGCCGCCAGTGGTAACTCGATAACGCTTCGCCAGCATCACTCAATCGTAAAACTTCCGGACGATAATTTTACGCCGAGGCTAGCAGATCCGCGCATTGGCACCTTCGGGCCGACATTCCAAGATTACGGTACGGACATCGATACGGACAAGACTGTGCGCCTCGTCGCCCGCCATCGTCTGGAAAAAGTTGATCCGAATGCAGTGCGCTCTAGAGCGATTGAGCCCATCGTTTATTACGTTGATTCAGGCACGCCGGAGCCGATTAAAACGGCACTGATCGAAGGCGCCTCGTGGTGGAATCAGGCATTTGAGGCGGCAGGATTTATCGATGCCTTTCAGGTGCGCGAACTGCCTGAAGGTGCAGATGCTCAAGACGTGCGCTACAACATGATTCACTGGACTCACCGCCGCACACGTGGCTATTCCTATGGTGGCTCGGTGCAAGATCCGCGTACGGGCGAGATCATCAAGGGTAATGTTAATCTCGGCAGCCTTCGACTGCGGCAAGATTATCTAATGGGGCAGGCACTGGTGCCTGCCTTTGATTATATGGCAGAGGTTGTCGCAGACACCTCTGCCTCTGTAAACATGGCGCTGGACCGTGTGCGGCAACTGTCGGCGCATGAGGTCGGACACACCTTGGGTTTTCCGCACAACTATATTGCCAGCGCCTATGGCCGCGAGAGTGTGATGGACTATCCTGCCCCGTTAATAGAGATCACTGAAGATGGCCGCATTGACCTGTCGAATGCATACGTACAGCGCATCGGCGAATATGACAAGCTTGCCGTGCGCTACGCCTACTCGCAGTTCGCGCCCGATGCCAATGAAGCCGAGGAGCTGGCTGCCATCGTTCGGGAGAGTCTGGATAGCGGTTTGATTTTTATTGACCACAATAACAATAATTTCCGCGGTGCTGGACATCAGTACGCCGGAGTCTGGGATAACGGCGACAACCTTGTCGACCACCTAAAGCATGAGATCGAGGTTCGCCGTATTGGCTTGGAAAATTTCAGTCAAAACGTTATTGATCGCGGTACACCGATATCGGAACTCGAGTGGGCGTTATTGCCGCTTTACATGCATCATCGATTTCAGCTGAACTCGGCGGCGCAGAGCATCGGCGGGGCGGACTATCGCTACGCCGTTCGCGGCGACGGCCAGTTACCATTTATTATTGTTGAGGCCGATGAGCAGCGAGACGCGCTCGAGACAGTGCTCTCTACGCTTACGCCTGAGTTCCTCGCGATCGACCCAGAAATACTCAAGATGCTGCCGCCTCCTGCTCATCGCTACGATACGGGCGAGGCCTTTCCCGGCCGCACTCAACTGCTGTTCGATCCGCTAGGGGCCGCGGAAGGTGCAGCGAGCCTAACACTCGAGATTCTGCTGCATCCCGCTCGTATGGCGCGACTCGTCGCTTACGGCAGCCTTGGTGACTACCCGAACCTCGAGGAGGTAATAGATCGCCTTCTAGAGGTGACCTGGGGAGCGCAAGCACAGGGGAATGACTATCTCACGCAGATAATGCACGTCGCACAGCGCGTCACAATCAACGAGATGATGACTCAGGCCTCGAGCGATGAAAATTCGGGAGAGGTGAGGGCAGTGCTCTCGCAGGCGTTGGCAAGACTTGCTAGCAGTCTCGAGAGCATGCGCAGCCCCAGTTCGCATCAAGCGACAGCTTTGACCGACATTCGACGTTGGCAGGCAGATCCGACGGGTAATATGCCAGCCGAGGCGCTAACAATGCCGCCTGGGGACCCGATCTGATCGCGTGCGTTGGGGAGGCTCGCAGTAGATTGATGAGAGATGAATGCAACTGCTGTAAGTACTAAGGCCGTTTGCCCTTGTCGTACCTAGCCGTGATCTGGCTATCAAAACAAGAGCTCTCGGCTACGGCAGGCAGGGTTTCGATCGTTAGGACTTAGCGTGAGAAGTCTTAAAAGCGATCAACTAACTTTTTGCAAAAGACCGTCAATTGATGCCTTGGCATCGCCGTAGAACATCTGCGTATTCTCTTTAAAGAATAGAGGGTTTTCTATTCCCGAATACCCTGTTCCTCTGCCACGCTTGCACACAAACACAGTGCGGGCTTTCCATACCTCTAGCACCGGCATCCCCGCTATGGGGCTGCCTGGATCATCTTGCGCAGACGGATTCACGATATCGTTCGCACCGATCACGATGACGACATCGGTTTGCGGAAAATCATGATTGATCTCGTCCATCTCCAACACATAATCGTAAGGCACTTTGGCCTCCGCAAGCAGAACATTCATGTGCCCCGGCAGTCTGCCCGCTACTGGATGGATTGCAAAACGGACGGTCTTACCCTTCGCGCGTAACCTTTTACTTAACTCTGAAACCGCACCCTGTGCTTTCGCAACTGCCATGCCATAACCGGGCACTATGACGACGCTGTCAGCATCGTCTAATTCCTGCGCTACGCTATCAACGTCGGCTTCGCGCATCTCGCCGCCAATGCTCGCCGAGGATTCTGCCTCGCCGCCCCATCCGCCTAAGATAACCGAGGTAAACGAGCGGTTCATTCCTTTGCACATGATGTAAGACAGAATGGCGCCCGAGGAGCCGACGAGCGCGCCAGTCACAATGAGAAGATCATTGCTCAGAGTAAATCCGATGGCGGCGGCCGCCCATCCCGAATAGGAGTTTAACATCGAGACGACTACCGGCATGTCTGCGCCGCCGATGCCGAGAATGAGGTGACAGCCTAATGCGCCGGCGACGACGGTAATCAAGAGTAGAGTCCAAAGCCCAGCTCCTGTGAAATATAAATAACCAAGCCAAACGCAGACCACAATGGCGGCTAAATTTAAGACGTGTCGACCGGGTAAGGTTAGCGGAGAGGAGCTAAGTCGCTCAGCAAGTTTTCCATAGGCGATTAGCGAGCCGGTGAAGGTGATTGCGCCGATAAAAAGGCTCAACACCATTTCTACTTTAAGGATGCTTATTTCGACAGGTGTTTTAGCCGCGATTGTTGCGGCAAAGCCTGTTAGTTCAGCAACGGTTCCTAGCTCTATCGCGCTCTTGGCTACACCTAATTCAAGGTGCGCGTTGATGCCAATGAAAACAGCGGCGAGACCCACCAAGCTGTGGAAACCTGCCATCAATTCTGGCATCTGAGTCATCTGTACGCGATTGGCAACACTCCAACCGCCTAGGCCTCCCAGCGCTATCATAATACTCATTAGTATCCATTGACCGCCTGCCGCACTCACGGTGGCAACGACCGCGAGCAGCATGCCGATGATTCCGTACCAGATAGCCCGTTTGGCTTTTTCTTGCCCAGATAGTCCGCCGAGCGCAAGAATAAAGAGGACAGCAGCAACAACATAGGCGGCTGAAATAAGACCTTCGTGACTACTCATAACTTAACTCCGCTGGAACATAGCGAGCATACGGCGTGTAACCAAAAAGCCGCCAAAGATGTTAACCGAGGCGATCAGAATGGCAATCGACGCGAGAATCATCACGAGCCAGCTGGCAGAGACAACCTGCAGCAACGCGCCCACGATAATGATCGACGAAATAGCATTTGTGATCGCCATCAGCGGTGTATGAAGCGAATGCGAGACACCCCAGATAACATGAAAGCCAATAAAGATCGAAAGAACAAAGACAATGAAGTGCTGCATAAAGCTCGGCGGCGCGACCGCACCCAGCGCAAGGCAGAGAATACCGCCTAACCCGAGCATGACTCCGGTAAGGTTGAGTGAGCGCTGTAGCTCTTTCTGCTCGCGAGTTGCTTTATCCGCGTCGCTTTCAACAGCCTCCTTGGGCTTTGGGGTGGCAGCGGCAATCGCCTGAATTTTCGGCGGTGGCGGTGGCCAAGTGATTTCGCCTCGATGAGTAACCAACGCGCCGCGGATGACATCGTCCTCCATATCGATTACCGCTACGCCGTCTTTTTCAGGCGTCAAGTCATCGATCATGTGACGAATGTTATTAGCATAAAGCGTTGAAGACTGGGCGGCCATACGACTTGGGAAGTCGGTGTAGCCAATAATAGTCACACCGTTATCGGTTACAAATTTCGAACCAGGCTTTGTCAGCGCGCAGTTGCCTCCGCGCTCAGCGGCGAGGTCAACGATGACAGAGCCCTGCTTCATACTCGCAACCATGTCCTCGGTCCACAGCTCCGGAGCCGGTCGGTTGGGAATCAAAGCAGAGGTAATAACAATATCGATAGAAGGCGCGAGCTCACGAAATTTTTCGCGCTGTTTGTCGATGAACGCTTGGCTGGAGGGGGATGCGTATCCGTTGGTTGTCGCACCGTCAAGCTGCGCTTCATCGAATTCTAGAAAAACGAACTCTGCCCCCATTGATTCGATCTGCTCTGACACCTCTGGCCGCACATCGAACGCCAGCGTGATGGCACCAAGTGAGACCGAAGTCCCAATAGCCGCCAAGCCAGCTACGCCTGCGCCCAGCACCAACACTCGCGCCGGAGGTACTTTTCCAGCAGCAGTCATCTGCCCTGTAAAAAACCTACCAAAGTTATTGCTGGCTTCGATGACCGCTCTGTATCCGGCAATGTTAGCCATAGAAGACAGCGCGTCCATTTTCTGTGCACGGCTAATCCTGGGAACCATGTCCATGGCAAGTGCGCTGATATTTTTTGCGTTCATCTGCGTCAGCAGCGCCTCATTTGAGGCAGGGTAGACGAAGCTTACAAGAATTTTGTCGGGGGGAGAGTCATCGATCTCATCGGCTGCGGGTTCTCGCACTTTGACGACGATGTCAGCTTGGCTCCACAGCTCCTCTGCGGTGCTGACCACTTTCACCCCAGCAGCCTCATAGGCAGAATCGGGAAGTGAGGCTGCCAAGCCAGCGCCGGACTCGACTAAGCATTCGTATCCGAGTTTCTGGAGCCTTTGCGCACTCTCGGGCGTCAGCGCAACACGTGCTTCACCGATCGTTGTTTCTTTAGGTGCACCGATTTTCATTGCAATCCCTCTGATTTTAAGATCTATACGTTATTAGCACTGTAGCGGACTTCCCCTCTGGGGTGATCTCTCCCCTAACAAGGAGCGAGCGCCATTAGACTAAACTATTTGGTGCACCGATTTCTATGAAGATCGGCCCTAAAATTTCTGTGGGTTATACGAAGGGGTCACAGCGCTCTGGCGGCAGTTTATTTGAGACTCTGTAAGGCTTTATCTACAGGTAGGTTAGATGCTCTAATGCGGTGTATTCATTGAGCCCCGTGGCTTTACACAGACTTCTCGGAGAGACATATGGACAAGAACTTTTTGCGCAAGCTAGGCGCTGTAGCAATTTTCTTTTTTTGGGCAACGGGCGCCGGTGTCGCCGTTGCCGAAGTTGGACAAGAGCAGCTTGATGCAGTCACCGCTGACCTAAAAGCGCGCATCGAGGCAGGGAAGCTTTCCGGCGCTGTGGTGACGGTCGCTCAGAACGGCGAGGTGCTTATGACCGAGGCTATGGGCTACCAGAACGTCGAAGATCAGGTGCCGATGCAGACGGACACGATTTTCCGAATTTTCTCGATGACTAAGCCGGTCACTGGCACAGCGCTGATGATGCTCTGGGATGACGGTAAATTTAAGCTCGACGATCCGGTGGAAATGCATCTGCCTGAACTAGCTGGTATGCAGGTGTTTGTGTCGCAGAACGAGGACGGTAGCTGGGAGACAGAGCCTGCAGGTCATCCAATGACGGTACGCGAGTTAATGAGCCACACCGGAGGGTTGCTGTATACCCCACCTCTCTCGCAGGGTCCGGTTGCTGAAGCGTATGCCAAGGCCGGCATTATGGATCTCACTGGTACTTCTCTTGCTGACTCGATGCCTGCACTGAAAGATATCCCCCTCGGTTATCAGCCCGGCTCGCAGTGGGTCTATAGTATCTCTGTCGATGTTCAGGGGTATATGATCGAGCGCCTATCGGGCATGAGCTTCAGTGACTTTCTTCAGCAGCGGCTATTCGAGCCGCTTGGCATGGTGGATACAGGCTTTTTCGTTAAGCCCGAGAACGCACATCGCCTTTCTCGCCAATACGCGCCCAACAGCGACGGTACACTGCGTCGCACCGACAGCCGGGGAGGCATTGCTGGCGGTTACGATTTTAAAAGCGCTCCAGTATTCGAGTCTGGCGGCGGCGGCTTAACCTCCACAGCAGCCGACTATCTGCAGTTTGTCCAAATGCACCTGAACAAGGGCATGCACAATGGCGAACGATTACTGTCGCCCGAAGCTATCGAGCTCATGCGCACCAACCAGCTGCCGGCGGCTGTTAAGAATATCGGCGGCCTCTATCCGGGCAATGTCTTCGGTTTGGATTTCGCGATTGTCGAAAATCCTGAGGCTTTTCAAGGCGCTTCGCAGGGAACACACTGGTGGTGGGGCATCGCCGGCTCGTGGTTTTGGATTGATCCGGTTGAGAATCTTGTCTTTATCGGCATGATTCAAAACGATGACATCCTCTACTCGCTGCAAACCCACGCGGCTGCGCGCGCGGCCATCTATCAATAGCCTACTCTTGAAGGAGTCAGCCTATTCACAGAACCGGCTGACTCCTCATTCTCTGGCAACTCAGCGGCGTTGCGGTAATCAGCCTAATCCGGTTATAATGCGCACCCTGTCGAATTCGGCGGAGTGGGAAAGATGCGTGCAATGCACTGATTTTGCGCCATTCTCGCGTGGTTTAGACGCTTCAAGGCGTCATTGACATTCACTTTGCGTCGCCTCGCATGGGTCGACGTCAAGGTATTTGAAGTGGGCCTTGAGCCCATTTTTTGTTTCTGCTGCTTAAGCAGGTCGCGATCGCGATCTAAGGTCGGCGAGAAGAGCAAAGAGTTTAGGGAATTACGAGTGAAGAACGCAGCCGTACAGATAGCCGAGCTAATAGCACCGACCGTTGAGGCGCTGGGGCTAATTCTGTGGGGCATAGAGTTACAGCAGCAGGGCAAATACTCACTGCTGCGCGTGTATATCGAGCACGAAGAAGGCGTGGGGATCGAAGACTGCGAGCGAGTGAGCCGTCAGGTTAGCGCTTTGCTAGACGTTGAAGACCCGATCACCGGTGAATACACCCTCGAGGTGTCGTCGCCAGGGATAGATAGACCGCTATTCACAGCGGAGCAGTTTGCGCTGTATGAGGGCGAAAAGGTAAACGTTCGCCTGCGAACAGCGCTGCAGGGACGCCGCCGGTTTAAGGGCGTGATCAAAAAAGTAGTAGACGACAGGATTGGTCTAGCGATCGATGCCGACGACGGCGAGCTGATTGAGATAACGCTCGCGGATATCGACAAGGCCAATATCGACTTTTAGCTATGGTTACTCTAGGCGCCGGTCTGACCGGTGCAAGTTTCGAGTAAGGTGACACTGTTATGATGAGTAAAGAAATATTGATGGTTGTTGACGCGGTCTCTAACGAGAAGGGCGTCTCACGCGAAGTGATTTTCGAGGCAATCGAATCAGCGCTCGCAATGGCGACTAAAAAGCTCAACGAAGAGGAAGAGATCGATTGCCGAGTTGCGGTAGACCGCAAAACAGGCGAATACGAGACCTTCCGCATCTGGACGGTGGTTGCCGATGACGAATACGTCAACGAATTTACTCAGTACATGCTTGAGCAGGTGCAGGAACGAGACCCGGCGCTCGAAGTAGGCAGCAAGATCGAAGAAAAGATCGATAACGTGCCGTTTGGCCGCATTGCTGCGCAAACTGCCAAGCAAGTGATCGTACAAAAAGTGAGAGACGCTGAGCGCGAGATCGTTCTTAACGAATACAAAGATAAAATCGGCGAGCTAGTTACTGGCACCGTTAAGAAAGTGACTCGCGAAAGCATTATTGTTGATCTTGGCGGCAATGCCGAGGCGATACTCATGCGCGACCAGATGATTCCGCGCGAAAATTTCAGAATGAGCGATCGTATACGCGCGTTGCTCATCGATGTGCGCCCAGAGCAGCGCGGCCCTCAGCTTTTTCTGAGCCGCACCTCGCCTCAGATGCTAATCGAACTCTTCAAAATTGAAGTGCCAGAAATAAATGAGCAGATTATTTCTATCCGCGCCGCGGCACGTGATCCAGGCTCGCGCGCTAAAATTGTTGTGTCGACTAACGACGGCCGCATTGATCCTGTTGGCGCCTGTGTGGGAATGCGCGGTTCGCGGGTGCAGGTTGTTTCCGGCGAGCTGTCGAACGAGCGCATAGACATTATTCTGTGGGATGACAATCCGGCGCAGCTGGTGATCAATGCGATGTCACCTGCCGAAGTCGCGTCCATCATCATGGATGAAGACAGCAACACAATGGATGTTGCGGTCGAAGAGGACAATCTTGCGCAGGCGATTGGACGCAATGG
>Ga0213868_10001239_pt1 | contig 24662 bp, 26 predicted proteins | sample PICome_9_FD_160087 | JGI IMG/M metagenome (GOLD analysis project Ga0213868, IMG submission 160087) | Coastal seawater microbial communities near Pivers Island, North Carolina, United States - PICO127 | ecosystem: Environmental > Aquatic > Marine > Coastal | place: USA: North Carolina... | reverse complement strand
CGATATTGCTATTCATCCAGAATTATATACCGAGTGGTTTAAAGTTATTTTTGATAAATTTTACGAACATCTAAATATAAGTTCATAATGATAACAGTAAGTAGAAAAGCACATTTTAATGCTGCCCACAGGTTGTATCGAAAAGATTGGAGTTTTGAAAAAAACGATGAAATTTTCGGTAAATGCAACAATCCTAACTTTCATGGTCATAATTACGATCTTATTGTTAGTGTAACCGGTGAAATTGATAAAGAAACTGGTTATGTGATTGATATGAAAGTATTAAAAGATATTATTAAAAGTGAAGTTGAAGATGCATTTGATCATAAAAACTTAAATTTAGAAGTTCCAGAATTTGCAGATTTAAATCCAACTGCTGAAAATATTGCTGTAGTGATTTATAATAAGATGAAACCGGAACTTGATTCAAAATTAGATTTAGAAATCACGCTTTACGAAACACCAAGAAATTTTGTAACCTATTCAGGGAAATAAATACTTTATGTTATATCCAATTAAATTTGCGCCCATTTTAAAAGAAAAAATTTGGGGCGGCCAAAAATTAAAAACCCTATTAAATAAAGCTAGCGATTTACCAAATATTGGTGAAAGTTGGGAAATTAGTGATGTAGAAGGTGATACATCTATAGTTTCTAATGGAAGTTTAGCAGGTAAATCTTTGAAATATTTATTAGAAACATTTAAATCAGATCTATTAGGAGAAAAAAATTATGAAGTATTTGGGAATAAATTTCCGCTTTTAATAAAATTCATAGATGCTAAGGAAGACTTGTCAATTCAATTGCACCCTAATGATCAACTTGCAGCAAAACGCCATAATTCATTTGGTAAAACAGAAATGTGGTATACATTGCAAGCAGATGAGGGAGCCAATTTAATAGTTGGTTTTAATCAAGACATGACGCCCGAAAAGTATTCAAGTCATTTAGAAAATAAAACACTTACAGAAATATTAAATTTCGATAATGTAAAAGTAGGTGACACTTATTTTATCGAAGTTGGGCGTATTCATGCTATTGGTGCTGGCGTTATGGTTGCGGAAATACAACAAACTAGTGATATTACGTATCGTGTTTATGATTGGGATAGAGTCGATGATGATGGTAATGAAAGAGAATTACATAACGATTTAGCTATTGATGCTTTTGATTTTAATATGCCAGATAATTTTAGAGTGGCATATTCTAAAACAGAAAATCAATCTAATCAGATGGTAAGTTGTCCTTATTTTAAAACAAGTTATTTGGAAGTAACGACTACAATAAAAAAAGAAAATAATAAAGATTCTTTCTTTATTTATATATGTGTGGAAGGCAGCGCCACTATAACTTATAAAGGACATTCTGAAAATATAAAAAAAGGAGAAACCATATTGGTGCCTGCTTCAATAAAGCACTATGAAATTAATTCTAAAAAGGCTACGCTATTAGAAGTTTATGTGTAATTTTGCATTCAAAATAAATTAAAAAATTATGGCAAACGTTAGAGATTTAAAAAAAGATATAAATTACGTTTTAGGTGATATTATAGAGGCAGTTTATGTTTGGGAATATTCAAATACAGATAAAGACACTAAGAAGAGTGAAGGAATTATTGATGAGGCCATTCAAACTTTTGACGATTTAATAGTTAAAGTAAATGCTAAAAATGTGGAAAATGCAAAAGCGCATTTTAAAGCAATTAATGGTGAGTTAGAAACTAAAGGACGCGCTTTAATTGATAAGATTAATAAATTAGGATAAAATTTTTAATAGTGCTCGTAAATATTATATTTGCAGCCGTTAAAAACGCCGATGTAGCTCAGCTGGCTAGAGCAGCTGATTTGTAATCAGCAGGTCGTGGGTTCGAGTCCCTCCATCGGCTCTAAAGTAAAAAGCCTTTCCATGTGGAAAGGCTTTTTTTATATAATTTTTTTATAGTAAGAGGTTTAGTTATCTGTTTCTGTGCTTTTAATGGTATTGATAAAAGTGTTTAATTCTTTCCCATATTTAGAGGCTTTAACTTTAGGTGTTAAAGAATTATTTATGGTATCTAAATAATCGATTCTAGCGTTATAGATTTCTGTTAACGCTAAATAAGGAGCAACTTCGCTGTTCTTATTATTTAAGGCAAAATTTACAGTGTATAAATATTTGCGCTTAAGCGAATTATTACCTTCTTTTATTAATATATTGAGTTTAGCTGTGTCTCCTGCTTTTCGGGCTTCAAATTGCTCTTTAAAATTATATAAGTATCTATTGTTAATTTTATCAATAACAGTTTGGTACTCTTCTAAAGTTTTTTGTTGCTCGGAACCTTTAATCTCAAATTCAAAGGCAAAGTTTTTTAGCGTGGTATTAATTTCTGTAATGCCTTTATCAGCAAAAAATGTAATTCTATCCTTTTCAGCACTATTTTTATCTAGATATAAATAAAAAATTTCTGGACTATCTAAATCACTATGTAGTTCAATATTTGTGTTACCATTAACAACTAATGAGTCTATGATTACTAATGTAGTGTCTTCAACCTTTTTAAGATAAAGCGTTCCTTTTTTTAAGCCTTCAATATTGGCTTTTACAGTTAAATCATGTTGCTCTTTACCACACGCCATTAAAAACAAGGCTAATAGTATAAGTGATATTTTTTTCATAGATTTTTAAAATTGTTTTAAAGAAACACAAATATCATACAATTAAATGTGAATTACTAGTTGCACATTATTATTTTATAATTGAACTGGTTTGTTAAACAAATCAAAAAAACATTCTGTATTCAAGTTTGGCACGAGAATTGTTATATATTTTATATAATTACATTCGTTATAAATGTTTATTGAGTGGTTACTTTAAACTTAAGAATTGTAATTCATATTTTGGTTGGTTAGTTAGTAAAAAAGCATCCTATTTTAGGATGCTTTTTTTATGCTATTTAGTTTGGCTTTATTAATATTCACTTTTCATAATGATGTATTTCATCGATATTATCGTTTAATTCATCTATAAATGTTAAAATTTAATGTATTTCATCGATTTTAAATGTATTTAGTCGTTGTAATGTGTTTCATAAGTATATATTTGGAGTGTACTAAATAACACACTTTTTAGTTCAATGGATTAATTAATTAATATTTGCATTGTGGTGTTGAAATGGAAACCCCAAATCTGACATCATAATATAAAAAGCAAATTGAAGAAAAACCGAGTTTGAGGGAACTCGGTTTTTTTATGCAATAATTCGAAATGTTAAATTAATTCGTTTTCCTATACTTCTTTTAGTTTTTGGTATGTGATGCAACCAATTAGTTTGAGTTTCTCCTTGCATTAATAAAAGGCTTCCATGTTGGAGTATGAGTTTTGTTTTAAGAGTTTTATCCGTTTTATGTTTAAGATGAAAAACTCTTTCCACTCCTAACGAGACCGAAGCTATAATTGGATTTTCCCCTAGTTCTTTTTCATTGTCTGCGTGCCAACCATTACTATCATTTCCATCACGATATAGATTTGCCAAACAACTTGTGAATTCAATTTTCAGTTCTGTTTCAATTTTATTCTTAATGTCTAACAAAACACCTTCAAATATATTTGGTTGCATTACAATATTACTGTACTTATAGTTGTTTTTATTAGTAGCATAAAAAGCGGTCAAGCGCGGTTGTAAGTATGTTTTTCCATAAACAGTTATGGTATCTTGTTTCCAATCGATCTGATCTAATAAGCTCCTGAAATAATTATCTGCTTCATTTATGTTAAAGAAATTGGGATAGTAAGTTACTTCTGCATCTTTCAGATTTAAATTTATAGGACTTTCGAAAAGCATATTCTTTTATTTTCTAAATTAGCGTAATTCAAAATGAAAATGAAGTATACTTTAACTTTTTTAATCTGTTTCGTTTTTTCTAGTTTTTATGCTCAACTGCCAAATGGGTTTGTGTATGTAGAAGACGTTATTCCTGATTTAGAAGTTGAGCTTCGCTATTTTACTGCAAACAACTTTGTTGGTAAACCTATTGAAGGATATCATTCTAATAAGCTCATATTAACTTTAGAATCTGCTCAAGCTTTAAAACTAATTCATGAAGCATTGCAAGAGCAAAATCTATGTTTGAAAGTGTATGACGGTTATAGACCACAGAGTGCTGTTAATCACTTTATAAAATGGGCGAGGGATTTGAATGACACGATTAATAAACACACGTTTTATCCAGACGTTAAAAAGAGAAACCTTTTTAAAGAGGAGTATATAGCTTCTAAATCAGGACATAGTAGAGGAAGCACATTAGATTTAACGATTATTGATGGTAATACGGGTATTCCATTAGATATGGGAAGTGCATATGATTTTTTCGGTCAAGAATCTTGGGTTGACTATACGAACATCACAGAGAAGCAGAAAGCAAATAGACAATTGCTTCAAACATTTATGTTGAATTTTGGATTTAGAAATTACCCTAAAGAATGGTGGCATTTCACACTTCGAGGGGAACCATTTCGAGATACTTATTTTGATTTTGCTGTAAAATAAAAAACTGCTTTCATTTAGAAAGCAGTTTTAATTAGTTTGATTGATTTGTAGTTTGTGTTTATTCTAAATCTTTACTTATGCTTTTCTGTTTTTCGGATTGATGTTTTGCATACAAATACCATTGCTTAAAAATCATTTCAACAAACAATTTGAAGCATAAAACGTATCAAATATAATAATCTAAACTAGTACCAGCGTTTCTTTTTCTTTTTAGAAGCTTCACTTTTGCGACCTTTTCTATGTTTGCTCCCTGTTTTTTTAGACTTGTGAATAATGGGTTCTGCTTTAGGGTCTAAAGGGTATGGATGGTCTTCAATAACATCCAATTGTATTTGAATGAGTTGTTGGATGGTTTTTAAATAACTTTTTTCATCAGCAGAACAAAGTGAATATGCCATTCCCGTATTTCCAGCTCTGGCCGTTCTTCCAATTCTATGCACGTAGGTTTCCGGTACGTTAGGTAAATCAAAATTTACTACTGCATCCAAATCATTAATATCTATACCACGGGCAGCTACATCGGTAGCAATTAAAATATTTACTTCGCCCGTTTTAAATCTGTTTAAAGCATCTTGTCTGCCAGTCTGACTTTTATCACCATGAATACTGTCTACTTTATAATCATTATTTAAAAGTGTCTTTTCTAATTTATCAACACCATATTTTGTACGTCTGAAAATGATGATATTGCCTTTAATGGTGTTTCTAAGTAAGTGTAAACATAATTCAATTTTACTTTTTTTAGGAACAAAATATAACAACTGAGCAACATTTTTCGATGTAGAAGAATTTTGAGCCACTTCAACACGTTCAGGTGTAGTTAAGATGGAATTAGCTAATTGCTCTACTTTATGAGGAATTGTTGCAGAAAACAAAAGGATTTGTTTTTTCTTAGTACATAAGCGTTCAATTTTTCTTACATCATCAATAAAACCCATATCTAGCATTAAATCGGCTTCATCTAAAACTAAAGTTTCTACATAATCTAGATTAACTAAATCTTGTTTATGTAAATCCAATAAGCGCCCTGGAGTTGCAATTAAAATATCAACCCCTTTTTTTAAAGTATCTTTTTGTGGCTCTAGAGATGCGCCACCAAAAACAACAGTAGTTCTTAGGTTGGTATGTTTGCAGTATGTTTTAAAATTATCTTCAATTTGGATGGCCAATTCTCTGGTAGGACTTACAATTAAAGCTTTAATGGTCTTTCCTTTTTTTGGAGCATCTTGTTTGTCTAATAACGATTGTAAAATAGGTAGCGCAAAAGCTGCCGTTTTACCTGTTCCTGTTTGTGCAGAAACAATCACATCTTTTTTATCTAAAATAAGAGGAATGGTTTTTTCTTGAACTAAGGTCGGATTGTCATATCCAGCTTCTGCAACGGCACGTAAAATGGGTTTGCTTAATTTTAAATCTTTAAAAGACATCTATAATATATTTGTCGCAAAGATATGATAAACGAGTTCAATGCTACTTTAAAAAAAATTTCAGTTTATCTCTTTTTCGTTCCGGTAGCGCATTATTATCCATAATTAATTTAATATGGTCTGTGTTTTTTGATTTGTTATACAATAAATCAAAAAACTGCCATGTACTAATGCTGTTTTTAGCTTTTTTAACTAACTTAACATTATCGCCAGTTTTAACAAAACCTGCTTCTAAAACGCGAACATAAGTTCCAGGATAACCATGCTCAATAAATTGCTTTAACACCTCTTGAGTGCCAAATTTTACTCCAAATTTAAAGCAAGGTTCTCTGGGTTGAGTAACTTGAACAAGTGCTGAACCTATTTCATAAATATCACCTATGTGAATGTCTTTTTCATTTAATCCAGAAACAGTAAGATTTTCACCAAACATGCCTAACTCCCAATTTAGATTAGGATATAAGTTTTTCCAATACTCATATTGATTTTTAGAAAACAAATAACAAGCTTTATACTCACCACCGTGATGCTTTCTATCTGATACTTCATCATTAAGTACGTCTTGTTTGCCTAAAAATATAGGTTTATTTACAGGTTTTTTGTAGATCCCGGTAAGGACTTCTTTTCCATTCCAAATAATGGTGGTTGGTTTTGATATGTTTGTTGAGGTGATTTTCAAAAGGTTCGCTTAAAACGCGTTTTAATGCTTTTTACATATGGTTGTACACTCATTTTTTTACATTTATAATGGTGTGCATTTCAGAAGTGGTGTCTGACTTTTTGTAATCTTTTTCTATAATGTCAACTACTGACATTTGATTCAATTCTAATTCCCTTCTTATTGTATTGATTTCGTGGTAATAAAAATATGACCTGTAACCTGAGCTACCTGTTATAAATCCTGATTTTTCAGGATTGCCGGAAACAAAACTTAAATATAAAATGCCGTCATCTTCTAATAATTTTCCACAATCATAAATAAGTTTCATGCAGTCGGGTTTTGATAGATAAGGAATCGTAAATCCGCAGATTATTCCGTCATATTTATTGTGGATTGTTTTAAGGTTTCTACAGTCTAAAACTCTAGTTTCTGCATGCGGATTATTCTTTTTAGCCAAATCAATCATTTTCTTAGAAACATCTGTTGCCAGAACCTTTAGATTAGGATTTATTTCCAAAATATGTCGAGTAATGTTTCCTGGTCCACATCCAATTTCAAGGACAGAAGCATCTTGTTTAGATAATAAATCACAAAACCTCTTATAGGTATCATCATATAGCCCAAAATCCATAAATTTATCTTCATAGAGTTGAGCAATATTATTCCAAGTTTTATGTGTTTCTATGTATCTATCTTCCTTTCGGGTAAATGACATACAATGTTATTTATGGATATAAATTGTATTGATATAGTTTATATCCGACGTTAAACGAATTTAGCTAATTTTTATGATAAAGTAAAGTTTCAATTCAAACAAAAAACCACCTTGTTTTCACAAAGTGGTTAGATTTATAATTTTATAAAACAGTATCTTTTAGTTCACAGAAATTAGTGCAATATCAAAAACAAGTACAGCACCTCCAGGAATAGAACTTCTACCTTTGTTACCATATCCTAAACTAGAAGGAATTAAAAGTATGCCACTTCCACCTTCTTTAAAATAAGTGATGCCTTCTGTCCATCCCGCTATAACTTGTTGTAAGCTAAATGAAATACCATTAGTATCGCTTTGATCAAAAACAGTCCCATCGGAGAAATAACCTTTGTAAGCAACAGTAACATTATCTCTAGTTGTTGGTTGTGTGCCAGTTCCAGGAGTATCAATTACATAATACAAACCCGAGCTGCTTTTTTGAGCCGTTAAATTGTTCTCTGCAATATAAGTTTGGATATCTTGATCGTTTTCTGCTGTATAGTCTTTGGACGCATCCTTTGAGCTACAAGCTGAAAATAGAACTAGACCAAAAGCAATTAATATGTTTTTCATAATCTTAATTTTTTGGCAAATATAGTAGAATAAATTTGACACGATTATGTTTTTTTGAGATTAAAGTTTAGCTATTTAGTTTTCGTTCATTAACTAAAATAGTGTTCACCGCTTGTTTGTATTTAAATGGATTGGTCGCTTTTTTTATAGCTTTATATGTTTTTTGAGGATTAGAACACGATTGAGAAAAGAATTCCCAGAAACCTAACATTTTCATTTTTATGGGCGTAGGCCCGGAAAGATAGTCGTCGTATTGGGTGTATATGGTATTATGAAATTCTTCAAAAATATCCCAACGATTTTTAGGATATTCTGTTGTGTCATTTTTTATCATTTGTGGTAGGAATGGGTCGGCAATTAAACCACGACCAATCATAAAATGATCTAAACTCGGGAAACGTGCTTGCATGGTTTTAAAAGTCTGTACGCTTGTAATGTCTCCATTATAATATAATTTATGTTTGGTGCTGGTGATACAACGATCAAAAGCATCTAGATCTACGGGCCCCTTATAAAGTTGTTTTCCTATTCTAGCATGAATAGCAATATTTTTTAGTGGGTATTGGTCCAAAATAGGGAAGACGTCTAAAATTTCTTCGGCATGATTGTAACCCATGCGCATTTTCATGGATACTAAAATATCGGTTTCGTTGTGTGCGCGTTCTAAAATGTTATTGATTTTTGTAGGGTTACAAATTAAACCCGAGCCCATGCCAGATTTTGCAACCATGGGATATGGGCATCCTAAATTCCAGTTTAATTCTTTGTAACCTAAGCTTTGTACATACTTAGCAACAAATAAGAATTCCTCGGCATCGTTTGTTATAATTTGTGGTATGACCTCCAAAGTGCTATTGTTTTCTTTGAGTAAATCGTTTTGATATGAGGCTTTAATTTTAAACTTACCATTAAGCCTAATGTACGGTGAATAAAAGGTGTCGATACCACCAAAATAGTGATGGAATGCATTGCGAAATCTAAAATCTGTAAACCCTTGTAATGGTGATGAAAGTAATGTGAAAGCCATCTATAATTTATGTGGCGTAAAGATAGGGATATCTTTTTTTGAATGACAGAAAGTTTAGGGAGTATGAAGCGGTGTTTTTTGAATGTTCGTTTAAAACAAAGACAAAGTCAAGTTTCAATATAAGCAAAAAACCACTCTGCTTTTGCAAAGTGGTTTTGAGTTTATAATAGTTCCGCGGAAGCGAAAAAAATTAAAGTATTAATTTATGAGATTGCAAAATCCTGCGTCCTCTCAATGATATCAACTTATTTTATCATCTCGTAACTACGTTTGATAAAGTTGGTTAATTCTTCACCTTTCAATAATCCTTGAGATAACCTAGCCAAATCTAAACTTTGCGTAATTAAACGCTCTTGTTTCTTTTTGGTTTTGGTACCAAGAATTTCACCAACCAATTCAGAATTTGTATTTACTACCAAGTTGTACATTTCGGGCATGCTTCCAAACATATTCATACCGCCACCGCCACCATTGGCTTGCATTTCTTTCATTCTACGCATAAATTCTGGTTGCGTTATGGTAAATGGTGATTCGTTACTATCCATAGCTTCTAATTGTACCATGAATTTGTCAGAAGGAATAATTTCTTTTAATAATTCATCTAAAGCTTTGGTTTGATCTTCATCTAATTTAGAAATTGTTGTTTCATCTTTCTTAATTAAATTATTGATATGGTCGCCATCAACACGAGCAAACGTTACGTTTTCTTTTGTGCTTTCTAACTTTTGAATTAAATGTGATATAATTGGAGAGTCTAACAATAAAACCTCGTAATCTTTAGATTTAGCCGATTCAATATAACTATGTTGAGCATCCTTATCAGAAGTATAAAGAACTACTAATTTGCCATCTTTATCTGTTTGATTTGCTTTTATCTTATTGAATAATTCTTCATACGTATAATATTTACCATCAACAGTTGGATATAAGGCAAATGCATCTGATTTTTCAAAGAATTTTTCTTCGGAAAGCATACCGTATTCTATCACTATTTTAATATCGTTCCATTTCGCTTCAAAATCCTCACGGTTAGAATTGAATAACGATTTTAATTTATCGGCAACTTTTCTTGTGATGTAAGATGAAATCTTTTTAACAGCACCATCAGCTTGTAAATAAGAACGCGATACATTTAATGGAATATCTGGTGAGTCAATAACACCACGAAGCATCGTTAAAAATTCAGGAACAATACCTTCAACATTATCAGTTACATAAACTTGGTTTTGATACAGTTGAATTTTATCCTTTTGAATTTGCATATCGTTCGACATCTTTGGGAAATATAAAATTCCTGTCAAATTGAACGGATAATCTACGTTTAAATGAATGTTGAATAATGGATCTTCAAATTGCGATGGGTACAATTCTCTGTAAAAGCTACTGTAATCTTCATCTTTTAAATCTGCTGGTTGTTTTGTCCAAGCCGGATTTGGATTGTTGATTACGTTATCAACAGTTATTTGTTTGTGTGGTTCGGTAATTTCTTTACCGTCTTTATCTTTTGTTGTTTTTGGTTCGTGCTCTGGATCGTTTATTTCCTTAGTCCCGAACTTAATAGAAACAGGCATGAACTTGTTATACTTTAAAAGTAACTCACTAATTCTACTTTCTTCTAAAAACTCAGTAGAATCTTCAGCAATATGAAGAATAATTTCTGAGCCCCTGTCTGTTTTGTCAGAAGGTTCTAATGTAAATTCTGGTGATCCATCACAAGTCCAATGTGCAGCAGGTTCGTCTTTAAAAGATTTTGTAATGATTTCAACTTTTTCAGCAACCATAAATGCTGAATAGAAACCAAGACCAAAATGACCGATAATCCCTGAATCTTTAGCAGAATCTTTATATTTATCTAAAAACTCTTCAGCTCCTGAAAAAGCGATCTGGTTGATGTATTTTTCCACTTCTTCAGCAGTCATACCTAAACCTTGATCTATGATATGAAGTTTTTTGCCTTCTTTATCAATTTTAACTTCAATCTGTGGGTTACCATATTCAACTTTGGTATCACCAACATGAGTGAGGTGTTTAAGCTTTAATGTTGCATCTGTAGCGTTACTAATTAGCTCACGTAAAAATATTTCGTGATCGCTGTACAAGAATTTTTTAATGAGTGGGAAGATATTTTCTACCGATACATTAATGTTTCCTTTTGTCATGATATATAAGTTTTATTCAATTTATTATTATAAATCAGTAATAGTCAACAAAAATGCCAATTGATGAAATATGACAAACTGACACAATTTCTTCTTAAAAAAAGTAAAATTCAAAAGATAAATTTCAAAACACAAATTATGTTCAGATATAGATTTGGAATTTGGTTTTTTATAATTTTGGAATTTAATAGTATTATTTTGTACTTTGGTTATTCTAATTAATAGCAGCATATGTATAATTCAAAAATAATAGGACTAGGTAAGTATGTACCGGATAATGTGGTGACTAATGATGATTTATCTAAAATGATGGATACCAATGATGAATGGATACAAGAACGTACAGGAATAAAAGAACGTAGATGGATTCCAGAAGGGTCTGAAGATACATCAGCAGTAATGGGAGCCAAAGCTTCAAGAATGGCAATTGAACGATCTGGATTAACTAAGGATGATATCGATTTTATTGTATTTGCAACCATGACACCAGATTATTATTTTCCCGGTTGCGGTGTACAAATTCAAGACATGCTTGAAATGAAAAACGTTGGAGCCATTGATATTAGAAATCAATGCTCAGGTTTTGTATATGCCTTATCTGTTGCTGATCAGTTTATAAAAACAGGAATGTATAAAAATATTTTGGTTGTTGGAGCTGAATATCATTCCAATGGATTAGATAAAAGTACACGTGGACGAGGAGTAACTGTGATTTTTGGTGATGGAGCGGGAGCATGTGTGTTGACTAGAGAGGAGGATACTACAAAAGGAATTTTATCTACTCATTTACATAGTGAAGGAAAATATGCAGATAAGTTAATTGTTGAATCACCTAGTATTAGACATTGGGTTCCAGAAATTTTGGCATCAGAGGAAGAAGATTTATCATATTTCCCGTATATGGATGGCACTTTTGTTTTCAAACATGCTGTAGTGCGTTTTAGCGAAGTGATTATGGAAGGTTTAACAAAAAACGGCTTGCAGAAAGACGATATAGATATACTAATCCCACATCAAGCAAACCTTAGAATAGCACAATTTATTCAGAGAAAGTTTGGGTTAAGAGACGACCAAGTGTTTAATAATATCATGAAATACGGTAATACTACTGCGGCGTCGATTATCATTGCACTTACAGAAGCTTGGGAAGAAGGTGAAATAAAGCCAGGAGATAACGTGGTATTGGCAGCTTTTGGTAGCGGCTTTACATGGGCGAGTGCTATTATTAAGTGGGCATAAAAATAAAAATGTGGGAGCCTCCAGGCAGGCAGGCAGGTTACCTCAAGGGGAGTTCTTTTCACTACAATCCCTAACGCATCATCGGTGAACATGATAGACTTAAATCAAGTCAAAGTACAGTTATAAATTAATATTCAAACAAAAAACCCCAAACTTAAAAGTTTCGGGTTTTTCTAGCTATTAATCAACTTCAACTAACACTAATGTGAAGAATCTTAATCTGTTAGTCGTATAAGTTTAAATAACATTTCATAGATAAATAAAATTTAACGTTTGTTAACAGTAAAGAAAAAAACTCGAAACAGGTTTCGAGTTTTTTTATACAAATCTTTATTACGAATTTGTTTTTGTAGACGACTAACTCTAAATAATTAAAATTTCGTTTTTGGTTAGATTGTATGTGTGCGTAACGTTATTTTATTTTATGTTATTGTGTTGATTATCAAAATTTAACATATTTTTTAACATTTTAATGATAAAGGGGGTAATAAAAAACAAAACCCATAAGCATTAATGCTTATGGGTTTCTTATTTAATAATCTTACATAAACACTAACCATTAACTATTATGCAGGCTATTAAATTTTTATTTTTAGAATCCTCCGCCTCCAGATTTTTCATTATTATCCCTTCGTTTACGAGATTTAGCGCGATATTTTCCATCACCAAATCTATATGAAATATTTGCAGAAACAGTTCTGAATTCTGGAGAGAATTTGGCGGTTTGTAAAAATGGTCTTTCGCTTACTACTGCAATTTTTTGAGTATCAAAAACGTCGTTAAAGCTTAAACTAAATGTAGCTCTATTATCTTCTAAGAATGAATACCTAGCACCTAGATTTACAAAATACATCGGGTCTACTTCAAAATTTAAACCAGTATCTTTTCCACGGTACATGGCGAATGCAGTAAAAGTTAATTTTTTACTTGCTTTAAAATTGTTGAATATTCTAAAATTCCAAATAACATTATCTACTTCAACAGTTTCAGAAACAATGTCATTTTCTGTTGGATTTATTAGTGTAGGGTCAATACGTTCTGCAATCCCTTTTTGAGTTTGTGAATATAAATCGAAACTAGCATTTAAACTCCACCATTTTGTTGGTCTATAGTTACTTGATAATTCAAATCCATAAGCCGTAGTGTTTTCAAAATTGTCAAAGGTTAATATGATTCTATTTGATGTTAAATCCGATTTGTCAACAAAAACAGCCCTATTAATTTCATCTTCAATAAATCTATAAAATACACCCCCAGTAATACTACCTTTTTTAAGATTTCTTGTATAGTTTACCTCTAAGGAGTTTGTGAATTGTGGCTCTAGCTCTTGATTTCCAAAATCAGAAACAAGTGGTGTGTTCCATCGCGGGATTGGATTTACTTGACCAATACCTGGTCTGTCAACTCTTTTGCTATAACTTAATTGATAAGAATTTTTATCGGAAGGTGTATATGTAAAGAACGCAGATGGATAGATTTTAAAATAATCATTATTAAAAGGAATGAGTGTTTTTAAATTAGTTGTTAAATCTGTTTCATTAGCTAATGCATCAACATTTACACTTTCTGCTCTAAGACCTAATTGATAGGTCCATTTCTCAAACTTTTTTGAATAACTGGCATAAGCCGAATAGATATCTCTCTTATAATCAAAATCAGTAAATGTCGGAATGTAATCTCCACTTTGATTTCTTACTCTACCGTCAGATTCATAAATAATTTCATTTTCAAATAATCTTGCTTGTAACCCAAGTTCTAATTTAGACTTTTCTGATAATGGATTTACATAATCTAGATTAATAGTTGTATTATTTCTGTCTGTATTTGTGAGTTCTAGATAACTTGGTCTAATATTTAATCCACTTAATATATTGTCAGTTTCAATGGTATTGTCAAAAATGTTATAATCAATTTCTAATTCAATATTATGCCCTTCTTTATCAAAATCTAGTTTATAATTAAAGTTGTATTGTGATGAGTTATTTTCTCTAAGTCCATCATTAATTTGAATTTGATTATTAGACATGTTCTCATTAAATATGAAATTAGAGGCCGATAAATTTTTGCCATTGAAGATATTTTGATTTGTAAAAACTGAAATTGTGTTTTTGTCATTTAAATACAAATCAACACCTAATTTATAAAGATGCGATTTGTTATTATCAAATAAACTAAGGGTTTGAAATGAATTATTTTCTATTTGACTTATAAGTCCATTAGTTTGGTTTTTTGCAATGTTGCTTCCGTAGCTACCATAAACATTATATTTTCCATTTCTATAGTTCATGTCTATTGAACTATTAAATTTTGCCTCTCTTTGATTTCTTACTCCTGCATTAAAATTACCATTAAAACCAATCATGGTGTTTTTATGCAGAATAATATTAATAATACCACTCATACCTTCAGGATTATATTTCGCTGATGGATTGGTGATTAATTCAATTTGTTTTATTGATGTAGAAGGTATTTGTCGTAATAATTGAGCCGTAGGAATATTTGAAAATTTTCCATCTATCATAACTCTAACATTCTGATTGCCACGTAAACTGATATCTCCAGTTTGTGCATCAACACTTACTGAAGGTAAGGCTGTCATTAATTCGGATGCAGTCCCTAACGCTGCTAAATCTTTTCCAACATTTATGATTTTCCTGTCTACTTTTTGTTGGATAGTAGACACTTCAGCAATAACTGTAACTTCATCTAAGCCTTCAACGTCTTCTTCTAATAAAATATTCCCTAGGTTAACTTTGTAGTTACCTTTACCAAAATGAACTTCTTTGTTATAGGTTTTGTAGCCAATATATTGAACACTTACAATAATATTTCCTTCTATAATTTTTTTAATTTCGAAAGTCCCTTCGTCTAACGTAATCCCTCCAGTTATAATTTCACCAGAGGTGTTTTTAATAATGACGTTAACGTATGGTAAGGGTTCCTTTAAAATTGCGTCTAAAACTTTACCTGAGATAGTGCCTAGTTTGTCAGTTTTGGGGTCTGGGTCTGTTGCATGTACTGCTGTTATTGAAAATAAAACAGCACATAAAAAGAGTAGTCTTTTCATTTGATTTGATTCGTTTTTTGATTGATTAATTGATGTATATTGTAGACGCTTTACTTTAATTTATGTTACTGTGTTTTTTAATATTAACTTTTTTTTAACTTATGAATAAAAAAACATTGGTGCTTGGGGCATCTTTAAAACCGAATAGATATTCTAACTATGCTATTCAGAGATTAGTTGTAAATAATGTTGATGTGGTCGCTTTTGGTTTAAGAGAAGGAGAAGTTTCTGGTATTGAAATTGATACTGATTTATTACCTTATGAAGAAGTGCATACGGTTACATTATATTTAAATCCTGAACGGCAAAAAGAATATTATGATTATATCGTGTCTTTAAAACCGAAGCGTGTTATTTTTAATCCTGGTACAGAAAACCCAGAACTATATCAAATTCTAAAAGAAAACAATATTGATTTTGAAGCTGCTTGTACTTTAGTGCTACTTTCTACGAATCAGTATTAATCCTAAAAAAGTAAGGATGCCGTTTATTATGAGTATTTCAAAACCTATTTGATAACCACTTAATAAATCAACTGAATATTCATTAATAAAATATGAAACGATAGGGGCTATAATAGCCACTATCCAAACATATTTGTCTTTAAGTTGAACTTTAGTATAGATTCCAAAAGCAAATAAGCCTAATAATGGACCATAAGTATATCCCGCTGCTTTAAATAATTCCCAAATTACAGATACATCTTTAAAAATGGCATCAAATAAAACGATAACAATAACTAACACGATGCTAATAAATACGTGAGTTTGTTTTCTAATTCTTTTTTGAGATGCTTTAGGTTTCTTATCCAATTCAATAATATCAAAACAAAATGAGGTTGTTAAGGATGTTAGTGCAGAATCTGCACTTGAATAAGCTGCTGCAATGAGTCCTAATAAAAAGAAAGCTGAGGTTACCACCCCTATTTCTGGTAACATGGCTATGGTGGGGAATAGGTCATCTTTTTTGGCTGTTATACCATTTTGATTTGCATATTGAGTTAGCATTAAGCCTAATACCAAAAACAAAATATTTACAAAAACTAAAACTACACTAAAGGACACCATGTTTTTCTGAGCTTCTTTTAAGTTTTTACATGTCAGGTTTTTTTGCATCATATCTTGATCTAAACCAGTCATGGTAATAGTTATGAACATCCCAGCGAGAAAACTTTTTATGAAATATTGTGCATCATTCACATCACCAAAGAAACATGTTTTGCTCATAGAGCTTTCTTTAACATGGGTATAAACTTCAGAAATGCCATTTAAATCCAAAGCAGAAGCAAGAAATATAATAGTTACTACCACTGAAATTAACATAAACAGTGTTTGTAATGTATCTGTAAAAATGATGGTCTTTATACCACCTCTAAATGTGTAAAGCCAGATGAGAGCAATAGTAATTATTACAGTTATGGTAAAAGGAATATCATATTGATCAAATATGAGCAATTGTAAAACTTTAGCAACCAGAAATAATCTAAAAGAGGCCCCTACCACTCGTGAGATTAAGAAAGCTACTGAACCCGTTTTATAACTTACGTTTCCAAATCGATCTCTTAAATAGGTGTAAATTGAGGTTAGATTTAACTTGTAGTAAATAGGTAATAATACATAAGCTATAACTAAATACCCAAAAAAGTATCCGAATACCACTTGTAAATAACCAAACTGTTTAGTTTCAACAGCACCAGGAACAGAAATAAAAGTAACACCAGAAAGTGATGCGCCGATCATTCCAAAAGCCACCAAATACCATGGTGCGGATTTGTTTGCTTTAAAAAAAGCATCGTTGCTATCTTCTTTTCCAGTGAAATAAGATATTAAAATTAAAACAACAAAATAGGATGCTATAAGTAGCATGATTTGGGTAGTCGTCATATAAAACTAATTTTCAATTTTTGAAAGTACAAATATTAAAACTCAAATACCAAATGGATAATGGGTATTTTAAAAGGCTAACTTTAAATTAGTGAAATTCGTGTCTAAATAGTAAATTCGCCGTTATGGAATTTTCTTCAAAATTATTGGAGCGTGCAGTTAATGAAATGTCACAATTACCTGGTATTGGTAAACGTACAGCATTACGTTTAGTATTGCACATGTTAAGACAGCCAAAGGAACAAACTTTAGCGTTGTCTGATGCATTACAAACCATGCGAAAAGATGTGAAATTCTGTAAGTCATGCCATAATATAAGTGATATCGAACTATGTGAAATATGTTCAAATCCAAAACGTAATGAAGATATAATTTGTGTGGTTGAAGATATTAGAGACGTTATGGCTATTGAGAACACGAGTTCTTTTAGAGGGTTATATCATGTTTTAGGAGGTAAAATATCACCCATGGATGGCATTGGTCCGCACGATTTGAATATTGAATCTTTAGTAAGTAAAGTGAAGGAAGGTAAGGTTTCAGAGCTTATCTTAGCTTTAAGTTCTACTATGGAGGGCGATACTACAAACTTTTATATTTATAAGCAGATTAAAGATTATAAAGTAACAACTTCAACCATCGCTAGAGGGATTTCAGTTGGTGATGAGTTGGAATATGCTGATGAAATTACTTTAGGAAGAAGTATTGTTAATAGGATTCCTTTCGAATCTTCTATAAAACTTTAAAACAAGTAAAATTTGAAACTATCAGTTATTATATTAAATTTTAATGTTAAATATTTTTTGGAGTTATGTCTAAGAAGTGTTGAGGCTGCTATTTCTAATATTGATGCTGAAATTATTGTTGTAGATAATAACTCTGAAGATTTTAGTAGTCATATGGTTAAAGCCTTATTTCCTAAAGTTAAGCTCATAGAGAATAAGGAAAACTATGGATTTTCAAAAGGTAATAATATTGCTGTTTTAAAGGCTAAAGGGGATTATTTGTGTATTTTAAATCCAGATACAGTTGTTGCCGAAGACACATTTTTAAAGCTATTAGAATTTTCTGAAAGTAAAGAAAATCTGGGTATTGTTGGCTGTAAATTAATTGATGGGAAAGGTGATTTTTTACCAGAAAGTAAGCGAAAAATCCCCTATGTTAAAGCTGCTTTTAAGAAATTAATTGGTAACTCAGAGGACTATTACGCTCACAATATAAATGATAAAGACGTTAATCAAGTTGAGATTTTAGTTGGCGCCTTTATGTTTTTAAAAAAAGCAGTTTACAATGAAATAGAAGGGTTTGATGAAGATTATTTTATGTATGGTGAAGATATTGATATGTCATATAAAGCCTTAAAAAAAGGTTATAATAATTTCTATTATGGTGCAACTACAGTAATTCATTTTAAAGGGGAAAGCACGCTAAGAGATAAAAATTACGCACGTCGTTTTTATGGTGCAATGCGAATTTTTTACAAAAAACATTTTAAGAAAAATATGTTGTTCGATTTGTTTGTAAGGAGTGGAATTAGATTAACTTATTTTTTTAGAAAACAGCACATTTATAAAATTAAAACGGTAAATAAATACATTTTTATTTCAGATAGTGTTAATAAGGAGTTGGATCAAGTTCTTTCTAAAGACGTTATTTTGAAGTCAGATTTAAAAAACATTGAAAAACAATCTGAAGTTATCTTTGATGCCAATGTTCTTAGTTTTAAAAGTATTATTAGCTTTATGGAAACTAATCTTTTAGATACTTCGATTACCTTTAAAATATTGCCTAAAAACTCTAACTTTGTAATTGGAAGTGATGATGCTGTTAGTCAGGGAGAGGTTATTAGTTTTAACTAGTATTTTTTACATATAATTAAATTTAATAGTAGTTTTTTTGCTAATTTTGCAAAATAAAATTAAAAAACAAGTATTACATTATTGATATGGCAAAGTTTGAGCTCAAATTACCAAAAATGGGAGAAAGTGTTGCAGAAGCAACCATCACATCTTGGTTAAAAGACGTTGGTGATACAATTGATATGGATGATCCTGTATTGGAAATTGCTACAGATAAAGTTGATAGTGAGGTGCCTAGTGAGGTTGAAGGTGTTTTAGTAGAGCGTTTGTTTAATGTAGATGATGTGGTGCAAGTAGGACAAGTTTTAGCTATTATTGAAACTAAAGGCGATGATGATTCTACTTCTGATTCAGGTAAGGAGTCTTCTGTTGAAGTAGAAGAGAATGAAAATGAAGTTGTTCAACAAATAGAGCAAACTATTACTAAAGCTAAAGAAACTGTAACCTCTGTTGTTTCAAGTGGAGATCGTTTTTATTCGCCTTTAGTAAAAAACATAGCAAAGGCTGAAGGTATATCTCAGGCAGATTTAGATGGTATTGCAGGAACAGGAAAGGATGGACGTGTTACTAAAAATGATATTTTAGATAATATTCAAAATAGAGGGAATACGCAACAATCAATAACTCCAAAAGTAGAAACACCAGTTGTTTCAACAAAAATTATTGAAAAGCTTAAAGCAGAAAAACCCGTTGTAATTTCTAGTGGTGGGGATGAGATTATAGAAATGACTAGAATGGGCAAACTCATTGCTCATCACATGGTTGAGTCTGTTCAAACAGCAGCCCATGTGCAAAGTTTTATTGAGGCAGATGTTACTAATATTTGGAATTGGAGAAAGAAAGTAAAAGACGGATTTATGAAGCGTGAAGGCGAAAACCTAACATTCACTCCAATTTTCATGGAAGCAATTGCCAAGGCACTTCGTGATTTTCCGATGATGAATATTTCTTTACAAGGTGATACCGTTGTGAAAAAGAAAAACATCAATTTAGGTTTGGCTGCAGCTTTGCCGGATGGTAATTTAATTGTGCCTGTCATAAAAAATGCAGATCAATTAAACTTAGTTGGTATGACTAAACAGGTAAACGATTTGGCTAATCGTGCCAGAATGGGTAAATTAAAACCAGATGACACTCAAGGTGGTACATACACTGTTACTAACGTTGGAACTTTTGGAAGTATTATGGGAACACCAATAATCAACCAACCACAAGTTGGTATTTTGGCTCTTGGCGCCATTAGAAAAGTGCCTGCAGTCATAGAAACTCCTGATGGTGATTTTATAGGTATTCGTTACAAAATGTTCTTATCACATTCTTATGATCATCGCGTTGTTAATGGTGCATTAGGTGGTAAATTTGTAAAAGCTGTTACTGACTATCTGGAAGCTTGGGACATAAATAGAGAAATATAAAATTAAAATATAAACAATAGTTAAACCTGACCTTAAAACGGTTGGGTTTTTTTATTTTTGTATCATGTCATTTTTTAATAAAAAGAGTAAAGTAATGCAATTAAACCTAACAAAACCCATTTGTTTTTTCGATTTAGAAACTACAGGGATCAATATCACTCACGACCGGATTGTTGAAATTTCAATATTAAAAGTATTTCCAAACGGAACAGAAGAAAGCAAAACCTGGTTGGTAAATCCGGAAATGACAATTCCTAATGAGGTTATAGAAATTCATGGGATAACCAATGAAAAGGTTGCGAACGAGCCTACGTTTAAAGAATTGGCTAAAGACGTTTATAATATGATTAAGGATTCAGATCTGGGTGGGTTTAATTCGAACCGATTTGATATTCCATTATTGGCTGAAGAAATGTTACGTGCTGAAGTAGATTTTGATATGAAAAGTACATTAGCAGTTGATGTGCAAACTATTTTTCATAAAATGGAACAGCGCACATTGAGTGCAGCTTATAAATTTTATTGTGATGAAAGTTTAGATAATGCGCATAGTGCTGAGGCTGATACAAAAGCTACTTATGAGGTATTAAAATCGCAATTAGATAAATACGAAGAGTTAGAAAATGACACGAAGTTTCTAGCAGAATTTAGCTCTCGTAAGAAAATTGCCGACTTTGCAGGTTTTATAACGTTTAATAAAGAAGGTGTAGAGTGTTTTTCTTTTGGAAAACACAAAGGAAAGTTAGTAACAGATGTTTTAGAAAAAGAACCTGGATATTTTGGATGGTTGTTGAATGCAGATTTTCCGTTGTATACAAAAAAGGTATTGACTGCTATTAAGCTAAGAAGTTTTAATAACAAGTTAGGTTAAAAAGAAGTCGCCGTCATTAGTCGTAGTCAATGACTTTGGCTGATGTTGCGTTAGGGATTGCAGAGGAAAGCCCGCAGCGATTTGCGAGCGAGGACTTGTAACGTAAAGCCCGACCCTTGTGGTAACGCCCAAATTAAAATTGAAAAGACATGAAACTGATTTGCATCGGGAGAAATTATACTGAACATATTAAAGAATTGCAAAACGAAAAGCCGAGCGACCCTGTTGTTTTTTTAAAACCAGACACGGCTATTCTATTGAAAAAACAACCGTTTTTTATTCCGGATTTTTCTGATGAAGTGCATTATGAAGTTGAGGTGTTAGTAAAAATAAACAGAGTAGGAAAACACATTGATAAAAAGTTCGCCAATAAATATTATAATGAAATTGGATTGGGTATAGACTTTACGGCACGCGATGTACAAAGTGCTTTAAAGGCAAAAGGCTTGCCATGGGAAAAAGCAAAATCTTTTGATGGAGCTGCGGTAATTGGTAAGTGGATAGATAAAAATGAAGTAGAAAATGTTGACCATTTTGAATTTTCTTTAAAAAAGAATGGTGAAATTGTTCAAAATGGAAATACAAGCCATATGCTTTGGAAAATTGATGAATTAATAGAATATGTATCAAAATATTTTACTTTAAAGATTGGAGATATTATATTTACAGGCACACCCGCAGGAGTTGGCAAAGTTATTGCTCACGATAAGTTAAAAGGATTTATAGAAAGCAAAGAAATGTTTTCAATAACAGTAAAATAAATGGAATTACATTACAAATTATTTAGAGTAAGAGAATTGGCAGATAATGATGAGGATTTTATCGCAGCATTAGCAGAAGCTTTTTTAGAAGAAGTTCCTGAAGATGCAGAACGCTTAAAAAAAGGAGTTGCGGAAAAAGATTATCATGAGACTTATCAGGCAGCTCATAAAATGAAGCCTACTATTGATTTATTTGAGTTAGGAGTTTTAGATAAGTTAATCGAGGTACAAGATTGGGGTAAGTTTACGCAAACTGATGTAGATGTTACTGAGCAATTAGATATTGTTATTTCTGCTGTAGAAAGAGCTTGTGCTGAAATGAAGTCAGATTTTAAATTATAATGCAAGCAGAAATAATAACTATAGGTGACGAACTTCTTATTGGTCAAGTTGTAGACACCAATTCAGCTTTTATCGCAAAACAACTTAATAAAATTGGTGTTTCTGTATATCAAATCACTTCTATTCAAGACGATAAGAAACACATTTTACAAGCCTTAGAAGATGCTGAAAATCGTGTAGATATTGTTATTTGTACAGGAGGTTTAGGCCCCACAAAAGACGATATTACTAAAAAAACACTTGCCGAATATTTTAACGACACACTCGTAAAAGACGAGTCTGTTCTCCAGAATATAGAATCGATTTGGAAACAGCATGTTAGAACAGAGTTGCTTCAAGTTAATAGAGATCAAGCTTTAATTCCTTCAAAGTCTAAGCCTCTAATGAACAAGCTGGGAACTGCCCCAGGTATGTGGATTGAAAAAGAGGATAAAGTATTTATTTCACTTCCCGGAGTTCCATATGAAATGAAGGCTTTAATAGAGCATCAAGTTATTCCACAATTAAAGGACAAATATAATTGCCCATTTATTCTTCATAAAACCATGTTAGTTTATGGTCTAGGCGAAAGTGCTTTAGCGGCTAGAATTGAAGACTGGGAAGATGGTTTGCCAAAACATATAAAATTGGCCTATTTACCAAATTTAGGAAAAATGCGTCTGCGTTTATCCACCAAAGGTTTTGATGAAGCACAATTAAAAAAGGAAATACAAGATCAAATAGATAAAGTTATACCATTAATTAGGCATGAGTATGCTGGTTTGGAAGATGAAGATGGTTCTGTTGAAATTGTTATAGCAAAACAACTTACTAAATTAGGACATACTTTGGCTATTGCTGAAAGTTGCACAGGCGGAGCCGTCGCAGAGCGTTTTACAGCGCATTCTGGTGCTTCAGCATTTTTTAAAGGCGGTTTAGTAACCTATTCTACGCAGTCAAAAATTAATGTTTTAAAAGTTTTAAAAGCAGATATTGAAACGTATTCTGTTGTGAGTTCTCAGGTGGCTGAGGCTATGGCTAGAAAGGTACAACAATTATTTCAGTCCGATTATGCTATCGCTACAACTGGAAATGCTGGACCAACAAAAGGTGATTCTGATGCTGAGGTTGGAACGGTTTTTATCGCTATTGCTACAAAATCAGGTGTTTATTCACAGGAATTTAACTTCGGAAATTCGCGATTAAAAGTTATAAATAAAGCAGTAAATAAAGCCTTAGAAATGCTTCTAAAAGAAATTTTTAAAAATTGATATAAATTAGGTTGGCTTAGTATAAAGAATTTGTATATTTGCACCTCGATTTTAAGAAACAAAAGAATTTAAAGTTATATAGAATGTCAAGAGTTTGTGAACTTACAGGAAAGAAGGCCATGGTTGGAAACAACGTGTCTCATGCAATGAACAGAACTAAACGCAAATTTCATGCGAATTTAGTTAAGAAACGTTTTTACATTCCAGAAGAAGACAGCTGGGTAACTTTAAAAGTTTCTACATCTGCTTTAAAAACTATCAACAAAATAGGTATATCTGCAGCAATTAAGGACGCAAAGTCTAAAGGATTTTTAAAATAATAGCTGTATTTAATAAGTAAATAAGACATGGCAAAGAGAGGTAACAGAATACAAGTAATCTTAGAGTGCACAGAGCACAAAGGAACTGGTGAACCAGGAACTTCAAGATATATTACAACAAAAAACAAAAAGAATACGCCTGACAGAATGGAGATTAAGAAATTTAATCCTATCCTAAAGCGTATGACACTTCATAAAGAAATTAAATAATTAGAGATTTTTAAAAATCTCAAATAACACCGTTATAAGGTCATGGCAAAGAAATCAGTAGCATCATTACAAACAGGATCTAAAAGATTAACAAAAGCAATAAAAATGGTAAAGTCTCCAAAAACTGGAGCTTACATGTTTGTTGAATCCATAATGAATCCAGAACAGGTTAGCGACTTTTTAGCTAAAAAGTAAAAAACATTGTTTCAAGATATTATAAGCTGCTTTCTACCGAAAGCGGCTTTTTTATTTTTATATTTGGTTGAATTTCTGCCATAATAGCAGTAAAACAAAAATGGTAAGGAAATTGACAAGAGTATTTT
>Ga0213868_10001238_pt1 | contig 24667 bp, 18 predicted proteins | sample PICome_9_FD_160087 | JGI IMG/M metagenome (GOLD analysis project Ga0213868, IMG submission 160087) | Coastal seawater microbial communities near Pivers Island, North Carolina, United States - PICO127 | ecosystem: Environmental > Aquatic > Marine > Coastal | place: USA: North Carolina... | reverse complement strand
CTGGGCGATTTGCCAAAGGGCGGCGGCTATGACGCGGAGCGCGGGGCGCGGGTGGTTGCGGCGGCCAAGGCCTTTGTGGACGGTGCGGCACCGATGGCCACGGGCAGCCACAGTGATTTGCTGGGCTACAAGGTTGTGGGCGGTGCCCTGCACGGTGTGGGCGCTGCGGGTGCTGTCGCGCTGGCCGATCCCGCGCAATTTGCCGGATACACGGGGGCTGCGGATGCGCCGACGGCGGTCTTGCTCAAGAACAACGGGCTGCACATCGAGATCCGGATCGACGACAGCCATGCGATCGGCAAGACCGATCCCGCGCATGTGTCCGACATCGTGGTCGAATCGGCCCTGTCCACCATCATGGATTGCGAAGACAGTGTCGCGGCCGTGGATGCCGAGGACAAGGTCGTGGCCTATGGCAACTGGCTGGGCCTGATGAAGGGCGATCTGTCCGAGACCTTTGAGAAGGGCGGTCAGCAGATGACGCGGGTGATGAACCCGGACCGGACCTATACGGCACCGGATGGTTCAGAGCTGACGCTGAAGGGCCGTTCCTTGATGCTGATCCGTAATGTGGGTCACCTGATGACCAATCCTGCCGTGCTGGACCGTGACGGTCTGGAAGTGGGCGAGGGGCTGATGGATGCGATGATCACCACGCTGATCGCGATGCATGATCTGTCGCGTGCGGGCGGCAATTCGGTCACGGGCAGCGTTTACGTGGTCAAGCCCAAGATGCACGGCCCTGCCGAAGTGGCCTTTGCCGACGAGATTTTCACGGCGGTCGAGGCCGCGCTGGGCCTGCCGGCACATACTGTCAAGCTGGGGATCATGGACGAGGAACGGCGCACCTCGGCCAACCTCAAGGAGTGTATCCGCGCGGCAAAGGCCCGTGTTGCCTTTATCAACACAGGCTTTCTGGACCGGACGGGGGATGAGATCCACACCTCCATGGAAGCGGGACCGATGGTGCCCAAGGGCGATATGAAGAACGCCCCGTGGATTGCATCTTATGAGGACCGCAACGTCGATATCGGTCTGGCCTGTGGTCTGAAGGGCCGCGCCCAGATCGGCAAGGGCATGTGGGCCATGCCCGACCGTATGGCGGATATGCTGGAGGCCAAGATCGGCCACCCCAAGGCCGGTGCGACCTGTGCCTGGGTGCCATCGCCCACGGCGGCCACGCTGCATGCGACGCATTATCACAAGGTGGACGTGCTGGCGCGTCAGGATGCGCTGAAGGCCGGTGGGCCGCGCGGAACGCTGGCGGATCTGCTGACCATCCCGGTGCTGGCGGGCCGCAACCTGTCGGAAGACGAGATCCGCAACGAGATCGAGAACAATGCGCAGGGTATCCTGGGCTACGTCGTGCGCTGGGTGGATCAGGGTGTGGGCTGTTCCAAGGTGCCCGACATCCATGACGTCGGCCTGATGGAAGACCGCGCGACCTGTCGCATCTCGGCGCAGGGCTTGGCCAACTGGCTGCACCATGAGGTGGTGAGCGAGGACCAGGTCAATGCGGCGATGCAGAAGATGGCGCAGGTGGTGGACCGGCAGAATGCGGGCGACCCATTGTACAAGCCGATGGCACCGGATTTCGACGGCATTGCCTATCAGGCGGCCTGTGACCTGGTGTTCAAGGGGCGGGTGCAGCCTTCGGGTTATACCGAGCCGGTCTTGCATGCGCGCCGGTTGGAACTGAAGGCTGCCAGCAAGAGCTGAGGCCAAGACGGAGTGTTCGGGACTGAGGGGCCGGCCCCTCAGGCTCCCCGAGGTATTTGAAGCCAAAAAGAGAAGAAAGGTCGAGACATGTCGATTTCACTACGTAAGGCGCGGGCGATCATCAGAAAATCACTGGAAAAGGGTCGCGAGATGTCGCTGAAGCCGCTTTCTGTCGTGGTGCTGGATGCGGGGGGATATGTGCAGGCATTTGAACGCGAGGATGGTGCTGCACCGGGGCGTTTTGCGATTGCGCATGGCAAGGCCTATGGCGCTGTGATGCTGGGCATGGCGGGCACGGCGCAGATGAAGCGGGCCGAGGATCAGGCCTATTTCATGGCGGCGGTCAATGGTGTGTATGGTGGTCAGGTGATCCCGGTGCCGGGTGGCGTGTTGCTGCGTGACAAGAAGGGTGCCGTGATTGGTGCTGTTGGTGTGACGGGTGACAGTTCCGATAATGATGCGGTCGCGGCCATGGCGGGGATCGAGGCGGCGGGGCTGACGGGCGAGATCTGAGCTGTGCTTGTTTGGACGGTGAAAGGGGTGGCCTTGGGCTGCCCCTTTTTTGTGCAACTGCCTTTGAAATTGGCAGTGGTGGCACGCTGCGTCTGAGGCTGCGCTTGAGGCTGGGGCGCGGTTTGCCTATATGTGGGGAGAAACAGGCAACCCCAGGTGATTTATGGCCCGTCCCGTCGTTGGCATTATCGGCAATTCCTATCTGTTGAATGACCAGTACCCGGTTCATGCGGGGGGGCAGATGACCACCGGTGCGCTGTCCAGCGTGTCGGGATGTGTGCCGCTGATCATTCCCACCGATCCGCGGCATGTGAGTGTCGAAGAGCTGCTTGAGGTCTGTGACGGGTTTTTGCTGACCGGGGGGCGGGCCAATGTGCATCCCGAAGAATATGGCGAGGCCGAGACGGAGGCGCATGGCACCTTTGACCGTGACCGTGATGCGATTGCGCTGCCGTTGGTGCGGGCCTGTGTGGAACGCGGGCAGCCGTTTCTGGCGATTTGCCGGGGTTTTCAGGAGGTGAATGTTGCCATGGGTGGCACGCTCTATCCTGAAATCCGCGATTTGCCCGGACGCATGAACCACCGCATGCCGCCCGATGGCACGCTGGAGGAGAAGTTTGAGCTGCGTCATGACGTGACCTTTACCGAAGGCGGGGTGTTTCACGGCGTGATGGGCAGTGCCAAGGTGCGGACCAATACGCTGCATGGGCAGGGGATCAAGGTGCCCGGGCCGCGGATCGTGATTGACGGCTATGCCGATGATGGCACCCCCGAGGCGATCTATGTGCAGGGAGCGCCGGGCTTTACGCTGGGGGTGCAGTGGCATCCGGAGTGGAATGCGGCGGATGATCCTGTGTCGCGGCCCTTGTTTAGTGCCTTTGGCGATGCGGTGCGCGATTGGGCGTCATCGGCGCGTCGGCCTGCGTTGAAGGCGGTCTGAGCGGGGTTGGCGGGGCGGTCTGTGTGCGCCGTGCCGCGGTTTGCAGGTCCCGCAATCTGACCTGTGCCTAAGGTTTCAGGCGGTGAGATGTCTTTGCTTTGCCTCTGAGCGGGGCGGGGCGGGATGTGTAAGGTGCAGGCCCGCTGCACCATGGCCGATGGGCGGCGGGGCTGGTTTGGCCTGACGCAGGTCACGGTGCAGCGATGTATGCGGCCAGTCTTGCGGGCGGGGGCAGAGGCCTGCGTGGACGGGGCTGAGATAGATCAGGTCGCGGTGGCGGTCAAAGTCGGCCTTGTCGCGGATTTCATGTTCCCAGTAGCGCCGTTGCCAGATGCCTTTTTCACCACGTCTGATCTGGGTCAGGCTGCGGTCGGGCGGCATCGGCTGGCTGCGCGAGAAGCGCGATTTCAGCATGCCGATGCGGGTGGCAAAATCGGCGTCATCTGCGGGCAGGGTCCATATGGTGTGGATCACGCCGGGCAGTACGGTGATCGCGTCGATGTGGAAAGGGTGACGGTCCAGGGTGGCGCGCATGGCCGCGCGCAGCGGGCCGATCTGGCGGGTCAGCAGGTCGCTGTGGCGGTCTGCAAGGCGGATGGTGAAGAAATAGGTGGCACCGGGCGTGCGGCGGCGGATGTAATGTGACATGGGCCCAGCCTAGGGTGGGCTTGGTTAACGGGGGCTTAAGGGGCGGGGGAAAGTTTGGGGCTTGAGGGCGGTGGTTTGGGGTAAGGTGGGCGCGTCGCCCACCCGCGCTGCCGGATCAGACCTGACCGCCGGCGATTTCGATGTTCTGGCCGTTGATGCTGCCTGAGTCCGGACCATAGAGGAAGGCCGCGGCGCTGGCGACTTCGGCTGGTGTGATCAGGCGTTTGTGCCGATTGGCGTTCACCATGACCGCGCGGGCCTCTGCTTCGCTCATCTTGCCGCGCTGCGCGATGGAGGCGGTGTTGCGCTCCACGATTGGGGTGTCCACATAGCCAGGACACAGGGTGTTGAACGTATAGGGCTGGCCCATGTAGTCCTCTGACAAGGAGCGGATCAGCCCGATCATCCCGTGTTTGGAGGCGGCATAGCAGGCCCCGCCGGGCAAGCCGCGCAGGCCCGCCATGGAAGCGACGGCAATCACGCGGCCCCAGTCGGTCTGGCGCATGGAATGCAGGCATTCGCGGATCGTCAAAAAGGCACCGTCCAGATTGGTTGCCATCATGTTGCGCCAGAAGGTCATGTCGGTTTTGTGCAGGGCCTTGCCTTCGGCGATGCCCGCGTTGGGGATGCAGATCTGTACGGGGCCGCGTGCGGCCACGGCCGCGGCGATCTTGGCCACCACATCGGCTTCGTCGCGCACGTCCATGGCCATGCCGAACATGCCGTCGGTGGCGACCTCGTCCAGCACGTCCTGACGTCGCCCGGTGATGGTGACTTGCGCCCCCTTGGCGGCCAGGTCGCGTGCGATGGCCAGGCCGATGCCGGTGCCGCCGCCGGTGATCAATGCGTGTTTGCCGGATAATGTCATGTTGCTCTCCCTCATGTTTGGGTGCAGCCTAGGAGTTGGACCGGGAAGGGGAAAGATCGTCAGATGGGCAAATGGCGCGATACCGGGGATTTGACGGCACGTCAGATGCTGGATGTACCGCCGGTCTGGTTGATCGGGGCGCTTGGGTTGGTGTGGCTTCAGGCCCGTGCCTTGCCCGCGCTGACCTATCCCTTTGGCTTGAGCCGCCTGCTGGGGGCTGTGCTGGCAGGGCTGGGCATTGCGCTGACGATCTGGGCGATTGCTGCCTTTCGCGCCCATCAGACCAGCGTGGTGCCCCACCTGGTGCCAAGGCGGATCATCACCACCGGTCCTTTCGCGCGCAGCCGCAATCCGATTTACCTGGGGGATGTCATGATCCTGACGGGGGCTGTGTTGTGGTGGGGGGCATGGCCCGCGCTTGTCGTGATTCCCGCCTTTGTCTGGATATTGATGCGACGCTTTATTGCGCCCGAAGAGGCACGGATGAAACAAAGTTTCGGGCTTGAGTTTGAGCACTATGTGCAAAAAACGCAACGTTGGTTCTGAAAGTTAGCGTTATCAGCAAGTTTTGGACGGTGCTGCGCTTGTTAACGACCTGTCACCGCGCTACTTGCTGCGGGTGCGAATGTGCGTCCCCCAAGGGCGCGCGGACCACCCGGTGACCAAATAGGGGGAATACTGAGTGAAGATCGGAACGCCAAAAGAGATTTTCGAAGGAGAGAACCGCGTCGCGATGACGCCGGACTCCGCGCTGCAGTTGCAAAAGCTGGGCCATGAATGTGTGATCGAAACCGGGGCGGGTGCCGCTGCCGGATTTGACGATGCCGCATATAAGGCCGCCGGTGTCGAGGTGGTCAAGACCGCCGCGGCATTGTGGAAAGCTGCAGATGTCGTCGCCAAGGTGCGCGTGCCCGATGCCGCCGAGATGAAGCGGCTGCGCGACGGCCAAACGCTGATTTCGTTCTTCAGCCCCGTAGCGGATGAAGCCAAGATGCAGCAGGCCGCCGACAAGGGGGCCACCGTGGTCGCGATGGAGATGATCCCGCGTATCTCGCGTGCCCAGAAGATGGATGCGCTGTCTTCCATGGCCAATATCGCGGGCTACCGTGCGGTGATCGAAGCGGGCAACAACTTTGGTCGTTTCTTTACCGGTCAGATCACGGCCGCGGGCAAGGTGCCACCGGCCAAGGTGCTGGTTGTGGGTGCCGGCGTGGCCGGTTTGGCCGCGATCGGGACCTCCACCTCATTGGGTGCGATCACGCTGGCCTTTGACGTGCGCCCCGAAGTGGCCGAGCAGGTCGAGAGCATGGGCGCTGAGTTTGTCTATCTGGATTTCGAGGAAGAGCAGCAGGACGGGGCCGCCACGGGCGGCTATGCCGCTGTGTCCAGCCCCGAGTTCCGCGAGGCGCAGCTGGCCAAGTTCCGTGAATTGGCACCCGAGGTGGATATTGTCATCACCACGGCCCTGATCCCGAACCGCGAAGCGCCCGAGTTGTGGACCGAAGACATGGTTGCGGCCATGAAACCCGGTTCCGTCATCATCGATCTGGCGGCAGAAAAGGGCGGTAACTGCAAACAGACCGTCATGGATGAAAAGATCGTGACCGACAATGGTGTGACCATCATCGGCTACACCGATTTCCCCAGCCGGATGGCGACGCAGGCCTCAACGCTTTATGCCACGAACATCCGTCACCTGCTGACGGATCTGACGCCGGAAAAAGACGGTGTGATCAACCACAACATGGAAGACGACGTGATCCGTGGGGCCACCATCGCGCATGGCAAGGCCGTCACCTTCCCGCCGCCACCGCCAAAGGTGGCCGCGATCGCGGCCCAAAAGAAGAAACCGGCTGCCAAAGAGCTGACCCCAGAAGAAAAGCGCGCGGCGGAAGTTGCCGCGTTCAAGCAGCAGACCAAGAACCAGGTGACCTTGTTGGCCATCGGTGGTGCGTTGTTGCTGGCTGTGGGTCTGGTGGCACCGGCCAGTTTCATGCAGCATTTTATCGTGTTCGTGCTGGCGGTCTTTGTCGGGTTCCAGGTGATCTGGGGTGTGGCGCATAGTCTGCATACACCGCTGATGGCTGTGACCAATGCGATCTCTTCGATCATCATCCTAGGCGCGCTGATGCAAATCGGCTCCAGCTCCTTTCTTGTGATCATTCTTGCTGCCTTGTCGGTCTTTATGTGTGGGATCAACATTTTCGGCGGCTTCCTCGTGACACGGCGCATGCTCGCCATGTTCCAGAAATCTTAAGGGGGCGGGGATCATGGATTTTGGTTTTACAACAGCTGCTTATGTTGTCGCAGCTATCTTGTTCATTCTCAGCCTTGGCGGTCTGTCAGGGCAGGAAAGTGCGAAACGCGCCGTTTGGTACGGGATTGCGGGCATGGCGCTGGCCGTGGCGGCAACGCTGATCGGTCCGGGTGCGGGCCTGTGGTTGCTGTCGCTGATCCTGATCGCGGCGGGTGGTGCCATTGGTTATCAGCTGGCGACAAAGGTGCAGATGACGCAGATGCCAGAGCTGGTGGCGGCGATGCATTCGCTGGTGGGTCTGGCGGCCGTCTTTGTGGGCTTTAACGCCCATATCGAGATGGGCAATGTCATGGCCATGGACGATGCCGCCAAGAAGGCCGCAGAGGGTTTTGCCGCGCTGCTGGCCAAGAAGGACAGCGTCGAGATTGCCATCCTGCGGGTCGAAGTGTTCTTGGGCATCTTTATTGGTGCGGTCACCTTTACTGGGTCTGTCATTGCCTATGGCAAACTGGCGGGCCGGGTGGATTCAGCCGCGACCAAACTGCCGGGTGGTCACATGCTGAACGCGGCTGCGGCGGCGATTTCAGTGCTCTGCCTGATCTGGTATTTCAACACCGGTGGCTTCATGCCGATGTTCTTCATGACGCTGGCGGCCCTGTTCATCGGCTACCATCTGATCATGGGGATCGGCGGCGCGGATATGCCGGTGGTTGTGTCCATGTTGAACTCCTATTCAGGGTGGGCTGCGGCGGCGATTGGTTTCAGCCTGGGCAACGATCTGTTGATCGTGGTCGGCGCGCTGGTCGGTTCTTCGGGTGCGATCCTGTCCTATATCATGTGTAAGGCGATGAACCGGTCGTTCATCAGCGTGATCCTGGGCGGCTTTGGCGGACCTGCAGGCGAGCAGATGGCCGTTGAAGGCGAGCAGATCGCGATTGAGGCCGAAGGTGTGGCAGCGGCGCTGAATGATGCCGATAGCGTCATCATCATTCCGGGCTACGGCATGGCTGTGGCGCAGGCGCAGGGTGCTGTGTCTGAGCTGGTCAAGAAACTGCGCGCCAAGGGCAAGAATGTGCGTTTCGCCATTCACCCTGTGGCGGGGCGTCTGCCCGGTCACATGAACGTGCTGCTGGCCGAGGCCAAGGTGCCCTATGACATCGTCATGGAGATGGATGAAATCAACGATGATTTCCCGGACACGGATGTAGCGATTGTGATCGGGTCCAATGACATCGTGAACCCTGCGGCTCAGGATGATCCCAACTCGCCCATCGCCGGCATGCCGGTGTTGGAATGCTGGAAGGCCAAGACGGTCTTTGTCTCCAAGCGGGGGCAGGGTACGGGCTATTCCGGGATCGAGAACCCGCTGTTCTTCAAGGACAACACACGCATGTTCTATGGCGATGCCAAGGCGTCCCTCGACAAGCTGTTGCCGATGATCGACTGATCCGGCCTGTCAGGCCGCTTGGGTCTGATATGCGAAACAGGTGCAAGGCCCCGCCAGAAATGGCGGGGCTTTTTGCCTGTGGGACATCGGGGTGCCGCGTGGTTTCAAGGATGATTGGCTGCGCCTGCCCCGAAGTATACCATTGTACGCTATTAACGTATTGAAAAGTATAAAGTATTTGAAATTTGTTTCCTTCCGCACTATGTATCAGGCATAACGATCAGGAACCCGACCATGGCACCTATCAAAGATTACCCGCAACGCTATGCCCTGACGGGAGAGTTGCATGCGCGGCCCTTTCCATCGCTTAAGGCACCGTCGACGGCGGTTTTCCTGGCGATCAAACAGCCAGAGGATGCCGCCAACCGGGATAAGAGCGTGGATCTGGCGCATCTGACCGCCTTGCTGGACCATTACGGTGCCCCGCGTCCTGATGCCAATGCCACGCATTACTACGGCGAGATGGGCAAATACTGGCTGAAGTGGGAACAGCACACGGAGCTGGTGACCTATACGGTGTTTCGCAATGACATGAGCGAGCGGGCCTTTGATCCGGGTGAGTTCGATGTCTTTCCCGACTACTGGCTGAACGACGCACCGGGGGGGCGGATCACCTCGGCGTTGTTGCGCCTGATGCCGCGCCCCAAGTCGGATGAAGAGATCAAGGAAAAGCTGGACGAATGGTTTGTGCCCGAAAGCCTTGCGGTGGCATCGGTGCTGGACGAGGCGGCGGTCGTGGCCTCAGACTTTCGCATCGATTCAGCTGGGCATTTGCGCATTGCCGTCTTTACGGACAAGAACACCGATGACCGGCGTACCGGCCGCATCGTGCAGCGCCTGTGCGAGATAGAGACCTACAAGGCGGCCTCCATGCTGGGGTTTTCGATGGTGCGCTGGATGTCGCCCCAGTTGAATACGCTGGATGCCAAGCTGGAAGACCTGATGGCGCAGATGCGCGGCCCGGCGGCCCGGGCCGAGGATACGCTGCATGCGTTGCTGGATATCTCTGTCGAGCTGGAGACGCTGGCGGTGAAGACGGCCTTTCGCTTTGGTGCGACGGGGGCCTATCAGGCGAGTGGGGGCCAGCGGATCGAGGCGCTGCGCGAAGAGCGGTTCATGGGGCGGCAGGGGTTTGCGGAATTCATGATGCGCCGCTATGAGCCTGCGATGCGCACCGTGGGGGCCAGTGATAACCGGCTCAAGGCGATGTCGGAGCGGGCCATCCGGGCCTCTGAATTGCTGCGCACGAGGGTGGATGTGGAGCGATCGGCGCAGAACCAGGAAATTCTGGCCAGTATGGACAAACGCGCCGATTTGCAGCTGCGCCTGCAAAAGACGGTCGAGGGTCTGTCGGTGGTGGCGATCAGTTACTACGCGGTGTCGCTGGCGGGGTACCTGCTGTATCCGCTGGCGGATGCCTTTGGGATCAACAAAGGCACCCTGCTGGCCATGGTCACTCTGCCGGTAGTTGGTGCCGTGTGGCTGATGGTGCGGCGTCTGCGAAAACATCTTGGCTGAGCAGCGCCTGGGCGAGCTTTGCGCCCAGGGCAATCGTTGCAATCGCGAGAAGGGCCGCGACGGAGAGGGCAGGCACGCCTGACAGGCCCGCGCCCAGCGTACAGCCACCGGCCAGCACACCGCCGACGCCCATCAGGGCAGCCCCCAGCGTATAGCGGCCGGTCTGGCGGGCGCTGTCAAAGCTTTGCCATTGGAAGCCACCAAAGGTCAGGCTGGCCGCCAGCGCCCCCAGCAGCACGCCGCCCAACAGGCCGGTGCCGAAACCCGGTGCGATTGACGTGCTGGCAATGCTCCAGAACAGCGTATCTGCCGCCGGTGAGGTGAAGGACAGGCTCTCCATCGCGATGGGATCAAAGTCGTCATAGAGTATGAACCCCGTCCCGACCCAGGCCGCAGGGACCAGCAGCCCGATCAGCACCGCCAGTGCCAGCATCCCGGCACGATTGCCCGAGCGCAGCGCAAAGCCCAGTGCCGCGATGGCGATCACGCCCGACCACAGCCAGCCACCGCCCGGCAGGGCGGCAAGGGTGGTGTAGTCGCCCATGGGCACCGTCACCGCCCCAAGGGACGTGCGCAGCGGGGCCAGCACCCCTTTGAGCGTCATATGGGCCACCACGGCAAAGACCAGCAGCACGAAAGCGGCGCGCAGGTTGCCAGAGCCCGTCAGCACGGTCAGCCGCGAGACACAGCCGCGCGTCAGCACCATGCCCGCGCCAAACAGCAGCCCGCCAACAGCAATCGCCAGCACCGGCATGTCGGACACCATGAAGCGGTGATCGTCAAAGCTGATCCAGCCGGCGGTCACGGCGGCTTGGGTCCCAAGCACGGCAACGGCCAGCGCGGTCAGCCAGACACCGGCCGCCGCGCGGCGATCCTCGCCCACCACGGCGCGGCGGAAACAAAAGCGGGTGATCTGGGCCAGCACGCCAAAGAGTGCCCCGATGATCAGGGCGAAATAGACAGAGGCCTGCGGCGCTGTCAGTGTCTCGAATGCGAAGGTCTCGAACATGCCCTGACTCCTATTTTAGAACATGTGTTCCATTTGGAGCGGAAAATTAGGCTGATCAAGGCTGACATACGCATTCCGACCCTTGAATGTCAGAACGAAATTCTGTCGGGCTGGAATTGTCGGAATGTCTGTTCCGCGATTGGCGGAAATGATGAACGCAAGGCCTGCCAAACCGGCTTGCCTTGCGTTGTGATCCTTATTCGGGGGGGAGGGTGGCCCGGGGGGCCACCTTACGTAGGGTGGAGGCCTCCTCCACCTTTGTGCGGTTTCAGCGGCCGCGGATCCGCGGATCAAGCGCATCGCGCAGCCCGTCGCCCAGGTAGTTCACGCTGAGCACGGTGAGCGAGATTGCAATACCCGGCAGCAGCACGCGTTCGGGATAGTCCTGCATCCGCTGCACCGCATCGGCCAGCAATTTGCCCCATGTTGGATAATCCGACGGAAAGCCCACGCCCAGAAAGCTGAGCGCGCTTTCCGTGATGATCGCCGTAGCCAAACCCAAAGTGGCAGAGACCATGATCGGCGAGATCACATTGGGCAGCAGGTGCCGGCGGATGATCTTGCCCGAGGTGGTCCCGATTGAGCGGGCGGCAAGGATGAATTCGCGTTCCTTGAGCGCCAGGATGTCGCCGCGCACGATCCGTGCTGTCTGCATCCAGGAGGTCAGGCCGATGATGCCGACGATCAGGATGAACATGCCGCCTTCGGGGCCAAAGCGCGAGTTGAGCGGCTGGCGGAACAGGGTCACGGCCAAAAGCGTCAGGGGCAGGATGGGCAGCGACAGCACCAGATCGGTAAAGCGCATCATCAGGAAGTCGAGACGTTTGAAATAGCCCGACATGACGCCGATGGCCGTACCGATCAGCAGCGCAAGGCCCATGGCCAGCCAGCCCACCGCCATGGAGACGCGACCGCCTGCGATCATCTGGGCCAGAATGTCACGGCCCAGCTGGTCGGTGCCAAAGGGATGCGACCAGCCTGCCTTGGCGTCGCCGTCCCAAAGCAGGGTATAGATCGGACGCCAGTCCTTGTTGCGGATGTCCAGGGTCTTGGGGTCGACATCCCACAGCCATGGGCCAAAGATCACGCCAAGGGTGATGAACAGCAGGAACCCGCCGCCAAAGACAGCGCCCTTGTGTTTGCGGAACTGGTCCCAGACGTCCTTCCACTGGCTGCGCGGTGGTTTTTGCGGCTCTTTGTCGGTCAGGGCACCAAATACTTCGATCTCGTCTGGTGTGGTCGCTTGATCAGTCATAGCGGATCCTTGGGTCGAGTAGGCCGTAGAGGACATCGGCGATTAGGTTGAACAGAACGATGAGGATGGCGAAGATAAAGGTCAGCGTCATCACCATCGGCAGGTCGTTGGCGAAAAGGGCGGTCAGCAGCAGCTGGCCGATGCCGTTCACCTTGAACACGTTTTCAGTGATGATAGCCCCGCCAAAGATCGCGGGCATCCCAAGGGCAATCACCGTGACCACGGGGATCATCGAGTTGCGCAGGACATGGACCATAACCACAACCCCTTCGCGCAGGCCCTTGGCGCGGGCGGTGCGCACATAGTCCTGATTGAGGTTGTCCAGCATGGCACCGCGCATGTAGCGGCTGATCTGGGCTGTCGTTTGCAGGGCCAGCACCATCACGGGCATGACCATCTGGAAGAACTGGATTTTGAAGCTCTCCCAATCCGTGACCACATGGGTGGTGTCATAGATGGATGGTAGCCAGCCCAGGGTGACCGAAAAGATCACGATCAGCAGCGGCCCGGTAAAGAAGGGCGGAATGGAAAAGCCGACCATGGTGACAAAGGTACCGGCCTGATCGAACACCGAATAATGTTTGTAGGCCGAGTAAATGCCGATCGGAATGGCGATCACGATGCCCACGATATAGCTGAGCCCAACCACCCAGAGCGTCTGTGGCATCCGCTGGACCACGATATCCATCACCGGAGAGCGGGTCTGCCAGGAGATCACGCGCAATTCGCCCTGATAAAAGGCGGTGTCGGGCAACCAGCCGAACAGGAAGCTGGTGTTGGTCAGGTAGTCGATAAAGATCTTGGGTTCGATCCAGAAGAACTGGATCAGCCATTTGTAGTATTGGACATACCACGGCGCGCCCAGGCCAAGCGCCTCGCGCATCTTTTGTTTGACCTCTGGGGGTACGGTCAGGGGGACCTGTGCCATGGGATCGCCCGGTGCCAGTTGCAGCAGGCCAAAGATCACAAGACTGATGAACAAAAGTGTCGGAACAGAGAGGATCAATCGTCTCAGGGTGAAGGTCAGCATGGGTGGCCGTCGCCTTTGTTTATCGGTCTATGGGAAAGGGTGCAGGGCGGGGGTGACCCCGCCCTACGGGTGTTGGGTAAGGCGGGGATTTCCCCGCCAGACCATTATTTATTCGCCTTTGCGATACCAGTCGGCAACATTCCACAGCTCTGAGTCCCAAACGTTCAGGACAACACCGCCGAGGCTGTCTGCGTGGGCAGAGACGCGCGCACGGTTGACCAGCGGCACGATTGTCATCGTGTCTTTGGTCAGCATGTCGTTCATCTTGCGGCCCAGCTCGCCGCGCTTCTCAAGATCGCCTGTACGGGCCAGCTCGTCGATCATGGCGTCATAGGCCGGATCACAGAAGCGGTTGATGTTTTCACCCTGCCACTGGCTGGATGGCTTTGGTTCGCCGCCGCAACGATAGGCCGCCAGATACTGCTGGGGGTCTGTGCCGTTGAAGGTGTTGGCGTACATTTCCACGTCCGCATAGAACTTCTGGAACGTGTCAGGAGAACCTGGGTCACCACCAAAGAAGACGGAAGCGTCAAGGTTGCGCAGTTCGGTTTCAACACCGATTTGCTGCCACCAGTCTTTGATCAGCGCCTGGAAGTCCTGACGTACCGCGTTTGTGGATGTCTGGTACAGCAGTGCCAGCTTCATGCCGTCCTTGTCACGTACACCGTCGCCATCCGTGTCGGTCCAACCGGCTTCTTCCAGCAGTGCCTTTGCGCCTTCGATGTCCTGTGTCAGACATTCTGTGTTGTCGGAGGCATAAAGTGCGGGTGCAGGGACGAGGTTACATGTTGGTGAACCGGCCTTGCCATAGCCGACTTCGGTCAGCAGCGCGCGGTCGATCGCCATGGAAAGCGCCTTGCGTACTTTGAAGTCGGACAGGATTGGGTGGGGTTCTGCAACGGTCGCACGTGTCTCTGGTGGCAGATCAGGGGATGGGTTGGTGAGGTTCATCTCGATACGCTCAACCAGCGGACCAAAGCCTGCAATCGCAACACCTTTGCCGCCTTCTTCCATCTTGGCAATCACGTCGGGTGCCAGCTGGAGGTTCCAGGCGTAGTCGAATTCACCGGTTTCCAGAACCGCACGGCCCGCAGCAACCGCATCGCCGCCACCTTTGAAGGTCAGCTTGGCAAAGGCAGGCTTGCTTGGGTCACGGTAGTTGGGGTTCGCGGACATTGTGATCACGTCGTTTGGACGGAAATCATCAACCACGAAAGGACCCGTGCCGATTGGGTTGAAGTTGGCTTCTGTACACTCTGGTGCCTTGGCACCAAGGCAATCAGCGAACTGTGCTGCCTGAATAATAGGCGACTGGCCACCGACGAAGGGGCCGTATGGGTTGGGCTTGGGCTGGTTGAAGGTCACTTTGACCGTCAGATCGTCCAGTGCTTCGACCGATTCAACACCGTCAAAGAAGGCCGCCTGTGCACAGCCACCTTCGGGGTGCATGCAGTATTCAGCCGTGAATTTCACGTCTGCGGAGGTCAGTGGCGTGCCATCGGACCAAACCATGCCTTCCTTGATCTTCCACGTGATGGTGGTCAGATCTTCGGATACGCCGCCGTTGGCAACCGTGGGGATGTCTTCGGCCAGGAACGGAACCATGGCACCTGTTTCTGTGTAGCGCGCCAGAGGCTCTACCACGAGAGAGGCGGATTCAACGTCCTTGGTACCACCGGACAGGTAGGGGTTCAGGATGGACGGGGCTTGCCAATAGATGATTTTGACTTCGCCGTCGCGGCCACGCTCGCCGGTATGACCGTCGGCAAAGGCCAGAGGGGCAAAAGCGGTTGTCGCAATCGCACCCATCAGTAGGGTTCTCAGTTTCATTATACTCTCCTTGTTGGATACGTCTTTCGATGCATCGCGTTTTGGGATGGGGTCTCCATCCGGCGTCATCATTCCGAGGAAACTTTAAGAACGTCAAGTAACTCAAGGTAATCATGAGAAATAAATATAACGTCCGGTACGTTCCCCCAGAACGCATGCACGCAATCACACCAATTTCTGCCCAAAATGCAAGCCTTGTCATCACGCAAAAGCAAAATTGCCTAGAAATTGGTCGCGCAATGGGCCGAGCGGTTTGACCTGTCGGGGCATTGGCCGTAGCGTGCAGGCTATAACGCTGCAAAAAGCGACAGGGGAAATCATGCTCGACCAGACAACCGCGGCTCCAATCGCACAAATTAAAGGCCTTCGCGTCGAATTTCAGACCAAAGATGGTCCGGTTGTCGGGGTTGAGGACGTCAGTTTTGACATCAATCCAGGCGAGACTGTCTGTGTTGTGGGCGAATCTGGTTCGGGAAAATCAGTGTCTTCGCTGTCGCTGATGCGGCTGGTGGAATATGGGGGCGGTGAAATTTCGGGCGGTCGCCTACTTTTTGATCGTTCTAACGGCGACCAGATTGATCTGGCCAAGACCGGCGCAGATGAGATGCGGCGCATTCGCGGCAATGAGATCGGCATGATCTTTCAGGAACCGATGACCGCGTTGAACCCTGTTTTCACCGTTGGCCGGCAAATGACCGAAGGGCTGCGCCTGCACAAAGGCATGAACAAGCGGCAGGCCGAAGCGCGGGCGCTGGAGCTGTTGACGCAGGTGCGAATCCCTGAGCCTGAGCGCAGGCTGAAGCAGTATCCGCATGAATTGTCAGGCGGGATGCGCCAGCGCGTGGTGATCGCGATGGCGCTGGCTTGCGAGCCGCGCCTGTTGATCGCGGATGAGCCGACGACCGCGCTGGATGTGACGATCCAGGCGGAAATCCTGGCACTGATGGACCGTCTGAAGCGCGAGACCGGCACGGCGGTGATGTTCATCACCCATGACATGGCCGTTGTGGCACAGATGGCTGACCGGGTGGTCGTGATGTTCCGTGGCAACAAGGTCGAGGAGGGGACGGTCGAAGAGATCTTCGAGAACCCCAAGCATGCCTATACCAAAGCGCTTTTGGCGGCGGTGCCCAAGCTGGGCGAGATGACGGGCAAAAGATATCCTGAGCCGATGAAACTGCTGGGGACCAAGGACAAGCCGATCGTGCCCATCGAGGGCACCGAAGAGGTGCTGCTGACGGTCAAGAACCTGACCACACGCTTTCCGGTCAAGGGCGGGTTCTTTCGCCGCACTGTCGCGAATGTCCATGCGGTCGAGGACCTGTCGTTCACCATCAACAAGGGCCAGACCATTAGCCTTGTGGGCGAATCAGGCTGCGGAAAATCCACTGCGGGCCGCTCCATCTTGCGGCTGGTGGAGCCGATGTCGGGTGAGATCAACCTGGGCGGCAAGGACATCATGGCGCTGAACCACCGCGACCTGCGCACAGCCCGGCTGGACATGCAGATGATCTTTCAGGATCCCTTTGCGTCCCTGAACCCGCAGATGCATCTGGCCGATCAGGTGGCAGAGCCGATCCACAACTTTGGCACGCTCAAGGGCAAGGCGGTGCAGGACCGGGTCGAGATGTTGTTTGACCGCGTTGAACTGCCCCGCAGCTACATGCGCCGTTTTCCCCATGAATTGTCCGGCGGCCAGCGCCAGCGCGTGGCCATCGCGCGTGCCCTCGCGCTGAACCCCAAGCTGATCATCGCAGATGAGGCGGTATCGGCGCTGGATGTTTCGGTGCAGGCGCAGGTTTTGAACCTGATGATGGAATTGCAGTCCGAATTGGGGCTCAGCTTTTTGTTCATCAGCCATGACATGGCCGTGGTCGAACGGGTCAGCCATTACGTGGGCGTGATGTATCTGGGCCGAATAGTGGAATGGGGCCGCCGCGATCAGGTGTTCGAGAACCCGTTGCATTCCTATACGCAGGCGCTGATGAAGGCGGTTCCCATCGCCGACCCGCGCAAGCGCAAGGATGAAAGGGATCTGAACTTTAAACCGATCCCGTCGCCGATCCATTCCGCCAAATACAAGGCCGCGCCTTCGGAATATGTCGAAGTGCATCCGGGGCATTTCCTGCTCATCACCGACAGCGGATATTGAGGCGTACCATGGCAGTCAGGCTCTCCCCCTTCGAGATCATGGAAAAGCTGATCAGCTTTCCCACCGTATCGCGTGATTCGAATATTCCGCTGGTCGATTGGGTGGCCGACTATCTGGCCGGTCACGGCATCGAAAGCCACCGCTACATTGACCCCAACCAGCCCAAACATGCGATCTTTGCCCATGTCGGTCCCTGGGAAGAGGGCGCGATGGTCCTGTCGGGGCATACCGATGTGGTGCCGGTGGATGGCCAGCCCTGGGATACCGATCCGTTCAGCGTTGTTGAAAAGGACGGCAAATACTACGGCCGGGGCACCTGCGACATGAAGGGGTTCGATGCGCTGGCGCTTTGGGCGCTGGTCGAGGGCAAGTACAGCACGCTGAAGCGTCCGCTGCAGATTGCGCTCAGCTTTGACGAAGAAATCGGATGTACCGGCGCACCGCCAATGATCGCGGCCATGCAGCCGGTCTTGCCCAAGGGCACGGCCGCCATCATTGGCGAGCCATCGACCATGCAGGCCGTGACAGGGCACAAGGGCGGCATCGGCTTTGACACCCATGTGGTCGGCTTTGAGGTGCATTCATCGCTTTTGCACACCGGGGTGAATGCGATCATGGCCGGGGCCAAGCTGATCGAATGGGCCAATGAGATGAACACCTTGAACATGGAAGCCACGCCCACCGATCTGGCAGCAATGTTCGATCCGCCCTTTACGACCCTGCATGTCGGCATGATTCAGGGGGGCACGGCGCATAACATCACCGCCAAGGACTGCAAATTCGCGATGGATTTCCGCGTGGTGCCGGGCGAGGACAAAGACGTCTGGGCCAACGCCTACCTCAAGAGGGTCCGTGAGGTCGAGGCGCAGATGCAGGCGGTGGTGCCCCAGACGCGCATTGACATCACGCCGCGTTTTGACGTGCCAGCGCTGCAGCCCGAGGAAGACGGGCCCGCAGAGAGTTTCGTCCGCCAGATCACCGGCGACAACGCCAGCCACAAGGTCAGCTATGGCACAGAGGCCGGGCAATTTCAGGATGCCGGATATTCAGCCGTGATCTGTGGTCCCGGCGATATCGCGCAGGCGCATCAGCCCAATGAATTCATTGAGGTGGCGCAGTTCAATGCGGGCCATGATTTCATGAAAAAGCTGCTGGTCAAACTGGGCACGTAGATTTTTCTTGGAATATTTTTGGTGTTCAAATGCCACAGGATGTGGTTCTTCGTGGCGGTCTGAATATTAATTCAGATCCGTATAGATGAAAAGCGCTTGATTGGCTTAGATTAAATGCAACCTTTTCCCATATCCGAGGCGACCCCCATAACCTATCCGGGGCCGCCACCTGCGCGGGCCGATGTCGTGGTGATCGGGGGCGGTGTCATCGGGGTATGTACCGCGCTCTATCTGGCACGCGATGGCCATCAGGTTGTCTTGTTGGAAAAGGGCCGGATTGCGGGCGAACAATCGTCGCGCAATTGGGGGTGGATCCGGCAGCAAGGCCGCGATCCGGCCGAGTTGCCGATCATGATCGACGCGCTTGAGCGCTGGAAGGAACTGGCACGCAAGACCAATGTGGATTTCGGTCTGCGCCACGGCGGTGTTACCTATTTTGCAAAAGACGCAGACCAGATGCAGCGCTATGAGGCCTGGCAGCAGATTGCCCTCGAACAGGAGTTGGATACCGAGATCCTGAGCGCGCGCCAGACCCAAGAGATGTTTCCCGGCATGTCCCGCAAGGTGGCCGGTGCCATGTTTACCCCCTCTGACATGCGCGCAGAGCCGTTTCTGGCGGTGCCCGCCCTGGCGGCGATTGCCAATCAGGCCGGCGTCAGGATCATCGAGGGCTGTGCGGTGCGAAGCCTGGATTTGCAGGCGTGCCGCGTGGCCGGCGTGGTGACAGAGCGGGGGCTGATCAAGGCCTCTACAGTGGTTTTGGCGGCGGGTGCCTGGTCGTCGCTGTTCTTGCGCAACCATGGGGGCGTGCTGCCGCAGCTTTCGGTGCGCGAAACTGTGCTGGCGACCGGACCCTTGCCCAGCATTTGCCGGGGGGCCGCGGCCGATCAAAGGGTCGCCTTTCGCAGGCGGATGGATGGCGGCTATACGCTGGCTGTCGGGCGTGGCACGGAGCTGTTTATCGGGCCGGATGCGTTTCGGGCCCTGCCCAAATATCTCAGCCAGTTGAAGGCCGAACCATTTGGCCAAAGCCTGAAGCTGGCGGCCCCGGCCGGATTTCCCGATGCATGGCGCACCAGACGTCGCTGGTCGGCAGAGGATGTGACCCCCTTTGAGAAGATGCGCATCCTTGATCCGGCGCCGAATCGCAAGTTTGTCAAACAGGCAGCGGCTGATTTCGCCGCATTGTTCCCGGCCTTGCCTGCGGTCACGGTCAAACGGGCCTGGGCTGGTATGATCGACACGATGCCCGACGTGGTGCCGGTGGTGGATCACTGGGCAGCCCTGCCGGGGCTGGTGATCGGGACGGGCATGTCAGGTCATGGCTTTGGCATCGGGCCGGGTATGGGCCATGTGCTGGCGACATTGGTGACGGGCGGGACATCGGGTCATGATTTGACCCGTTTTCGCAGTTCCCGCTTTGCGGATAACAGCCCCATCGTTTTGGGGCCGCATCTTTAATCTATTTTGAGCAAAAGGAATCACAGATGCCGATCAAGAACCGCTTTGCACAGACCCACGCTGAAATTACCGCCTGGCGGCGGCATTTGCATGAATATCCCGAGATTGGTTTCGAGGTGCATGAGACCGCGAAATTCGTTGAGGAAAAGCTGCGCAGCTTTGGGATCACCCAGATCACGACCGGCATTGGTCAGACCGGTGTTGTCGCGGTGATCGAGGGCCGGACCAACACCTCTGGCCGGGCCATCGGGCTGAGGGCCGATATGGACGCGCTGCCGATCATGGAAGCGACGGGGCTGGAGTATGCGTCGAAAATACCCGGCAAGATGCATGCCTGTGGCCATGACGGTCATACGGCGATGTTGCTGGGGGCGGCGCAATATCTGGCGGAGACGCGGAATTTCGACGGGCGCTGCGTGCTGATCTTTCAACCCGCCGAAGAAAGCGGCGGCGGCGGCAACGAGATGGTCAAGGACGGACTGATGGAGCGTTGGAACATCGACGAAGTCTATGGCATGCACAACATGCCCTATTATCCGGTGGGGCAGTTTGCGATCCGCAAGGGCGCGCTGCTGGCGGCGGCTGATCAGTTCGACATCGTGATCGAAGGGCAGGGTGGCCATGCGGCAGCCCCGCATGAGGCGGTGGATACCAACCTGGCGGCGGCCCATGTGGTGGTGGCCCTGCAAAGCATCGCCAGCCGCAATGTCGACCCGGTCAAACAGGTGGTTGTGTCGGTCTGTACGGTGCGCTCTGAGACGGACAGTCATAACGTGCTGCCCCAGACGGTGACACTGCGCGGCACGGTGCGGTCGCTGGACGAGGATGTGCGCGATCTGGCAGAGCAGCGGTTGCATGACATCGTGACCCATACGGCAGTCGCCCATCAATGCCGGGCCGAGGTCGCCTATGAGCGCGGATATCCGGTGACGGTCAATCATGACGTCCACACCGACTATGCCGCCGATGCCGCCGAGACGATCACACCGGGGGTCTGGCGCGACACGCCGCCCATCATGGCGGGCGAGGATTGTTCCTATATGCTGAACGCAAGGCCGGGATCATATATCATGATCGGCAATGGCGATGGGGCCACGGTGCATCATCCGAAATACGATTTTAATGACGAAGCCATACCTGCAGGCTGTTCGTGGTTTGCGCAGATGGTGGAAACCCGGCTGGCTTTGGCCTAAGTCAAGGAGGGTGGGCAGGATGCCCACCTTACTTTCGCGGCCCCGCATACCGGGCATCAGCCCAAGCCCGGCCCAGCCCGACCCAACACAACACAAAAGGACACCCAATGCCTGTCAAGAACCGCTTTGCCGAATTACACGCCGACATCACCGCATGGCGGCGTGACCTGCATGAACATCCCGAAATTCTGTTTGAGACCCATCGCACCTCTGCCACCGTCGCCGAAAAGCTGCGCGCCTTTGGCTGTGACGAAGTGGTCGAAGGCATCGGGCGCACGGGTGTTGTGGGGGTGATCAAGGGTAAGCAGACCGCATCGGGCAAGGTGATCGGGCTGCGGGCGGATATGGATGCGCTGCCGATCCACGAACAGACAGGGCTGGACTATGCCTCAAAAACCCCAAATGCGATGCACGCCTGCGGTCATGACGGCCACACGGCGATGTTGCTGGGGGCGGCACGCTATCTTGCGGAGACGCGCAATTTCGACGGCACCTGCGTGGTGATCTTTCAGCCCGCCGAAGAAGGCGGCGGCGGCGGCCGCGAGATGTGCCAGGACGGTATGATGGACCGCTGGGGCATTCCGGCGGATTACGGCATGCACAACTGGCCGGGCATGCCCACGGGCAGCTTTGGCATCCGCACGGGCCCGTTCTTTGCGGCGACAGATCTGCTGGACATCGAGATCGAGGGGCTGGGCGGCCATGCGGCCAAGCCGAACGAGACGATTGATACAACCGTGGTCTCTGCCCATATCGTCACCGCGCTGCAGACGATTGCCAGCCGGAATGCCGATCCCGTGGGCAGCATCGTGGTGTCCATCACGTCGTTCCACACCTCATCGACCGCGTTCAACGTGATCCCGCAGCGGGTCAATATGCTGGGCACGGTGCGCACCTTGTCAAATGAGCTGCGCGATCTGGCTGAAAAACGGGTGGTCGAGATCTGCGAAGGCATCGCCGCGACCTTTGGGGCCAAGGCGACCGTGAAATATACCCGCAACTATCCGGTGATGGTGAACCACCCCGATCAGACAGAGTTTGCCGCCGATGTGGCGCGCAAGGTCGCGGGGGAGTGCATGGAGGCACCGCTGGTCATGGGCGGTGAGGATTTCGCCTTCATGCTCGAAGAGCGGCCCGGTGCCTATATTTTGATGGGCAATGGGGACGGGGCTGCGGTGCACCACCCCTTGTACAACTTCAACGACGAAGCGATCCCGGCGGGATGCAGCTGGTGGGCGGGGATCGTGGAAGAACGGATGCCTGCGGCGTGATCTGAGGCGCGGTGCGTTTTTCCGGGACCGCAGTAGGGTGCAGATGATCTGCACCTTACCTGCCGGTTATCGGTCAGCTATCCATGCTCAGTCAGCGGCCAGCAGCCTGCGGTAGAGCGCGACCAGCTCTGCCGCTTCGCGCGCGATTGAGAAATTTTCGATGATATGGGGCCGGCTGTTGGCCGACCATGCCCCAAGGGTATCGGGGTCATCCAGTGCTGCCATCACCGCGCGCGACAGGGCGGGAATGTCATCGGGATCCACCAGGGTTCCGGTCCGTCCCTCAACCACCAGAGCCTCAAAGGCACCCACGCGGGTGGCGACCACGGGCACGGCACAGGCCATGGCCTCTATCGGGGTCAGGCCAAAGCCTTCCCAGCGTTGCGGGGCCACATAAAGGTCCAGCACGCGGTACCAATCGGCCATCTTTTCAACCGGAACTTCCAGCAGGAACAGCACGCGCGCGCCTAGCCCCTGGGCTGCGACGCGGTCCTTGAGAGATTGCTCAAAGCTGCGGTGCTGATCTGTGGCGCGTCCCATGACCAGAGCATAGGCATCGGGATGGGCCTGCAGCACGGGGATCAGCGCATCGACAAAGGCGTCGGTGCCCTTTTGCGCACGGATGCGGCCATAGCAGCCAATCAGCAGCCCCTCAGGCAGGCCAAGCGTCTTGCGCAGCGCGGCACGGTCCGTGGCGGGGGCATAGTCCTGGGTATCAATGCCGTGCATGATCACCTGGGCCGGATGCTCAAGGTAGCTGGCAGTGCGTTCAGAGGTGGCGACGACAGCGTCCATGCGGCGGATCAGCCAGCGGGTGAGGCCCGATTGTTTGCGCTGGGATGCCGAGGTAAAGACCAGCTTGAGGCGTTTGCCCAAAAGGTATTTCAACGCAAGCCCGCCGATCATCTCGAGGTTGCGGCGCGCGTGCCAGACGCGGGGGCCGTCGGGGCCGCGGCGCGGCAAGGTGATCAGCTGGCGCAGTGCGATCTGTGGCACGTGGTCGGGGATGACGGGACCGGTGGCTGCAATGGCGATGTCCTGCGACTGGACCGGCACAAGGCGCACCACCGTTGCTGTCACCCCTGACAGGCGGCGCTTGAAATTGGGCGCGATCACCCGAAGCTGGCGTGGGTCTACCTGTGTCACCGGGCGATCTCCAAGGCTGCGATCAGCCGGTCCGCGATCATGTCGAGCCGGTCTGTCTGGCCCTCGGTAAAACGGACCGCGGCCGCCATCGCCGATCTGCGGGCCTGCGCATCGGTCAAGAGCGTATCAAGCTGGGCCACCAGGTCATCGGCACCGCCGATCATGCGGGCCGCGCCGAGGCTTTCCATCTCTGCGTAGGTTTCGGCAAAATTGGCCACATGGGTGCCAGACAGAACGCTGGCCCCGGACTGGGCCACCTCAAAGGGGTTATGCCCGCCGATGGGCTGCAAGGAGCCGCCCAGAAAGACCATATCCGTCAGGGCATACCATGTCCCCAGCTCGCCCATGGTATCGGCCAGGTAGACCTGTGCGCCGGGCATCTCGCCTGCTGTGCGGCGGGTAAAGCTGAGCCCGGCCTGCGTGATCAGCCCTGCCACTTCTGCGCTGCGTTCGGGATGGCGGGGGGCCAGGATCAGATGCAGGTCGGGATGGCTGCGCAGCAGGGACTTATGGGCGGCAAGAAGGATTGCCTCCTCTCCTGCATGGGTGGAGGAGGCGACCCAGACGGGGCGGTGCCCCAGGGCCGCGCGGGCCTCAAAGAGTGCGTCCTGGTCGATGGGAAGCGGATCTGAAAGGGATTTGAGGTTGAAGCCGCGCGCGACGCGCTCTGCGGGTGCGTGCATCTCTACCATGGCCTGGGCCATGGCGTCATTCTGGGTCAGGATCAGGGAAAACACCTCAAGCAGGTAGCGGGCCAGTGCGGGGCGCTTGCGCCATCCGGCCATGGACCTTTTTGACAGCCGCGCATTGAGCAGCGCCATCCTGGCCCCGCTGGCATGGGTCCGGCGCAGCATCTGCGGCCATAGTTCGCTTTCCACAAAGATCGCCGCATCGGGCCGCCAGTGCCTGAGGAAACGGGTCAGGGGGCCCGGGGCGTCGAGTGGCGCGAATTGGTGGACCGCGCGGGGGGGCATGCGGTCTGCGACGATCCGGGCGGATGTGCCGGTGCCCGAGGTGATCAGGAACTGCGCCTTTGGCAGGGCAACCCCCATCCGGGTGATCAGGGCCAAAACGGAGAGGCTTTCGCCGACGGAGGCTGCATGGAACCAGATCAGCGGCCCGTCCGGCGCGCGCGGTTCTGTGGCATGGCCCAGTTTCTCATGGGCGCGGTAGGTGGCAAACCCCGCGCGGCGCAGCTTGCGCACCTCCGAGCGGGCCGCGAAGGGCACGAGAAACAT
>Ga0213868_10001237_pt1 | contig 24674 bp, 15 predicted proteins | sample PICome_9_FD_160087 | JGI IMG/M metagenome (GOLD analysis project Ga0213868, IMG submission 160087) | Coastal seawater microbial communities near Pivers Island, North Carolina, United States - PICO127 | ecosystem: Environmental > Aquatic > Marine > Coastal | place: USA: North Carolina... | reverse complement strand
GCCGAGAGCATCATTCATAGTTTCGGTGACAAATGTGTCACAGAATGTCTCCCAGCTAAAAGGTTTTTCATGGCTGAAACCTATCATCAACAATATCTTCTAAAGGGTGGTCAACCCGCAAATAAGAACAACAAGCAAACTATTCGTTGTTATGGATAGATAGCTTAGAGAATGGATGGCTAGAAATGAAAGGAAAAGAAACGTATAGTCTAAAACAAAAGTGCATTGTCTAGTTCTCTTTTGTTCATCCGTAAAAGCCTCATCTGTTTAAACACAACCGAATATACATTTCTTTTTCAAAACTTAATACCCCTGAGGTGGCATTCCCCTTCCCATACCAGGTGGCATTCCCCTTCCCATACCGGGTGGAACTCCTCCCATTGGCATCATCATATTCGCCCCAATTCCAACACCCGCAACAGGCGCCCCGCCTAAACCAACCGGTGCAGCTCCAGGGATTGAACCTCTACCAGCACCAACTGCAACTCCTGGGCCACCCACATTAATTCTTCCTGATGTACTGGGGGGAGGAGGGCCTTCAACTGCGATACTTACAACATTTTCACCTCTTAAAATTATAAGACCTAGATTTCGCCGTTCTTGTTTTTCTTCAATCACGTTTGATTTTGACCCTTTGAGTGTACGGAATTCTTGAGCATCTGATAAGACAAGGTTCAGATGCTTATCAAATGCAAGAAATGTACCGGTTATAACACGGGAATCACTGAGTGTAATGCGCAGTCTGTGTTCAACGTAACGCAGAAGCTTCGATCCTTTTCCACTTGGCTGTGCAGCATGAAACAAGGTAATAGTTAGATATCATTATAATCCATCATTCATCATGATTATTCCACACGATTAACACATACGTAACACTCACCATGATTAAATTCCAATAGCTGTTTGAAGTTCTTCGCAGAAGTGTAATGACATCGCCTGAAACCTCTGAGATTAGAGTTTTGATGAGAGTTCCAAAACATCTGGCTGTACAGTGCTCAGTGCTGAACAAAAAAATAATTGCGGGAGAAGATAATAAAACTTGCAAATCATTTTTCAAATTTTACAACGATTTGAACATTGCAACATTCTACTCAAAAATAATAATCTCAAGCTGAATTCAGTTGGACTAAATATTAAGTTGGTATATTATTTGTGTATAAAATATTTCGCGTCGCAATTTCATCTTCTTCACCCATCGTGTCCAAAATCGATTGATCTTCCGAATATGATACATCGTCATCCTCGCTTATGACTGACGTTCGGCTCATAGAGGAACGCAATGCTCGAACTCGTGACTGTGTTAGCTGTGATTGTAGTCTTTTTGCAAACCGCTGTAAATCAAGTAGGGGCATTGACGATACATCAGCGTTAAGGTCATTGTCCGAATGAATACTTCGAAGCAGTATCTCATCATCGGACGACCAGAGCGTGTCCTCGTCTTGAGACGCAAGACGGCGTACGTACCGGTCAAACTTTCGGTCCTTCAGCTGTTTTGGTAAACACCGGTACAAGGGAATCTCCTCCGATACCCCGCGCAGTTTCACAACTCCCAAAGCCGACAGGTGACACTGTGCCTTAGTACTATCTGACAGTAAAGTGTAAACCGAAGAAGATATTAAACATTGACCTCCAATCCCAATTTGCTCAATCCTAGCAGCAGCATTCACAACTTGTCCATAATAGTCGAATCCCTTAGTGACTTTGTCGTAGTGAACTTGTATCTCATCACCTTCTTCCAATGAGTCAATGTGCGTGCCCACGTGTGCACCAATCCTAACACGAAGTCCTTTAAACATTGGCCTTGGGGCTTCAGAATGCGATGCTGGAAAGAAGCCTATACATGATGGTGGCAACGTAGCCAGTTCGATGGGCCAATCAGCTTCCAGCAAGTCCAGCTGAATATCATTCATTATTTGGACCGCTGTGTCGGCACTGCTTGTAGCAATCATGAACGCATCTCCAATCGTCTTCACTTCATAGGCATTGTGCCTTTGAATGACGTTGCGGATGACATTGTGGTGTATATCTAAGGCCTTTGCCATCACACCCTTCGCCGTGTCCCAAAGTAGCGTACTGCCCTCGATATCTGTGAATATGATCGAGATTGACCCAGATGTCGGGGCTGCCTCTACGTCACGGGTCTTGAACATGATTGTATGGCGTTGCTTGATGACAAGTAAGATAAGCGCAAAAAGCACAGCTAGAATCGGCATTAACGTTGCATAGATCGCAACGTTCTCTACCTGGGATTTCTTGTACGGTGGAAGACCAAGTGTCTCTCGGTACATATCACGTTGCTCTCTTAGTCCGTATCTACTTGTTATCGCATTCCAGCTCTTGGTGATCTGATTTGCAGTTTCAGTCGTACTCAGCTGGCCAGACCAATGCCGCAGCAGGATTGGCATGGTCGTATCCTGTTGATACTCGACGGCACCACTGATGCGCAAATCTTTCACATAGTTTTCGTGCAAAAAATTGAACAGCGTCACTTCTTTCATCAGTGGGACTTGCTCTGGTTCCCAACCAAAGTCAAGAAAAGTTTGAGCTTCTTTTGATTGAATATTACCCAATGCCGAGATCTGCCGATAACGACACGGGTCTAAATAGCTTCCGGGATATGCAACATCCCACCAACTTACGGCAGGATCGGACAAGTACAGTGCAAAGTCCAACGCGGCTCTCTTCTTAGGCAAAGAAGAGCGATCGTTCACAGCATATGTCATCCCACCTGATGCTAGAAATGGTGCATGGCTAGCCCCATCTGCCGACACAAAAGGACACACCGATTTATCAGTACATGCGATACCAGGAAGAGGTGCAATGCTTAACTTTCCGGCCAGATTCAATTGCGCTTGGTTGCTAATTAAGTTACTACGGGAGTTTGTCGCAGGTACGAGTAGGTAGGTGGATACGTGTTAGATACAATCTGGCAATTATATTTCATCAACAAACCATAACAGATTGACCTACCGAATAGAACCAGCGTAGCTGAAATATAAAACACATCGGTCTAAATCCCCAGCGACTGTCTCCCAGTCAACGCCATTCGGATTCTCACGAAAATGTGAGTTTTGGACAAGAAACTTGTAGTAATCAAGTACTTCCAGAAACATAGGCGTCGACGAGATCGGGTCCATCGTATCAGGGTGGAAGAATGTTCCCTGTGATGTACCTTGAGTTTGAAGGAACGACGATGCGACTGACCAAAAGATCGAATGAGAGATGGATTTCTCTGCGGTTGGGATGCAAATTGGAAAGTCAGGCACGCCGTCGCCGTTGATATCTTTACCTTCATAATGCTCGACAATGTACCGAACATCATCCCAGTTACGTATAGGCGGCAATCCTAAATCTTCCAACAAATCCTTCCGGTATAATGACATGATCACATCTCCATCCATGGGGATGGAATAAATTTTCTTATTGAAGAGAGAAACTCCGTTACGTATCGCTGGTAGAATATCGTCCCAATCGAAACCATCCCTCCCGACCTCATTTGTCAGCTCCATGAACTTGCCCGTACTGGCCAACGATGGGATCCAATTGCCAAACAATATATACGCATCCACAAGTCCTTTCTCGAGGGTAAGATCGGCTTCCAGTTGTTGGTACCAGGTATCTAACCGAACGACAGATTTTGTTAATTCCGCGCCAGTGAGCATTTCAAAACCAGCGAACTTGTGATCAAAGTATTCTTCAGCAAAGTCTATGATTTGCACATTTATTGTTACCCCTTCGTGCATACCACTCATAGATTCACGAAGTGGGCTGGTCACATTGAAATTAGGGTCATCGTTGATTTGAGCGTTTACTGAGCCCCTCTGTATCGCCGAAGAGGTAATTGTACCTAGTATAGTTATAAAGACGTATTCTCGCAGCTTCCATTTGTTTCGACGAAACATGTTCTTTTTCAAAATTGAAGGTGCGTGAATATGTTATTTGAAGCAAATGTTCTAATGCCTAATACCTAATACCTCAGGTCTCAGGTGGGCAGTGGACAGTCGGGTTCTTTTGTGACCACCTGTTTTTGCAGGTTGTTTTTTACGTGATTTCAGTTATCCCTGTCGGTGATTTCTTATTCTTCGAACCGAGTTTGCATCTTTGTCTTTTGCGATTTTGCTTTTTTGAAATCCTGAAATGGAGGAACTAACCTTTTATGTTACTTTAGATTACGTAATTAAAAAGTTTTATGGATAAATTGACATTTAGTTGCTATTAAGTTGTATATCATTTCTGAATAGCATGACTGCATTCGTTTCCTTTTCTTCAAAAATCAGTAGAAATAGCCAAAAATGTGACAACCGAATGATGGAGACCGAAGAAAGAGAAGGATGAAACACGAAGCACAGGCGCCTCAAGCCTCAACAACACTCAACACTGAACAGCTGATGTCATGGAAAGAGAACAAATGATACATGCAGGAGAAAATCATGATGTTAAAAAATCCACATATTCAAAAAATAAAGATTTACCATTCACGCTGTATACAATATAATCAACATACTTTCTTAATTAGAGGGCTTTCAAAACTATCGTCATCGAATGAATCATTTGCAGATGAGCCCAATCCTAACAAGCACGAATCTTTGGCCATGAAATTAGACCCACGGGCAGTGTTCCCGTGGAGACATTCGCCCTATCCTCTAAATAGGCTTGTTCCTAGCACGGTTGAGTTCAAGGAACAAGGTGGCTTCATAGGACCTCATTTACCACCGATGACTAAACCGTTTCGGGCACTTGCATGGATTAATGCTGCGGGATTTCTTGGTGCGAAGATTTTTACTTATAAATCGTGGAAACATGATCTTGAGATGGCATTCATGACTGCTTTCGCTCTTGGCGTTGATGGTATGTTGCGTGATGTTTATCGAGTAAAAGATTCTGACGACATTGAAGACACTTCGGATACAGACACCGCACCACAAGAGGTATCGATAAAGAATGCGGAATCGATAGTCCCGCCTAAAGAGGTGAATATCGACAAAAAGGATTCTTTTCCTATCGATTTTGATCTCGCTATTGATGCATCCAGTGACTATCATCTTCATCAAGCAGAAGAAGAACATGCGAGTCACGAAATGTTAGACCCGAATCTTATTTCACTTTACCGTTCAGCTCATACATATGGAAAACACAAATTGCGCATCAAACTGCGTTCTCGACCCACCAACGCAGAAATAATGAGTTTTTTTGTTCTTCCGTTTTTGACACGCAAAGAGGTTCAAGATAATATTACTTTAAAGCACTCATTTCGCAACATCTTAAATTCAATCAACGATGAAGAAATGGAATCTGGTCGTACTTTGGGTCACTTTCAAATCGCGAATCTTGTTGCAGAAAAATTAGATGATATGGCCAAAAAGCAGATGCGGAGACGAGGAGACAAGAAAATGCAAATGACAATAGTGGCTCAAGTAGCAGTTCAATGTGACGAAGTATTTCTTGTAAAAGATTTAGAATCAGATACTGTGCTTCAAGGAGATGCAAATGGCGAAATGACAGATGTTACACATCTTGTGCGATTTGAAATCGTGGTCGATATTGATTCTCAGACCGGAAAATCAGAAATTGGACGATGGAAGATTACGGATTGGGATGATCTGTTAGATGGTAATGTGTTTTGGACATAACAAATGATTTATCTTTCAGTAATGAATTGTCTTCTAGACTGTTTTGAATGTTGAAATGCCTGCTAGACTTTCTCCATATTATTGCGAAAACATGATTTCGGTGATCCTATGATAGGATCTGCAGAGGCAACATCTCTATACAACCTCCAATTCATTTTCAAAATATCAACCTCACCAGATTCAAGGTAGTTCAGACCATTCTTTTGTGCAAAAGACTGAATGATTGATCTGAGTTTTGGGTATTTGGATCGGGGCATGGTTGGAAATAGATGATGTTCTAATTGATATTGCATACCACCCCACAACCAAGTAGAAAATGGATTCGTCAAATTCGCGTTTCTAGTCGAGTTAAATTGTGCTGTTACCCAATCCTCTTGCTCTTCGATAAAAAAGGTATCACTTTGATGTGTAGGAGTGACAATAAATGCACTGAAAAGACCAGAAAGGAATATAGCAGGTATCCAAATTTTTGTAGGAAAGATGGTAAAAAGTGCAATGTAATGAATGATGAAGGAACTAAGCTCCTCTTTCGCTTGTAAACGTCTTTCTTTGATAGCGGGAATAACAGCTTGAATTGATCGAAATCGCCATAGAAGAAACAATAGCGAATATACAAACGGAAATGTGAGATGCTGCACTTTACGGAGAGGAGAATCCTTCGAAGGATCAGGAGCATAAGTAAACAAAAAGGGTCCTTCTGCCATGTCCCCATCAACTCCCATCTGGTTCGTATGCGCATGATGACGATTATGTTTGTCTCTCCACCAAGTACAACCTAGACCTCCCAAAAGAGGTGCCAACATTCTCATTCGCACACTGAACTTGTCCGTGCCATGAATATAGTCATGTCCAATCCAACCAGCATTGGTAAAAGCAAGACTTAACAAAACTGTTGACAAGAGTGGAATACTTGATACAGACGCTGCTGCTCCAAGAAAAAGCGATGATAAAATCAATAATAATTTTGATTCATAAACAAGATCGCGCTTAAACCACCCTTCTGATTCAAGCTTCATCCTCAACTTTCTGAACTCGTTTTGAACGGGTGTTACAGCAGCTACAGAATTTTCAAGCTGAGTAGCCACCTTTTCATTCGATTTGGGAAGGCGTTGCCACATCTTCCGAGCCTTTGAAGAATGAAATGCATCCATAACCTCCGTACAATCACGATTTTGATACATATCTATCCAGCTTTCTCCAGCAGGATGTGACTTCCTCCAATGTTGCAGGTCATACCACGTTCCATGAATTCGAACGTCTAAACTTGTCCCAGACGAAATGATTCTTTCCTTCTCCACAGTAGCCCACAATAAGTCTCTAGAAGGCTTAATATGAGCTGTATTACTGGATCTTCTATAACAGGTGAAAGCTGGAAACTTAGGTGTCATGCAAGAAAATGCATGTGTGAAATCACTCAACAAAAAGAATAGTATTTGGAAACTTAGATTGTATAGCATTTTCAATTCTATTTTGGAGTATGACAAAAAATCAAATATAGAACTGTGAAAAATGTCCTTGAGATTCTGTATTGAATATGTTTCTCCTTCCGAGTAATCTACAGTTTCGACTTGAAAAATACAGGATTGATTTTCAAAAAATGTGAGAGGAATTTGATAAAAAATGTCACCTGAAGACGAGTGGTGAGTAGTAGCCCTTCATAACAGTTTGTCAAACCTACTGAGCAGAAGCAACAGCAGCAGACCAGAGAGGCCAGAGAGTATTCAGCAGATACAAAGTAGCTACCAGCAGATACAATCTAGCTACCTGGTGAAAGGAAGAATTTCAAGATGGAAGATGTAATGAGCATAACACCTTTGGGATCGGGGCAAGAAGTTGGCCGATCTTGTCACCTTTTGGAGTTTCGTGGTCAGACAATCTTGTTAGATTGCGGGATACATCCAGGGTACGAAGGACTTAATGGACTTCCTTTCTTTGATCGAGTGGACCCAGAGACCGTTGACGTATTGTTAATATCCCATTTCCATTTAGACCATGCCGCGAGTCTACCATATTTCACTGAACGAACGGGATTCAAGGGTAGAATTTTTATGACACATCCTACGAAAGCGGTGATTCGACTGCTTCTGAGTGACTATCTCCGTTTAATGGCCATGCGAAAAGGCAAAACAGATGACTCAGCGGATGTTTTGTACACCGAGGCTGAACTACAGTCATGTGTGGATAAGATTGAACTGATTGATTACCACCAAACCATCTCGTTAAGCCGGGGGCTTAAGTTTCATGCGCTACAAGCGGGTCATGTCTTAGGTGCTGCTATGTTTATTATTGAAATTGGAGGGAGAACAGTTCTATACACTGGAGATTATAGTATGGAAGAAGATCGTCATTTAATGGCGGCCGAAGTTCCTTCTGTGAAACCAGATGTTTTGATCGTTGAAAGTACGTACGGAGTGCAAGTTCATGCCAGTCGAGCAGAACGTGAGGCTAGATTCACAGGAACTGTAGAGCGAATCGTTACAAGAGGTGGTAGATGCCTCATACCCGTGTTCGCACTCGGTAGAGCACAGGAATTGCTACTGATTCTTGATGAGTATTGGCAAGCGAATCCGCACTTGCATTCCATTCCAGTATGGTATGCTTCAAAAATGGCAACGAGGGCACTTCGTGTGTACCAGACTTATGCAAACATGATGAATAATAGAATTAGAGCGCAAATGGATATCGGTAATCCATTTCACTTTCAGTTCATTCAGAACCTCAAAAGTATAGATGTCGACACATTTGATGATCGCGGTCCATCAGTTGTATTTGCAAGTCCAGGAATGCTTCAATCTGGTGTTTCTCGTCAATTATTTGATCGATGGGCATCTGAACCAAAGAATGGATGTATCATTGCGGGGTACGCAGTTGACAATACATTGGCCAAGGAAATTATGAATCAACCTAAAGAAGTTGTCACGTTGGAAGGACGACGACAACCACTCAATTGCCTCGTTGACTATGTCAGTTTTTCTGCTCATGTAGACTTTATGCAAAATCGCAACTTCATTAGTCGTGTTGATCCAAAGCATATCATTCTTGTCCATGGGCAGAAAGACGAAATGGGAAGATTGAAAAGTGCGTTAATGTTGCAATACCGTCAATTACCAGAGAATAAAAGACCGACGGTGACAATGCCCCCTAATTTACAGGAAGTGAAACTCAAATTTTCACGACGCAGATCTGCAAAAGTGATGGGGTCTCTTGCAGACAAAGAGTCTGAATTACAAGAGGGAGAAGAAGTGAATGGTATTCTCGTTACACAAAACTTCACTTCGAAAATATTAGCACCGAGAGACTTACAGACGTATACTCCGTTGAGACTTGGATCTGTGCAATCTAAGCTACATGTTCCGTTTTCAAGTAAACTGTCCACACTTCGTCTGTTTTTGAATGAAATGTTTACTGGAGTTATAGAGACAGAGATTGGAGTTGCCGCAAGTGGATGTACTGCGACCGTGTTCGCTCTACACGAAAATCAAGTAACGGTAACCATCGGAGAAACGAAAGGCATAGCTACAGTCGAATGGTCGGCAAGTCCAGTAGGGGATATCCTTGCGGACTCCGTGATAGCACTTCTGATGCATGCACAAAGCAGTGCTGCATCAATAAAGCTAACCAGTAGACCATGTTATCATCGACGTCATTTGGATGCAGACGAAGAAAATAATGACGAAGAAGGCCGTAAGAAACGGCCTAGAACATTGCTCAGGATGTTTCACGATACTCTTTTACAACAATTTCAAGACATACAGGCCACATACGAGGCTAGAAAGGTTGTATTGGAGATTCAAACTGATGTAAGTCTTGAATCTGGATCTCTTGATGAAGGTGAAAACGTAGTGTGCGTTGTTACTATTGAATTTGAGGAAGGTAATGATTACGACGCGAGAATTGAAGTCGTGTGTTCAGACTCAAAACTCGCTTCGAATGTGCGAAACTGCTTAAAGAGCATCGCTAGTGCATCTGCACCGATCAATGTAAGTTAAAATTCGCCCTTGTGAGAATGCATTTAAATTAGTAAGATTAAAATTGTCGATAAGATTGAAATGAAGGCGCTTCTTCCGACTTTTTGATGGGGCAGTGCATTATTTGTGACGTCTTCGTCTTCCGATACGAGAAAGCTTGCTGCGATCAAATTTTCGTTGTCTTCGTCTACTTGATTGTTTACTTCTGTTTCTGATACCAGTCGTAAATTCGATGGTAGCCAGGAGCTTTGAGCAGCGGTGGGTGACACTGATGGTGAATCGGTGGGTGGTAGTGATGGTGAATCGGTACTTAATCCAATATCTTTCAAATGATTTGAGAATGCACCGCAATCAAAATAATCAGGTGGGTCATCTGATAATTGACACGTGCTATATCTAATCCAATCATAAATACTGCTTATTCTGGTGTATATCCCGGGATGTTCTGCACATATTTCTGTTCCATACGACACAATTCCTACTTGCAAATCTTGTGCATTATCTTTCTTTATGATCAACGGTCCACCGCTATCTCCATAACAAGAATCTTCTGAAATATTGTCAAGATCTTGATCAAAAGCACAAAGCATGTTATTCGTTACTGTTTGAATTCCCTCTTTTTTACACTCCCATTTAAACAAATAATTTAGATCAACTTCCTGCAATACGTTTGATAAATATTCTCCTTTTACATCAACACTTCCCCACCCCATTACTGTTAATCGATTGTCTTTTGTTGGAACATTATGCTTTATATTAAGCATGACTGGTTCATGATAAGATCTTCCTGATATTTTCATTATCATAGCGTCGTTATCAACGTATGTATTTGTCACTATATATTGTGGATGAGTGTCCATATTTTCGATATAAAAAGTTTCACCTGTATCCATATGATCTTGTAAATGGTATTCTCCAACAACGACTCTAAAATGTCCAATAAGTTCTGGTTGTGTTACGCAATGTGCTGCTGTCAGAATGATATCAGGGGCTATTAATGTAGCTCCACAAATGTGTTTTCTTCCGTATTGCAATGACGCAACATATGGGTATCTACTTTGTTCAGGTGTGATACCATTCACTATGACATTTCTCTTTTGCTCTCCATATACAGATATATGATTTAAAAACCATATTACAATTAACGATGAGAATCGAAAATTCATCTTTTTAGTATGGAAATTCTCTTCCTTTTTTTGTACTAGCTAGGGGTCTTTTGGTTTGGCGATCAAGTTTTGTGAGCGTAGAAGAATGAGGCAATCCCGCTAACTTATGTGAAAAAAGGGCATCTTAGCTTTCCTTCTTTCAACTACTCAACTCCTAAAGTCTTTCAACTCGTGCACGTACACTGCAATTCAAATATAACAACGAGTGTAAGATACGAATAACTAATTATAAGTTCATGAAAAATGGATGATTCAACTATGAACGATCCTAACTCATTTACCAGAACATGGATCGACCATGGCAGTGAATCATATTCAAGCAAAATCATTGAAAATACAATTATTTTACCATGGATCGCTACAGTGATAATAATTCTCCTTTCTTTTTCATCCATTCGATTAAAAATATTGAGATGGTTCAAAAGATTTATCACAGGAGCAGATGAACTGGATAATGAAGAAATCAATCTTTTTGATGTTTTATTGAATAAAATTGAATCCATTCGATGTTTTTTGTTTCGTGTGAAAGGCATGGAAGCAGCAAAAGGTCCACAACTTCCTGACGACGATTCTAAAAAGCCTGCGAAAGACTATTCAAATATATCAACATTAAAAAACATTGCATTGACATCATCTAACTACACACAAATCAGGTCGCAGCGAACGCAATCCATCTCCCACGATACGAACTTAGAACCAGCGTTCTTACACGAAGAAGATTATCCTGAAGATTGGTTGACATATGATCCAATAAGAGGTTTGATCAGCAGACGGTTGCTGAAAGAACTACAAGAAAGAGATAACTTGGATAATGCTACTATATGAGCTTAGATACTATGAATATTACTATTTTTAAAAAGCCTTCAACTCTAAAAGTTCTAATTCGAATTTTCCCTGCCGAAAGGTAATGGAACACAAAGTCAGACATGATAAACAATAAACTATTCATTGAAAACTGAGAATACAACACATTACTCACAAGTTGAAATTTTGGGTTCAATTCACCGTCAAATAAGAACTTTGAAAATACGAGCTGGAAGCCAACCACATTGGATGAGTTCAATGTTTGATCGGGTACAGTTCTCGCGAAAATAGTGGGTATCAATTTATTGAAATAAATTTTAGCTGATAACTCGTCCGATAATCTCAAACCGTCTCCAAAAGTAGAGGTCCAACATACACCATTAAAATCTGTTGAATCTCGAATAACTGCTTTGAATATCTTGTTTTTCCCTCCCTTGATCTTGAATTCAACTCCTTGACATTGACTCATATCCAGCGGTTGTAGCAATGGTGTCGTTCTTAAGCCAATGAAGCCGCCAGAGTTTCCATCTGAGACTTCACCACTCCAAATGCCGTTTTCGAACGTAGAGGAAGAAACTCCCCCCATGACTACGTCGTCCAATGGAGACCAAGTACATATACTATTACCTTTTTTCCAAATCACATCCCCCGGCTTGATGACCTTCGGAGTTCGTTTTTTAGGAATTATGCTCGGTAGAGTGATAAATTTAGAACTCTGTGACACGAAACGCAATGGATCCCATTTTTCCTTCTTGGTAGGCGATTCAGTTGATTTTGCTTCCAGATTTTGAGCAATCTCTGGGACGAGCGGACGGTTCTTCCATGGATTTTTGGCTGAAAAGCCAAATGTAGTCGAGAAGATACTGACAAGAGTTAAGGTTTTGACGATGGTTTTGATATACATATTTATTTATTACTTTGTGTGTTATGGATGGACGATTGATTCATTCGTAATGAGCTGAGAGCTGACGCTGTTGGAGGGGTTCGTTTCGGTTCAGCAACTTTAAAAATTGATACGTTAATATAATTTTGACAATTTTTAAATTAGTAGTAATCAGTGATAGAGCGATTATCAATCAGGAATTATAGGTGAATGTTGCTAGTATGTTTATCGTCCACGCTGATGATAGATGATGCACTTATAGTCGACACGATAGTGTTCTTTTTGACTCCTTGAGCATCCTCTTCGTTGGTCTCGCTGATGTCAATTGATAGTTTTCGTTTCTTCTCTATAACGTATTGAACTCTGTCATTGCTTTCGGAAGAGTTGTTCGACCTCAATGAGTTATTAGACTTAACTCTGTCCATTGTGATCCAAACAGGCTTTGCCTTTATTAAGTCTTCATCAAGATCTTTTGAGGTAATCAATTCGTACATATACCCTCCATACAATGCCAATGCTGCCTCGTGTCTCGCTCTGCCTCGATCTCCACAGGCATCCTCGACCAATAAAGTTCTGTACCCAGCCTCGAAGACACCAAAGGCAGAATGCTGTACACATACTGATGTAATAAGCCCACAAACAAGAACAGTATCAACCCCTGATACACGTAATATATCCATCAATGCAGTGTTGGAAGTAGAGGACCACGAGGCTTTAGCAATAATAGCCTCTCCTCCTTCTGGTGTGGCAAATTCTTCCCAGCTAAACTCTTCATCATCGGGATTGCAAGGCAGTTCACCCATGGTATCTGGTCTTTTACCTCCATTCAGTCTTTCAAACTGAGCTAACCATGGAGAGTGATGATACCGATAATCTGCTCTTACCCAGATAATTTTGGCTCTTCTTTCTCTACAAATACGTAATGTTCTTGCCAAGTTTTCTTCAAAGTGAGGAAAGTCTTTTCTCACTGCTGGTGCATTTGACCAGTATTCCGGCTGAACGTCCACTATAAGGAGTGCCGTGTTACCCGCATGCAGTGGTATACGAGGAGCTGGAGTATTTAATTCTAGAGCAGATGGGACTTGATTCTCAGAGGGTGGAATGTATAGAGGCGCGTCGGTCCATTTCAGCTCATCGTAAGTCGGAGTATCGTCGCCTACGTCTGCCATATTTGCATAAATTGTCACTTATGGCAGATATTTGAAAGAGTCAAGTGATATTTTTAAAAAGTGTTTGTCTGTATGCATGCAGACGATCAATGCGGTTTACAAATGCAGATGGCAGGTGAGTAGAAATGAGAATTTTATGCAAACAAGAATTCTCATGTCCTCGGTGACCTCATTTTCATGAAGACTGTTGTCGTACGTACGTACATGCGTTCATTGAATAATCTTTGGACATACCGACACTAATGTCATTTTCTTTTTCAGATATATAATTTAGTACTATTATGCACCAAGGCTTGGTGCACCTAATAAGAAAGTTGCCACCCAACTTCGTCGAGCATCATTGGAAAGAGTCTCAACTCGCACATCTGTTTTGTAGACATAAGAATCATTTTCTTCATCGAACCCTTCTCCTATTCCAAGCGTCAGTGGTTCTTCATTCGATTCAATCTGGATGTCGCCTCCAGCTGTCCACGCCTCGTCGGAGCGAGCCAAATTCTGAATAAGATTCAGTTTGCTTAGCATCTCTTGTTTCAGCAACAGGTTCCATACATTTGACACTTTATCTGAAGGTACAATTTCAAAATTTCCATTTTTAATTTGATCATTCAAGGAACCTCGTTCGTCTGAAATCCATATAGAGAGACCACTGACTATCAAAAAATCAAAAGGTTTCGCTAAACCAGAACCGATCGCTGATGTAGCTTCATCTTGTGTGCACTTCCAAATATCAGAATTTTGTCCTACTGGAGAACCGATATTTGCATCGCGCAATTCATCTTTCGCGTGCATCCATAGGAGTGGAGTTTGGCCTCGAATGGCATATTGTCCACCGAATCGAACAGGTAGCGTAACACCCTTTTTAACTCCTGTTCGCTTATCCACCAAGTCCATTTCGATACCCTTTGTCGACGGTTGATTTAGAATCACTCCTATAGTTACATTCTCCTCCTGTGAAATGATAAGCACAATGCTCTTATGGTATTCTTGATTTTTCAATAGGAAGGGCGATCTGTCCTTGGACGATGCCCTGATCAAAGATCCAACTTTAACATTTTCTGCCTTTATTAATCTTTCTGCAGCGCGCTTCAAAGACGAAAATGATTCGTCAACTGATAGTTTTTGAATCATGTTTTTGCCACCGTTTGCAACTTTGTCCGGTTGTAATCGGATACCAGCATTTCCACCCGCTTCGACCGAAAGCAAATTTTCTCTTGCCCATTCCTTCAGCATAAGGTCCTCAAAATCACCGCTGCATTCTTCTGCAGCTTCCCCCCTACCAATCATCGACATGAGCAACTCCCATGTGTCCAATCCGCAGTCCCTTGGGTCTGTGAGTGAGCTCTGGTTTGCCAACTCTTTGAGTAGTGTCTGTGAGTCTGTTGCACACATATACCAAGATTTCCTGTTCAGTTCTCCGTACAGTTGCTTTGGTCCCCACCCGGCATAACCTGCAAATACCCAGAAATCTTTAGTCTCGGCATGCCCCTCTTTCACTAACTTTTTTGCGTTATCAAAGCTTGTCCATTGAATGTCTTTCATAACTACATTACTTACTTCATCGACAGCATCAATGCCCGAAATAGAATGAATGCAACAAATCTCAGGGGAATAATGGCTTAAGTTCTGTACATCTCCCCCAAACCATACCCTCCACTTATTATTATTCTCATCCACTAGAAGCTGGTCTGTTGGACGATTTAGAATAATACCCTTCGTGAAAACTTTCTCATCGTGATCAATAACCAATATAACAGCTTTATGGAAATATTGCTGCCTCAATCCAAAACCAAAATCCTGTTCTACACCACCTAATATCACTGCTCCTTGCTCAATAAGATGGCCGGAATCATAGGCCCATTGCGAGGGTTCTAACGGAGTAAAGTTTTCTTTGTTCATGGGAGTATCCTCATCCGTGAACAAAGATCCAATTCCATCTAAATCATCATCGTAAGTGATAGAATCAGAGGTTGATTGTGAATCTGAAGTCGATGTCAAAGATTTTGATCCAACCGAATCTTGCATTACAAGTTGAGCTCTGAACGCGCGCCAATCACGATTTGATATATCAATTTCTTCGTCGTCATCATTTTTGGACATGAAAACTCGGTCATAGAATGATTGCCTGACAGCCGGATTCCAAACGTGGCGAGAAGGCGTAAAACCCTCTGTAAGACAACTATAGAACAGCACGAACAACTGAAAGGTGGAATGTTTCATATTTCAAAAGTATTGATTACGAACTTGAATGGTGTGTTGTTTCTATGATTGCTTTTTGTGATGATGTGTTTTTGTATTCTCGCTCTCTTTGCTTTTTCTTTCCCAGAAATAAAGTCTGATAAACTGGATCTTTTCAAAAAGGAACGTATGCGCCAAAACCAATTTCATGCAATTAAAATAAGTAGTTTGTCACAGATTGAAATTAATTTATTTTCATAAAAATGAAAAAATCATGATCCCATTCCATGTCTCTTGGCAAAGTCATTGTCGCTGTTTGGGTTGGAAGATTGCATAGAATTACTACGTTGATTGGTTGCATTGTTGTTGTTTGAATTGTTCCTGCTTATATTCATCGAGTTAGGAACATTGACGTTAGCGTTATGGTTCTCGTTTCCAGAGAAACTAGATATTTGCGAGAGCAAGGCATTGCTAACGCTTGTTGGATTGGAATATTGCATGTAGACTCCTTGATTTTGCATTTGCGAACGAACACCCTGCATATTCATTTGAAGATGCATATTGAGGTTATTGGCATTGAGAGTAGGATACGACATTGATAATCCACAACTGTTCATCTGGGGATGATTATTCATTAGGTTGATATTGTGCAGATTCGTTAAAGTATTGGCGACTGATGCTTGGTTCATCGTCCTGCCAACATCATTTTGAGATGGATATTGTATTGACAGACCTTCGCTACTCAAAAAATTGCCAGTAGTTAAAAATTGTTGAGTCAAGTATTGTGCATGTAGCGCATTGGTATCTACGAAAGCTTGTTCACCAATATTACTTTGCGCTGTCAAGTTTGAAACGTTTGGATTAGAAGCAACGCTGTAATTAAAATTACCTTGATTCGGCAAAGATCCTAATCCAATCCCCCCTTGCATAGATAAAGTGTTCATAGTTGTGGATGTGACACTGGGTGCTCTGGATGCTGCATGAAAAGGAGTGAAAGATGGAGCAGTAGATTGCATCATCATTTGCTCTGAAGCAAGTGTGTCATTTGGAGGTATACTGAAACTAGAAGAGTTTTGTGCGACCGTTCCTCTTTCTCTGGACACTTTCCTTTTTTGAGAATTTTGCGTTTTCGGTGAAGGACAAAGAGTAGCACCATTAGATCCAGTAAGTAATTGACGAACTTGTTTAGCTCGTGCATCAAAAGTATCCGCGATAGATGCAGACAGTTGTGAGTGTCTAGAGCAGTTCTCTTTGACTATTGAATGATCTGAACAATTGCATTCCATGGTCCAATCGAAAATAGTTTTCGGATCCGTTGCGGCCGCAACATCATAAGCAATGCACAGGTTTTCTTGCTTAATATTTGTCCCTGTGGTTGGGTCCATGGCACTCATTTCCTTGACAGAACCGTCATATCCTAGCATCTTGATAGTTTGAATTGCTTCATATGCAATCCGCTTCGCCATGGAGCATTTCTGGACCTTGATAAGGACAATAGAAAGGTCTCTGTCTCCTACAGAGTCTAAAAGACCTTGAATGGGCGATTGTCCACCTTGTATACCATTCAGCACGGTCTCAATAATTCGAACACAATGATCACACGTTATTCCAGTTACATTCTTGTTGGTAACGATAAAAGAGAGAAGATGAGGATATTACCATCAATAGAGATACAAATGTTGTATTGAGAACTTACCATAAGAATTTGTTGAATTCCATTCTCACATACGTAAACGACTGGTATAGTGTTCGGATCGCCGTGCGTCCTCTCCATGTCTTGTTCTGTAATTTCGGCCGTATAGTTAACATCGGGGTACATTTCGGTTTCAAAGTCTTGTAATTCCGCTCCTAATGAAGCATTCTCTGTCTTCGACCTCACAGGAAAGGCATACCCTTCTTTCTCTAACTGTTTTATTTTATTCGCAAGGGTTCTCGGAGGTTGATCTCCATCATTCACAACTCCACAGTGAGCCAAATTGAAGAAATGGCGAGTATAACCTTCTACTACAGGGATAATTTTTTCAGTTCCGAGAGACTGTTTCGCACTATGCGACTCTCCCTTCCGTCGATGTTGCCACCATGTTCGAAGAGTCGTGAGTCCTAGCTGTATATCATCTTTTTCGGCATCGGGACCCAGCCATGGAGAGATAATGGCCTGTATGAATGGATGAGCAAGACCCGATCGTGGAAGTGGCTCGTAGGGGTAACATTTTCGGTTCCCCTTTGCATCAATCACGAGATAACTCGCTTCATCATTGATATCCGTAACCCGTTCATCGGTAGAATGCGGCTTTGAAAGGGGATCCAATTCAGAGGCAGAGGATGTAAATAATTCTTGAGGATCTATCCCACCAAGATGACTCCATGCGCGATAGGCCCCTTCGAAAATTGATGTACGATGCTCAAATTCTACTCTGCGGCGCGACATTGGACTATGTTGTGCACCTTTCAAAACACGTGTGTGTTTTAGTTTATTTCTCGGCGAATTAACGAATGAATGTGAGAAGGCTAAAATTCATGGTGGTGGGATGGTCAAAAACGTCGGTCGGCAGCTGGTGGTCAGCAGGCCCATCTTATGTAACTTTTGCTGAATTTCACGTCATGCGAGAAAAATGGTGAAATGACAATGATGTCATTTCTATTTTATGACGTTATGCAATTGTATCAGTTTCATGTTTTCTATTTTATGATTTTTTTTCTCTGATTACCAATAAACCAAAGTTTCCTTCTTCTGAGAACTAATGTAGGTCGATAATCCTTGTCCTCTTAAGAAAGTTTCTAATACCAAATTGAAATCATCTGCATTTAGAGCCAATGGCGATCTTGTTTCCAAAATAGGAACATTAACATCAACACTTAAATTGCTAAATAGAGGGGCATATTTTCCATTGCCTCTCATTCGTTTAAGCTCTAGAAAACGATCCTCGTCAAATAAGATATGACACTCTGGGTCACCATCACATCCCTGTTCTTCAATCCAGTAACAACATGTATTTAATCCGGAAATCAGTTCTCTTAGGAAAGAATGGCAAATGGTTCGCGTAGCTTCAACTTTTTGTTGTGGGTCAAATTTCATATCGACAACAGAACTAATTATGGGGCTATCCGAACGCCAGATAGAATTACTCTGATGAAGTCCAATTATATTTCCAAGGAGCTCGGCTAGATGAAGCACCTGAGACCTCAATGACATGGAAATAGGCCGTCCATTTTTATCGGTGTCACTTGTGTCATAGTGGTGAGTGAGTTTTTGAGCTAATATAATCCTGCCCACATCTACATCGACCAAAGTAATATCGCTTGGAATGGATTTTAACACATCCATGCTCTCTTGGTTGTCAAGTGCAATGCCTAACAGAAACGGAGCAGGATACTGAAGTAAATCGCGGGTCAGGGCCGAGGGGGCCGTGGGAACAATAAGATGTGGCCATTGCAAAGGACGTAGCAACGATCGCAACGCGATAACCATCGAGACCAGAGTGCTTCGACGACTTGAAGTGAAGACGACTTTCTGTTCGAGAATTGCTGTAATAAACAACAATGAAAGAGATATAGGAGGTAAAGACTCAACCAAGACATGAACGGATGCCGTCTCAAAAGCTTGATCTTGTTCCATAGCAGAACGTGAATCCGATTCTACACTTCCCGTTTGTATGTGCGGCTCCAACATTTCAACAAGCTTACTTTCGGAACCGGTGTCAAAAGTTTCCAGCATCGTTACCAACTCTGCACAATTTCCACTGTGAGGTTTGGATACGACTTTTTCTTCAAACAAGTGGTAGAGAGTCTTTCGCATAGAAGGGATGACACATCGTTCTGATATCAGCGCTAAGGCAATCCCCTTGTCCTTGATTATTTTTTTGTCGTCGCCAACATGAACTTTATTAAGGACTAACGACACACCGTAAAGGAAATTAGAATTGGAGGAAGTGGTACCTGCAGAATATGGCACCATGAAATTTACAAGAGATATCTCCCAACCATCTCGAGATTTTCGACCGTAGTAAAGTGATTGTTTAAAAGGGCGTTGACGGAACGGAGGTATCATAACGTAGCTTTCCATAGTCATTGGTAGTATTTGGTCAACGGTCTTATCTTCTAATTGAATCTTTGCATATTTAGTCAAAGGCACAAACGCTGTTCGTTTCATAGATTGAGTAACATATGGTGTTGTGTTATTATCTTGCGGTTGAACAGGGCGATCGTGTGTGTCTTCAGAAGAGCAAAAGATAACAGCATAATCAGCGTTCAACTCTAACGATGACTCCAGACACTCTGCCTGTATCGATTTAGTTGGATGGACAGAATGCATCGGTGAATGTCTTGACACGCCTTCAGGAACTTCAATTTTTCGAATTAATCTAGAAATACAACCCTTTGGAAGCCTTGGAACTGTTTCTAACTCCATGTTGCCGAGATCATCTTGAATGAGCTGTTTGGACTCATAGCACATCCACTCATGTATTTTATGAGATCTAAACTTTGGATGATCATTGACACAGTAATCGTAAACTAAATCTTTTTGTAGAGCCATAAGACTCTCGGTCATTTTTAATTTGTTCAATGACTCTGTAAGCTGTTTTGGTGGAGATTGCGCCATCATAAACATTGCCTTCCGCACCTTTTCGATTGACTTGTAAGTGTCATTAGAATGTGATGATGTTTCTAAAATGCCACCATATGGTGCTAGGAATGATTCCCAAAATATCTCAAACTTTTCAATGAGTTGTTTGGTATATTCCACTTCTGGCTTATTCGAATTCTCGATATCAAGCATTAACACTTTGTCTATATAAATAGCGCAACTCATTGCCCCTACTGCACCTTTTAGGCGTTTGCTATCGTTACCCTCTCCATGTAAAGAAGATCTATCGATGTAATTCTTATCCATAGTGTCATTTTCAACTTTGCAAAGCAAATACAATATAATATAGCTCAAGTGATTTCGTGCAGCGTCTCTAAAGCTGGATTTGTAGTCTGAAGCTGCTGTCATAATATCATCCAGTGGAGCGTCCACAAATGGGCTTGTACCTCTCATGTATGCTCTCATTCTAGCACAGTCGTCAGAAAGAAGAAATGATGCAAATGTTGCTCCAGCCAATGCCTGCTCCAGACATTTTTCTATTTCATGAAAAAAACCAATTTTAATTGTATCCGCTGTCACTGAAAATACAGCTTGACGCAACTGGGCCAATTCATCAAATGAAAATATAGACCGTAAGTCGAACGATGGGTGTCCATTTTCTTCTGGAGAGACTAAAAACTTGAATGCTATTTGCTTGGCATGATCAAATCTTCTCTGAGGAGATGCGACGTCGAAAACATCTCGAAATGACAGAAGTTCAAGATACAGCATAAGCTTTGTATTGGAGGTCACATTTGATGGAAAATCTGATCTTTGCATAGTAAATGATTCTTCGTTCGATAAAAATGCAGCAAAGAATGGTAGTCGACGACTATCCATGCAACAGGTGAGAAATGCTTCCCGCAAAACATGCTTAAACTGTTTATCCTCTTTGCATGAATACGAAAGGGCCGAGACAGACGCGCTTCGATTATTTCTTTTCCCCGAAAACTCAGACATTGACTTTCGAAGCTCGGCAACAGGTGCACGTGGCACGGTGAATTTTTGCAGGGACAAATTCTTCTCTGCGAGCGAGATGTCTGGACAGGACTGACTTTCAGCTTTACCAAATAGAGCACTCTTTGAGACCTGCTTTGAATCAGACAAAATATGGTTTACCATACCAATTGCAACATCAATGTAATCCATGTCTTTCCATTCAACATTATGTTCTCCATTCAAGACTATAACACATGGTCTCTTAGTTTTTGCAATAATTTCAGGCACATTGAATATTGTTCCCTTGGATACATCTTCATCTCCAACTTTCACTAAAGCGTCCCCTACACAAATCACACCTGATTTTTCAGCATTGCCGCCGGGTGCAACGAAATCAACGTATACACCATGTCCACTCAAATACGTTTGTTTCAGATTCACTCCTAACATCCCATTGCCCAGCAACATGACATATTGACCTTTTTTCAATGATTTGATGAGGGCTTTGAATTGCGGTGCGGGAAGTGTCCTATTGATTAATGCAGTTTGTGACTCATGTCTCGCCGTATTGTTATTGCTCGGTCGTCGGACAGGTGGTGACGGTTTTCTCACTTTTCCAGAAAGCTGACGTAGCATGTGTTCTCGAGATTGCTTCGGTGGTCTATTTGGATCACCATATCGGCCATGATAAGACGGTTGAACAACACTACTCCGCAGATTGCTTTTGATTGGAGTTGGATTTGTATCAGGAAAGGCTGGATTCTCCTGGTGATTTATCGTTGCTTTCCTTGCCTCGGGTATATAAACAGAACTTTCATCAGAATAATCAGACATTGAATCATCAGAATCAATACATACCGATGAAGCGTCAGATTCAATGCTTTTAGAATGCATTGAATCCTTTGTCGAAAAAGAAATGTCATCATCAGGTATGGTTGCATTGCGTATATTCTCTGACATTTCAGCTCCATTCTCGGTTGGATTGGACTTGAGGTATGAACCATTACTGTTTTCCTGATCATGCGACTGCCAATGTCTATTATTCAAAACACGCTCCTCGACTACTTTTTGAACTTCTTTTCGTTTCTCTTCTATATTCTTTTGTGCGGATCGAATCACAGATGAACTAAGCACTTGATCCGCACGAGACTGTGCTGCTTTCAATACTTCAGAACTCTGCAACACTGCATCAGCACGAGACTTTAATAAAGCAAGCCGATTTCGAAACGGATTATTCGTTGGACTCAATGGAGGGGACTCATGTATTTTTTCGTTCAGATTTTGTTTTTTATTCGTTGGACTTAATGGAGGGGAATCATGTATTTTTTCGTTCAGATTTTGTTTTTCATCTTTTTGATTTGAATCATCCAAAGATTTAGTACTTGATTCTTCTGCCATATCTTCTTTCATTTCTGTGTTTTCAGCAGTCTCATTATTGGTGATTTTATTCATCAGATTGTCATTTATTTCGATAGATTTACTTTCATTTGTGTCGAGAGTGATGAGATTGGTTGACAAATCAGAATCTACATCTAGTAGAGGAGGGGGTTCCATGGCTTCAACGTTTTCTTGACTTGATCTAATGTCATGTTGCGTTTGAGCCATTTCATTGGTATAAGTTGATAAATCTTGATCATGGTTCATGTCATCTGATATCATTGGACCGTTTTCTAGTGTATGATTCGCATCATAAGCATCTTGCTTGATAGAAGGAAGAGTTTCATCAATTTCTTTCATCATTGTGTTTGTTTGGTCATGATCCGTTGGAATGTTTTCGGATTTTTCTTGCTCGATATTGTCAAGGATGAAAGAATCCATGTCACAAGATTGTTTTTCTTCTACAGGTTGAGCTGTAGTAGTGTCCATGATACGATTGTCATTTTTCAGAATGACGTTCGTGTCAAACACATCCGATGAAGGTACATGGTTCTCACCACCCTGCTCCATTCCATCCATTGAAACGGTTTCATTTATTTTCTCAACGTCTTCTTCCTTTGTATCTGACATAGGAACTTCATGTACGGTCGACATGTTCACCAATGAAGCAAATGGATCATCATCATTATTATTCTTGGAAGATGTGTTATGCATCATCATTGGAACTTTTTTTGTTTCTCCATCACTATAAGAAGGAATGGAATCCATGATTGCTTTGTAGCTTTATTATTTGGTTGACAATTGTGTTTCTTTTTATCAAAAGATTAGATGGATGAAGAGCTTCTGAACGTTACTGGTGCATTGATTATTGATTGTGCTTGCTGTCCTCCTGGGCACTGGGCACCTCGGGCGAGAGAGAAATAGAGAGAGAAAGGGAAAAGAAAAAAGGAGAGTATTTTTGTCGACCACACACCACGAAACAAGAAAAGATTAACGCAGACACGACTACATTTTCACTCACAAAAAGGTTACAGCAAACTTACCTTCTTCGTATATACTTACTTAGTAGTTACTGTAAGTGCATAGGATCGACTTATTTCCATCCAACACACGAGACATCAAAATATCTTCATTCTTTAACGTATATTTATATACCTATATAAAAATATATGTTGATTGAAATGACCATGTCTCATTCGCCATTCAATCGAGGTCTTTCTGTAGACACTAACTTAAGCAATGAATACAAAAATGAATCCAATCACACTTCTCCAGCATCGTCCTCAAAACGAGCATCCGAGCGCTTCCGTGCAGTTGCAACTCCAACGTTCGATAATAGGAGACAACGAGAGTCTTTTGCACAGTTATCACGCAGTCCGTCAAAAGTATCCGAAAAGAACCCATCAGATCGCGATACTAATGTACAAGTATGTGTGCGTCTAAGACCTATTTTGCCCTCGGATCAGCAGAAAGCTCAGAACCCACCGCGCAGTTCACCTCCAAATCGAATCAAATCAATCTCACGACAACCATCATCATGGGTTTCATCCGATCAGTCATCTTCCTATGATCCATTTGACTTGGATATAGAACCTGCTTGGGTCATACAAGACAATCGCATATCGCAATCAGAGCACACTCATCCTGAATCAAATAGAAGAAATGTATATGCTTTTGATCATTCGTTTGGGCCTGATCATACAAATTTTGATGTTTATAATAATACAGTCAAGGATGCAGTGCTTTCTGCTATGGAAGGGTATCATAGTTCAGTGTTTGCATATGGTCAGACTGCCACAGGTAAGATACAAGATACATGACAAATGAACCAACATGTAACAAACAAACATCAGACAGACAGATAGACACGCACACACATTCATACACACATACAAACTATATCACCACTCATGATTACACTACGTCTATTCTGTTTTGC
>Ga0213868_10001235_pt1 | contig 24693 bp, 8 predicted proteins | sample PICome_9_FD_160087 | JGI IMG/M metagenome (GOLD analysis project Ga0213868, IMG submission 160087) | Coastal seawater microbial communities near Pivers Island, North Carolina, United States - PICO127 | ecosystem: Environmental > Aquatic > Marine > Coastal | place: USA: North Carolina | collected... | reverse complement strand
TATCTGTCGGAATACATAGTGCTTGATAATTAAATGGTTCGCCCACAGATTCCAGTATATAATTTTTGACCTTGTAACACTCCATCATTTCTGGATATGTTTGTTGTTCTATAATATCAACATTTCCTTGCTGATTTACAGCTACCATTATAAATAACCATTTCATTTAGAATCATCCCTTAAACATTCAACATATCAATTGTAACACACCAGAATCTACCTGTCAATATCTTTTATAAATATAAGAAAATAAATAGGATATATAATGCCAACAACCATAACATCTTTTGGCTCCGCTGAAAATTTTCAGACTGCTTGGATATATCATAGTATAGAATCTACAAATCCTGATGCATCCTCAGCGAATAGTGGCGTACCAGCATCTTTATCGTCTATAGCAAATAATCGTGACACATGGTCTTTAGTTATAAATGGTCAATTGATCGGTCAAGGATTGACACCAGCGGCAAGCACTGTGCCATATCCAACATCTATAGGGGGAGAATATAGATTAGAAGATTTTTTGCAAGAAAAGGTTTATTTTAAGGAAGACACTGACTCAACTACTACCACTACAACATCTCCTGGCGAGATTGAACCATCACCGGCCGGTGGTACTTTAGGACATATAATAGGACTATTGGGACAGGAAACTACTGCTTGGATTGAATACAATGATTCTCCGACGCCCGGCGAGGTAAATCCATATTGGAACGGAAATGGTGCAAATAATATTGCAAGCCCGGCAACAGGAAAATATGGAGTCATTTGGAATGGAATAGTAGTAGCTCAAGATGAAACAACATATGGAACAGATTTAAATGGACGATCATTTTATGTAGACGTTCTTGGAAGAACATATACCAGAATGCAACAAAAGAGAATTCATCCAGCTGGATATAATGTTTATAATGTACAAAGACAATTGCCAGATGTTACAGAAACTATAACAGATACAACAGTTACAAGAACAAGTACAATATATAAATTTTATGGTGTATCTGAGGCGCTGGCAAGTGAGATAAATAATTTTACTGTCAGTGCATTTATTATTTTACCATCTCATATTTTACAGAGATCTATGAGCACCAGCGATGGACAATTTTTAGAAGATGGACTGAATATGTCCAATTCTCATATTAGAATTTCATCAAATCGGGCATTGGCAGAAGTAGAAATATCAGATTTAAAAATAAATCATGGGATAGAAGCACAAACTTTTCCTGTGACATTAAAAATAGGGACAGATAATGTGGTTATAGCACTTAATCAAGTAACAGATGTAAGTCTCGGTGCCGGATCGGGAGACCTTGCAGCAGGACAAGTTTTACAATATGATGGGGATAAATGGATAAACGCTCAGACAGCCGTACCATCGATAGGTCCAGAACCAAGTTCTCCTATTAATGGACAATTATGGTTTGATGATGCTATCTCTGGAAAATTGTATATGTGGAATATAAATACATGGGTACAGATCTCATCTTAAAGGAAAAATATTAATTATGGCATTTCCAGATATTTCAACACTATCTCCGCAAGATGGTGCTATACATATTATCGGAGAAAACAAATTTGTTTTTTCTAGTGCCACAGGCAAATGGGAAAAGGCTACACTAAACCCGACAGCGAGATTTGACCCGCCGGCAGTACCCTACAACGGTCAACTTTGGTTTGATACAGATACGACAGGTAGATTGTATATGTGGAACGAGGGGGCGACCTCTTGGATACAACTTACAGGACACCAACTCGACGGTGGCGGAAATGCTACTACTGGTTATGTAGACACAGCAATCGCCAATCTAGTAGATTCTTCCCCCGAAACTTTAAATACATTGAATGAAATTGCGGCCGCAATAGGCGATGATCCTAATTTTGTTTCATCTATAACAACATCGGTCACTGGAAAATTAAATACTACCGATTTTGATACAACAGCAGATAGTTGGTTGGAAACAAAAACATTAAATAACATTGGAAATGTTTCTATATCATCTGGAGTAAATGGTTATGTTCTAACTTATTTCGATGGTTTTTGGTATCCGGCAGCTCAAATAGACGCCGAATCACAGGGCGCAGTTATGGAGTCTGACACATCAACTTCGCAAATGAGTTTTGTTATAGATGAAGGATCTATGTCATCAAATCTCAGTACAAGAGTACCGACACAAAGATCTGTCAAACAATATGTTGATGACAAATTGACATCGGTTGCAAGTATTAGTCTTGCAACTCTGCCGGGCAATATGGATAATATATCAAATGGTATTAATTTTGTAAAAACTCAGAATAATTATACTTCATCTGACAAAGCTAAATTACTTGGGTTAAATCCGTTGAATGCTGCTCAACAGGGAGCCGTTATGTCATATTCGGTTTCTGTTAGCTCATATGGATTTGTCATTGATGAAAATGACTTGAACTCAAATACACAAACCAAAGTACCAACACAAAGATCAGTAAAAACATACGTCGATGATACTATTTTAAGTCAAATTCAATCTTTATCAGTAGAAAAATCAGGTGCAAACGGATCTGCACAAATACCTACCGGAGATATATCTCAAAGAGATTCTTCTCCTTCTACCGGATTTTTTAGATGGAATACTGAATTAGGAAATGCAGAAATATATGATGGCGCAGAGTGGGGATTAGTAGGTGGTGGCAATACTACTGGACAAGTTTTGTGGGAACATAATCAAATCCTTACAGAAAATTATGTAATAGAAGATAACAACAATGCTGTTGCAGCAGGAACAATAACAATAGATACTAACTCATCAATCGAAATCCCCAGCGGTTCGACATGGGCATTGGTTTAATATTTTAGGAGACAATAAATGTCAAAGATTAAAATTCAAGGTGACGGCGGCGGAATGGGTACATTTACCATTATTTCTCCGAATACTGATTCAAATAATACAATTACTTTACCAGATGCGTCTGGAACACTTTTAACATCTTCGCAGGATTTGGTCCCATCTCAAAATGAAGTGTTTAATTTAGGCAGTCCGACAAAAAAATGGAAAGATTTATATTTAAGTGGAAGTACTATTAACATTGGTGGTATATCTATTTCTGCAAGTCCATCAGGTATTGTTTTGCCAGAATTGACAATTGGAACGGGAACATCGGCGGTAAAACTAGCTGCCTCTGATGATGGAAAACTCGAACAAACAGGAACCAGTTCAACAGGTGCGGCGGTTCCTACCGTAAATGTCCCACAAGTATTGAATGACCTAAGTGATGTTGATCTTACTACGCCGGCGACAAATAATCAAATTTTAGGATTTATCGAACATGATTTTGGATCAATTTCAACTGTAACCATTAATAATAATGTTGCATCTGTCGGCTACCACCTAACAGTCGATAACTTTAACGACCCCATTTCTACTTTGCCAGATGCTCGACCAGCTGGTGATTATTTGGGAGTGACAGGAACTTCTAGTGGTAGTGGAACTGTTGGAACTTTCGACATTTCTGTTTATGATCAGTCTGCCAGCCCTGTAAATGGAGCGATAGTTGCTGCTCCATATAATATGGATGCCGATAATTTCGATGCCGGAATGCCCACACCGAGATATGACAACCCTATTGGAACACACAATACATCTTTCACGATAACGTCTACTGGCGGTATGGTAACAGACGGCGCGGCGCCGGGACTTTTGATGACCAAACTGTTGATTTTACCACAGCATTATACTACATCCGGATCTGGAACAGGCGCTTGGTTTAAAATGAGCATTTGGGAATATGACGGTGCTGGAAATGCGTTTGGCAACGCAAATTTTGATGAAAGCGCAAATGGTTTTGGTCAATATCAAATGTTTTTTTACATCGACAATGTAGAAGCGACCGCACCGCCACGCGCCCAGACTTATTCTAATGGTGGTTCTGGATATGCCGCTGGAGATACAATTACAATCTATGGCACTAACAATCATCCATCTGGAGCGGCCGCATCTGTTTTGTATTCGCTTGGCACTTCATCAGGTCCAGATGGCGTCACAACAGGTACATTTGATGCGACCCAAGACATTACATTTACAATTAATGCCAACGGAATATATAGCGATTCTACCAACATTACAAATGTTTCGATAGTTTCACAAGGTTCTGGTCATTCGGTAGGGGATATAATAACAATTGCAGATGCAGATTTAGGTGGCGGCGGCGCCGCTGATTTCACTATGCAAGTCGCTACAATAGACGGTAGACAGCCTGCCACATATACTGGAGTCGCAGGCAATTCATCTGCTAGCGGCACAGCAGGTACATTTGATGTTATTATAGATTCTTCGGGAAATATAACTTCAGTAACTCCTAATAATGATGGAGATGGAAATTTTGTTGGAGATGTAATATCAATCTCAGATGCTGTTCTTGGAAATGGCGGATCGCCAGATCTATCACTCAATGTTGCAACTATTGAACCCAAAGGTGTTTTCACAGCCAAAGATTCTATTCTCGAATTTTCAGATTTTGCAGATGTTGATACTGTAACAATACCTCCAACAGACAAACAAGTATTAGCATGGGACAATACCAACAACAATTGGACTCCGTCACCAAATGCAATGCCATGGGTTGTCGCAACCACAACAGAATTGATTGCTTTGACAAATTTATCTCCTGGCCATAAAGCATTAGTAACTGAATTAAATAGGATCTATATGTATACAGGTTCAAATCCGAACTCAAATTGGAGACATGCGGTTTCTGGATGGTATGCAATTGCAGATATATCAATGTCAAATGCAAAACCTGTTGATGTAACCGGAGTGGACCCGACATATGTATTAGATGATTTGGGAAAATCAATCGTAGTGACAACTGCTGCAGTCGATCCAGAACAGATGCCTCTTACATGGTCGTGGGCAGTAACTACTGGATCGAAAACTGATAATACAACGGTAGTACAACGTGATATTGTAACACCTACTGACACATCTAACGAATTTACTATTACGCCAGGCATTTATCCGTCAGATACTAGTTCTTTTAGCATAACATTTAGTGTATCGGATGATTCATTAGATACAACAGATGCTATAGGTGCATTTACACTAGATATTCCTTTACCAGATTGGAAATATAACATACACAGCAACGTTAATGCAAACTGGCATTCAGAAATATCAAATCTTGATTTTAGTGCGGCAGATAGTAACTCAATGAATGGAGTATCTTCAGCATTTTTTGGACAGAGTGTTGACATTGATGCCAGGGGAGATACTATAATTGTTTCTGATCCATATTATGCAAGGCCTTATGCTGATATATGGTATAATTCTGCTCCCACAACAGGTATTAGTGAAAACGGCGCAATCCACATTTATAATAAAACCGTTACTGGTGGAATTTCTACATGGACAAAAAATAATCAAATATTATTTGATCCTATAGATTCTTCTGCTCATGCTCCAAACACAACATCGATTATTACCGGATCTGATGGTAGACGGGTTGATTATTTAAACGTAGGTGGATTTTCTGGTGACAGAGGTGCCGGCGATCCTTTACATATCGGAAATCAAATTGCGTTATCATCTAATGGAAAAAATATCATTGCACTAAAGGGGAATGGTGCTCATACTAGTGTTGCAACTTTTTATTTTGATAATTCTACTAATACATATGTTGCCGGAGATTACTTAATCCCAACCGACGAGTCTGGTCAATTCTCAGGCGTATCTGCTGCATCTGGAATATATCTTGGCAATCCAGCAGGAACCGTAGGACAAAACGATCCATCGGCATCAGAGAGCGATCAGAGTTATAAAGATACAGTAATATTAGGACCTTTACCAAAGATTGCAATATCAGCAGATGGAAATACATGTATACTAGGATATGGTATGGAAGGGGCAAAGGGATCATTATGGACTTATACAGATCCAAGAACAACTCATTACGATAGCACCCTCACTTTTCCTCTATTTGGACCTGCATCAAGTGCGGGTGTCGGAAAAGTGACAGCTGTTACACATGCAGACACTAATACTAGAAATACTGGTTCATATGTTGGAAATACTGGAATAACAAATGGAGATGGTGATAATGAAGCACAGTTTGTCTTTAGTGTCAACCAATCCGGTTCAATAACTGTTAATGACCCACCAGAAAATAACCTAAGAGTTTATTCATATGGTGGCGGTGCTTTTGGATCTGGTGAGGGATTGGGTCATAATCGCCACGATGGTGGATCTGGATATAGAGTAGGAGATATTATTAATATCAAAGTCAGCGGCCAACCAGATATTATAGCTACAGTATCCGCGATAGGGGATGCTGAGATTCCAAAAGCGGGGGGAGTAGTTAGCGATTTTATAGATGTCGAAGTTATATCTTATACTGATGGTGCTGGTGTGACACAATATGCAGCTCTTGATGATGGTCATGTGAACTTTGGTGCAATGTATATTTTCGAAAAAACTGGAACGGGAACTAACACTGGAACGCCTTTATGGAATTCAACAAATTCTGAATGGGGATTAACAAAGAAAATTACTGGTGTAAATATTGTCGATACTTTGGGTGCAGCTGTAGATTTGTCTGATGATGGCACTGTTGCAATTGCAAGTGCTCCTAGAGGGACAGCAGATATCAATGATCTAACTACATCTGCAATTGGCGGATATGTTACCGTATTTGATAGTACAACTACTGCTGGAACTTGGACTCAAGTTGCAACTTTAAGACCCCCAACAAATATCATAGACAATTCTGGGGATGCTGCTTACCAGCATAAATATTTTGATAATTTTGGAGCTCCCGATATTTTAAGGACGCCCGGAGTATATACAAATGTACAACCACGTTCGAGTCAGGGCGTAACTCCCCCGCCGGGATTTGGGAACGATACCTCTGGGAGAGTTGCATACCCTGGCCTTTTTAATATTGTAGTTTCATCTGATGGTGCTGTTACTTCTGTTATACCTGTTACTTTAGGATCAGGAAATCTATCAGGCGACGATTTAGTATTCTCTGATGCAGATTTAGGCGGCGGAGGCGCAGCTGATTTTACAATGACTATTACGAATTTAACAGGCATAAATGCTCAACATAAACGTAGTCACTTTGGAGACAATTCTATTAGTATCTCAGGGGATGGAAGAACAATTGCGGTCGGAGATAGTGGATCAGCAATAGAAAATTCATTGGCTAATAGTTCAACATTATCTTCGCATCCGTTTTCTGCTGGCGCTGTTCATATATATACAAAAAATTCTATGGCGACACCGATGACTGATACTGGTACTTGGACATATAAAGAGACTGTTTTTAGTCCTAATGGAAGTTCGCAAGATGGTTTTGGGAATAGTGTTGATTTAAATTTAAATGGACATATACTAACTGTCGGTGCTATAAACGAAGGAAGTGAAAAATATTCCTACGACGATGGTGAAGTATTCACCAACTCTGGCAATATCGCCGGCCCGTTCTTCCTTGATCATACTGTAGATAACGCCGATAAAACAGCTGTTGATAAAACAGGTGCCGTATATGTGTTTAATTATGACCACAGAGTATATGGTCCGTGGAATGGCCGGTATTGGGAGATGACAAGAAGAGAAACAATATTACCATATGAACAATCAGCGGCAGGATCTTTAATGGGTCGTCCAAAAGTTTCATCAGATGGAAAAATTATAGTTTCTGGACACAAATCTTTGGAAACGAATAATAATTCCGGCCGAGTTGAAATATGGACAGAAAATGAAGCAAATACACTAGGAGATATCACTGGACTTGATTCGAATTATACTTTAAATAATGATGGAACTTCAACCGCAATTACTGTAACAGTCGATGAGCCAGTAGGAAATGAAATCTGGTGGTCATTTGAAACTTCAAATTTCAAACCTTGGACGGGATTTACATATGCAGAAAATGGAGCAATAGCAGATAGAATCTCTACTAATGGAGTAGTAACAGAAAAAAGACATGCAACACCATTTGATATCAGCAAATCACAAACTGATGAAATAAGTGAATTTTCATCAGGAAACTGGACGCCGGTCGATAATAGCACAATGAATAATTTTAGTCCCTATACCGCTTTGGGAAAACATATGACCATGTCTAATTTTTCAAGTGCAGATGTGAATAGAACTGCCGGAACCTATACTGGCGTAACCGGAACATCAAGTGGTAATGGCACGGTTGGAACATTTGATATTTTAGTAGATTCTACCGGAGATATTACAAGTGTTACTGTAGTAACACAAGGTTCTGGACATACTGTAAATGATACTATAACAATTGTAGATGCAGATTTAGGCGCCGGCGGCGCAGCTGATTTTACAATGCAAGTTGCAACAATAGATGTAAGAACTGCCGGAACCTATACCGGCGTAACTGGAACATCAAGTGGCACTGGTACGGTTGGAACATTTGACATTACCATTGACTCATCTGGCACAGCAACAGATGTGACAGTCGTTACTCTTGGTGCAGGCATTCAAGTAACCACGACTAACACTTCAGGTCATATTGCAAACCATCAAGGGCATGTCATAGGCGACACAATAACAATCTCTGATGCAGATTTGGGTGCCGGCGGCGCAGCTGATTTTACAATGGATATTGCAACAATTTCTGATATTGCAATAGTACGAAGACTCTTTGGCAATACAAATAGACCAAGGTCATTCAAAATGGAATCTCTTGATAATGTAGGTACTGCAAATCCATTCACAACAGATTTCGATTATGTTGCGTTAAATACTACAGCGGGATTTACCAATCCAACAGGCACAGGTCCGGAAAATACCTTTATAATCACTCCTAATTCAGATATTACTATTAGTGGGAAGTTTGATTTGACAATCACAGCAACCGATGGTTTAAACGTGAAAAAGGCGACTACAACTCTAACATTGCCAGTATAAATACATATGTGTAGGAGTATTATAAATGTCTAAACTTAAAATTGTAGGAAATTCCGAAGGTTTAGGAACATTTACTATCATTTCGCCAAATTCTGATAGTAATGCAACAATTGAATTGCCACATTCCAGTGGTACTTTAGTGACAAATTCTCAAGATTTAATTCCAACTCAAGATGAAGTATATGATTTAGGTTCTTCATCCAAAGCTTTTAAAGATTTGCATATCAGTGCTACTACTATCTTTTTGGGCACACAACCAATTTCTGCAAATTCGACAGGTATCGTTCTTCCGCAAGTGACGATTGGTTCTGGTAATAATGCAGTTAAATTAAAAGCATCAGATGATGGAAAATTAAAACAAGTATCAACTGATTCTGCTGGCGTTGAGTTACCAGAGGTCGATATCCCACAAGAATTAATAGATCTTACTGATGTGATAGATACTGCCCCGTCACAGGGACAAACTCTGATATGGAATAACACAACATCAAAATTTGAATATAGTATATTACCAGAAGTATTTTCAGATTTTACAGATGTAGATATAACAACAACCCCACCGACAGACACACAAGTACTGACATGGAATAATGCAAATAATGAATGGAGTGCGGGTAATAATGGGTTTCCATTAATAGTCGCAAATACAACAGAATTATTAGCTTTAACTGGAATGTTGGTCGGACAAGAAGCGTTTGTAACAGATTTAAATAGAAGTTATACATATACCGGATCTACACCAAATGATAAATGGAGACATGCTGTATCTGGTTGGTATGCGACAGACAATGTTATGACAAATCATCCGATGACTGAAATAACAGGAATAGATTCTGCATATTCTTTATCGTCAACCGGATCATTAGTAACAATCACAGCAGCTGCAGATGACCCCGATCAAAAACCTATTTCATGGGTAATAGATACAATTCAAAATGGCGCTGATGTTAATTTTAATCAAACAGATAATGTTCTTGTCATCTCTCAACTGCCCAGTGAAGGATCTCCAACATCTCCAATTGATATTATAGCGACTTTTAAGGCCTATGATGATTCATTAGATCCAATATTTTTTACAACTACAATTTCTGCATTTAAAATTTTTAGTAGAGTAGGTTGGGAAAATGGAACAATGATATTCGCCGGCGGGCATGGTGCCGATTATCTTAGTCATGGAAAATCGACCGATCTAAGTTCAGATGGAAGTACTTTAATTGTTTCGCACGCATATTACAACAAAGCTTTAATTTATGATAAGTCCGTAGATGATACATGGGTTAAAAATCCAGCCCAAGAAGGAACTCAGTTTCCAACTTTTGCGTCAGAACTGTCAATTTATCAACCTATGGGAATTACGGAAGAATTTCCTAATGGACAATATGATGCTATGGGTATCTCTGGCGTTGGTGGTATTTACGGCCCCCATGAAAGTTATCACCCAGGCGGTATTTATGGCGCAAGTATACAAACAAGATTTGGATATGCCGGTCGAACTGTGGCATTATCAGCTGATGGATTAACTGCCGCGGTTGCTTGTACTGGTGAAACTATTGGTGCTGATATCTGGGAACCTGATGGAAGCGAAGAATTGCCATATGTCGATATTTTTAATAGAGATCCAATAACTAGGATATGGACTCGTGTCGCACACAAATTGAGTCCAAGTGCATATGACCCAACTGCCACGACTTGGGTTGGCGATGACGGTGGACAGGCTATACGCGATTTTAATATAACCACAGATCTTAATAAACCCCCGTCAACATGGCATTCCGGAACCAGAAGTCAAGCATCTGGTCGAATTGTAACTGTAGATACTTTTAGTTCCTTTACCTCTTTAGGAAGACTTACCGGCTTTGGGACTAACCCTTGGACAAATCATAACGTCACAAGACCTGTTGGGTCCTACGACGATGTAACTGGAACATCTAATGGTACTGGTACGGGCGCAACATTTAAATTTATAGTAGGATCTCCTGACGGATCTGGCGGATTTACTGATGGTCCAATCCATACCTTTATGTTATTTGAAAGTGGTACTGGATATGATGGTGCTGGTGGTTCTGGATATTCTGTAGGCGATATCATAACATTCTCTGATGCAGATTTGGGTAACAGCGGCGCGCCTGATTTGACATTTCAAGTCCAATCAGGAGAAATAGATGTACAGACTGCTGGAACTTATACTGGTGTAACTGGAACATCAAGTGGTACTGGTACGGTTGGAACATTTGATATTACTACAAACTCATCCGGGCAAGTTACATCGGCAACGGTCGTTACTGGTGGATCTGGTCATACTGTAGGAGATATCATAACATTCTCTGAATCAGGTTTGGGTTCTGGTACAATGCGAGTCGCCTCAGTGGGATATGACGGTACATTAGGTGGTGTTATTGTGCCGCCAGCTGGTATGACTATCGCATTATCAAAAGGTGGTACAACCTTAGTTGTGGGATATAGATTGGAAGGACCAAAATTAACCCCACCACATAATCAATATGCTGATAAATCATATAATACGGTTCAACTTGAAGACAAAATGGCACATTGGGGCCATGAAAGCGCCCCGTTCATTTCGATTTATCGTGATTTACCTTCTTTGCAATACAACTCGGGCGAATGGCAATGGCATGGTTCGGGCGGCCACCAGACGATAAATGGTTCGACACTTAACCAAGATTCTCCGATCATGCGCCCAGCGGGCGTATATAGTAATCTAACTGGAACATCTACTGGCGGGGTGGCGACCAACATTCGGCCCGATGGCGGATCAAGTGGTAATGGTACGGGCGGAGTATATACTGTTACAATAGTGGCCAGCGAGTCACTAGGACTCGATATTACATACGCGACAGTAGAAGTTGTGGAATTTGGCACAGGTCATGAAGTCGGTGATATTATAACAATTAGTGATGCAGATGTGGGTAATAGTGGAAATAGAGACATACAAATGATAGTCGAATCGGTAAATGGTCATGTTACAGATGTTCCAAATTCGACTCCAGATCCCAATTTGTACAATTGGGGTGCCGTCTACATCTATGAAAAAGACTCTAATAATAATTGGTCTTTGGATACAAAAATACATGGTCATCTTGAAGCTGGTAGTTTTGGTGCTTCGGTTGATATTGCTGGAGAAATTGATGGGGGAGTTGATACACGAAGAATAATTGTGAGTACTCCGAATTATAATGGCGGACTTGTTCAAGTTTTTGAAAAAACTGACGTTAGCGGAACTGCATGGCAGGCTCGTTCTGGAATTTATCCTCCTGATTATTTTAACAACGCAGTCAACAAAACTAATAATAGATTTGGATTTAACAGCATTTCTATATCAAAAGATGGAACAAAAATCGCTGTCGGTGACCCAGGCCAATCAGTAACCAATGTCATAGAAAGCAACGCACCCTATGGTGCAGGCGATACGAATACAAGAAAAAATCAAGGCGGCATAGTTTCTAGTACTAATGAATTTACATCAAATTATACATATCCAGCTGGTGTAGTTTATGTGTATGAAAAAACTGGAACATCGAATCAATGGTTTCAAGGGGATGATGCTAGTGATACTTGGGAGTTACAAACTAATGGTATTATTGAAAATTTTATTGGAGTGTCTGGCGATGGATTTGGTGATAGAGTAGATTTGAATTTTGATGGGTCAATTTTAGCAGTAGGCGCTCCATATGAACATAATGGATTTTATTTTCCTGGCGCATATGTTGGTGCTAAATATATCAATGAATATACTGCAAAAAGAGTCTTTTATGGTTGGCACAGATTTTCGCATGGTGGTGGAAGTCCCAATAGTAGGCCTGATAGGCCACAACCTTCCTATCCTGATGAACTAGATACATGGAATTATACTGAAGCTACAGGCGCAATTAACTGTACTGTGAATTCAATATCATATGTCGGATTTGTCACTCCAGCTGATGGAAAAGTCGATGCTTTTGATTTAAGTGTATCCTTCACATCCATTGGAAGTGATGATGATGTGGTTGCGATTGTGCTAGCATTTAATGTCGATTCAAATGGTAGAGAACATACAATATCTTTGATACGGTCGGGCAACAACGGATATCCTTCTCAATATGTTTATGCAATTGTCTATAATTTTGCTATGCCAGACGAATCCACAATTTTTGATGGAAATAGTCTTATTCCAACCCATCATAGCAGCTGGGCAAACCCATCCACTGGAACACAGACCTTTATTCGAAACAGAATAGTGAGATCGGGAGATAGTTTTACTGTAACGACTTCGCAAGCTATTGACATTTCAAATCATACCGGAACTAATTCTGATCTGGATTCGAGTACAACTCATACATTTTCGTTAGGTAGTTATTCTTTTGGTGATCTATTTTCAGCAGCGAATGGTGGTGCTAGATGGGGATTTTCTTGTATGAGTCAAAATGATTCTTCTTGGGTAAATGTAGAGTTGGCAGATGCAATAAATCCAGAAGAAATATCTGACACAGGCGCACTTCATATATATCAAAAAAATCTATTAGATTCTTGGGATAAAACCAATAGATTTTATCCTTCTGTAACTACACATACTTGTATACCAGACTCTTCGGGATTTTTGGGTATGGATTGTTCTCAATTTAATCCAGTTCAGAAACTTACTGACTGTCATTTTGGCAGACTTGCTTTGTCTGATGATGCAAAAATATTAGTTTCGGGATATAAAAAAAATGCATCCGGTAAAAGTCATCACACAGGTAGCGATATAGGCCGGTTTGAAATATTTACAGCTCCATTTTCACAAAATCCACCCTCTCCAATCACCCTCGCAGCGCCGTACACCGGATTCACTACTCTGGGTACGCCGTTGTCTGCAAGTGGACATGCTCTCCCAAACAACGGCATTAATTATGCGTTGCCACATAGTACTGTAATCACTGCAACATCTACAGATCCGGAAGGTGGGGATATCACATGGCATGGCGCCATCACCTCGGGTGTCACTGACCACGTTAATGGCGGATACGTCACTGGAGGCACAACTATTACTATAGTTGATAATGGTGATGGATCTGCCCAATTTACATTTCTAACACCAGCATATGCTCCACAGCATACTTTTACTTGGACCATCTACGCAACAGACACTTCTGGACAATCAACAAGCTACACTGTTACTTATGAATGGAAATATCCTGTTGTATCTTCAAATAGTATGGTTTTTTATGAAAGTGAGCCTGGCGGAGAGAATTATACAAATATACCAAATACCCACACTAATGTTACTGGAACAGATTACAATTGGACATGCCCGCCCGATGTATATTATGTTCATGCTTTGTGTATTGGCGGTGGAGCGTGTAACACTGGTAGTGGTATCGGCGGCGGCGGTGGTGGACTTGGTTGGAAAAATAATATTCCAGTGGTGCCTGGCCAGACATATCCTCTAAAAGTTGGACGAGGTGGACATGGTAATTCCAATGCACATAGTTATTTTATTAGTCAAAGTACAGTTAAGGGTGGCGGTGGTAGCGGATCATCTGGCGGAACATATATTGGAGATGGTGGCGGCAATGGAGGTGGTGGTAGTATCCTGGCACATGGCACCAGTACTGGTGGTTGTGGTGGTGGCGCTGGGGGTTATTCCGGTAACGGCGGCAACGGTTCGCCAAGTGCTGTTGGTGTCAACTTTCCTACCGGAGTGAATGGTTCATCCGGATCTGGCGGTGCAGGCGGCGGCGGAGCACACAATTATGGGCAATATGCAACTGGTGGTGGTGGTGTTGGAATTAATGGCCAAGGATCTTCTGGATCTGGTGGTGTGTGGGCAAGTTCAACCATCGGATCGGGCGGCGCGGCCGGTGGTGGCGGTTCGTCCGGTCAAGACGGAGAAAGTAGACTAGGCGCCGGTTCGGGTGGAGATTTCGGCGGTGGTGGTTCTGGAAGAAACCCAGGCTCTTCAGGTGATGCCGGCGGTGGAGATGGTGTCGTAAAACTTATTTGGGGCACAGGTGATTTTGGCAACCCAACTGCCGACAATGCTCCACAATGGCCATCTACAAATATACCACAGACCAACCCACAATTCCAAACTGATGCACAAAAAGGAATTTAATAATGCCAGATTTTCCAACAACTCCTGTAGATGGTGATACACATGTAATTGCAACTTCTACATGGAAATATTATTCATCTACTGATAGATGGGAAATTGAGGACACGAGCGGAGTACCACAATCTGTTTCTACTCTTTTAGAAACACTTACATGGACCGCCGGCGATGCTACAGTAACATCAAGTCCTATAGTTTATAGTGATTACTCGACAATTACCATTACATATGCAGGCATTCATGCATTCTCATCTGGAGCTATAACAGCATTTCAAGTGAAAAATTCTCCAACGGGAACTGCTAATGAAATAAGATCGTATGGTGTCGGCGATCACCTATCGCAAATGTCGGGTACATCAACTATCCTAACTGCAACCGGAACCTCTAATAGCAATACAACAATAAATAGTGTTACAACAGATGTTCAAAATTTATCTTTTACAGGACCAGATTATTCTACTCTAATTTTTGGTTGGGCCGGTTCCGGAATATTTGCAGCGGGTGGATCGATAGAAATAAGAGGCACCTCATTACAAATTCAACCTAATACTTTAGCACATTTAGATGATGTAAATGCTACCGTACCAACAGACGGTCAAGTATTAACATGGGATAATACGAATAGTTATTGGAAACCGGCCGCGCCTGCATCAGGTGGTAGCAGCGCAGTGGAATTTATCAGTTACAGTGGCGTCATCAACAACGCAGCGACTGTCGATTTTACAGGTTTTGATGCCTCGAAGTATGTCTCTTATTTCTTCGAACTTAATGACGTAAGGCATGACCAAATAGTGGCAGCTTCTCCTCCTGCCATTCTTTATCTTTCCTTAGCCACATCAGGAACAACATATGATAAAACTCACGGAAATTATCACTACGGCGGTATGACTGATAGTGCAGGATTTCAACTTGTCACTTCGTTTAGTAATCAAAATATGGGCGCAACCGGACAATTTAAAATCTACAATCCGCATGTCGCGGCGTACACTATGGGTTTAAACGAAGTGGCATCATCATATCAACCCGCCTCGGGCGCGCCTCAGACTGATAATATTTATGGTGGGTTTATTGGCAATCTAGCCGTAAAACAAATGTATCTAAATACAGGGTCGATCACAGCTGCACAATTCTATGTGGGGCAAGATGGATACTACAACGGTTTTTTGATTTCTAGCGGCGAGATACGCATGTACGGTCTCAGAAAAAATTAATGAACATAAACCCAAATAAAAAATTATAAATAGTTAAAAATCACTGAAAGGGTTATTAAATGCCAGATAGTAATCTATCAACATCAATCGCAGCAGTAAAAACAAAGATTACGACAGATGCACCAACTGCCACCGTTGATGAAATACTTTCTCTTGCAAGAGCTGCAAAATCTGTAGGATTGTCAGAAGATGCAGCTGTAGAGTCTGCAATCAATTCCAGAGTTTTGACTCTTTCTTCTGGTGCTACCACTGCAAATATGGTAAAATTGTCTAATGCGATAAAGCAGATGAGGGATGCGACAGCTGCATCATCATCCAGTTCTGTAGATTTAACGGCAGTAAGTACAAATATTATACCAGACACCGATGTTACCTATGATTTGGGTAGTTCTACGCATAAATTTAGAGATTTGTATTTAGATGGTAATACACTCAATTTGGGTACTCAAACTATCAAGGCGACTGCCACAGGTATCGAGGTGCCAGAATTAAAAATCGGTACAGGTACGAATACAGTAAAATTAACTGTCGCTTCTGATGGAAAACTCACAACTACAGAAACAGATTCTTCGGGAAATACAAGTTCTCCCGCCGCAGCCGGTGGTGGTTCTTCTTCTGTAACTGTGTCGGATACTGCTCCGACAAGTCCTAGTGCAGGCGATCAATGGTTTGATTCGAGTTCTTTGACAATGTTTGTGTATTATGCGGATGGTTCAAGTAGTCAATGGGTTCCTGCAACTCCGGCGGGACAAACTGGAGCAACTGGTGCTGATGGAACTGATGGAACTGCCGGATATGCAACAGTCGTTACCGACATGGCAGGATTGATCGCAATCACAGGTATGGTGGCAGGACAGACCGCATTAGTCACTGCATTGAACAAAGTTTTCATGTATACTGGTTCTGCATGGTACTTAATTGCTACTATGACAAATGCAAGTCCTACTACGATCACTGGTGTGGATGCGGCATATAACTTGGCAACAGATGGAACCGCTACGACTATTACCGCTGTATCCACTGACCCAGAAGGATTTGCCCTTACTTGGTCATATGCAGTCACATCAGGTTCCCTAGGCAGTACAGCTACCGTATCACAAGCAGATAATGTGTTTACAATTACGCCATCCACGACAGAAGCAGATGCTGGAACTTTCAGTATCACGTTTTCTGTTACAGATGGCGCAACAGGTGCTGTTAATGCAGTTAGTGCGTTTACATTAGGATTTACACCAGATTGGTCATCCGCTACACGACAAGCAAAATTTACTGCCAATGATATTGCAAGCGGAGATGAATTTGGTATTTCAGTAAATATAAATGAAGCCGGCGACACTGCAATTATTGGTTCTCCTCAGTCTGATCCCTCGCCATCGACCGGTGGAGGTTCGGCTTATATCTTTACAAGGTCAGGAACAACTTGGACACAACAGGCAAAATTGGTAACTGCTTCACCTTCCAATTATCAATATGCGGGTGGATATCCAAGTGACCTTTCTGGTGAGGGCGGGGGTGTTGCGATATCAAATGATGGAAACACAGCAGTCGTAAATATTCCTTATGCCGATGACAATGGTACAAATACTGGCAGACATGAAGTTTGGACAAGATCGGGAACAACTTGGACTTCTCAAGCAACTTTACAACCAACAGCTCCATTTGTTTCATCATCTGGTCAATATACACATGTTGAGATGAGTGGCGATGGCGATACTATTATCTCTGGTCATCCGTGGGATGGTTCAAACAAACAAGGATCGGTTTATATCTATCATAGAACTGGTACAACATGGACTCTAGAACATAAGAGTGTAGGGACAGTATCACATGATAACTGTGGTCTTTCTGTTTGTTTATCATATGATGGAAATACTGCCGCATTTTTTAACGCCGCCAGTACAGAAATTTGGGGAAGATCTGGTTCGACTTGGACTCAAACACAAGTTTTAACTGAATCCGATGATACGGAGATTAATGCCGCCGACCTTGGCAGTACTGGACTTTGTATTTCTAAAGATGGCAACACTCTAGTATTAGGAAATGATCAAGAGTCTGTGCCAGGGCATTCACAGCACTCACAAGGTTGTGCCCATGTATATACTTTAATTAGTGGAACTTGGACACACCATTCAAGACTTGACGAAGGTGTTAATGCTGGTCAACAATACAAATTTGGATCAAATGTTACAGTCAATGATGCTGGAACTGTAGTTGGTGTCGGTTCTTATAGTCGTCCAGAGCCTACGGCGGCAAATTCTAATGATGGTGCGATATTCGTATACAGACTCATATCTAATGTATGGACAAAAGACACCATGTTGATCAATACTGACGGCGAAAGTGCTGATCGAATCGGTAGACATAAAATGTCTGCAAATGGAAGATTTATCATTGGTGGTTCCAATCACCATCAAGACGGATATGCTTTTGTCTGGGTGCCATAATCTGTAACATAAAAATAAAATATTTACGAAGAAGGATAATTAAAAATGCCATTAACATTTCCAGATAGTCCCTCAAATGGGGATACGACAACCTTAAACGGCGTTAGTTATACATATGACTCCGCAAAAACTGTTTGGGTGTCCACAACTGGACCCATCACAACTGTTGCCGTTTCTGATAACGCGCCCGCGACACCGACAGATGGTGACATGTGGTTTAATTCATCCGACTTAAAATTGTATATTCGATACAACGATGGGGTGACCTCTCAATGGATTATCGCAGCCCCTGCTGGACCAGCGGGTGCAGATAGTACCGTTGCCGGACCAGCAGGCGGAGATGGACGTGCCGGTGTCTATGCAGACATGGCATCATTGATTGCAAAAACCGGAATGGTTGCCGGAGACACAGCGCTTGTCACTGCCTTGAATAAAGTTTTCATGTATACTGGTTCTGCGTGGTTTTTGATTGCGACTATGACAAATGATAGTCCTACTGCGATCACTGGTGTGGATGCGGCATATAACTTGGCAACAGATGGAACCGCAACCATAATCACTGCCGTATCCACTGACCCAGAAGGATTTGCTCTCACTTGGTCATATGCAGTCACATCAGGTTCCCTCGGCAGTACAGCAACGGTTTCGCAGGCAGATAATGTGTTCACTGTCACTCCTTCAACAACAGAGGCTGATGCTGGTTCCTTCAGTATAACCTTTAGCGTGACAGACGGTGCAACAGGGGCAGTTAGCGCAGTTAGCGCATTTACGTTATCATTTTCTGTACAAAATTCAAGATATACTGCATTATTAGTCAAGGCGACTAATACTGGATCAAACCAAACCTTTGATGATGCCTCTACCTCAAATCACACGATTACTGTTGCTGGGGATACGACAACATCAACATTTAGCCCATATCGTGCCGGTGGATATTCGTTTAAAGGTGATGGTACTGGTGATTATCTACAAATGCCACACTCAACAGATACAGATTTAGCAGGTGATTTTACAATAGAATGTTGGGTATATTTAAACAGTATTAAAAGTAATAATGGATTGGTAGCTAAATGGGCGACCATGAATTATGGTTATGTTCTATATGCAAGCACTTCTGGCGTCGAATTTAACAGTGCAAACTCTGGCAGCAACGGCATTTGGACGGACTTCGCTATCGGTTCCCCCCTCACATTGCATCAGTGGCATCATTTAGTAGTATCCAGAACAGGTTCTACTATTTCTACATATTTAAATGGCACCAGAACTAATACTTCTACAGATTCCAATAATTGTTCTGCAAGTACCCCACTCATTATCGGAAGTTACGGTCATAGTTATAATTATGAGGCTAATTCTCTTGATGGATATCTATCCAATGTTCGTATAGTTAATGGAACAGGACTTTATACGGGAACAACCTACACAGTTCCAACCGCACCACTTACACCAATTACAAACACAAAATTCTTACTTGGCGATTTACCTTATTTTAAAGATCAGTCTACCTCAAATCATGCAATTACTGTTAATGGTAATGTATCTTTAGAACCAAAATCTGTATTCGATAATGCTGCATATTCAGAAGCTGCACATGGTGAGTCTGCATATTTTGATGGTACTGGTGATTCTTTGTCAATACCACATCATGCAGATTTTGACTTTTCGGGTGATTATGTAATTGAATTTTGGTTCAATTTAATAGATACTGGGGGGTCGCAATTACTTTTTGATAAGACTTCGGGGAGTAGTGATACTTTTCAAATTTATACACTTTCTGGCAATCAAATTGCCGACATGATAACAGATAGTAGCGGTAATACCATTGAAAACCATGCAAACACGGGGCCAGTCGTAGTGGGAACAGGGTGGCATCATTTTTCTCTTGTGCGGGATAATTCAGCTGGTACATATGTAACTTATTTAGATGGTGTTGTACACAATACTACATCATCTGCGTCCAATAATACAAGCACGGCAGATATTACTATTGGTTGCATGCCGACCGGCGCAGCGCCCAGCAAAGGTTATATATCAGATTTTAAATTTTTGACTGCAATACCGTCAGATAGAAATGCTGCCTTTACACTACCTACTTCTCCATCTACACCAGATTCAAATACAAAATTCTTACTTAATCCAGAAACATCTATTTCAGATTTGAGTCAATCATCTGCAATAACGTGTTTTGGTGATGCTGCAACATCTACAACTCAGGTAAAGTTTGCTGGAACAAAGTCGATTTATCTTGATGGCACTGGTGATTATATCCAGATCAATAATATTGAAGATTCATGGATAAGTGGATATACAGGAGATTTTACAATAGAATTTTGGTGGTATCCCACAAATGTCAGTGTATATCAGGCAGTACTGACTGCGGCGGCTGCCTTTCAACTTTATACAAACAATAGTACTTTAAATTTGGCATTATCAAGTACTAACTCTTATTCTCCCTTTTGGCATCCACAAAGTATGCATACAATGGTAAATAATACATGGCAACATCTCGCTATTGTTCGCAATGGAAATGTTTATACTGTATATGTAGACGGGGTTTCAAAAGCGACTACCACATCCAATGATCTTATTGGAACTGGTACAAATGCTGTGCAATTAGGTATTTATACTGGTAATTCATCGCCGTCACAGGGATATTTCCAAGATTTCCGAATCACAAAAGGTCTTGCAAGATATACAGCAGACTTCACACCACCTACAGCAGAATTAGAAGGGTAAACAAAAATGCCATTAACATTTCCCACAAGTCCCACAAATGGACAGACAACAACATTAAGTGGTACGACATACACTTACAATGCTACCAAAGGAGTTTGGGAGGCCACTGCATCTGGTGGTGGATTTGTTGCGGGATCTTTTTCTGAACATATCCTACCCGCCACAGATGACACTTATGATATTGGAAGCGCGAGTAACAAAATCAGAGACTTATATGTTTCTGATAATTCTCTGCATATCGGAGATCATACAATGAGTGCGGATTCAGAAGGTATTAATATTCCGGCGCTCAAACTCGGCACAGGTTCAAATCGTGTTAAATTAATGGCAAACGCAGAAGGTAAACTAAGACAGATTCGAACTGTCGGTGGTGTTGCACAGGCAGAAGAAGGTATTTCGAGCGATGCTGGAACGACCGCCGTTGACACATTTGCAGAATTGCAAGCGGCTCCAGTGGTTGCGGGTAAAACTGTTTTGGTAAGAAATACTAACAAACTCTATATCAATACGGGCACAGGCTGGTATGTAGTTGGACAGGTGACTAATGAGAGTCCCACAGCAATTACTGGATTAGATGCAACATACAATCTGGCTACAGATGGTACAGCGACCGTAATTACTATGAATTCGACAGATCCGGAAGGATTCCCTTTGACATGGAGTCATGCAGTCACAACCGGAACTTTAGGTTCTACTGCAACCATTACAAATACAGATAATGTATTTACTATCACGCCTTCGACTACAGAGTCAGATGCCGGTTCGTTCAGTGTTACCTTTAGTGCATCTGATGGCAGTCAGGCAGCAACTAGTGCAAGTGACTTTACATTGCAGTTTGCAGCGCTCGCAAGTAGCGTTTTGTTTTCTAGTGTCAACAATATTTCAAACGTATCTCATGTAGATGGTGGCCAAAATACAGTTTCTTGGACTGTTCCCTCTGGTGTCTCTTCGATATCGGCAGTAGTAGTAGGTGCTGGTGGCGGAGGCGGAGGCAATAGGACCCGCGGCGGCGGAGGCGGTGCTGGCGGTGGGCTTGCATGGAAAAATAATATTTCCGTAACGCCTGGAGAAGTTCTGACTGTTAAAATTGGAAAAATGGCTTCTGGTTTTCTTGGCGGATCTGATCGTTCAGGAAATGCCCGCGGCACAAACGGTGGTGCCTCAGAAATTTTAAGAGGTAGCACAATTCTAATAAAAGCATCCGGCGGCAATGGCGGTTCCGGTGGCGGCAGCAGTGTTTGGAATAACCCGACAGGTGGGGCCAAAGTTGTAGGAGATGGAGGTGGTTCTGGTGGAGTAGGTGGCCGACATGACAGCAACAACGGCGGTGGCGGCGGCGGTGCTGGTGGTTATTCTGGTAATGGCGGCCGAGGTAGTGATGCTGAGCCTGATACAAATAATAATGCAAATGGTTCCGGAGGTGGCGGCGGTGGTGGTGCGGTGCGGAGAGACGTAAATCCATATGCTAATAGAACTAAAAACTACGGTGGCGGCGTTGGACTTTATGGACAAGGATCTAATGGACTCCAAGGTATCAATAATGGCGCTCACACTCTCATGGGTGGTGGTGGGTCTGGCGGCGTTGATGGTGTTGCTATAGACAGCTCGACCGGTTCGTCAGCTTGGAATTATTCCGGCGGATTGTATGGCGGCGGCGGTGGTAGTAAAGATGATAGTGAAGATGGCGAAGGTGGTTACGGCGGCGCTGGTGGTGTAAGAATACTTTGGGGCGATGGTCGTTCATTCCCAAGTACAAACGTAGATAATTCACATAATGTTGAAGTTGAAACAACGGTATAATTAATAGGAATTTAAATGCCAGATAGTAATTTAAACAGTTCGATAAATTCAATAAAAAGTAATTTGTTGACTGATATCCCTACTGCCACAGTCGCAGAATTGTTAAGTATTGCAAGATCTCTCAAAGGTTTGAACCTTTGGAATGATTCTGCAATAGAAACCGCTGTGAATGACAGAGCAATAACTTTACTATCAGGGGCAACATCAGATGAAATAATTAAAATTTCCTCTGCAATAAAGCATATGAGAGGCCCAGATATCGGTTCAGATGTGCAAATTACATCTTTGAATACTGTCACCACTGATTTAATACCAGATACCGATGTTACCCACGATTTAGGCAGTTCCGCATATAAATTTAATGACTTGTATTTAGACGGAAATACAATTCATTTAGGCAACCAAACAATTTCCAAAACCGCAACCGGATTATCAATTGGCGAATTAAAAATTGGATCGGGCACGAACACAGTAATTTTGACTCCTAGTTCTGATGGAGTCTTACAAATGGCCGGTACGGATTCTAGTGGAAATGCAGTCCCGCAAATTGAAAATGTCCCATCCACTCAATCTGTAACAAATTTCAATGATTTGTTGAGTATCGCAAATCCTGCCACCGGCACACAAATGATGGTCACTTCTACCAATAGACTTTTTATATATACTGGAACTGGTTGGTATAAAATTGCAGATATGGCAAATGAAAGTCCTACAGCAATTACAGGAATAAATGCGACATATGACTTGGCGACAGATGGTACAGCAACAACAATTACTGCTGTATCAAGTGATCCAGAAGGATTTCCTCTCACATGGTCTTATGCAATTACATCAGGGGCTCTAAATGGTACAACTGTTTCCAATGTTGATAATGTATTCACTATTACACCATCTACCACAAATGAAACCACATTTACAGTAACTTTTTCGGTAACGGACGGAGTGGGTACTGCAACATTTTCTTCTGATTTCACTCTATCTTTATATGCAGAGGCTGGTGGTAGGTTATTTACTTCGAGTACAACTTGGACAGCACCAGCGGATGTTACTCTAGTACATGCAGTTTGTGTTGGTGCGGGTGCAGAGAATGGAAGTCAAGCTAGTGGCGGCGGTGGTCTTGGGTGGAAAAATGATATTGTAGTAGTGCCTGGCCAATCATATACGGTGGTAGTCGGCCAGGGTGGTGGAAATAAAAATAATGAACATAGTTATTTTATAAGTCAAGCCACTGTTATGGGACGTGGTGGCAATGGATATTCTGGCGGCACATATGTTGGTGATGGTGGCGGAAATGGTGGTGCCGGCGAAGGTTCCGGCACATATCAAGAATGCGGTGGCGGCGGCGCGGGTGGTTATACTGGTAACGGTGGCGATGGTAAGTCTGGTACTACTGGTCAAGCTGGAAATGGTCAAGGCGGCGGAGGCGGCGGATCAATGGCGAACTCGGGCGGATACACTTGTGGGGGTGGTGGTGTTGGCGTTTATGGACAAGGCGCAAATGGTGTCGGCGG
>Ga0213868_10001233_pt1 | contig 24701 bp, 16 predicted proteins | sample PICome_9_FD_160087 | JGI IMG/M metagenome (GOLD analysis project Ga0213868, IMG submission 160087) | Coastal seawater microbial communities near Pivers Island, North Carolina, United States - PICO127 | ecosystem: Environmental > Aquatic > Marine > Coastal | place: USA: North Carolina... | reverse complement strand
TGACACTAACGAATTCACCGATGCCCCTGCTGACACTGCCGGTGCCTCCGTAGGTGATGCCGCTGGATACGTGCTCCAAGAAGCCTCCCACGAAATGCACTGCTGGGGTGAAAACCCTGTCGTCACCGCGAAACTTCAACTTAACGGACAAGACCGCTTCTCCGAACGTGAAGGTTCCTACTTTGACGTCGTCCAACCCTTCCAACACCACACCCGTTCCCCTGATGCCGGTATCAACGTATACTCCTTCGCTCTTCGCCCCGAAGAACACCAACCCTCTGGCACATGCAACTTCTCCCGCATTGATAACGCCGTCTTACAACTTGTTCTTTCCTCCAACACCGTAACTGGCGCCAACACTGCCAAGTGCCGTGTATATGCCGTTAACTACAACGTCCTTCGTGTAATGAGTGGCATGGCAGGTGTTGCTTACAGCAATTAAGCATCATATCTATTAATATAAATAAAAAAATTTAAAAAACCATAAAATGAAATATTTTCATATTTTATTTTACAATAAACCTATAATATCACGGTAAATATATATAAATAAATAATTAATATTGATACTATAACAATTTATAGTATTAATGGCAACCATACAGAATAAATTATCAAATACACAAAATGAATTGTTGCTACAAAGCCTTTTGAATTATTATAATGATACAAATAAATTGGATAAAATCATTAATATTATAAACGGTAATTCGAATGTATCGCTTCGTATTATAGATTGGTTCGTTACAAATTACTCAAAGATGAATTATGTAATTTATACACATAATGATAAACGATTCAAGGTATTTCACGAATACAAATTGAAATTGAAGGCATATTCAAAAAAACGGTTTGACCCATTTTGTAGATGGGACCGCATAACAATCCCATATAATGACACACATAATATGGAAACAACGTTAGGACAGCTTAATTTTTTTAGATGGGCTCTGGATTACGGTATTATTGATTATATTGAAAACAATTACAGTACTATTGAAGAAGATATGAATTACCGCAATAGCACTTCAAAGAAAAAAACAAATATATCTACTATTGATAATAGTAAAACGCGAAAACGAAGGGAAGAGTTGTCTGTATCTGCTTGTAAGTGTGTGAAACGCGAAAACGTCCATATTATTGTTAAATTTCAGTAATTATAGAACGAAAGTGTAAATTTGTTTAATCCATTTATCCATATATGTGATATTTGATTCATTACATATATCGTTCATATTATGTTCCGTATCAATAATCAACATATTTTCCTTATGTTCGTAGTTTGTTATCCATTCTTCGTGGTATTTATTACATTTTTGTAAATATTCAAATGGTATGCCTTCTTCGCCGCTTCTATTACGTTGATTTATACGTTTTTGACACGTTTCAGGACTTGCGTTAATATAAATCAACCCTTTTGTCGGGAATTCATCTTTATATAGTTGGTAAAATTGTAAATATACATTATAGTTAATCGTTTCGATTTTTCCATCGTCGTGAAGCATTTTGGCAAATATATTATAATCTGCTTCCAAAGAACGCTCACATATAATGATTTTTGCGTTTGGCTTATTTTTCATTTCGTTTTTCATTTTTAACAATCGTGTTGCAAATGCCATTACTTGAAATGGAAATGCGTATTTATCTTGGTTTTCATAGAATTTAGTTAGCATATTTACGCCATTCTCGTCTTGAATGGTTTGCCACATATCAAGTGGCTCTGATACAAAGATTATATTTTCATCAAATGCGAGTTTCTCCTTCAATAACTCAATAAGAGTTGATTTTCCAGCACCAATGTTCCCTTCGATTGAAAATACTTTGTATCCCTGGTAAATAGACATTTTATATATAATGTATTTATTTTATAATAACACATTATATGTATTCGAGTCTTTCAATTTTTAGTGCTTGTGAAGGTTTATAATTTAATATATCAAGTGTTTCTGTAGTCGTGGAAAAATTTTCAGAACCATAAATATCCTGTAAACATAACCATTCAAACATCCCTCCACGATATATATATAGTCGCCTAAATCCCATTCTTTTGAGTTGTTCTATTTTGGTATCAACTGTTTTATCACAACAATTCATACCATATACAATAATGTCACGGTCATATTTGTAGTTGTCAATCATAGAGTTTATCAAAGATGTTTCAAGCACTATGGATAATGTTTTACATATAAGACAATGTTGTTTATTCGCATCTAATGTGTTTATAATTATGTATCTATTATCATTAATTGCTTTCTGAATATCTTGAAAATTTACATATTCTATATTGGTGTTTTTATTAAAAAATGACAACATTAATCGTTACTATGTATAGCAAATTCATTTTATATTCTATAAGATAAAAATTGATTCGGTATTCAATATTTCATAATATGATATAAATATTTCACTAATTTATAAATAATGGATCTACGACAGATTAAATTATCTAAGCAAGAATGGGAGAGCATTGAGAAACCCATTTCCGACGAGGAAAAAGAGATTCTTAACATGATCAACCAAGGATATGAAAACCCCAAAGTTTATTTCAATCATCATAAATCATTACTATCATTTCTGAAATTTGAGAACAATGACTCATTTCATCAATACCTATACGAAAGATATTTTAAATCCCATATTGATAAAATCCACAATAAATACATTAAAAATAATGAAATTATAATGAATTTTGAAGATAAAAGAAAACTCAAGCGACTAAATAGCGCAGATACGATTCGTATCCAACATTTTGATGAAACAATTCAGAAGAACGAATCGTGCATTTTTGAATTCATTATCATTGAGTTATGTTATAATATTATGAAATATATTTCAAAGAAGAAGACCAACTATATATCTTATTTGTATACCCTTATTCATATTAAAAAGTCATCCATTAACAATACGAATACATATATTATCAGTTTTGCTGACAAAATCATTGAGTATGCATCTCCAAATGTAAAGAGCCACGATATCCTAAAAAATGCTCCGCTATTTATTGAAAAAAACGAATATTTGATGAAATATTCAGATAAGACTTTGTATAGTCATCAAAAAAACATTTATAGTATTTTCAATAAAAAAAATAGTTCTCCGAAATTGGTATTATATTCCGCACCAACAGGAACTGGAAAAACAATGACTCCTATTGGATTGTCTAATACCTACCGCATTATATTTGTATGTGTGGCACGACATATTGGTCTTGCGTTGGCAAAATCCGCAATTACACTTGGAAAGAAAATCGCATTTGCATTTGGGTGTGAAAGTGCTGATGATATTCGTCTCCATTACTTTGCTGCAAAAGAATATACACGCAATTATAAAAGTGGTGGTATTTACAAAGTTGATAATAGTGAAGGTGATAATGTTGAGATCATGATTTGTGATGTTCGTTCTTATCTCATTTCAATGTATTATATGAAAAACTTCAATGACGCAGATAATATTATTACTTTTTGGGATGAACCCACAATTACATTGGATTCAGAGGAACACGAACTCCATAGCATTATACATAAAAACTGGAGTGAAAATGTCATCCCAAATATGGTATTGTCTTGTGCAACACTTCCAGAAGAACAAGAAATTATGCCATCAATCATGGATTTCAAAATGAAGTTTGGTGAGATGACAACAATCTATCATATAAACAGTAATGACTTCAAAAAGTCTATTCCGTTACTGTCAAAGGACAGTAAATGTATGCTTCCACATAATATGTATAGTGAATACAACGATATTATCAATTGTGCCAGATATTGTTCCACACATAAAACATTATTGCGATACCTTGACTTGGAATCAATTGTGGAATTTATTTACTACATTCACGAAAATAGTATGATTAATAAGGATTATAGTATAGATGAATATTTTGGAAACGACATTTCAAACATTACTATGATGTCAATCAAAGAATACTATCTTATCTGTTTAGAAAATATTGAAGAAGATAATTGGAAACAAATTTATAATGCGTTGAAACACGGTCAGCAATATAAATTTCCAAGTTATAATATTCAGCGGACTACATCATTTCAAGATGAAAAAAGTGCTCCTATTTCAAAATCATATGAACTCAAGCGAACAACAAGTGTATTTGAAGATACTGTTAACGAATCCAAACGAACTGGTATATTGCTAACTACCGAAGACGCCCATACTCTAACAGATGGACCGACAATTTATCTATGTGAAGATGTCCGAAAAATTGGTTCATTCTATCTACAGCAGTCTCATATCCCTATTCCTGAATATCAATCTATCTTAACAAAAATCAATAAAAACAACGAACTATCACAGAAGATTGACATGATAGAACGTGAAATAGACAACCGAGAACAAATGAATAACCAAGAGGATGGTAAAGTTAAATATAAAAACCACGTAGATAATGAAACTCGCAAACTTATAGCTCAAGTAGATAAATTGCGAAAACAGGCTGTTCGCACATCACTTGATAATCTATATATTCCCAATACGATACAACATCAGGAAAAATGGGTTGGAAATATTTCTCAATCTCCATTCAAACCTCAAATATCGGAACTCCACGTTAAACGCATAATGTTGTTGCCGGTAGATAATACATATAAAGCATTATTGTTACTTGGTATTGGTGTATTGTTGGAGAAGGATCACAAAGAATATAATGAGATTATGAAGGAAATGGCGGAAGAACAATTGTTGTTTATTATAATTGCTTCATCTGATTATATTTATGGAACAAATTACCAGTTCTGTCACGGTGTAATTGGGAAAGATTTGGAAAATATGACACAGCAAAAAACGATGCAAGCTCTTGGTCGTATTGGACGCAATGGAATTCAGCAAGAATATAGTGTTCGTTTCCGAAATGAGGACATTGTATATAAACTATTTAGACACATTGACAATAATGTAGAGGCAAACAATATGAATAATTTGTTTTCAAGCGACATTTAATATTATCTAACTTATTGTAGTGAATTAATATAATAAAATATTTATTTTTTATTATATATATTGGTGTTTGTGGATTTACAATACTTTTTTGTAATCTGTTGCATAAGGATTTCCTTTCAACGCATCCATAATAGACGTATCATTACGGTCGTTATTGATTCCATTATATAATGTATTATTGTTTGATGCGGATACACCCATTGTATTTACTGACGGTGCTTGATATGGCATTGTGCTTGTTAAAGGACGATTGTTTTTCAAAGCATTGTCCCGTTGGGCGGGTTTCATATTAATATGATGATTTGTTAATTTCATATTTCCGGGAACCATACGACCCTTAATGGTTGAACTCTTAATGTCATTATTCCGTTGATTGTATTCTGCTTCATATGAACGCATTTCGTGTGTTCCTTGTGCTGCGCTTGAACCACCTGCATAGAAGAAATCACCAGTCTTTGTACGCGTATTGTTGACAGGTTGATGTTCTGTTACCATATATGCATCGCCATTCTGTTGACGATTAACATTCAAGTGGAATTTAGATTTTTCCATTGTTTCACGATGTGTGGTAGGTGCCTTTTGTGAAGGATCATATACATAACTTTCGGGAACATGGGTGGCTGGATTTTGATAAGGACGCATATTTTCAGATGTATCTTCTTTGCGTGTAGGGCGCAACATATCCATCAATGGGGTTACAGCGGCGTTAATAGAATATCCGATGGCACCAAAATAATTGGTTTCATTTCCGACTGAGCGATTGTTGGGGTATGCGTTTTTACTTTGAATGCTATAATCACCGGTTGTCGGAGAAGCCTTGTTTACAGCACTCGCAACACCTAAGGGTTTCGCGCCTAAATCAATATGACGGGCTTTTTGAACTTTCCCGGGTACATATTCACCATTATTGTAATGTCCTGCGGCACCTTTGTATTCACGTCCTGTCGTTTTACGGTTTGTATGACGGTCTATTTGAATAGAACGGTTTGTTTCACCTTTTTCTAAACCCCCAGTAGTAAACCATCGGTCAGGTCCATTTTCATAGTGTCGGTCAGGACGGTTCTTTTCAAATTTACCTTCTGTGCCAATATTCTTTACTTGTGACACAGCAGGACCTTCTAAACCAGACAATGATACTCCTCCCATACGAGGGTTGTTATCCGTTCGTAATTCATCTACCGTCTTGGGCTTCCAAGTATCACGTTCCATCATTCCAGAATTAAAACCATCTCCTCCTTGTGTTCCATATCCTAATCCTAAACCAGGTGCTACTTGTTCTTGTTTGAAAGGTAATGTGTTTGCCATTTTCATACTCGCATTTACACGAGATTGATAAAAGTCGCTTTCATTTGGTGCGCCATGGGCCCATTGATAGTTTTCATTGGGTTCAAATAAAGGGGATTGTTCTTTTTTTGCTACATCTTGGGAACCTGAACCTGTATATTTATCAAGTAAAGACTCGTTTGTATTTTCATCCAATACGGGAGTATGAGATTTTGAACCGAAATAAGGGACCATATTGTTATGTTGAAAATAGTCAGAACCGACTTTATCTCCTGTCAATGATTCGTATTCTATTTCATTATTTATGTTTGACGCTCCATTCTGAGTGAAATATTTATCTGTATACGCTTGTCCGGAATATTTATTTACAGTGGATAGTTGAGATGTTTTGGGTTCCTGATGGTCTATAAAATCAGATTCGGGGTAATTTTTATCGGGTACATTTACATTGGATAATTTGGTTGTATTAAAACCTTCCTTTTTTTTTGTATCTTTCTTATTTACAACATATAATGACCCTAATGCGAATAGAGGAACTAATGCTTCCATTATTTATATATAGTTATATAAAATAACTATATATTTTTCAAAACCTATTTACTTTCCTGTGTAATTATCTTTTACTAAATTACGAGAACCTGAATTTATATTAATATCTTTATTCAAATATGATTGAGGATTTACAAATGGTTTTTCCCAGCGATTTTGCTGCATATCTACATACATCCACGCTGGGTGTGTATATCGGGTTTCTTCAACAAACGATTGTTCGGTTGTATATGAACGTGTATACGTTTGGGCTTTGTTGTCTTGGTAATTATTCATATCCACATTATCACGATTTAACTTACGACTCAACCCTTTTAAATCACTTTCAAGATTTGTTGTATTGTTGTGTACGTTTGCACCCCATTTTTGTAATCTAATATGACTATCTTCCAAAAAAGGGGCTTGTGAGCCGGGACCTGGAGTATTTAACATATATTTTCCTATAAAACTACTTTCTTCTATTTGTTTTTTTACTCGTGCTTCATCATCATAAAAACGCGTGAACGACATTAGTTATTATATATTGCGAAAAAAATTTAAAGTTCTCCGATCATTTATTATAAATACATAGTAGTATGCTATGTCTAAACATGATTGTAAAGAATGAGTCTAAAATTATAACACGGATGCTCGAAAGTGTAGTGGAATATATTGATTATTACTGCATATGTGATACTGGTTCTAATGACAATACTGTGGAAATAATTACTTCATTTTTCAAAATGAATAAAATAGATGGCATTGTAATCCATAATGATTTTGTTAATTTTTCACATAGTCGTAATTATGCTTATCATTATGTATGTAGCCATATGGATAACATTACACATGTATTGTTTTTAGATGCCGATATGATTTTCAATACATCATTATCCAAACAAGAATTACAAAATGCGTATATTCATCACGATGCTTGCTATTTGTATCAAGGTTCTCTAAATTGTCATTATAAAAACGTTCGGATTGTAAAAAAAAATCCTGAATATAAATATATTGGAGCCACCCATGAATACTTTGATTTATGTAACAGCTTCCATATTCATACGATTATTGATGATTTGTTGTTTATTAAAGACATTGGAGATGGTGGTTCTAAAACCAATAAATTCCAACGAGATATTAAACTTCTTATAAATGCTCTTGATGAAGAACCTAATAACTCTCGTTATGTATTCTATTTAGCCAACAGTTACAAGGATTGTGGAGAACTTGACAACGCGCGTATATATTACTTAAAACGAATTGAAATGGGTGGTTGGATACAAGAAGTATGGTGTTCATATTACTATATTGGATTGTGTTATAACTCTCAAAATGAATATAAAAATGCGTTGTGGTACTGGTTGAAAGCTTTTGAAGTATTTGATAAACGTATAGAGAACCTCTATCAGATTGTGAAATACTATCGTATATGTTCTCAACACGAGCTTGCGTATAGTTTTTATTTATTAGCAAAACGATGTATGAATTATATTACAATGGAAAATCATTTATTTTTAGAGAAAGACGTGTATATGTATAAATTGGATTATGAATATTCCATTTTTGCGTTCTATGTAAATATGCGCGACACTAATGTATATAAGAAACTCATGCATAATATAATGGTGGATGCGGAGACACACCGAAACATATGTGAGAATTATAAATATTATGTAAATGCCCTTTCTGGAAAGTGTGAAACAATACAGATGATTAAGTGTCCCGATATTTCCGATTTTTATCCAAGTTCTCCATCACTTATTATACATAATGGAAAAATGAAGGTCAATATCCGATATGTAAATTATAAAATAAACGATGATGGTTCTTATCTTTATAATCCCCCAATAACGACAAAAAATATGTTAATGAATTATGATATTGATACCAATACAACATCACAATGTGTAGACCTCACATACGATACAACTTTTAATAATCAATTGTATTGTGGAAATGAAGACGTGCGTTTATTATTATCGTCTAATGGAGAGTGTTATTATTCATCTAATATTGGGTTTGAAAATGGAAATATTGGTATACATATTGGAAAATGCTGCTTGGACCGTGGCGCGTTAAGTGGAAATCATATTATGAGTCCCAGAAATAATTATGTGGAGAAGAACTGGGTTTTGTTTGAAAAAGATGGAGACATACAAGTAATATATGAATGGCAACCACTAACTATAGGAACGCTATGCAAAAATGGAAATAAGTGTATTTTTGTAGAAAACCACGTTTCTACCAAGAAAAATCATTATTTGAGTGATTTACGTGGCTCAACCAATGGCATATATATTGACGGATATTGGTGGTTTATTTGTCATAAAGTATTTATATGTTACGGTAAGCGGAAATATTACCACATACTTGTTCGTATGGACCACGAGTTTAATTTGTTATATAGTGAATATTTCGTATTTGAGAATGTGGATATAGAATATTGTTTAGGATTTGTGTTTTGTGACAATTGGTTCTACATTGGATATAGTGTGAATGATAATATTAGTAAAATTATGAAAATTAAAAAGGATAATTTATATGCAAGTATTATATAATGCCAAAAAGCATCAAACGTTCTAAATCCAATGGATTAAAATCCAGAAAAAGACCTGGTAAAAAATCTCGCAATGCGAAAAAAATGCGTAGAACCCGCAAAAATAAGGGAGGTACATATAAAGAGGCAATTTGTAAAGGTAATATGGCTTTGTCAGCATCACTTGCGGGTCTTACAGGGCTGGCTATAGTTACAATTTTAACATCTACTCCAGCTGGATCAGCGATGTTGGGCACTTATGCTGCGATGATAGCTTTAGGCGCACCATCGGCTTTAACAGGTGTTCTTTCATTTAAAATTCTTGGTGTCTTGACCGGTCAAAAAGGTTTAGATTGTGATAATATTGATAACTCAGTGTTTAAGTCATTAAATAATATATCTTTAGCAAAAAAAAATAAAGAAGAAGGGATGGGTCAAAATATTGAAATAAAAGTTATTAGTAACGGTTTATTCGGACAATCTATTACAGATAAAAATTATACATTAGTACGCATTGGACAACGAGGTATGAGAGTAAATAAAGACGAATTTTATTTGTTTAAAGAAGACGGAAAACTTGATGTTTTACGTTCAATTGCTTTTACACATATAAATAGATATATATCTAAATATGGTGCTTTTCGCAGTAGAAAATATCATGTAATTAAATCACTATTAAAATATAACGCAAATGATTTATATAAAAAGGTTGAACATTATATTGAAAAATCTGAAGATGGAGGGGATGAAAAAAAAAAATTCGCAGAAAACATTAAGAATATTATTAATTCTGAAAAAGATAAAGTATTTGAATACTGGAATATATTCAGGAGTGCTGCTTTGTACTTTTGTAACGAAAAGAATTATTATAAAGACAGAACAAACTTTAACAATGCATGTAAAACAAACGAAGAAACACCTGATGAAACACCTGATGAAACACCTGATGAAATGGAACAAAAAAGAAATAATCAATCTGAATTTGAAGAAATTACAGATACTATAAAAAAAGTTATGTTTACTCCAATTGTGGAACACGAAAAATATAAAGAAGAGTATGATGATAATAATAATTAAAATTGAATCAAGTTATATCCAATAATATACAATTATACACAGCAGTCACACTACCACAATGCACGACATAGAAGACACTATCCTTAAATATAACCAAGACACAAAGGAGTGTGATGAAGAGATTGTAATTCAACTTCTTCATCATTTGAAAACCTGGATTATTGACAGTTACACCAAATACAAGGACTCAAAAAAAGATAAAGAAATCATTCATAAACTGCGAAATGAAATTCCGAAGGTCATGCAAAAGTTCCTTCGTCCCTATAAAATCCAAATAAAAAAGGCCAGTCTATTATACCGTTATAAGCAACTCCGCGAAGAAAACAAAATAGACCCTATTGACGTGCTATCATTGCTTCTTATCAAGAAACCATCAAATGATATTTCAGGAATTAATCAAATAACCATTCTCACTTCGCCCACACCAAGCGGACAGAACTTCAGTTGTAAACACGACTGCTTTTATTGTCCGAATGAACCCGCACACGAAGACAACGATTGGACGCCGCAACCCCGAAGTTATCTGTCAAAGGAACCAGCAGTCCAACGAGCAAATCGTAATCATTTTCACCCATACGAACAAACAAAAAACAGACTAGACTCGCTATATATGTGCGGACATAAATGTGACAAGCTTGAATTTATCATTGAGGGTGGAACATTCACCGAATATCCCAAGCCTTATTTGAAATGGTTCTTTACACAGTTTATATATTGCGTGAATGTGTATTTTGACTCTTCCCCCAAAAGAGAACCTAAAACATTGGAAGAAGAAATAACTTTGAATACAAATGCTAAGTGTAGGATTATTGGTATATGTATTGAAACCCGACCGGACGCCGTCCTTGAAAACGACGAAGATAATATTCCGTGGTTGAAAACACTATTGTGTTGGGGTGTCACACGTATTCAGTTGGGTCTTCAACAAATAGACAACTTCATTTTGAAAAAGATTAATCGCGGACACACAGTAGAACAAGCGATAAAGGCGATTGAAATATGTAAAAACAATTGTTTCAAGATTGACATGCATTTGATGCCCGATCTTCCATACTCTAATCCACAAAAGGACAAACATATGTTCGACCAAGTATATAACAGCGACAAATTTCAACCCGACCAAATCAAAATATATCCGTGTGAAGTGGTTCCCTGGACGAAAATAGAAAAGTGGTATAATGAAGGATCATATAAACCTTATGGAGACGATAAAGCTATTATGTCAGATGTATTGCAATATGCTATGACTACGTGTAAACCGTGGATACGTCTCCCGCGCGTAATTCGTGATATTCCAGACACCTATATTTCCGGAGGCATCAAATGTGGCAATATGAGACAAGTTGTGAATGATAAAATATATGACGAAAAACAGTATAGTATGGATATTCGCTATCGCGAAATAGAGCGACATCCCGAATATGATAACAGCGACGCACGTCTATTTGTAAGAGAATATAGAGCATCAAATGGCACAGAATACTTTATATCATTTGAAAGCTATGATAAAAAGGCGATTTATGGATTCTTGCGATTACGCATTCCAGATACAAATGACACTACAGATATAATGTATGAAGATACGCTAAAAAATCAGGCTCTCATTCGTGAGCTTCACGTCTATGGTAGCGTTCAAAACGTGGGTCATTTCAATACACTAACAAATACAAGTTCAAAAGAATGTCAGCATTCCGGATTTGGAAAAAAACTGTTGAAAAAAGCGGAACAAATTGCGTTTTGGGAAGGAATGGACGGTCTTGTTATTATTTCGGGAATGGGTGTGCGGGATTATTACAAAAATCGCGGTTATACTTATAAAAATAATTATATGGTGAAGGAATTCCAATACAAATACTACTTGAATTTGTATTTTAGAGCATTTATAAAAGTGGTATTATTATTTGCAATTATTCAATATTGTATACTGGCTTTCCTTTACACGAACCGAACGTCTTGCGATGCCATTGAGTAATTCCATATTGATTTATACCATCCAAATGGGCTTTAGAACCATATCCCACATTTTTTTCCAGATTATAATGTTCGTTTAATACTGGGTAACGTTGACATAATTGGATAATGTCTTTGTCGCGGGTTGTTTTAGCTATTATACTTGCCGCAGCAATACCAATATATTTGCCATCTCCTTGTTTTACTGTGACATGATTGATATATACTCCATTATATTCAAAAGGAATAAAATAATTGCCATCAATCACTAACAAAATCTTATTAGGATCAAAGTTCTCTTTTTCACAGATTTCTATATAATCAACGCAACGACGCGCACATTGATGCATTCCTTTCATAACTGCTTGTAGAATATTAATATCGTCAACAATTGTGTTAGACAATGAAGCGGTATGATGAAAAAATACATTGTTGGAAATATTTTCACATTCACTATATAATTTCTGTTTGTTTGTGAATTTTTTACTGTCTTTGATGTTTTTCGTATCAAACGATTCAACTTGTAGTTTAGGTAATACCACACTACTTACTACTACATCACCGAACATACATCCCCTACCAACTTCGTCAATACATATTTCGTAATCATATTTGTCTTTGTCGTAATAATATTCTAAACCCATTGTCTATGTTTTACTATTAGATAACTGTAAAATAACTTTATATTTTATTAACAATCGTTTTTTTATAATAATATAGTATAATACATAATGAAAATGTCATTCAAACTTACATTTTGGACGATGTTATTTATAATAGTAGTCGTTTTAGCACTTTCATATTTTATGGATACAAATGTTTCACAAGAAGGTTTCGGTTCATACAATTATACTGCGAACAATAATACAAAAACAAAAATTGCGATTTATAGTACTGAAAAAGAATTAATAAAATTATATGATTGTTTGTATTTTGATGAATCAAACGGAAATATTATTGAAATAATTTCTAAAAAATATGAAAATAAAGAAACGAATGATGATATCACAGGTATTAATATTATTCAACGTTCATCTGGAACCATTAGTGAATATATGGTTAATACAGATGCCAACAATATTATGGTTGTAACTGACAGAAATGAACAATCTGCCACTATAAACGAATCTAACAATCTCTTCAAATCCGTTGTTAATAACAGTTTTATTTATGATACAACAATGAATGTTCCTCAATATAGCGTCATAGTACATGCGAATAACGATGAAACGTTAATACATATAATGGATAATTCAACCCGTATTTTTGTAAATAGTTATTTATTTAGTAAAGATGCCGATAATAAATCATATACGTATAGCAATGATAAATTCAATGTTGCAATCATCGGTTCCAAGACATCTAATATTTTGACAGGCGATAATTATAGTAAAATTACAAATAATGTCGTATATGATAAAACAAATGGAAATGTAATTGTAACAGAAAACACAAAGGAAATAACAATCGTTTCAACTGATGGAAATATTTTAAACAAGCTCGTTAGTGATTATGTGTCTGAAAAGAATGATAATGAAATAACAGAATGGGTAGCTAACACTACAAATGGTAACACAATTATTCATTATCCAAGCAAAAATGGTGTTTATATAAGCGTTCTAGAGCTACAAAAAGAATCGTCATCGACACACGATACAACAGCGGGAGTAGCCACCGATACAATTACTGGTGTAGCCACCAATACAACATCGGGTGTAGCCACCAATACAACATCGGGTGTAGCCACTGATACAACTACGGGTGTAGCCACCAATACAACATCGGGTGTAGCCACTGATACAACTACGGGTGTAGCCACTGATACAACTACGGGTGTAGCCACTGATACAACTACGGGTGTAGCCACTGATACAACTACTGATGTAGTAACCGATGCTTTCACAACAATGGTTGGTCCAGATACTTATAAAATGGTTGCTACATCAGTATATATTGAATACACTGAAACACCAATGATTGACACGGAGGATGAAAAAATCAAAAAAATATCAGATAATACAGGTCTGAGCGAATTAGAAAAGGCATTTGAGGTAATGGAACGTGGAAAAGAGTTATACGGACATTTATTTGGATTAGATAAGAATTCCAAAAGTGGCGGTGAATACGGTGAAGACTATTTCTTGAAAACAGAAGTTGTACCACCAGTTTGTCCCATGTGTCCTGGATGTGTTTCTGGATGTAACGGAGTATGTAATGATTGTGGTGGAAATGGAGGTTCTGGTACAAAGGGTTCTGATGGTAAATCAATTACTGGAAATAATAAAAACGCAATTGAAAAAACAGTGGATAGTGCTGGAAATGTAATTGAAAAAACAGTGGATAGTGCTGGAAATGTAATTGAAAAAACATTAGATTCTGCTGGAAATGTTATTGAAAAAACATTAGATTCTGCTGGAAATGTTATAAGTGAAGTAGGTACTGGAACAAAACAAGTAGCTGGGGATGTATATGGTGCTATTGGAACAGCTGGGGCTGGTGCGAAACAAGTAGCAGGAGACGTATACGGTGCGACCACTGGTGTAGCTGGAGACGTATACGGTGCGACCACTGGTGTAGCTGGAGACATATACGGTGCGACCACTGGTGTAGCTGGAGATATTTATGGTGCCGCTACTGGCGTAATCGGAGACTTATATTCAGGAGTCACGAATTTGAGTGGTGCGACACAACTTCTTGCAAGACAACAACAAGGAAATGTAAACACAACACCTGTCCAAAATAAATCTCAAATGAATATGACCGACACATCTCAAATGAATATGACTGGCACTTCTCAAATGCCAAGTTATCAAAACAGTGTAACAAATTATGATTATTACGGTGCTTTACCCAATAAAACAAGTAATTATGTAGCACGAACAGCAGATTTCAGCTCATTTTAAAAATAAATAAATTATTATATATAATGTGAAAATATATATAATAAGATAAACATTGATATATTAATGTCTTCCCGGGAACGTAATAAAATAAAAAAGGAAATCCAAGAGTTTGTCTTAAATTTTGATGAAATATGCGAAACAAATACACAAAAACGCGGAATATATATATATGGACCCCACGGTTGCGGGAAAACACATTTTGTTGAGAAACTGTTAACTGAAATAGATTATGATATTATAAAATACGATGCGGGAGATTCACGAAACAAACACTTAATTGAATCATTAAATAGTGATAATATATCCACAAAAAATGTAATGAGTATGTTTAAAAAAAAAGAAAGTAAATTGGCGATTATAATGGACGAAATAGACGGAATGAATAGTAACGATAAAGGAGGTCTTTCTTCGCTCATTAAACTCATCCGACAAAAGAAAACAAAAAAACAGAAACTGGAAAATAAAACAAACATTCCAATAATTTGCGTAGGGAATACATTCAATGATAAAAAAATACGGGAATTGATGAACGTATGTAATGTATATGAATTGAAAAGCCCATCAAATACACAAATCAAGAGTTTCTTGAAAAAAGAAATGGATAACTACGACAATCTCAGTAAAAAAATGGAAGAATGTATGATAGACTATATCCAAGGTGATTTGCGAAAAATGAAAAAATTTAAAGAATTATATGAAAACAACAAACAGTTATTGGACGAAAAGTATTTTTTTAAGATATTCCAAAAGAAACATTACAATGATGACGCAAAACGAATTACACACGAGTTAATCAATAAACGCGTATATATTGAAGAACACAATAAGTATATGAATGATACAGAACGCACAATTGTTGCACTGTTATGGCACGAAAATATAGTGGATAAATTGAAGAATGTGCCTTTGAATAAATCTCTACCGTTTTATTGTAAAGTTCTTGATAATATATGTTATGCTGACTATACTGACAGAATCACATTCCAAAATCAAATATGGCAATTAAATGAAATGACCTCATTATTAAAGACGTTTTATAACAATAAGATATATCACGATACATTCCATCCGAAATACAAAAACTACGATGAGATACGATTTACAAAGGTATTAACAAAATATTCTACGGAGTATAATAATAATATCTTTATTAGTGGCCTATGTCAATCTCTTAACTTGGAACGGAGTGATGTATTATGTTTTTTCGAAGAAATACGACAACTTCAAAAGGTGAGCCCAACGGTGTATACTGAAATAGAGACAAAACTAAGTGAAAATGACATTAATAAACTTGATATTCGTCGTATTTATCGTTATTTGGATAAAAATGCCAAACAAGAAATAGAATAAATATATACTAAAAAATATATATTTATATTAATGTTCGCTATTTACACGAATATTTACTTCGGATGAAAGTAATATATCTTGGCCTTTCAATGTCGTAATATTTTCATTTAAATCAACGATTGTTTCTTTGAACTCTTGTTTATCATTCATAAATTCCATTGTTAAACCTACAATCTTATTTTTATAATCACTAATATCATTCTCTTTCTGTTGGAGTTGTTGTTTAAGTTCGGATATTTGTTTTTCGTGTGCTTCATTTTCTGCGGGTGACAATTCACAACTCGTTTTTTTTAGTCGTTCATTTTCTTTTGTTAAACTGGATACTTGTGTTTGCAATGATGATATTAGATTCACAATCTGAGAAGATGTCAATGGTACTTGTTTACCTTCACTATTTGTGGTGTTAATGGGAGACTGTGCTTTCAACATTTGTTTTAACTCATTCACATTCTTTTGTAAATTCGTCAATAAATTAACGACTTCTTGTTTTGTAAGGTTTTTCTTTTCTCCATTATCCCCATCAATGACAATACCTGTAGGTGCGTTTAATTCTTTTTGTGTCATCTCTTCTTGCATTTTCTGTCGTTTTTCTTTAATTTCTTGGGTTTGTTTAATCACCTCTGGTTTGTTCTTTGGAAGGCCGTCTTCATAATTATCCAATAATCCATCAATCTCTTCCATAAAGAATTTTTTTATCGGTGCTTCATTGTCTTTCAAAATAAACATATCTACTGTTTTATTACTCGTTTTCATTACTTGAGACTCTGGCTGTTTGAGCAATTCACGCTTATCAAATGTATTATGTTCGTGTGAAAAAACCAAAATTGTCTTCATTGGATCTAATTGTACGAAAGGAATAGTATAGTCTTTCAAAAATGATCGTTCTTCTGCAAGAGCAGCATCATCATCATATTGTGTCTTGTCCAATAATGTTTTACGAAACGCAAATGTGCCTGCTGTGGAATGATTCGGTCCATAGGGTCCAAATTGGACCATTTTTTTCAGTGTTTTAAAATAAACATATAATTCACTTGAACCAGCACATAACGCGTTTGGATTTTCTTGTAACCGTTCAACTGCGTGTTCCACACGATCAGGAGGATAATAATCATCGTCATCCATATATACAATAATGGAACCTTTTGCTTTTGTATGCATAAAATTACGTTTTTTACCCAAATTCATTTTGTCTGTTGCAAAATATTTGAAATTGGGTAATTTATGTTTTTCAAATACATCTTGAACTTTGTCAGTTCCGTCGTCCACTACAATCCATTCCATTCTACTTTTGGGATACGTTTGATTTTTGTAACATTGAATAATATTTTCAATAAATGGACGACGATTGAATGTTGGCGTACATACACTTACAAATGGATAATATTTTTTCTTCATATAAATATATTATAACCTATGTTTTTAAATACATTATAATAATATTGATTTATTACATTTTTTTATTATATAATGTTTGTTTTGCGTGGACGTTTTGGCTGAAATCGTAGAAACTGTTTCCTTGTTTTGACAAAGGTTTGTATTTACCAAACTTGTTCTTAATAATACTATAATAAATCGCGAGTGTAAATTTATCTTGTGTAATATTATTATTTCCTGTAAGTAAATTACCTATACTTTCTAATCCTTTTGTTGTCGCACGTGTAATACTCTTTAATAAAGGGTTATCTGAGATTAAATCTCCACCTTGCATTTTTTTTTTGGAATTAATATAATCTCTTGTTAATATGTTTTGAATATCAACATTATTAAATAATAATTCTATGTCATCAGTAGTATAAGTTGTAAATAAATCGTTTCCATAACCAGTAGTATTTGATAATATTTCCATAAGAGTTTCGTAACGTTCGTCATTCTTATCTATATTTAACATCTTTAATACATCTGAATAATTAATCAATATGTCAATCTTTGTTGTCATAAATGTAAACACCCCATACAAAATTGCGACCATACTTGTCAATATTGTCAAAATGGATCTTACATTAGTGTTTTTAGTATTTTTATATATGTCGCTTGAAGCATAAAATAGAGATACAACAATGAAAATAGAAATACTGTTTTGTAATAATATGTTATTATATAATTTGTATGACACAGTATTAATTTTATTTAAATAGTTATTCGCGGTTTCTATATTGTCACGAGCGTTATTATTTAACCATGTGGAATCTATATTTACATCAGCATTTATTTCATCATCTGGGCTAAGTTGTGTCATTATATCAATATTGTCTTTCATTTTTGAATCACTATTTACAAGTGAATACCCGAATATACCGATAACATATAAAAATATAGCAATCGGTCCAAACCCAAATAAGGTAAACAAAATAGCAAAGAATATTAATATGTTGAATACAAGCATTACTGGATATGCAAACCCGCCAATATATGGTTTACTTTCTAGTCCAAATAATGTTTTTATGAAAATACTTTGATTGTCGTTAAAGTCTTGGCATTTTTCCTGTAATTCAAAATCGCCGTTGTCTCCGGTTGAACCACCTGTTATTTTTTTTCCACGCAACGATTCAATGACATTCGTTGTCTTGTCTTTCGCTGAACTAGCCACATTTTTTGCCACTGAACCCATAGCGTTTTTTCCTACAAGCCCTTCTTTCAAGTCACTTAATCCAGTTGTTTTTGAGAAATCTTTGAAACTATCATAAATCAATCCAAATGATACTATAGATATTAGTAAATATATGAAGAGTGTGAAAAAATTGGCTTCTGGTTTACCTGTAAGAGTTCCAATAATATATTTAAAAAAATCACTCCCGCTATAATATATAAAGAAAGACGACATTACTGTGATAAACATAAATTTCGTTCCGTTTGTTGATAATCCAATATTTTTCAATAAATTGCCGATATTTGGAATAAATGGAATAATATCTTTACCTAAGAAACCGTGTTCTCCGTTAATTACATTGGGAAGGTATACAAATAACACGTTATGAAACATTTCAACTATACCAACAATTGGCTTCAATAATTTATAAAAAAAACTAGGTATTAAGTCCCATAAGTTACTAAATTGTGAATCACTGTCTTCTGAAAATGTATATTCACATAGTAAATCCTTTGCTAATTTATTAACAGATGCTCCTTTTGGTAAGAAGTTTACTCTATTACCATGATGTTGTGAAAGATTAAAACGAGTATTGACACCTCCATCCAATATCGTGGTTTCATTATTTTCGTCATCACTATTTTTATCTATCCTTTCGGTATAAAACATATAATAATAAAATGTATATGACATTGAACTACCGAGTGCAATTGATAATAACCACATTAAATTATTGGATATAATTTTCATATCGTTTCCTTTATCTGTATCATCTAATTCAACGTCAATCGCCCGTTTTTTTGTTTTACCATAGAATTCTTTATTTAATGTATTAAATGCTTTTAAATAATACCTTTCGGAATAGAAATTTTCTCCTATATTGTTTATGGATTTATTTGTGTCATTTTTCATATTTCTTGTATTTTCATTTATGCCATTTTGAGCATTTCTTATATTTTCATCTGTTTCTTCAACAGTGTTATTTAATAGTCCAGGAACTTCTTCAATATTGTTTTTCATTTCTTCGGCTTCTTTTTCTTGTGCTGTTTTTTCACGTTGATTGTTAATATCATTAACATTGACGAAATTTTCTGAAGTTTCTGTATTCGCAAATATTTCAAAAATAAATTCCGATGTACGATATGTTAGATAGCGTAATAATATGTAAAGATATGAAAAAATATAAGATATATAACGCAAGTAATCAAACATTGTCCCTCCCTTGACGTTTTTCTTTTTTTTATCAATATCATCATTCCCGTCATAATCCTTATTCTCATCAAGACCCACACCAGGTATAATAGGTGTGGGTACAAAACCTTCTTTTATTTCTATCTTTTCTGTAGGCTCAATATCATCTAATATATCAATAAATGTTTCAATATTTGAAAAATTCATATCCTTATTCATTTTTATTTTTTTCAGTATATGTTTCCGATTATCTATATTGAATCCTTCTTTATTTGGAGGTTGTTTCCATTTTGTATTTCCCATATTTATATATTACTATATTATGATATAATAATAGATTAAAATTAATGATTTTAACGAGCATACATTAACCCACAATTTCCGCCAATAAATGATAATATATTGTACCGTTCTTCGTATAATACTAAATTATAGTTATAATCATATAACTGGTATGAACCTTGTCTTACACCAATAGGTTCCCCGTCTTCATTGCAAATTACATCAAAACGTGAATTGACTAAATCAACTTCGGGAACGTGTGTGGTTATTTCCAATTCTATATTTTTGAAATTACTCATATTGATTGCACCAGAAGGCTGATAATCCTTTGGATCTGTTTTCAAACAAAAGTTATAGCAATAAATACCGTTGTTTGCTGAACCATTTGTTCGTGTGTACTTTTCAATATAATCAAAAACACCCCGTGTAAGAATATTTTCGCGATAATCCCCATCTAATACAATACCCATAGTTTCTAAAATTTCTTTACGATTGATAGACTTGAAATCACCTGTAATATAAATACCGGTATTTCGTCCATCGTGAGGGTCAATAAATGGTCCATAATTATTAGGAATAGCATTTGAAGGAAATCCTAGACCAGTTAAATATGTGCCTATATCCCGAGAAGACAATTCTATATCGGCTGGTTGTGTTCTGTAAGGCCAATTGGTATAATTCGACCATTCATTGCGTAAATTAACATCATTACGCTGTAAATACCACATCCACGATGATACCATTCCATTACTCATCAACTTGATTTTTTTGGATCCAGTTACATTCTCAAATCTATGTTCGTAAACACTTTTGAATAAATAGATTTGATCTTCCATCGCAAATTTGCGTGCCTCGTCTGTGGAGAGGAAGCAATATGTAGATATTAAATGGACGTCTGCATTCCATGTATTTACTTGGTTTCCATAATATTGAGAATCTAAAAATACGTTTGGTGGCGATTGTAGAAAACGATACATATGAAAGCGGTCTTCGTTAAAATCCGGTCTAACATATGGACGATTATATACATTATCATATACGTCACGCACTTGGAATAAGTCTTGTATTGGGCGTAATGTAACAGTTATTTCAAGTTGATTGTATTGTAATGATATTAATGGAAATGGAGTGCGATTATCCATTGTAAACCATGTATTAATCGGAATATATAAATTTCTTCCTCGTATACTGGGTTCAGATCCTGTTGTGGAAGGTGTATAAAACGCAGATGGATAAGTATTATGTCGTCCGTTGACATTTGCAGGAGAGTTGATTTCCTGGATATTACCTGACATTCGGTGAAATAGATCTTTTTTTTCACTTGTGAAATCCCTTTCTACCATTGCAGCTAAATATTCTCCTGTGTATCGCTGTATAGTTGTTGAGCCAGATGATAAAACGACTTCTTTAATCATATGTGTGCCTATATTTTCTATCCATCTGAAATCATAAGGAGCCCATCGCCCATTTGTATGTTTAGTACTGGATTCTGTCTCTGTCGTTTTGGGAATTGGGTGGTGTATCGGACTCCAAATATTGGGTAATGTTACAGCCAAATATGTATCCATTAATAATTCTGCATATCTTGGAAACTTAAATGTGAATTTAGATTCTTCACTTGGACGAAGTTCTCGGAGTCCATCATAATCAATGCGGAATTTTTGCATACCAAAATTAGTATATTTACTGTAAGCAACTTTGAAAAATGTTTTACTTGGATTTCCGTTTAGTATAACATTATCCGCACCTTGTGATTTTAAATTTAGTAATCCGCCTGCCATTTTATTATATAGAAAATATATTATATCTTTATATAATAAATATAGACTATGCCTTTTATTAATGTGTTGTTATTATTAATTATTGTATTCATATTATACTTATCATTATCAAGCATATATTGTAATTATCTATCTGTAAAGGAAGGATTATTTGATACAAAAAATAGCGAAGTGCAATCTGTGTCATATTCATCTGAAAGTTCGGGTATTACTCACTACAATGGTGAAACGTATTTGCCTTTAAAAGAATATATTATAAAATCCAGTTACAATAGCGCAATTAGTGGTAAATTTGTAAGTAAAGATATGGTTAAATATGTATTGAGTCGCGGATGCCGCGCGTTAGACGTCGAAGTATTAATGATTAATGGTGTTCCATATGTAACATATACCACAGATAATACATATAAAACATATGACACAGAGAACAAAATTTTATTGGATGATATATTAATGACCGCTTCTTCATATGGGTTCTCTCATCCTTCACCCAATTCAAATGACCCACTATTTATCCAAATTCGTTTAAAATGTAATGACGAGGATTTATCAGATGCTTTAACTGCCATTTCAAAATCTGTAGATTATGCGTTGAGTTCAAAGTTATATGACGAAAAAATCACAGACAAGACTACACTCAATGATGTAATGAATAAAGTTGTTTTAATATTTGACAATTCAGTACATAATAATTATGAAAGTAAGATACAATGTGACCCAATGGAAGTATGTCATGACTTGTCAAAACAAGTAAATTTACAAACTGGTACTTTATTATCCAAATATAGCATTATGGATTTAGAAGAAACAGACGTTCAGATTGACTCTGATGACTATGTTTCTTTGCGTAAAATATCATTCGGGGTTCCCGAATATTACAACAATAATGGAAAGGTTGGTGGATTATTTACAAATAATTATGTTAATCATATTTCATTAATTAAATCTATCCAAGACCACGGTATTCAAATGTTATTTTATCGCTATTATGTGCGTGATAGTCAACTTAATGAATGTGAAAAATTTTTCAAAGAGTTCAAAACCGCGATTATACCATTCAATATCGCCATACCGTATATCAACCGAATTCAAGAATAAATATGTAAGTAATAATATATATATTTATAATGGATAGTGTAAATAATGAACCTACCAAAACATATACATATAATATATCCAATAAGAAAGATCTTACCAAAGTTCAAAACAAATATAATAATGAATTATGCAATAATGAAATGACTTTTGAAGAATGTGAACTTACAATATTGCGTCAAGCTGTTGATATTACAGAAAAGGTTTCTAAACGGAAATTAGCGAATAACGATGATATTAGTAGCATCCTTAAAGTTTTAGAGAATTTTTTAAGGAAGAAGAAACTCATTTGTTATGGTGGCACAGCAATCAATAACATTTTACCAAAAGAAGCACAATTCTATGATAGAGAACTTGAAATACCCGATTATGATTTCTATAGTCCAAATGCTTTGAAACACGCTGTTGAATTAGCTAATATATATTACAAGGCGGGGTATCTTGATGTTGAAGCAAAGGCCGGAGTTCATAAAGGCACCTTCAAAGTATTTGTGAATTTCATTCCCATTGCGGATATTACACAGTTACACGAAAATATATTTGAGACAATTTCAAAAGACGCAATTACTATTCAAGGTATTAAATACAGTCCCCCTGATTTTTTGAGAATGAATATGTATTTAGAATTATCACGTCCTCGGGGTGATGTATCACGATGGGAAAAGGTATTGAAACGTTTGGTATTATTGAATAAATATTATCCGATGAAACCCGGTGTATCTTGCAAAACAATAGAATTTCAACGTAAGATGCCTTCACTGAGACAAGAAATAAATTCAAATGAAGGTATTTTTGATATATTATTGGAAACGTTAGTAAAACAAGAAATTGTTTTCTTTGGTGGTTATGCCGCATCTCTATTTTCAAAATATATGATTGGTGATTTGAGTATCACCAAAAAGGTTCCGGATTTTGATATATTATCAGAAAACCCAGAAATTACAGCAAATATAGTTCAAGAAACGTTAAAAAAACACAATATTACTGATGTTGAAATCATTACTCATAATGGTATTGATGAAATTATACCCGATTATATTGAGTTTAAGGTTCACGGTACATCTATTTTATATATTTATAAACCCATTGCGTGCCACAGCTATAATAAAATTAGCATTCATGGTAAAAAGATTTACATTGCTACGATTGATACAATGCTAACATTCTATCTTGCTTTCATGTAT
>Ga0213868_10001232_pt1 | contig 24718 bp, 51 predicted proteins | sample PICome_9_FD_160087 | JGI IMG/M metagenome (GOLD analysis project Ga0213868, IMG submission 160087) | Coastal seawater microbial communities near Pivers Island, North Carolina, United States - PICO127 | ecosystem: Environmental > Aquatic > Marine > Coastal | place: USA: North Carolina... | reverse complement strand
TTTTTCTAGGGATGTATCAGTAATCTTTGGTCCTACGGTTACCCATTCACGACCAATCTTCTTTCGATTGTACTCATCTGGCTTCCAACCTACAGTTAGCAACCAGTCCTTTACAAGTTCCATAGACCCTAGTGTGATCTGTTCTACTGTGAATCGTTGGAACTCTTTGTTTGCTGGGTGTACATGTATGTCTTCTGACTTTACTTCTTTTTCATAGAAGTCTGAAAGCAAACGTGCAGTTACAGCAGTGTAGTCACCATTCTTTTTGTATTTAGGTGTCTTAGGTGTCTTATCAATGTAGACTTTATGCGTACCCAACTGAGGATGTATTACTTTTTCTATCTCATCCATTCTAGTTTGCATAAGTTTAAGGTTCTTTACTGCCTTGACTCTATCAAACTTCCAACCACGGGTCTTTACACGGGCATTGAACTTTGCAGTATCATGCTCAATTAGTAAACCTTCCTTGATTGTTGGGCGTTTAGCAGCAATTCGTTTGTATTCTTCCATCAAGTGATTAAACACATCTACGTTTAGCATTACATCTTGTACACAATAACGTAGCATTTCTCTAGAGTACCCATCCCACTCATCAAATTCAATTTTTGAGTTGTTAAGGTGTTCACCCCAACCCTTTAAGCCATGCTTGTGGGGTCTTTTGTATTGTAATACTTGAGACATAACCCAAGTGTCATACACTTTCTTGTTATTTAGTTTTAAACCATATAGTTTTTCCATAACTAAATTATCAAAGCCAATAATGTTATGACCAATTAAGACTTCTGCGTTGTTTAGTACGGCACAACCATCATCCATTCCTGGAAGAGCGTCATCGTAATCACTAAACTTGTATGTTGTACCACTGTCTAGGTTGTATGCTACAAGACACCAAACTTTAGTTGCATCAAAACCATCTGTTTCAATATCATACACTAATTTCATAAGCTTTTCTTTCTAGGTAGTGTTTCTCTTTTACTGACCTGATTGTGTGACAATTAGCGCAACGTATGTCGCACTTACGAGCCTCTTTGATGATGTTCTTGATACTACAAGAAGCCATTCTATGAGGCGTATATATTTTATCTGATGGATCTCTGTGATCCCATTGAAGAGCGTAGGGGTTTTCGTTGTAACCACAATCAATACAACCTTTAGCAATTTTGTATCGGTCTAGTATTTTCCTACGTCTTCGTATCTTTAGTATTTGTTTTTTATTACAAGTCACTTGTCTTTTCCCTCTGGCATGTCGCATTTAGGACAGATAGTGTACTTTGAATCAATACTCATAATTGAAAATTCCTTTCCGCAAATGTCGCATATGATTGTTTTAAATGGTTTGTCGGTTATGTGATCTTGTTTGTTTCTGTCTGATTTCATGGCCCAAACTCTTCCATTAATTCATCAATGTGTTCTATGGGTTGGGATCTGTTCATATATTCTTTGTAAAGCATTTCTGTTGCATACATTACAAGTGTATCCATGTCCCAACTATCAACACAGTTAGTGACTGCTGTAGCTATATCTTCTTCATCATATTTTTCAATCATCTCTAGACCTTTCGATTTGTTTTTGAAGATTCGCCAAGGCTCTCCAAGCTACTTGTGCCCAGTCCTCGTCAATCAGGTGACGCATCATAGCATCTAGTTCATCACCAGACTTAGACCTGTCCCAGTGCAGTGTCTCTGGTGTTTGACCATGTTGGATACCACCTTTGAGAGATACTTTTGATATCTCTACGATTGCATCGGGGAAGTATTTTATGAATCCTGTGTATACTGGAATAGATTTACGTTCTTGTGCGTCACTTGGTAGTGTAGCTTTTAAGTTTCTTTTCATGTATGCTTCATGTCTTTCGTTATCGATCATCTCCAGATCCTTTAATTGTGTTTGCTTCTGCTCTTGCTGCTAGTTTATCCAGATTAGAAGTAGCAACAAGCTCAAGGTTAGTACCCAACTCTGAGGCAAGGACAGCGATATACCAAAGAGTATCGCCAAGTTCCATAGATATATTGTGTAAGGCTTCCTCAGCTTTCTCTGGGTCATTGTCGTAATCTCCACGAAGAATCTTCTTCACTTTGTTTGCGACCTCTGCAGCCTCTCCTGACAAACCTAATGCCAAGTACGGAAGTGCTTTATCTTTTGGGTAGACAGCCGTTGTAACAGCCTTTGATTGATAGTCATTTAGTTTCATAGTGGTTATATACCCCTTATAGAATTAATACCTTATTGATGACGAGGCTTGTCCTCGGCATAAAAGATATACCTATAAGGGGTATATAGAATTTATGGAGAGAACAATGCCTTTTAATCCAAAAAGCCTCAAAAACCTTAACGGTAGTTGGACTACTGAGTCTGCGAGAAAAGCACAGGCCAAGGGTGTAGAAACCCGCAAGGCTAACAAAGAAGCTAGAGATGCCGCTAAGATGTCTATGGCTGAATGGAAGCTATATAAAACAGATGTGCTTGATCAAACTGATATGACATCTTTGGATGTCCTTAAGATAATGATGATTAAAGCTGTGTCAAGAGATGACATGGATACTGCAGTAGATATAGCAAAAACTCTAGCAGAGTTTGAAGCACCCAAGCTTGCACGTGTCGATCAGACCAATGTAGAAATACAGGCTGAAGATTTATCTGATGAAGAACTGCAAGAACTATTAGACCAAGCAAGTGCCGAGGCGAGTGCCCCGCGACACTGATGCATGTTGTCGGTTACCCAAAAAAGATGCATATGCGTTTTGTCGGTTAGCTAAAAGAAAATAAAAGAGTCCCTAGATACACATTTAAGTGTACCTAGGGGCTTTTTGGTTATCTATGCGTGTACTTTAGGGCGGCTACAGAAGTTACCACCAGTACCGTTGGGGCTACCTGCAGCTAGTCGTGATACAGATAAGTATCCTTGGTTGTTTGACCAAGAGCCTTTAGGCCCAAATTCATTAGTAGTCCTACGGAACTGCAGGTTCTGCCGACCAATAGGGTTTACGATAATTTTAGCTGCGATTGATTTTTGCATGATACAAAACTTTCTATTGAATGTTAAACTGTCCATCTAGTTCCTGTAGAACATAGCCTAGATCTATATATAAATGGGTGGCTTCCTCTTGTGTAAGAAGCACTTCTTCACCGCCAAAGTCGATAGCAATTTTACCATCGGCTTCAGCGTATACGTTTTCTATGTCAACGACTGGCATTATACATCGTCACTATCGTCTACGAAACCTTCTTTGAAAGCGTCATGTAAAGTCGAGATATCTGCTGTATCTATAGATCCATACACGTTGTAGTGTGTTACTTCTGAACCATAGCGTTTGCCTTTGCCGATTCTGATTTCTTTACAGACAGCATCTAGTTTCATATATGCTTCTGTAGCATTTTCTAAGTTTCTTGTATATACATCAAATGATAGTTTCATGTCATACTCCATAAATTGAATTGATTGCATCGTCCACCATATCTTGGATTTCATCTTGAGACATGGATAGACCAATGTTTTGTAGTTGGAAGTTTACAAGGTCTTTTACGTGTACTTTTATATATTCTTTTGATTCCATAATGTAGTCTTCGACCATGACCCATTCATTGTACACTTCTTGATCTATCATTTCTTGAATGCTCATATGGATTTCTTTTAGTTTACCCATTTTGTTTCTCCAAGTAATGAAAACGTTTCCACCACATTTTCTGTGAGAATCTATCGTTACGAGTAATGAATAACTCTAGTAGTTGATCTATAGCTGTATCTGATAGGTTGTGGTCTACAGCAAACTTAGCAAAGAATTGAAAGTCTTGTTTAGTCATTACACAACCTCGATTTGTTCAATGTTTGGATCATAGTTTTCTTCAAGATATTTACACACTTGATCCCAGTTTTCTGGTGTAAACTCAAGATCACCACACCAGATACCGTCTTGGTTTTCGTCATCACATACAACAGAGAAGTTACTGTTTTCTTCAATGACCCCATAGCACCAAGTTTCTTTACCGTTTTTACGTATGTACACATGTTTGTCAAGCATTATGAATCCTCACTGATATCTCTTGAGTGGTTGACATGACACATTTCTCGTTACGTTTGAATAGTTCAGCCTCAATTAGATTGAGACCAGAGAATGTGGGATCGTCAGATACAACACGAACAATCCAGACCTCTTCACGCATTTGGACAGAGTTAGTAGTACCATCAGTATTAGTACCCTCATTGTTCCAGTGACCAACACCGTTGTATGCTGTGCAGCCACCATGAATGTTAGTTAGAAGTGTCTTGGCATCTTCAAAGGTTTGTCTACCCACTGCACATGGGATATATACTTCATGTATGTAGTTCATTGTTCTAGTACCACTTCTGCATTGGTTTCTATCCAGACTTTAGCGCCACATGATAGTGGTTTGTCAGGGCTGTATACGACTGTGCTACCACCCATGATATGGACAGCGTGTGCATATTCGTTAGACTTACTGGTTTTGACAGTGATTACAGGGTTACGATCACCAGACTTTGCATTGGCTCTGATTACATGCTGGTTGATATGGATACGTTTAAGTGTCATCTTGTCTCTCCACACAAAAGCATTGTTGTTTAGGATAATCAAAGCCACGCTCTGTATGTGCTACGTGGCAATGGGACATGTATTTATGTTCAGAGTATATTTCAAGATTAACTTCTGAGTATGTGATTGTGCCTGTACAAGCCAACACCCATTTATATACTATTGGGTTCATCGTCATACACCTCACCAAAGTCTTGCCATTCTTGTTCCCAAGTGGGCTGACCATCATCGTAGTCTTGCTCATCCTCATACCAATGTGGTTCTGTACCGATAACAATTTGTGATATAGCGGCACAGTATACATCATCATTTTCATGCATGATAGTACGGTACATAGCTTCAGCATGTTCCCAATTTTGAGAGACTTGCCAGTGATCTACAAGTGTAGGTTTGTTATCAATTGTTTGTCTGACTTGCCAAGATACAATGTACATGCTCATAGTTCTTCTTCCCAGTCGTTTACATGGTGTTCTACATCGTAGCATTCCATGTCTTCATGGTGTGTAAGTAACTCAACCCTTAGTCTACCATCTTTCGATTCGTGAACATACACTTCGTGAAAATCCCAATGGGTTGGTGTGTTAAATCTTAAAACCATAAACTCAGGAGTATGTTCTTTCCAATTGTTGGAAGAGAACAGGTTGTCTCGTCTAGCAAGTTTCATAAACTCTTTACCAGAGGTTTTGGTTAGTTCTAATACTATTTCACCATAGCCACTAGAGACTATATCTTCAATATCATCTACTGTAAATTCATATGGTAGTTCACAATGTAGATCTAGTTCATAGTATTCTGTACATCTTACATCAATTCTGATTTGAGTTGACATCTTTAAGATACTCCTGTTTCCATTCTGAGAAAGCATAACCACCCATTTTACTGAACTCATGCAGTGTATAGTTTTCTACCATGAGTGCAAGTACAGTTGCGTAGGCTTTGTGTTCAAAAGTATCTGATATATATTTGTGTATTTCATCCCATGATTCTGGGATAATTACAATATTGTTATTTGATAGATCCATCAGTGACCAGCCTTTCCTGCGTATGCCGAACTGTTTAGGTTATGTCTGCGATCACTGGCTTCTTGCCTATCGCTACGTTCAACGTCTTCCATTTGGTCACGCAAGAAATAATACAGCTGAGTCATTTGCTCTGCAGGTGTTTTGTCATCATATGGGATAAAACAAGTTTGCATGAATTGATAGTTATCTATCATTCTTTGTATTTTCTTTTCTGTTAGTGTCATTAGATTTCTTTCTATTGTAAATCTTTTTTGACTGTACAACCTGTTTGCCCTGCCTGTTCATAAGCATGGTACGAGCAATACGGTTGACTGGTTTGATTGGATCCATCTTTACCTCGTTGCTATATATTTTATAATGTTTAACATAATAAAGAATAGCAGTATGATGATATAGATAGACCCTAATATCATATTACACCTTTTGTATTTCGTATTCAGTAATGTGTTTGATAAGACCTACGTCTTCAATAACACCAGCATCAGCAAGCACACTAGTAGCTTCTTGCACATAGTCAGCACGAGTTGATATGATACGTCCTGATTTACTTATTACGGTTTTAATATCGTGAGCTTTAGCTATTGAAAGTAGTGTAATGATTTCTTCTTCTGATAGTCTATCTATCATAGTAAATTCGACAGTGTTGTGAACGATTGCTTTTATGTCATCGGTTTCACTGTCAAGCCATTCATTATCATTAGACATGTTTCCATATCCTTTCCTCGTGGTGTCCTGCCCATGAGCTTGCATTTTTTTCTGCAAACTCAAAGACTGTCCAGTCTACATCATTACCAGTGTCATCTGCATTAGCTTTTTCTGCATCAGCAATGGCAAGTAGTCTGGTATAGACTTTAGCTTCAAAGGAATCTTTGAGAGCATTTGGTTCTGTGAATAGATTAATTGTAACTCTCCATGCGTGTTGTCGGTTCGACTAAAAATTCTATGAGTGTCTCTCGGTATTGTAAGAGACACACAGATGTTTGTACAAGACTCCCCGAAGGATGCACAAAGTGCCCCTCGAAGGGGGACTTTTTGCGATGAATTTAACAAGCGCCTCTGGTGCTACAAGGCTAACTAAGACCGAGCACACAGAGTCGCTATCCGAAACTGGCGAGATGTGGTGTAACAGTGTGGCAGGATATATTCCAGCTTAGTATGTTACAAACGCTGTCAGTGCATATAATTCTGTACAGGCCAAGACAGACTCACTCGGCACAGTTGAAGCTGTACCACTACCCTCGCAAGGCAGCATTGCAATAAGTCCAAGTCAGGCACATCCGTCCTGTAATCACCACTTGGCTGGCGCTCATCTGTTACGATCCTCTGAGCCGACTGAGTGAGGTTCTTTTAAGGTAACACCTCCCTGCTACCACATCAGGTTTATCATCCCTGAATTAGAATATGAAGATGCGTGATCTGTAATTAGACCACGACTAGCTGTATTCACCATGTAGAGTCTTTCTTGGTGCTTACGGGACGCTTCTCTCCCCGTCTTGACTGTATACAACACTGAACACCCGAATCTGATTCTGCGATGTGCCCCACCATACTAATAATTGTACCGTGTTCTGGGTTCTTTTGATGAGCAGTACGTGTACCGCTTGTTGCATTTGTATTAAGACTACAACCAGATCCTGAAGAGAGCAGTTTATCTTCGTGCTCAGGAAGTATATAATTAGAACAGATCGCTGGGTGATCCTTGAACTTCTGCAGTTGGCTCAATAGAACCTACAGCTTCAAAGTCTACACCACCAGTTGGTGCATAGACTACAAGGTCTGTGATCTGGATAGCTGTGAGTGAGCTTGCAACGCCCTTACGACCAGCAGTGTCATATGGGTATTGAAAGACAATCACGTTAGCTTTGGAACCATTACCGATTGTGGTAACAGACTCCATAGGTGTGAGATCAGAACTGACCACACGTACCTTGCCGTTAGATTCACCATTTGCCTTGTGAGCTTTACGCTTAAGGCTAGCAGTGAACATACCAGCGGCATCTTTGACCAATGCTCCATCTTTCCTACGGAACATGACATAGTTCTCTTCAAGCTCTTGGACTTTAGTTTCATCAGCAGTAGCGATTTGTAGCTCATACTGTTCAGCACCAAAAGGATTGACAGGCTTGTCAAGTTTAGGATAGTTGATAGTTACATCATTGATCTTGAAATTACGTACTTCTGTAAGCATGGGATATTACCTTCCTAGCAGTTTACACAATATTGTGTTGATGATACATCCTGCCGTTTGTGTATGGCTGAGGCTAATCCATTCGTGTATGACTACTAAGGATGTATCTGAAGAGGCTCCATTAGATGAAGCCAGTTAGAGGACACAGCCGAGGAACGAGGTCTGTGGCCTACATTAGTTATTTGAAAGATTCTATAAGAACTATGATAAATGTTACAGTGCTTATAGTCACAACCTCTTTGTATCGTATATACCAAGGTTTCTTACCAAAGGTGATCCAGTGTAGTAGACACAGTAGACCATATATAAAGAGTGTGAATAGGGTGATAGCTCCAATCATTTACTGAAGTCCACAAGTGTCAATGCATAAGTGACTACACCAGATACAGTCATAATACCACAGATGGCAATTATGAATACATGTGTGTCAGACACAGCAGCAATGAATGATAGAACAAACCCTACAAGAGCAAGTATTAAACCGACAATAGTATTATCCATATTAGTCTCCTAACCACTCGTTGAGTGCATGGATTAAAGGTGACAGGCACATGAACAAGAGACCTGCCAGTGACGTTGCGAGACACACAGCAACGATAGCGAATACGATATCAATCATAACTTATGACCTTTCCGTTTGATAGATCAATGAAACAATACCACCCATCACCGACATTTCTTTTGTCAACGTAATGTGTTTTCTCAGTTGTTAGGATTGTTTGATCATCATCTTCATCGATGTCATAGACCCCATCAATTAGTATATTCAAAGCGTCTTCTATTGAGTTAGCTTCAACAGAGTAGTCTTTGAATTGCCTTATTGTAAACTTAGCCATTGTATTGACCTTTCCAGAATACAGTGATTACAACGGTAACCTCTGAGTTAGTGACAACATACATACCAGTAGAGTTGTCAATGAATGTAAACTTCTTGGGGTCAGTACGGTTGATCATCTTGACACCGTTGTCTATTGTGTTGATGATGTCTTGTACTGTACCACCACGTTGTGATAAGCGAGACTTAGCATGTGTAGTGATATGCATGACAGATCCTTTCTGAGATCTTTGAGAATGAAGAGAGCAGTTAGAAGCTTGCTCAGGCTATGAGGCTCAGGATTCCCAGCCAAGGCTCCACTCAAGATCTTGTTGACGCTTAAGAGCATCAAGGTGTTGTAGATCTTGAAGGTCATCATGGACAACTTCAGCACATGTGATGTTGAAGCCAAGATGGTCGGTTGTGTTGAACTGGACGTTACTGACAGTTCCATCAGTGTTAACAGAATATGTAAACATATCTGGTTTCCTTTCAGGACTTGAAGAACAAGATGATTCTTATCCATTGTGAAGACAAACCGAGGTACGAGTGTTTGGCTCTTATAGTACTCTATGGTTACTTTAAGTACTCTATGTATCTATAGATACTTATATGTATATAGAGTTACATTCCAAAGAGGTTTCTATAAGGGGTATATACAATTCGGTATCGCCCTTCGGTACTCTCATAGTCCTCTCACAGTACTCCTGATCTGGTAATGTTCTAAGTAAAAGGCTCCATATACCCCTTATAGATACTAAAAGACCGTTTAGTAGCGCATAGAAGCCCACTGAGAGCCTCTAAGTACTGTGAGTGTACTGTTAGTACCAATTAGAAGCCACAGCTTGTCTGGGGCGACAATGGGGGGTACAAAAGTAATCGGGGTACTCATATATATTGTTACTTTAATCAGGCTTACTCAGGGACAACTAAGAGGACACAGGACACATGAACAAGAAAGAGCTAGGTAAACTGCTCAAGGAAAAGCAGAGAAGGTCTAGAATCAAAGATTATGAACACGACTTCACTAGGTTTGCAGAGGAGCAAATACAAATCGTTACTAAGGACGTAGCTAGGGGGTTTGTTCCATTTAAATTCAATGAAGCTCAACAGATAATTACAGATAAACTGGAGGAACAGAAGAATGCTACTGGCAAAGTTAGGGCAATTATACTCAAAGCTAGGCAACAAGGGATATCTACATACTGCGCTGGACGAGTCTTCTGGAAAAGTTACTACACTCCCTATGCAAGATCAGTTGTCATGGCTCACGATTCGGCTACGTCTGATGCTTTGTTTGCTATGTCAAAGAACCTTATCCGTAATATGGAAGGTGATCTATCTCCCAAAGAAATCCGTAGTAATGCTAAAGAAATTATTATTAATAGTCCTGCTATGGTTGATAAGGATGCTACAGCGTCTTATAGACTATATACTGCAGGGTCTCCAGAGGCTGGAAGAGGTACTACTCCGACTATAGCACACTGCTCTGAGGTTGCATTCTGGCAACATGATGAAAAGATCCTAGCAGGTCTCTTCCAGGGCATCTCACAGGCTGACGGTACTGAGGTTATCCTGGAGTCTACTGCTAATGGTGCTCAAGGGGAGTTCTACAGGCTCTGGAAGGGTGCTGAGATGGGGGAGAATGAATACCTACCTATCTTCCTACCGTGGTATATAACACCAGAATACACTAGAGAACCCCCAGAGAACATGGAGTTGACAGTTGAAGAAGAAAAACTACGAGATAAACACGACCTCACAGAAGGACAACTCTACTGGCGAAGACTTAAGATTGCAGAAGGTGGAGAACTCAAGTTCAAACAAGAGTACCCCTCAACAGCTGACGAAGCGTTTATTATGTCAGGATCTAACGTCTTCAACGTGGAGCGTTTGGACTCACTAGTACCCCAGGCTTATGAAAGAAGGTCTGAATGGGACCCCTCATCTAAGATGTTTGATGAAAACAAAGAGGGTTCTTTGTACATATATCAGTTTCCTGATTGGAATGAACCATATGTTATTGCTGCTGATGTAGCTTTGGGTGTAGGGCAGGACTATTCTGCTGCTGTTGTGTTAAACAAGAAGTATGAAGTAGTAGCACACTACAGGAACAACAAGATTGACCCTAGTATGTGGGGTGAACTTCTGTTTTATCTAGGTCGTTACTACAACAATGCCTTATTAGCAGTAGAATCTAACTCTATGGGTATAGCTACCCTACAGAAACTAGACAGTACAGGCTATGTAAACCTGTATAGGCAGACAAAGATAGCCAATGTGTCCTCAGAAGAAGGCATACGTCTAGGGTTTAGGACTACATCTGCTACAAAACCAGCTATTATAGCTAATCTTAAAAACCTGATAGAGAATGAGGAGATACTTATACCATCTGTGCAGATAATCAAGGAACTTAAGGACTATATCTCTACAGATACGGGTAAAACAGAGGCTGCACCTAACTGTTATGATGATTCAGTCATAGCATTAGCCATAGGTTGTGAAGTATTACGTACTCATTGGGACAGGTTAGGTACTTCAAATGTCTCATGGAAACAAAAGATGTCTGGTTTAGAACAACCTGAAGTTAATTGGTTATAACCCTATACCACTATATATACGGATAAATAGACCTCAAACCCTTAGTGGAAGCCAAACAGTAATTTAATCTACACACTGTTTTGTGTGTTAATCTATATACCCCTTATAGAACATAAAGACCCTTAGGGGTCTAGAGATCCGCGTTGTCCTCATGCGTCCGGTGGTACGCAGCGGTATACCACCACTTACCTTTAACAATAGTACAGGAGAAAGCTATGTTGATGTTTAAAAAAACTTGGGTTTTGGAAGATGATTATAAATCAGGTGATAAGATTGACATCTACCATGACGGACTTGGACGTATGCATGTTGAACGACATGTGTCTCCCGAAGAACGGGAACAGATTCAAAAGAAACGTAGACTTAAAGCATTACGTGAAGAAATGGAGATGCTTGAAAAAGAAGTCGCATAGGAGAAGCAGATGCCAATAACAGTAGAACAATTTCTTAAATGGAAAATACTTCCACGACTTATGATGCTGGTTTCTACTGCGATGAGTTGGCGGTGCGCTGAATGGTTCATGGCTTTAGAAGATCCAACAGGCGCACAATCTGCCTTTGTGTCTGTGGTCATGGGTGTTATGACAGGCGTGTTCGGCATTTGGATGGGACACGAACATAAAGGGGACAAATGATGCCACCAAGAAATCACAAAAGTTGGAATAAAGAACCTAATATAGAATACATAAACTCTAAGATATATTCAGATTGGGATATATACAGCCAGGAGTTAGAATCTATCTTTTCTAAAGTATGGGTTCCTATGTGTCACATCTCAGAGATGTATAATAAAGATGATTATCGTACTACACAAATTGCAGGTCAGAATGTAATTGCATGGAATACTGGTGATGATATTAAAGCTGCATACAATTTACAGATACAATCACCTGCTGGTAATCTTAATTCTATTGATAAAGGTTGTGGTAAAAAACTACATTGTAAAGTAAAACATGGCGGCATGGTATGGGTTACCTTAGATCCTAATCCAACACAGAGTGTTGAAGAATGGACTTGTGGAGCGTTTGATTGCATTGCTGAGGCTATCGATACTGAGGAAATGGAAGTTTTCCATTATCACAAAGCAGTTATCGACACTAACTATAAACTTTGGCACGATACAAATAGTGAGTTTTACCACGATTTTATGCATTACTTTAATCGTGTGTCGGGGTTTAATGATGAATACTTTGCTAGAAAAAATATTCCCTTTGATAACGGTCATGTTAACGTTAGCAGCTTTACTGTTAATTATGAAGAGTATGATGGATTTGAAGACAGGGGTGAACTTTCGTTCCCCAATCTACCACCGAACCAGTGGTACATGGTTGACCTCTTCCCAGGATTTAACTTTAACCTCCGTGGTAGCGCATATCGTAGTGACTCAGTGACCCCTCTTGGACCCGACAAAGTACTGATTGAGTTCCGTGGATACGGCTTGAAGAAAGATACACCTGAAGAACGACAGACACGTATTAAACATCATAACTCTATATGGGGTCCATTCGGTAGAAACCTACATGAAGACTTAATTGGTGTGTCTGGTCAAGGTGTGACCATGCGTCCAGGAACAGAGTCCCGCAATATCTTGCATGGTAGACATGAAAATTCTACTATCCATGATGAAGTGGGAATGCGTCATTATTATGCAGAATGGTCTAAATGGATGGGTGTTGATACTCAAACAGGTAAGGCTGCATAATGAAAAGCTCATGTATTGGTGTATGTAGATTAGATGCTATGGGTAAATATTGTGTTGGCTGTGGTAGAACTATAGGACAGATAACTGCGGCAGGTATTGGTAAGTATAATGACACCCCCAAAGTGGAAAAGAAATAATTATAAAAGCCCTATTGTATATTTAGGAGGAGAAGAACCATGTCAATCGAAAAAGGTGGAGAAACCTTTGCAGGGTTTAACAAACCAAAAAGAACCCCAGGCCACCCCAAAAAGTCCCACGCAGTCCTTGCGAGAAAAAATGGCAATCCTCCTAAAGGAAAACTAATACGGTTTGGAGAGAAAGGAGCCAGCACTGCAGGTAAACCTAAAGCAGGTGAATCTAGGCGTATGAAAATGAAACGTAAATCGTTTAAGGCTCGTCATGGAAAAAACATTGCTCGTGGACCTTTAAGTGCAGCGTACTGGGCTAATAAGGTTAAGTGGTAATTATGGAGGACAAATTGTTAGAAGCGGTTCGTAAACACGCAGAGGGCCATGTGGCTAAGCACGTGGCAAATATTGAAGTTTATTTAGATAACCCTGTTGGGATTGGTGAGCATAGTGATATTATTGATGCTATTGAAACTGAATTAAGCAGTATGGCTAAGTGGCATGAAAAACTAGAAATGCTTGATATATACATTATGGAGGCTAAGGATGGCTGTAAATGCGGCAGGTAACTACACGAAACCGACAATGCGTAAAAACTTGTTTAACAAAATTAAAGCGGGTAGTAAGGAGGTCGTCCAGGCCAATGGTCGGCACGAAAGGCGCAGATGCTTGCTAAGCAGTATAAAGCGAATGGTGGAGGCTATAGAGACTAATGCCAAAGAAACCGTCACAAAAGAGCCTAAGCAAATGGACTTCTCAGAAGTGGCGAACCAAAAGTGGTAAACCCTCTACACAAGGCCCGTTGGCTACTGGAGAGCGTTACATGCCAGCTTCAGCTGTGGCTAGTCTTTCGTCAGCAGAACACGCTGCTACCACTAGGGCTAAGAGAAAAGCTACAAAGGCAGGAAAACAATTTAGTAAACAACCTAAAAAGGTTGCAAGCAAAGTAAAACGACATAGAGCGTAAACCCAGGAGTGGTAAATGTCTAGATTTGTACAAGAAACACATAAACAAAAAGATGCTAAGAAACCTCAAGCTACATTACCTAAGGCTGGTTCTTATGATTTAAAAGCTTTAGAAAAAGCTAAGCCTATATACTCAGGCACTGGAGGGAAAAGGTAATGGGACCCGAAGGATACAAAGAGGTTGTTAGTGATGAGCAACTAATCAGCATGGTAGAATCTGGTGTACAGAACTCTACTGGCGATTGGTTAAACTCATCTGAACTAGCACGAGAAAGATTAAAAGCTACTTATGAATATGCTGGAGTGGCTGACTACCACTTATCACCCCAGGGTGTTAGCACAATTGTAGACACATCTACAACAGAAGTAGTTGAAGCTTATACAGCTGTCTTATCAGATTTGTTTCTTACAAATAAAAGACTAGCAAGGTTTATGCCTTGGGATAGCTCTCCTGCAGCAATTCAAGCTGCTAAGGACGCTTCTGACATAACTAACTATTGTTTGTTTAAAAAGAATAACGGATGGGAACTTATACAACAATGGATGAAAGCAGCATTGCTATGGAAGAATGCTGTGTGCCGTTGGGGTTATATTGAAGACTACGATTACGTATTTGAAGAATATGAAAAGATTAGCCAACCAAACCTTGATAAACTGTTATCAGAAGATGGTGTTGAAATTGTTGGTGACCTAGAGTTTGAAAATGTATTTGAGCCAATGGATACATTTAATGGACAACCTGAAGCAGAACTTATGTATGTTGATGTTCGTATTCGTAAACGTATTAATAAGTCTCGTGTTAAAGTAGAACTGGTTCCACCAGAAAACTTTCGTATATCAAGGGATGCTACTTGCATAACTGATGCAGCGTTTGTTGGTATGCAGACAGAGATGACACGCTCAGAAATTCGTAAATACTATCCAGACATGGCAGAAAGTATTGATGCCTGGGATGAACTTGGTGATGATACATGGTCAGGTAGTTTAAAATACTCTCAAGATATTGCAGCACGTAAACAAGTTACAGGACAAGAATATACTCAAGGATCTTTACAGCAGGAAACCACACCATTAGAAGCTAATCGTGAAGTGGCTGTTACAGAATGCTGGATGCATGTTGATCGTGATGGTGATGGTATTGCAGAATTAAAACACTTTATTATAGCAGGGTCTCACATCTTATATGAAGAAGATTGTGATGAAATCCCGATGGCTTCTATTGTACCTATTGATATTCCATTTGAATTTTATGGTTTATCAATGGCAGATTTCACACGTAGTTCTACACTGGCATCGACCGCCATCCTACGTGGCTTTGTAGAGAATACATACCTCACTAACTATTCGCCTAAACTGGCTGATCCTAATGTGGTAGACTTCTCTGCATTGCAGAATATGAAGCCTAAACAAATCATACCAACTAATGGTAGCCCTGTGGGTGCTGTTCAACAGTTACCCCCTGAGACAATCTCAACAGGTACTGTACCATTGCTTGAGCATTTGCAAATGATTAAAGAGCAAGCTACTGGTATGTCTAAAGCTGCTCAAGGTCTTAATGACACACTATATGTGTCAGGTAACTCTGAGCAAAAACTATCGGCGGTTCAGTCTGCTGCACAAAAACGTATTCAACATATTGCTCGTAGATTTGCTGAGACAGGATTTAAACGTCTTTTGTCTGGTATATATTCTACAATGCGTAGTAATATGAAAGGTAATATGGATTATAATATTGCAGGTGCATTTAAGTCTATCAATATGCAAAACCTACCTTCAACTATGGACTTAGAGGTTTTATTAGATATTGGTGAAAACTCTAACACATCTATGATTTCTAAGTATAGTCGTATTGCTGGAGAAATTCTTCCTGCATTAACACAACAAGGTGCGGGTATGATTGTAAAACCAGAAGCTCCAGCTATCCTTGCTACTAAACTAATTGAAGCAATGGATATAGACAGTAATGACTTCTTACAAGATTACAATACAGATGACTTTAAACAAAAAGCTGCTCAGGCTATTCAAGGTCAACAACAAAAAGCTCAAGCAGAACAAGCTTTGCAACAACGTAAGATTGAAGCTGAAGCTGCATTATCAGAAGCAAATGTTGTTTACACTGGTGCTCAAACTAAAAACACTATGGATGATAATGCTAAACAGCTTGCAGTATCAATTGATAAACACTTTCAAGAATGGGCAGATCTTCAAATTAGAGCAACTAAAGAGGGTGCAGAGTTACCAGAACATCCTGGGTATGACCAGATTATTATGTTAGCTAGGCAAATCCTAAGCCCACCTCAACAACAGCCACAACCACAGATGGGACCACAGGGACCTCAGGAGATGATATAAATGGCACATTCGACTATTAGTAAACTTGGTGTAGGAGCTACTCAGGCAGGAACTGCAGTAACAAGTACTTCAGGTAATAAAACAGTTGTATTTACAAACGAAACAGATTCTGTAATTACACTTGATCTTAAATGTGCTGGTTCAATTAATGCAGCTGATAAAGGTATTAAGGTTCCAGCAAAAGAATTTCTTAATTACACACATGTTGGTGGACACGGTGCTTGTGTAATGGAGAACATTAAAACAGCACACGGTACAGCTGCTCAAACTGATGAGCGTATCTATATCCATCATCGTGTGTAGATAATGGAAAAGTATCGTAAGACAGCTGAGAAGAAGCTGGGAAACGAAAAGTCATACGGTAATCATAAAATTCATCCCGAAGAACTAGCAAGGCAATCCCATGTTAAAGGACACTTTGCATCTAGGGAACGGGATGAGTTTTTTGATGAAGTATATGGTGAAGTCTTAATTGACTTTTTCCTTGAGTGGCTCAAGACGGAGCCGCATGAAACTAAATCTCGTGAGTTTCTCTACAGTTCTGCTATGGCACTAGGAAGTGTTAAGGAGAAAATGATGAACTTTGAGATGTACGGAAAGAACATTCCGCACCTACAGGAGGACAACAATGAGAACGATTGATATCGATGCTCTTATAACGAATTACAAAGAAATGATTAATACACTAGAGTATGACTCTATGCGTAGTGCAGGTAAAGCAAAACTTAATGCTGATAAACTTGTACACATGCATTCACTTATTAATCATTATACTAAAATAAAAAATTCTGAAAAGGCTAGTCCTAAAAAGGAGATAGCAAATGGAAAGTAATACCGAAGCGCCTGTAGACTCTACCCAGATGGATGAACCTACTGCAGAGGTTAATAGTCAAACTGAAGAGGCTTTGCTGGCTGACATCATAGCGAACTCTGAGTTCGTAGATACTCTACCCAATGAGCAAGTACCTGAGTTAGACGCGGAAGACTCTGATGAAGAAGACCCAAAAGAATCAGAAGAATCCGATAATGAAGATGATGAAGAAGAGATTGAAGAAGAAACTGAAGAAGACACAGACGAAGAAGATGCTGATGAAGAATCCGCTACCGATGAACCTGATGTGTTTGCTACAGATGACTTGGATCTAGAAGCTAAAGTTGTAGTCAAAATAGATGGCGAACATACTGAAGTTTCTTTTGGTGACCTTATTAAAGGTTACTCTACTGAACAACATCTGTCTAAAAAGGGTCGTGAACTTGGTGATGCAAGAAAGCAGTTAGAAGAAGAATACCAAGAAAAGGTTGGAGAAATTCAAAACCTATCTAAAGCATCTGCTGCTATACTGTACTCAAATGAACAAGCTCTTTCTAAAGAGTACCATGATATCGAAGCTCAAATTGATAAGGCTCGTAAAGATGGTGATACATATGAAGTTGGCGAGTTAAAAGATAAACGAGAACAAGCACAAAAGAGTTACTGGAATGCACGTAATCAACGTGAAGAACTAGTAAACACTCTTCAAAAGTCTGAACAGGAACAGAATGAAAAAGAATGGAATGAACAAATTCAATATTTTAATCAAACCATCCCTGACATGATTCCTGACTTTAACGAAGATACTGCTGTGGCAATTCGTGAATTTGCTATTGAAGAAGGTATTTCTACAGAAGTACTGGACTCAATTGCTGATCCAGTTATTGTAAAGTTTGTCGATGATTATCGTAGACTTAAACAAGGTATTACTAAAGGTACTGCTAAAAGAAAAGCTGCTCCATCTAAAAAGGCTCCGCTTAAGAAAGCTAAAACTACAACCCGCAAAAAACAAGACAAGGCGGCTGAAGTTAAAGCTAGAGCGATGAGTCCTGATTCTTCTAATGAAGATCAAATGGAGTTTTTGAGAGGTCTTGCCAACCAATCTTTAAATCTTTAATACCTCGGAGGTATAATTAATATGGCTAATAATCTTGGTGTTCGCGGAACTGGTGGCCCACAGGGACCAGCTCGCGGAACTGGCAAAGATGTTTCCCAACGGGAAGATCTAGCAAACTTTATCACAATGATTACTCGTGATGAAACTCCTTTTACTTCATCTATTGGTAAATCTAAAGCAACAGCTATCTACCATGAGTGGCAGACAGATCAGCTAGAGGCCCCAGGCAACTCTCGCATTGGCGAAGGTACTGATTGGATTGCTCCATCTACTGATGGTTCTACTGGAACTGGTGCAACTCCAGCAACTGGTAATAAATTTGCTGTCTCTGGACCTTATCGTACACGTTTGGGTAACTACACTCAAATTAACGGTAAGACAATTGCTGTGTCAGGCACACGCCGCGCAGTAGATCAAGCAGGTGTTGCAGACGAATATGCATATCAGCTTAAAAAGCGTGGAACTGAGCTACGCCGTGATGTTGAATTTGATATGATTCATTCATACAACACAGCTAACGCTGTAGGTGTACAGAACGCTAACTCACGTTCAGCTGGTGGATATCAGTCTTTCATTAACTCAGCAACTACATGTAACTATGTAGGTGAGTTTGAAGCTCCTTCAGCTTCTTCCTCTAATGCTGGTACTGATGCACAAGGTACAGACACTGTACGTGGATCAATCAATGGTGGTACTACTGCTCCTGCACGTGGAACTCTTGCACTGACAGATATTGATGCTGTTATGCAGAAGATCTATGAGCAAGGTGGTAAGGCAACTAAAGTTATGTTGTCACCAAAACTACGCCGTGACTTCTCAGATCTAATGGTCTCAGATACTGGTGTTGTTCGTAACATTGATGCTGGTGGAAAACTCCGTCAGTCAGTTGATGTATACATGTCAGACTTTGGAGATCTTATGGTAGTTCCTAACTACATCATGGGTCTGTCAAACTCTGTTGCACTTAAAGGTGATAACGGTACTGCATTCTCAGGCGCAGGTATCCCTGACGTTGCTGACTTTGCAGCATTGGTCTATGACCCAATGTGGTTCGCTACAGCTTACCTACGTCCTATGCAGGAAGTAGATGTAGGCCAGCAGGGTGACTCAACCAAAGGAATGATGGTTGAAGAGTGCACTTTGGAAGTACGCAACCCACTTGGTTGTGGTGCTATCTACGGTCTTAACTAGGCTAATTGTTAGGGGAGGTCTTTATGGCTTCCCCTTTCTTTTTATATAGGAGATAACATGGCTTATTCAATGTCAGGTAAGGATTTAAAAAAGGCTGAGTCTGGACAAATAAAAAAAGATTCTAAAGAAGCTAAACCAGCAACAGGTAATCCTTTTAAGAAAAATAAAAAAGATCCTGCACAACTATATGCAATGGGCGGTAATGTAGCAAAGTACTACGGTAAAGGTGGTAAGGTTGCTGGATGTGGTCCTGCTCAAAACAAATCATAATTTAAAGGGAGATAAGTAAATGCTAGTTATTCAACTTGCTAATGGGAATACTTACCCAGCAGACAGATGCACATATCGTGTCGATGAGTCAACAAATAAAATTACACATTTTGATCCTAATGCTGTAGTAGTAGCAGTAGGTAACGCACCAACCGCTGTAGGCGCAACAGGTGCACGACTAGGGTATATTAAAGCAGGACGCTTTGCACCATATACACAAACACCATAAGGAGACAAGAGGACATGTCTAAAGAAACTGACTTTAAATTTCGCAGTTCAACTGTAGAAGCAGATAAAGATATTCATGCTGGCTTTGACCTAGAATCAGGTGATTGGCAAGCAACTCAAAACATAACACAATATAAAGAACAAGCTAAAGAAGATCGTGATCGTCAAGAATACTTTGGGAAAACTAAAGGTGGTTATCGTAAGATGGCTACGATTCCTGATATTGTTGCAATTAAAATATTGCAAGATCATCATTTAGATTTACATGACCCATCTTTTATGGGTGATCCTAATAATCTTAAAAAGCTTAAATCTATTCTGTTGAGTGAATATAGAGATCTTGTAGTCAATACTTAATCAGGAGGCCCACTATGGCGTTGACTTATACTCAGCTAGTGGCACTTGTTCGTACATGGTGTAATAGGGATGAAGAAGTAGTAAGTGATGCTATTATTCAAGACGCTCTTAAATATGCTGCAGATAAAGCGTATAGAACTTTACGGGTTCCACCACTAGAGAATGTTGCTATTTATGAGAAAACACTATTACAAGCTGGAACTAAAGCAGCTAATAGTTTACAAGGTAGTATAACAGAAATACAATTACCTTACGATCTTATAGAATTTATTCAAATTAGAGAAGTAGATTCTGCTGGATTAACCACACGTGTCTTTAATGAAAAATTAGACATACGGACATTTAATGATGCTTTAAGTGAAAAGTATACAAACCTTAACTACTGGGCAAGACAACAAAACGTTGTGTATCTTACCCCAGGGTTTGGTGCTGGTTCAACAAGCAATCAAGCAAACACAATAGAACTTTATTATTATCGCAGACTACCTGCCCTAGATGCAGTGTACGCTGTAACTGTTCTTAACTACAATGCTGGATTCCTTACCACAACAGGTGCAGGGTCTGGTGTTACTAATTCGAAACAATTATACTTTAATAGTAATACAGGAACAACAGCATATGCAGACGCAACAGCAGCGCAAGCAGCAAGCCCTGGTGGTACTGTAACAAACGCTTATTATATTGGTATCTCAACACCTAACTGGTTACGTGATGAAAACCAAAGGATTCTTTTGTTTGGAGCATTAGCAGAAGTCTTTGCTTATGTGCAAGATGATGCTCAAGCATCAAAATACAATGGAGCATTCCTATCAGAAATTGCAGAAGCAAATGATGAGGATGCTAAACGTAACGCTTCAGGCGGTAACTTACAAGTAAACTTTAATGGACGAGGGTTAATCTAATGACTACACCAGCAAGACCTGGCTCCTTTACAGGAGCTACTGATAACGCCGCCAGTGGTGGATTATTTACAGATACCCTTATTGATGGCATCCCCGATATTATAGGGGCCGATGTAGCATCTGCAGAAGCAGCCGCTGCAGCCGCAAAGGTATCAGAGACAAATGCAGCAACAAGTGCTACTGGTGCATCTACAAGCGCAACTAGTGCAGGTACTTCAGCTACTAATGCAGCGACTAGTGCAACAGCTGCGGCAGGAAGCGCAACAGCAGCCGCTGGTTCAGCTAGTAGTGTGGCAGCAGATGCCGCTACAGCAACGACTAAAGCAGCCGAAGCAGCTACAAGTGCAACTAATGCAGCGTCTTCACAATCAGCTGCAGCAGCGTCACAAACTTCAGCAGCATCTAGCGCAACTTCAGCAACAGGACAAGCTAACAGTGCAACAACTTCTGCTACAGCAGCAGGAAACAGTGCTACTTCAGCGGCTAGTTCGGCTACAACAGCTACAACTCAAGCTGCTACAGCTACAACGCAAGCTGCTACAGCTACAACTCAAGCTAGTAATGCATCAACTTCAGCAGCTACAGCAACAACACAGGCCACTACGGCTACCACACAAGCTACTAACTCTGCAACAAGTGCAACAGCAGCCGCTGGAAGTGCAACTACAGCCACAACACAGGCTAGTAATGCATCAACATCAGCTACTACTGCTACAACACAGGCTACTAAGTCAGAAAACTATGCAGTAAAAGTAGATGGTGTAGTACCAAGCACTTCAGATTATTCTTCTAAGGCTTGGGCTATTGGTGGAACAGGCGTAGATCACGCTTCAGGTGCAGGTAACGCTAGAGATTGGGCAACTGAGACAACCACAACGGCAGATAATACTGAGTACTCTTCTAAAGAATATGCAGTAGGTGTACAGGCAGGTAACACATCTGGTTCATCAAAACAATGGGCTTTGGGTGGCGGTAACTTTGTTATGTCTACTCCTGTTACAGGTTCAGGTGGAACTGCTAAATACTCAGCGGCTTATTGGGCAGACCAAGCAGCTAGTTCAGTAGCTAACTTTGATGAAAAATATTATGGTAGTTATGCTGATGATGCAGCAGCCGAGAATGCACATGAAGCAGCAGGTAAAACAGTAGCAGTAGGTGATTTATATTATAACACAACAGTTAGTGCTGTTAAGTATTGTAGTGTAGCACCGTCTGGAACAGGCGCACCTGTAGGAACATGGGTAGCAATTGCAGCAACTGATACAAGTGGCTTTGCTACAGCAGGGTTTTCAATCGCAATGTCAATCGCATTATAGGAGACAGATATGGCACAAAACTTTAGACGATATATAGAACGAGCCATTGGAACTTCAGCAACTGACATTCCAGATGGAGCTAACTTTGATTCTTATGATACAATTGTAGGAATTAATCTTGCCAATATTGTGGCACAACAAATTATAGTTTCAGTTTACATTTCAAATGGTGGCGCTAATTACTACCTTGTAAAAGATGCACCTATACCTTCGGGAAGTTCACTTCAACTTCTTGACGGTGGCGCTAAAGTAGTAGTACAATCAGGAGATCGACTTAACTTTATCTCAGATACTGCAAGCTCACTTGATGTAGTTGTATCCGCTGTTGACGCTATTAGTACATAGGAGGATAGGTTATGGGTTACATTGGTAATCAAGCAAGTTCAAACTTTTCTTCACTAGCTAAACAAGCTATTACAGGTAACGGTGGCGCTAATTATACACTTACTACAGCTGTAGCAAACGCTAACGAACTAGAAGTATTCGTAAATAACGTACGACAAGAGCCAGCAGTAGCATATAACGTGTCTGGAACGGCTCTTACTATGACAGGTAACGTAGCAAGCACAGATGACTTTTATGTAGTGTATCAAGGTAAAGCTGTACAAACAACTACACCTTCACCAGCATCAGTAACAGCAGCAATGCTTGCTCAAGGTGCTGCAGGATCATACCTTGGTGACGCTACACAACTCGGTAACATTATTAGAGTACATGAGAAAGAACTAAACACTTCAGTAACAGTAGCCGCAAACACTAATGGTATGTGTGCTGGTCCATTAACCCTAGCTTCAGGAGTCGTTATCACCGTTAGTGCTGGTGCGACATTGGTGGTAACATGAGTACAGTACATTGTAATACAGTACAGACTAGTTCTGGTGGTGCGGTTACGCTGACTAAGCAAGAAGCGTCTAAAGCAAGAGTAAACGCAAATGGTGATACTCCCGTAATAAACGGTTCTTTTAATGTTTCATCTTTAACAGACAATGCTAATGGCAACTTTGACTTTAACGTGACCAACTCGTTTAGTAATGCAAACTTTTCTACGGCGGCATCTTCTCATAATTCTGGTGCGTCGTTTGGAACTTCTCCTTATACAGGCGGGAAAACCACAACATTATTTAAGATTCAAACTGCAAACACAGGCGGCACCAGTGCAGACCACGATATAATGGATGGTATTGTTCAAGGAGGCCTAGCATGAGTGAGATACTAGTAAACAAACTCACTGGCACAAGCACCGCTGGGTCTATCCTTGTAACAGGTGAAGGCAATAGTACAACCACTAACTTGCAGCAGGGGTTGGCGAAGGCGTGGCAATCAATAACTGCAAGCGGTGGGACACCATCTTTTAATGACAGCTTTAATACAAGTTCTATTACTGATAGTAACGTAGGACGGCACACACTTAATTTTTCCAACAGCTTTTCAAGTGTAAATTATGCAGTTACAGGGTCTTGTCAAACCAGCAGCACAAGTCAACTAAGCAATAGCGGTGAATTTAGAGTTGGTGATTTAACAACTGGGACAGAGGCTTTTAGCACAGCTAATGAAGGCCAGACTGTTTTTGTTGATTGCCCTCGCACTCATATTTATCAATTAGGAGACCTAGCATAATGGCAAATGGAAAAATTAAAGCAGATACGCTAGAACACAGCACCGCTGGGTTAGTCGGTACGCAGTATGTTGTTAATGGTAGTGCGAAGGCGTGGGTAAACTTTAATGGAACTGGCACTGTTGCAATTGCAGATAATCTAAACGTATCCAGTCTAACTGACAACGGCACTGGTGATTACACGATGTCTTTCTCTACAAATATGGGAAATGCAGTTTATGCAGTTGCTTCCCACACTGGTGGGGCGGGTCAAAATGTAGTTACAAATAGAGGGTCATCAGGAACTGGTTATACCTATCAGACAACTAGCAGTAATAGGGTTGGAAATAGAAACACTAGCGACCAGAACTGGAATGATTTTGACCTCATTACTGTTGTATTTTTCGGAGACCTAGCATAATGCAGACACCAGAGTTTCAAGGCACACACTTATTTGACCGCCTATGTTGGGCTAAAGAAAACCTAGACGGTGTACAGTCTGACTATCGTGTGGTCTATGAAGACAAGATAGATGAGTGCGCTAAGATACTTGTACCTGACCCTAACTGGATGGCTTGTGCGCTACAGGGCGGCATCTTACCTCCCGTA
>Ga0213868_10001231_pt1 | contig 24725 bp, 15 predicted proteins | sample PICome_9_FD_160087 | JGI IMG/M metagenome (GOLD analysis project Ga0213868, IMG submission 160087) | Coastal seawater microbial communities near Pivers Island, North Carolina, United States - PICO127 | ecosystem: Environmental > Aquatic > Marine > Coastal | place: USA: North Carolina... | reverse complement strand
CTACGCGATCGCCGTTACTGGTGGCACATGAGCGCAAACCAATGAGAGATTGCGTGCCGATCTCGAAAAATTGGATGAAGTGAGTGCTGCCTTCGTCAACGCCGGTTCTATCACCCTCCTAATGGCGACAGCCGATTCTTATGATGAGGAAAAAATTGGTGAGATGACCAAAAAACGGAAGTCCGTCATCAAGAAGGCGACCAAGTTAGCGAGTAGTCCTCTCTAATTCTACCCGAACGAACGAACAATTAACTGAAAAACCCGAGTCGTCTCAGACGCCTCGGGTTTTTCTCTATGAAGACATCGATCTAACATTTTTTTATATTTCTCGGTTTCCATCCCACCAACCTCAACTATAATGCTGTCGCTATGAGCATCAAAGTTGGCGACCCTGCCCCAGATTTCTCCCTCGTCGGACTCGGCGAAGGTGGTCCAGAAGTTGTGACTCTCTCCAAAATAACCGGCGAGCAGAACATCCTAGTCCTTTTCGTCCCTATGGCCTTCACCGGTGTCTGCACGCAAGAGTTTTGCGACATCTCCGCCGGTCTTGGGGCTTACGCTGATCTGAACTGCAAAGTTCTCGGAATTTCCGGAGATAATCCATTTGCCCAAGCAGCATGGGCTGAAAAGGAAGGTATTAGCCTCCAGCTCCTTTCCGACTACGATCATAAGGCTACGGAAGCCTATGGCATCGCCTACGATCAATTCCTCCCCGAAAAGAACCTAATCATGGGTGGGGTTCCCAAACGCTCCGCTTTCCTCATCGATAAATCCGGGATCGTCCAATACGCCCAAGTCAACGACAGCCCTGGCGACCTTCCTGATTTCGACGCGATCAAAACCAAACTCGGCGAACTTTCCTAATTCCCTTCCCTCAAGACTCGACCCGCCCTCCCTCTTCGGAGCGGCGGGTTTTTTCATCTCGAGAATTGCCTTGCCTAGACCAATTCTACCCCGAAGAAATCACGCATCACTTTTTGGTAGGTTTGCTTTTTAAAGTCGGGGAGCCACCCAAACTCAAATTCATTGGGCTGAATCCACTTTGCTGCGCGAAACTCCCGGGGTTCCTGCATTAAATTCACCTCGGTCATCTCTTCATTCAGCTGGCAAAGAAAATAAGTTTGCTCCTGCCCCACAAAATCCGCCTTGTGAGAAGACTTTTTCTTCTGTGCCCTAGGGGGGAAATCATACCGATAAAGCCCCTTCGAACGCTCGATTTTATAATCTTCTGGCTTCAGACCAATCTCTTCCTCCACCTCCCTCAGTATTGCTGCTTCAAGCGATTCGCCCTCGTTAACTCCTCCCTGTGGAAATTGCCAAGCCCCTGGATTCAGCAATCTTTCACAAACAAGAATGCAACCATCCTTGTTAATCATCAAAGCCGCAACGTTCGGTCGATATTCCCCCATACCGGGAGAGTAATGAAACGAAGGGCAATTTCAATCCGTAGCCATCTTGAAATTCAGACTTTGACGTCTGATTAGGATCAAACAATATTTGCACCCAAATGAAACTCATCCCACTTATCCTCGCCTTTTCATCTTCCACGCTTTTTGTCACTGCTCAAACAACTGCTCCTCGCGGGGGTCAACAAAACTCGACTAACCAACAACAAGAGAAGGATGAACAAGATGAAAAGGACAAGGAAGCGCTTGAAGGAGTTAACGACGACGAAAACCGAAAACGCCGTTGGGAATGCAGCCTTCCCGGTGGCGAATACTCTGTAAACCTTGGCGCAATAACCTCGGTCAGCAAACATTCCTACGTTCTTGACGGCACCCTCCTTGTCACCGAGGCGACAGTAGACACTACCGGCACCGCACTTGCTCGCTTCTACTACATTGAACCTATTACAAAAGACACTACTTTTAACGCTCTTGCCCGAATTCAAAAACGGGCCGAAGAACTTCGCAATCGTGGACAATCCAGGACCGGAACCAAGGCCGATGAAATGGCGCAGAAAAGTTATCCAACGACAACACACGCTCGCACTATCGAGTTTCGCATCATGAACGAAGTCGAGCTCAATGCTCTTTACGGATCTCTTTATCAGGCCTGGACTAGCGGAAAAGGACGCACCTTTCGTATTCAATAAAACTAAAAATACTATTACACAAATTGAAATATTACCACTTGCAGATTCGTCTCATCCACACATCTTATAACTAGTTATGAAAAAACTTACTTCCACGCTCTTTGCAGCGGCTCTCATGCTTTCCCCAGCAACTATTTGCGCCCAGCCAGACACTGCCGACACCGAAAAAAAGGTGGCTCAAAAGGCCGATCAAGAAGTCGTAGTAGAGGCAAACGATCAGATGCAGTTCAACAAAAAAGCTTTTGAAATCAAAGCTGGCGATTCCATTAAACTGACTCTCAAACACGTTGGGAAACTTCCCAAAATTGCAATGGGCCATAATCTCGTAATCCTTCAAAAGGGAACTAACCTGGCAGGCTGGGCGAGCAAAGCCATGACTGCGGCTGCTACCAACTACATTCCAGTCGACGAGGCCTCAAAAAAGGCCGTGATTGCTAAAACCAAGGTTCTTGGCGGTGGTGAGTCTGACTCGGTCACGTTCAGCATTAAAGAGGCCGGTGAATATCAGTATCTTTGCAGCTTTCCCGGACACTTCGCTTTGATGCAGGGTAAAATTACTGTTAAGTAAGTTTTTCCGTTAAAGCTAATTCTTAGAACGCGGCGCTCTCACGAGTCCGCGTTTTTTAGCGCCTTCCCTCAAAGGCCCTCGAAAGCGTCAACTCATCTGCAAACTCTAATCCTCCCCCCGCGGGAAGACCTTGGGCGAGACGCGTCACCCGGCATCCCGAACTTTCGAGCACTTCATCCAAATAATTTGCCGTCGCTTCACCTTCAACATCAGAACTAGTTGCCAAAATGACTTCAGTTCCCGGGTTTTCACGAACCCGGCGGACTAATTCCCCGATTCGGAGATCTTCGGGACGGACATCGTCAAGAGGCGAAAGCTTCCCACCTAAGCAATGATAGAGTCCTCGGAAAACTCCTGATCGCTCGATCGGCAAAACGTCGGTGGGTTGCTCCACCACACAGATGATCTGAGTATTTCTTCCCTGTTCACTACAAACAGCACAACCAGATTGACCGGTAAAAAAACCACAAGTTGCACAAGCCTTTACGATCTCGTGGCAATCCTTGAGAGCACTCGAGAGGTCCATCGGGGCCGCCTTTGGATTCTGTAAAAGATACACCGCAATTCGTTCGGCGCTCCTAGGTCCAACTCCCGGCAAACGCTTCAACTCCCCCACCAGAGAGCGAACCTCAGAAGGATACTCAACCTTGGCCATCTGCGCGACTCGAATGTTGTTTAGTCATATGCTCGCCCTCCTTGAGGCGAATGACATTTTGAGCATCATCTCCCCTCCGACCTTCACAAGGCATCCGATGACCCTGAGCGTAGACCGTAGCGGAAAACCATGACCAGACAACGGCCAGAATCACCCCGAATGGTTTCCAAAAATAACCCCAAACGGCAAAGACCGGGACTAGCGTAAAACTCAAAAGTAATACCGAGACTCCCAAGATCGCTCTTCGAACGGTTCCTGGTGTCCCCAGAATCGCGGCAATCAAACCAAAGGAGGCAACGGCAGTGAGAATAATTCCAATTTTTCCAGGCAACCCGAGCTCGCCTCGAAGTTCTAGACCATTCGTAGCCCAAAGACCCCTCACCGATTCATTCAAGCCATCAAACGCGCCCATGACCTCAGTCGCAGTCCCCAAAAAGAGGGATACAAAGCTAAAAGTAATCAACGGAACTGGAAGATGTCCGGTGGGCTTTTCTGTCTCGCGGGTCAAGGTAGGTGCGAAATAGCAGAGAAAGAACGATCTTAAAAGGGTTTTGAACCTTTGATTTAAAGCTGCCCGACTGGGATTCAGAAATTCAAAAGATCTTGCAAGTCAAAAAAACCACCTCAAATCATCCTTCCCTCTAAAAAAGCTGGAAGCTCTTACTCCTCGATTACCCGATAGAATGACCGCACCTCTGGTGCCGCAATTACTGGTGAGTTGGTCTCGTCACCCAGCGAAGCAATTCCTGTTTCGATTGCATCAAAAGTCACGAGATCAAATGAGCGCTCAATAGTATAGGTCCGACCCGGCTTCGAATCAAATGTCAGCATTATCGTTCCAGCCTCTTGATCCAAGATGAGATCTGTAATGACTAAAGCCGCTTCCGGTCCACCAGTAAAAAGAGTGTCACTGTAAACAGTTAGCCCCTTTCTCTCGTTAATAGAGCCCGAAACGAAAGTAACCCCCGTCAACCATCCATTCGCTCCATCGCCAGCAAAATTTCCACTAGCAACTCCAAACGCGGAACCATTAGTACCAGTCCAGTCACCGCCTAGAGGTTTAAAGTCAGATGCGACCAAAGCACCATCTAAGTAGATTGCGATGACCGAGTCACCATTTTCGTCAGCAACCTCGTATGTGACGACTACTGAAATCTCTCCACCCGTAAGCTGTCTCTCAGTGAGAGTATGGGCTGCCACTGCGAGCTCAAGTCCTCCACTACCAGAGGCCCGATAGATCAAGTTATTGCCAGCTTCATAAGTCAGGGAAATTCCAATCGTTGCACCTCCAGTTTCGAAAATCACTTCCCGATCCCCATCAACTTTCTCTTCAAAATCCACGAGCATTTTAAAACTCACATCAAGTGTATCTGCCACACTGAAAAGAGCATCAAACGAACTGCCTGTTCCGAGGGTATTTAAGTTTGCAAATGGTATCCCCACTTCATCAGCCGGTGGCAGACTATTAAAATCATTGGGATCTGAACCAAGCGACACCTCGAAAAAATCATCAAAACCATCAAAATCCGAATCGACGATCAAAGGATTACTAGACGGATTACCATTCACCTCTTCCCCATCCGTTAAACCATCCCCATCCGTATCCGGATTATTTACATCGGTCGGCTCGGCGAGAGAAATCTCATCATCATCATCCAAACCGTCTGCATCGGAATCGGCCAAAGTTGGATTACTTCCGGCAAATAACTCTTCCAGGTTTGCCAACCCGTCGTTGTCATCATTATCCGCGGAGCCCTGTGAGAGATCACCAAAGAATCTGGTTTCCCAGAAGTCCGGAAGCCCATCAAAATCGCTATCACTCTCGGTGATTCCATCAGCTACTTTAAGATAGGCTTCTTCTCCTTCTGCTTCAGTTAATGCTCGATCGTAGATTTTAAATAAACCCACAGAGCCTTTAAAGCTTGTGACACCAAGAGGAGCTGTTCCTCCTGTCCCGCCCAATGCGCCATCGGGACCTCCTCCGAATCCAGACCAAGTAAATAGGCTAGCTCGACCATTCGGAACCCCGATCAGAGCTGTGCCACTTGCCGAAATAGCTCCACCAGCAGATCCTTTGACATACGCATTAACAGCCTGATTTTCCGAATCAAGAGTAAGAAGAATCTGAATGAAATCAGAGGGATTTATTAAGGTAAAAGGAACCTCGAGATCCAGCGTATTCACTCCACCCGTACTGTGAAGAAATCTCAGCATGAATGAATTCATCAAGATCGCGGTCCCATCAGATGGGCCACCGGTTTCGAAAATGACCTGATAGTCATCGTTGAGCTCACCAGGCATCACCCAGATCTCAAAGGAGGTGTCCTGCGTTGGGAAACCAAGCCCCATATCCCCACCGGTGTTCGCAGCCAAATTCACCCGATTAATGGCAGCCTTCAAATTATTTGAATCTGACGTCAAACTAGTGATTAAGTCCCCACCTGTGATGTCGAAATTTTTACCGCCCACCGAATCCAAAATAGCTCCGCTAGTCTGTCTAGGAAGCGAAGGATCCCAGAGATGAATAATAGCAGCTTCAAGTGCATCGACCACAACTTCCAAAGAGGCATTAACACTTCCGGTTGCATTAGTTGCGGTGAGAGTGAAGGTGGTCGTGGCAACTGGCGAAATAGGATAGCTCCCTACCGCTGGGGTTCCGCCAGGGAAAGAGACAAGTTCAGGAGAAATTCTCACAGAATCGGCACCGGACACGTTCCAAGCCAAGGTTGTGGACTCGGTTGGAGCAATAAGCAGTTCACTCGCGGTAAACGAATTTATCTCTGGTAGTTCATCGACCACTATAGTCACTTCACTGGAAACTGAAGCAGCTCCCTTTACCGCAGTCAGTGTGTAAGTGGTTGATTCAGTCGGAGAAACTGTTGTTTCAGTCAGGACGGTTAAATCAACTTCACCAGGGTCGAGAGTGAGCGAATCAAAATTTGAAGCAGACCATGTAAGAGAGCTAGAGGCACCCGCTGAAATCGCAGCAGGAGTCGCAATCAGATTACTAATCTTGGGACGCTCTGAATCAGATGTGAGGGTGAGAGTCACCGCATCATTATTGCCCGACCCATACTCAACCGCAAAAGTGTAACCTTGCTCATTAGTAAAAGACTCGCCCTCCTTAAATTGACCCGAAAGTGAGGTGTATCGCATCAAGGCCCATGAATCATTGAGCTCAAAATCTCCACCTAAGTTTATTTTTAAAGTAGCTGCTGAATCGATTGTCAGGTTGAGCCCATTTGTATTAGAGCGCTCTAGCGAACCCACGTCACTACCATCAATCACAAACGAAAGGGTCCCCTCCGCTCCAATTGAGCTAGGATCATTGGAGTTGAAAAGGTTGCACTTCCCGTTTGGCATCATCTCAAAAGTTCCATTGTTCACGTTGAGGAATTTATAGATCTGCATCACGCCGGCTACTGAAACGAAGCCTGTTCCACCCGAGAAATCTCCAACTGCAAACTGCATCGTCCCACCCTGGGAACGGTAAGTTGCCCCCTCTTCCACCCTAAGCGTCCCATTCCCTCCATTGGCTCCAACAAAAATCCCATTCCCTCCACCATGAGCACCACTCAAAGTTCCACCGGTTACAGTGACACTTCCAGAAGCACCAGGTCCCGACCCGATCTCAATCCGAGAAGGATTATCAACGTTAGCGGTTCCAGTATTGCGATCGACGACCGCATTAGCATTAATCAAAGCAGTTTGGTTATCAGGAACGACGATGCCTGTGTCCCAATTGGCAGCATCAAGCCAATCACCATCAGTGATAAAAGTGCTCGTCTGAGCTGAGAGAATTCCTGTGCCGAAAAAAAGAATAAGTAAGGATTTTTTCATTGATGTCTGCGGAGTAGCCGACAGCACACAGTCAATCGCTACCAAGGTCAAGGATCCAAACAGCGAAGAGGCAAAATCCCCCTAGCAAATCAGCAGAAGCCAAGGCCTAACTTTTTCCTCACCGAGCAATCGGAGCACTCCGACCATCCTCGCGGTATTTTTCTAGGAGCGTTTTCAGCTTTTTGACAATGCTCGGGTTTTCGACCGATACGTTTCGAGACTCCGCGGGGTCTTTTTTCAAATCATAAAGCTGAATTTTAGGGAGATCTTTATAAAGCGCCTTTTGAGCGGGCTTCGGACGACTCCAACCTCCGGAGTGAGGAGCATCGATCAACTTCCACTTGCCTTGACGAATCGCAAAAGTTCCGTTGATAGAGTGGTGAACAATCGCTTCGCGAACTGGCTGCTTAGGCTCCCCCACCAAGTTCGGCAGCATACTTACCGAATCTTCTCCAGCATCAGCTGGAAGTTTTTGGCTCAAAATCTCAGCCATTGTTGCCAGAAGGTCAGTCAAGCAGGTCGGATCATCGCAACTTGTCCCCGCCTTAACCCTAGCAGGCCACCGCACAATGAAAGGAACCCGGTGTCCTCCCTCAAAAATATCAGCCTTATGACCACGATAGATTGAGCTGGGGTCGTGCCCTTGTTCTTCCAGTTCTGCAAAATCCGCTTCGGGTGAGCAACCGTTATCACTCGTAAAAATGAAAAGCGTGTTTTGATCAGCCCCTCCTTCTTTCAAGGCATCGAGTATCTGCTTTACCGTATCGTCAGTCATTGTGACGAAATCCGCATAGGCGCTTTCCAGTCCACTTTTCCCCTTGAACTCTGGAGTCGGCAGCACTGGAGTGTGTGGTGAGGGTAAGGCAAGATAGAGGAAGAACGGCTTTTTCTTCTTCGCCTGTTCCTTCACATACTTCACCGCACGGCGAGTGAGATTCGGCAAAACATCTTCGTGGTCAAAGTCCGGAGAAGTTGGTCCCTTACGCCACCAACCATTTTTCGACTCCTTCTTCGTCCGCCCTGTCTCTTTTAGAGGCACCGCGGTGGGCATTCCATTTTCTACCCAAACGTAGGGAGCCATATCGAGCGAACCACAATGACCATAGGAATACTCAAACCCCTTCTCTTTCGGCCCGTTCTGAACCGGCTTGGAATAATCAACTTTCTCACCATTCTTCGCCCAATCCCAGCCAAGATGCCACTTCCCAATAAAAGCAGTATGATACCCCTGATTGTTTAGAAATGATGGCACGGTCATGCGGCCATTTTCAATCAGGTAGCTGGAGTAACCATTTAGCACCCCCTTTTTCATCGGTGAGCGAAACGCATAGCGCCCAGTCAGAACCCCATAACGAGTTGGTGTGCAGACAGCAGAATTAGAATGGGCATCAGTAAAAACCATTCCTTCCTTTGCCATCTGATCTGATCCAGGTGTCTTTATTTTCCCTTCCGGATTCATACTCTTGAGATCTCCGTATCCCAAATCATCGGCAAGAATATAAACAACATTGGGTTTAGCTCGGTCACCGAAAGCAATCACCGGAAGAAAGGAACAAAGAAGAAGTAAAAAATATTTCATAATCTATAGTGAAAAAGAGTGAAAAAAACGGCCACCTCACAAGAGGTAGCCGTTCAAAAAAGTCAGCTTACTAAACAGGAAGCTTCCACTTATCACGACAAGGTTGGTCGATCAAAGAATTTGCTAATGCGTTATCGACGAACTGCATCTTCTTTGGATCAAACTTAAGGTTGGTATTTAAGCGATGAGCAATTTTACCCAGATTAATAAGAGTGCAGGAGTTGAATCCATTCTGCTCGTTGAGCGCGAACTTCTTCTTCTCTCGGATCGCTTGATGAAAGTCGGTCACTTGTGGAGCAGGCTCTGGAAGTGCTTTTACCTTCTCAGCAAAACCTTTCACATCCGATTTGAAACCCTTGAAGATCTTACCTTCTGGCCCCTCGATAAAGGCGGCACTCTTATCCTTATTTTCCCCATCCAAGACGATCGTTGTCCCATCGGCATATTTGTATGTGATCCGGCGCCAGCTGCCTACGGCATCAATATCCTGAGGATCAGCATCAATTTCCACTGAAACCGGAAGCTCGTTGTCTTTCCCTAAAATATACTGAACTGGATCAAGATAGTGCTGCCCCATATCTCCAAGTCCACCGCCATCATAATCCCAGTATCCCCGGAATGTTCCATGGGTGCGGTGCGCGTTATAGGGACGGTAAGGAGCTGGCCCAAGCCAGAAGTCGTAGTCAAAGTGATCTGGAACCTTCTGGATCGGCAGATTCGTCTTACCAGACCAATTGAACTTCCAATTGAAACCAGTCACACCCGATAAAGTCACCTTGTATGGGCCTTTGCCAAGCAGACCACCATCGACTGCCTTCTTTACCTGACGAGCAGTCACGCCAGAACCATAGAAATTCGATTTAAACCGGAACCAAGTGTTGATTCGGAAAGCGACACCGGCTTTCTCGATCTCCTTTTTCATCGCCATTCCCTCACCAATTGTCCGGGACATGGGCTTCTCTCCCCAAATCGCCTTGCCGGCCTGGGCAGCCGCGATCGCCATATGCGCATGCCAATGAGGAGGAGTGCAAGTGTGGATGATATCCACGTCATCACGAGCGATCACATCACGAAAATCATGATAGCCTTTCACATCCTTGTTGCCCCTGCCTTGCACCTTCGCCATTTGGCCTTTTAGGCGATTTGAGTCGACATCGCACAGCGCGAGGATTTTGCCGGGCATGCCCAAATGGGAATTACTGATTCCTCCACATCCAAGAATGGCGCGAGTCAATTGGTTAGAAGGTGCGGTCTGACCATTGAGACCTAGCACACGGCTGGGAACAATCGAAATAGTCGCAAGCGATGCGAGCCCCCCTAGGGCTTTTCGACGAGAAATATTGTTACTAGATAAGGAATTCACGATAGGTTTTGATTACGGCGCAGCATGAACAGTTTTGTCAGTTCTACGCGCATTAGTTTGAATCCTCAAAACCGGCGCCTAATTCAATGCCTCTATTTTAACAGGACGAGTATTCACATCGTGAGTTCCTTTGCGTGAAAGTCGGCATTTCCTTTTGATCCCTTCAGCCACAAAAAACCGCTGTCTGGCAAAGCACCAGACAGCGGTTAAAAATAATTTTAAGCAGGAGTTAGCTTCGCTGTTTGAAACAGCTTTTAGCGACGTTTCCGGAAGGCTAAGGCGAGCCCACCAAGTCCTAATAGGGCAATTGAGCTTGGCTCAGGAACTCCGCTTGTGAGACTTCCAATACTAGCTCCATCTCCCCCATTGTAGATTGATGAAACCTCGCCTGTTGTAAGAACTCGGTCCCAAACAGCAACATCATCGATATTACCATTCCAACCTCTATTACCGGCATCGGGGTTTCCACCGATTTGCATCGCGTTGTTTCGGTTTTGAAGAACATAACCACTGGTATCAGAACCAACTAACTCGCCGTCAACATACATGTCTGTCCGGACGCCACCTTCGACAGTTGTCACGAGGTGGTGCCAACCACCAGATTCGTCATCTGTCCCGGCAGGAAAATTGTGTGGCTTCCTTCCTGAGAAGGTCATTCCATTTCCAGAACCACCAGCTCGGGCGATTCTCCAGCCATTCCCTTCACCTTTACCAGCCAAAGTCTGCCAGTTTGTGTAAAGAGACTCGGTGGTATACCATGCTGAAAAGCTCATATTACCATCGGCGAAATCCATATCATTCTCATCTCCACCAACCGTGATGTAGGCCTGGTTTCCCGCGCTGTTTGCAAGATCAATCGCTGATCCAAACTTTCCGGTTACGAAAGTTCCACTTCCCGCTCCTGACGTGACAAGCGTGCCTGCGTGGGATGCGTCAACCCCAGCATTATAATCGCCGTCAAGCTCCCAATATTCGACAAGGCCGTCGACAATCGCTGAATTCGCTGGAGCAGCAAGCCCGCAAATTGCTAGCGCCGCTACAGCCAAACTTGGGCGTGTGTTCTTAGTGAGTTTATTTTTCATAAATTTATAATTCTATTACCAAAATCCCCTTTTGTCAGACATGGTGAATGTTGGAATTGGGGATAGACTGCCCTAATATGCTTCATTTCGTCAAAAACAAACGCACCCCAACCCTACCCCTGATCGGGTAGGGTTTCGTTTTTTGCCCAATTTTATTGAGCCTTAGGCCTTCAACTCACCTCTTTCCCCTGAGTGTCCGCCTACTGATCCCGGTAGGGCCTCCCTTGTTTATAAAGGTCGAGACGACTTTTCATCCCAAGAATTTTTGCCGGATTCGCCGATGGGCCAATGAGCCCGACCGCCTTTTGAGCAGTTGAAACTGCATCCGAAAACCGCCCCGCTTCAGCATAAGCCGTCGCCAAGGTGTCTAAACCGACCGGAGATTGATGCTGACTGAGTGCACAAAGACGCTCGGCAAATTTAACGGCCTCGATCCCATTCCTGATTTTAGGATCAGGGTGCGTTGCTAGTATCCACGCCAGATTATTTAAAGCCTTGGGCAATTCGGGAACCAACCTAATAGCAGATCGGTAAGAATCCACGGCCTTGCTTTCCTCCTCTAGTCCGAGCCAAACAGAGGCAATATCGACATGGGCGAGCGCGTTTTCAGGCTGAGCCTTGATGACGCGCTCCAATAAGGCGAGGGCGGAGGGGTATTTCTTTTGCGCGAGATAGGCCAAAGCCAATTTACGTTGTATTCCTGGATCCTCTGGTAAGGCCTTTACCAATACCCCATAATGCTCCTCGGCCTCGCCCCATTGTCCCAAGCGCCCAGATACTTGAGCCAGCAGAGATCGAATGCGTAAGTCATCAGGGCTGGCCGCCACTCCTTTTTGAAGAATCTCAGCAGCCCGGGTAAACGCCTTGTTTTCATTCAACAAAACAGCCGCAGTAAAATAGGCATCTCCAACTCTTAACCGCTCCGCATCCGAAATCTCGGCACCCGCAAACTGGTCGGCATAGCGAATCAGATATCGTGCCGCGGGCCCGACCATGGAAATATCAATCAAACGCGATGACACTGAAGTGGGGCTCAGCCCGGGCACCCCATCAAGCCACTGCCCTTCGAACGGCACCGCAGCCTCCCGCAATACGTCAAGTGGAGCCTTCAATAGTTTGACATCCGTCAACAATTGCTCAACCGACAGAGGTCCCCGGTAAATCACTGCCACTTTTCCAGACTGATCGACCAAAACACTCGTTGGGACTGGGAGCGGACGCCAACGATCAAGGATCCCCCGTTGGAAAGCATCAAGAGTATTGAGCAGAACCCGATCCCCCTTTCCTATTTCGAATGGAAAGCCCATTTTAGCCAAGCGAGATTGGATTTCTTTTTCTCCAGAACCAGTACCAGTCTCATCCACATTCAATCCAATCACCCGAAGACCCGAAGCTTTGATCGCGTCTCTCCCATCGGTCCATTCAGCCAATTCGGACCAGCACGGCTGACACCAGCTGGCCCAAATATTCACAAGCAGCGGAGATGACTGCGGCCCCGCAATGGCGGCCACCTCACCCTTCCACGTTTTGTAATCCAACTTTGGAAGCGGAAGCCGAGAGGGCAAAACGATACGCGCCGTGTCGCCGGAGAAGGGAAGTTCAACCACCGTATCCAAATCAACCCGCTCAGCGCCAGGAGGGGTAAAAGTCGTCAATTTCCCCGAGCCTTGGGTCAGCAAATAGTGTTGGTCCACCTTAACCCCCTTGATCACTTCCCGGCTCCCACCCGGCCACTGGATCACCAGCGATTCAATCTCATCTGCTTCCCCCAGGCCGAAATGGAGCCACTTCGAAGATTGCGACAAGAAGCCATTCCCCGCGTAGAGGGTCTTAATTAGCTTTTTCGCTGGCCCGCTTGAAGCACCTTTGGGCACGACCTGCACCCGCGCTCCAATCCCGTCAATGTTAGTGCTTTTGCCATTTCCGATTAAACGCAAAGAGAGATAATGATGATCTCCGCTGTTGTTATTTTTGAGAAAGCGAATTCTTGGAGCGGTTCGATTAGCGATCCAGAAATCCAAATCACCGTCGAAGTCCCAGTCAAAGGTCGCCACCGCACGGGCATCATCAAAAAAACCAAATCCACTCGCCGCAGAGAGGTCGGCAAAGCGACTCCCGCCAAGATTAAGGAAAGCTGAATTACGCTCGTTGCCACTAAAACTGCGATCTTCGTGAAGGAGTCGGTTGAGCGTCTTCCAACCCTGCTTATATCCATCAAGACCCCCTTGAGTCTCGGCAAGAGGAGATTGCGACACGACCTGCCGCCAATAGACACTTCACAAATCCCCGCTATCAGTCGAAGTGATAAACCCGTTCGCCACGATAATGTCATCAAGCGAATCATTATTGAAGTCCGCGAAAACTGAACCCCACGCCCAGCGCGCCATCGTCACACCCGCAGGCTCGCTTATATCTACGAATTGACCATTCCCAAGATTTTGAAACATGGTATTTCCCCGAGCGAACCTTTGAAAAGCTGCTGTGTCTCCAGGTTGATCACCGATCTTAAATTGATTCTGATAGGTGACCCGGTTACCGGCATTGGAAAACATATTGCTGATGTAGAGATCCATGTATCCGTCTTGATTGACATCAGACCAGGCCACCGACATGCCCGCAGCCTTATCTTCGACTCCCGCAAGTGCGGCAACGTCAGTAAAGATTCCATTATTATTTTGATATAAATTATTCCGGCCAAAATCGTTAGCGACGTATAAATCGGAATCGCCATCATTGTCGTAATCTTCCCAAACAGCTGAGAAGCTAAAACGCTGATTATTCTCGCCTAATCCACTTCTCTCAGTTTGATCTTCAAACTTCCAACCTCCTTGGTTCCTTAGGAGAGTATTTGCTCCACCATTGTTTGCATCGTGAAAAGGAATCGGCATAGCTAGTGCTCCCTGCCGGAGATCCTTTCCATCGCCCTGGTATCCGCAGGTGAAAATATCAAGATCACCATCTTGGTCATAGTCAGCCGCAGCCATCGACAAGATCTGGCCCTTAGATTCACTAATCGATCTTTCCGTAAATCGCCCACTCCCGTCATTTTCCATCAATACGACAAACCAAGCCAAGCCAACCACCAGATCTTGATCGCCATCATTATCCAGATCCAAAATGAGGGCACTAGCACTAGTATCCAGCCAGTCCGCCCCACTTTGCTTAGTGGCATCACTAAATTGACCATTCTTTTCCTGAATCAAAAGTCGGTTGGGTAACCCGGCCTCTGCGCAAAGATAAACATCCTCCAATCCATCGCCATTCACATCTCCAACGGCGAGGCCATGGTGCCCTGTCACAGCAACTCCGAGATGCGCCGGGATTCTCAATCGCCAGTGATCAACGCCATAAGAAAACTGCTTGCGAAATGAGTCAAGCCCCCCAACAACAGCATTCGTCATTTCCGAAAAAAGGGTCCTCCCATCCTTGACAACTTCCTCGTAGGCAAGCACCTGAACGGAACTCAAAAGAGGTTGATCGGCATCTTTACTATTCCAGGAACAATTCCAGGTGGTATTGACTTGGGTAATACCGGAAGGAGAAGCCGATGGACCATCCAGTTGCACAAGCACACGGGTCGAAGCCCTTTTATCTGTCAACTCGACATGGCTGACCTTAAATTTAGCATGAGTAACTGCTCCAAGCCCCCCCTCCTCGAGGAGCTGCTCTAAGGCAAACACAAAACCATTTTGACCCCGATTTACTTCTCCCTTCACCCCAGTCAGCGGAGGAAAAGAACCATCGAAACGATTGACCCGCAACCCTTCACTCTTAAGGACTTCGTTGACCCGCGGCCGGAGCATCCCCGACTGAAAATCCGAAGTCACCAAAGCTCCAAGCGTAGCAATCGACTTATCCGAAAGTCCTTCAAGAGCCCCAATTTTCTTGAGCTCGCCCGCTAGAAGATTCAATTGGCTTGCTACGTTTTCACTGAAGGTTTCAGTCTCCCAACCATCCTCGGCGGGATCAAGCCGCCGATAAGCATCCGCAAGCGGTCCGATCAATTTCTGGTCCCCACTAAGATCCAGAAACCCTAGATCCGCTTCCTCAACAACCAAGACTCCCGCCCCACTTTCCTCACGGATATCATCCCCCCCGACTTTTTCGTTCTCAGAAGAATCTTCACTGCAAGCTGACAACATAAAGCCACCAGTAAGGAACAAAGTCGATTTCCACATGACCAAAGGTTTATGAATTCGCTCGGAAAAACAACATCCAGATTTTTTTTGTATGGCGATCCTCCCCGCTACACCAAAAAAAGAAAAAGTCGGCCACGGGAATCCGTCACCAACTTTCAAATAGTCTTTCTCTATAAACCTACTTCTCAACTCGGAAGAAAACCTTTCCAAGATTCTCCAACCCACCCGCTAGCTCAAAGGTCACTGTGATTTGGGAATCATCATCAGGATTCTCATCACGGTCATTGTTCACACCGTCATCAAGGTCCGCACTCCAATCAACCAAATCGGTCGAAAATTTCACCGCATAAGATCCATTAGCTGATTTCGGCCAAGTAAGAGTCACCTCGTCGGAATCCGATGAATAACTAATATCCGTAATCGCAAAAGGAAGGGAAGGACCGGCGCCAGTTAAACTGGCAATACTAGCTCCTTCTCCGCCATTCCAGATCAAAGCAACTTCCTCAGCAGTCAAGGCGCGACTCCAAACAGCAGCGTCGTCAAGATTACCATTCCAACCTCGATTGGCAGCGTCTGGATTACCTCCAAGTTGCATCGGATTATTCCTATTTTGAGGGAAATAACCCTGTGTATCCGAGAGAACCAAACTACCATCAAGGTACATATCTGTGCGAACCCCGCCTTGCACAGCACAAACAAGGTGATGCCATTTGTCAGAGCCCGCTGTCTGATCGTTTAGAGCAGCAGGAATATTATGTGGCTTTCTACTCGAAAAGGTGACGTTACTTCCATTGCCGCCTGAACGAGCAAGCCGCCAACCATTTCCTTCACCCTTACCTGCAATCGTCTGCCAATTTGTGTAGAGCCCCTCAGTGGTATACCAGATCGAAAGAGTCATGTCTCCATCCGCAAAATCCATATCATTCTCGTCACCCCCAATTTCCACATAAGCCTGATTTCCAGCGCTATTCGTGAGATCAATCGCTTGGCCAAATTTTCCTTCTACAAATTCGGCGCTCCCTCCCCCGTTCGTCACCAAAGCCCCTTCATGAGAAGGATCAACCGCCGCGCTGTAATCACCATCAAGTGACCAATATTCAGTCAAGCCATCTGCGATGTCAGCATTTGCGAAGGGACAAAAAAGAAGTGAGGCTCCTAGGAGCACATTCGAAGGAAGAAAGGATTTTAGTTTCATATAAGAGATTCGAAAGGTAATTACCTTTTGAATCTTCCAAATTTGGCGTGTTGGCAAGCGCCACACCCCCCTTTTGCCTACCCCTAAAAGGGCAGGACGCTCCACCTACGCAAACATGAAATCTGAATGACAAATTTAAATACTTCACGATGGATGCAGGAATTTAATTGCTCAAATGGAAAGAGGCGATCAGGGTCCGCCCTTCTCCAACATTTTAACTAGCATCGAAATGCAAGCAATCATCACCCCCCTCTTCGGAGTCGTCGGCCTCGTTCTTGCGGCCATCATTTTTTTTGATATCAAAAAGCAAAGCGCCGGCGGCGGAAAAGCCGAGAAAATCGCTGAGAAAATTCATCATGGCGCCATGGTCTTTATGAGCCGTGAGTTCAAACTCATCGCCCTCTTTGCGATAGCCTTAGGCCTTGCTCTTTTCCTATTCCAAAAACCCGAATACCGGGGTCCTCAGTCGATCGCTTTCTTTATGGGATGCCTAGCTTCCTCGGCAGCTGGTTACATCGGAATGAAAACGGCTACCCTCGCTAATGTCCGTACTTGTGTCGCTGCTAACGAAACAGGACCTGCTCGCGCGCTCAAGATCGCTTTCTCCGGTGGCGCCGTTATGGGGCTCACTGTCGCAGCGATGGGACTCCTAGGTCTCGGAAGCCTTTTTGCTTTCTACTCCGAAAGCCCCGCGTACAAGGAGCACCTCCCTGAGATTCTCGAAGGTTTCGCGATGGGAGCTTCTCTCGTCGCTCTTTTCTATCGTGTTGGCGGTGGTATTTTCACGAAGGCTGCCGACGTCGGGACCGACCTCGTTGGTAAGGTCGAAGCCGGCATCCCCGAAGACGATCCCCGCAACCCAGGCGTGATTGCTGACAATGTAGGCGACAACGTTGGGGACGTCGCTGGTATGGGCTCTGACATTTTTGAATCCTACTGTGGGGCCCAAATCGCAACCGTCGCCATCGCCGCTTCTTCGGGCGCCGCTTACGCAGCCCAAATTGGGGCCAGCGAATCAATGTTGATGCAACTTCCTCTCATTCTGACCACCGTTGGAATCGTCTGCTCGGTCCTCGGCATACTCATGGTGAATATCAGTGCAGGGAAAAACCCCGCCCTTGCCCTTCGTATTGGCACGATTGGAGCCGCTGCACTTTTCATTATTGCGGCCTTCGGCGTTACCAGTTTCTTCGAACTCAGCGCAAAACTCGGCGTCGCTGTTCTTTGTGGCTCCATCGGAGGAGTGATCATTGGCCTCATCACCGAACATTACACTGGTGGCAAACCAATTCGCACCATCGCATCACAAGGTGAAACAGGGGTCGCCACTCTTGTGATCTGTGGACTCTCAGTCGGACTTCAATCCGTCGTTCTCCCTATCCTCACAATTGCTGCAACACTTTACGGTTCCTACGAATGCGCCGGTCTTTACGGCGTTGGGCTCGCCGCAATCGGAATGCTCGGCACTGTCGGCATCACTATGGCTATCGATGCTTACGGCCCAATTGCCGATAACGCAGGTGGCATCGCAGAAATGGCCGAGATGGGTGATGAAACCCGCGAAATCACGGACTCCTTGGACGTCGTAGGAAATACCACTGCCGCAATCGGTAAAGGCTTTGCGATCGGTGCAGCTGGCCTCGCAGCTCTGGCTCTCATTACAGCCTTCATTCAAAAAACCGGAATCTCACTTGATCTCGCTTCACCAGATTCTCTCCGCTACTTCTTCGTTGGACTCCTGATTGGAGGTGCGGTTCCCTTTTTTAATGGCTCCCTCACAATGGATGCGGTGGGTAAAGCCGCTGGCAGCATGATCGAGGAAATTCGCCGACAGTTTAAAGCCGAACCCGGCATCCTCAAAGGAACGGTCGAACCAGACAGTAATCGCTGTATCGACATCGCCACCAAGGCAGCCACCAAAAGCATGATTGGACCTGCCCTTCTCGCAGTTGGGACACCAATCGTAGTTGGATTCGGTTTCAATTTCATCGGAGCCGAAGGAACTCAAGCTGGTGCCAAAACTCTCGCTGGATGCCTTATTGGAGCTCTCCTAGGTTGTGTTCTCCTCGCACTTTTCATGTCCAATGCTGGTGGCGCCTGGGACAACGCCAAGAAATACGTCGAAGACGGTAACAACGGCGGCAAAGGATCCGACACGCACTCTGCTAGCATCGTAGGGGACACCGTCGGCGACCCCCTCAAGGACACCTCCGGTCCCTCCATGAACATCCTGATCAATGTTATGGCCATCGTCAGTCTCGTTATTGCCGGACTCCTTTAATAGGACAGCCATTCCCTCCTTCCTTTAGATCCAAAACGGCGTTCGTAAGGGCGTCGTTTTTCTTTTCTGCGCACTGAATGATCGGATCTCCTCCCTTCCTTCCCCTATTTCGTCAAAATAACGGATAAAATATCGCGATAACGAAAATAAATCTCCAGAACAATGTGATAGGATCGCTTAACTTTAGGACTCATGAAATTTCTCCTACTTCTCTTCTCCCTCACCCTCCCCCTTCTTGGTGAGACCCGACTCTCGCTAAGCGATCAGGTCATCGCTCCGAATACCAAGATCGAACTTATTTTCGATGTAGCCATGGTCACCCCTGAAACGGTTGGTAAGACCCTCGACAATTCTATCCTCACTATCAAACCAGCCTGGAAAACGAAGGTCGTTTGGCGATCACAGAACATCGCCACTATCGTCAGAAGTGAAGCCCCAAAAGTCGCGACCGAATATCAATTCCTTCTCGCCAAGGAACTTAAGGCTGTCGATGGAAAAATCATCCCCACAAAGGAACTCAAATCAGTCAGCTCCGAACCCTTTCAGATCGTTCGCTCAGTTCGTAATGGCTCCGTCCGAGCTGGCGAAAGCGTTCTGATGTTCAATGACAACGTCAGCCCAACCGCAGCTGCGCCATTTTTCCAATTCGTCAGCCCCCAGACCGATGAACAAAAAGAGCAAATCATCGCCGCTCGCACCCGCAAGGCCACTTGGGGGGATCTTCGCAGCCGTTACTACTACCAACCATCTTGGCAAGAGAGGTTCACCAACCAAAACCGCCGCTATGGCAATCCAACTCCCGAGCCCACCGAGATCATCAAGCACGCTCTCGTTGTCGAACCAGTCACTCCACTTCCAATCGGCAATCTTTGGTCACTGCGACGTCTCTCCTCACTCCCAAATGCCGCTGGCACCGCCACCATCAACACGATCAATCATTATGCTCTCGGAAACGTTACGCCCTTCTCCACCAAACTTGTTATCCCTGTCACTGCACCCGATCAACCACGAGCCATACGCATCACCTTTAACCAAGCCCTTTCAAAAGATCTAAAATCCGACGACTTCCTAGAGCACCTCAGCTTTAAAGATCCTATCAAAGGCCTGAGAGCCACCTTCGATTACCGCCGAACCTCCGTCACTTTGCACGGGGACTTTAACAAACGCGACGCTTATCGCGTCACTCTTTCAAACTCACTCTTTTCGGCCGATCGCCTCGCGCTTGAAAAGCCTATTATTACGGACCTTAAATTCACCCGCCTTGCTCCAAAGATTCTTCTTCCGAGTTGGGACGAAGCCCAACTCTCCCGCGGATCACGCACCTATCAAGTGAAGTCGGTCAACAACCAGTCACTACGGATCCGTATCAAACGCCTCAGCCCAAAGGATCTGATTCGGACCTCGCTCGGATACCGCCACTACACGGGCAACGGGCCAAATACCAAGCGTATTAAAGAACGCATCGCGATCCCTTTCGAACTCATCACCGGGAAAGTGGTTGCTGATACAGTGATTGAGATCGATGCCGACCTTGATACCACTCACACTCATACTCTAAACTGGAACAAGTATCTTCCTAAGAAGCAACTTGGAGGAGCTTTCTTTGTTTCGGTCACTGGGACTGCTGCAAAGCATCCCGACCTTTCGAAGGCCAGCAACAAAATCACCCAGTCCCTCGTTCAACTAACCGATATCGGTCTTGCGTGGAAGCTGAGCAATGACAATGCCTTTCTTTACGCTTACTCCTGCGAAACCGGCAAGGCCCTCCCCGGTGTGGAATTTTCCCTCTTTGGTGAAGACGCTGCACCCTTTGAAAAGACTGTCACGGACGCTGACGGTACGGCCTCTTTGCCTCGGAATGAAAAACACCGTCTCCTGCGCGTTCGTAACAAAAGCGATCTCCTTATCCTTCCCTTCGACAACTCGCTCTCGACTGTCCCGATGTGGCGTTTTCCCATCAATTACAACTGGAACTCTTCACCCACCGACAAACGTATCGTCGAACTCTTCACCGATCGTAGTCTCTATCGTCCGGGCGAAACCGTCCACCTCAAGGGAATTGTCCGTAATCTCAAAAAAGATAAGCTTCACCTCCCCACCTCGATCAATCCCAAGATCGTTCTTAGGGACCCAATGCGCCGTATCATTACTGAAAAAGATCTCACTCTTTCCAGCTCCGGCTCCTTCGACTTCACCCATACCCTTCCAGAAACCACTGTCGGCAATTATCATTTCCAACTCACCTGGACCAAAGAACTCGAAGCCGCCGAAGAGATCAACGACTATTGGGCAAAGCGCGCTGCCAAAAAATCAGCTTCGTTCTCACACTCCTTCTCCGTTCAGGAATTCAAACGTAACACTTTCGAAGTCAAATCCTCCTTAACCGACAAACTTTCTTATAAGCTCGATGCTAAATATTTTCAGGGAACACCTGTTGCTAACGGTAAGGTTGAGTGGTTTTTTCGAACCACCCCGACCGGATTCTACCCCACCGACTACCGTGACTTCCTTTTTGGTAACCACCAAGGTTATGACCCCGATTACTGGAATCACTATTTCGGCTACTTGGACAATGGCGGTAGTCTAAACCGCCAAGCTAGCCACTCCGAAAATGGTGAAACCGAACTCAGTGGAAACGGTGAGCTCACCATCGACTTCGATATGCCCGAGCTCAAGTTTCCCACTCCACGGCGTGCCACAGTTCAGACTGAAGTCATAGATACCAACAGCCAAACCCTTTCGACGAAAGCCGGAACGACACTTCATTCCTCGGATTTCTACCTCGGAATTCTCCGGCAGGATCAAATCACGAGAGTCGGCAAAGAAATTCCCTTTAAGGTTGTTGCAGTGACTCAAAAAGGAAAACTTCACGACTTCCCTGTATCCGCAACCCTCACCGTCGAGCGCGAGGTCAATCAACAAACCAAATCAAAAGCTCCCAACGGTCACGTCGTGGTGAAAAACGAAAGCTCGATTGTTCCAGTCTCTGCCAGCGAAATCATCCTCACAAAGGGCCAACTTGATCTTCCATTCACCCCAAAGGAGCCCGGGAAACATTTTTTCACACTCACCTCAAAAGATGCCTCCGGCCGCTCAATAAAAACCCTCATCACTCGGCATGTTTATGGGACAGACGAATACCCTTGGGCTTATGAAACTGGGATGCGTATTAAGCTTGTTCCAGAAAAACGTCGCTACCAGCCCGGTGACACCGCCCGCATTCTGGTTCTCTCTCCTATCGAGGGAGAGGCCCTCATCACCATCGAACATCAGGAGGTCGTTCGCAAGTTCCGCAAGCCACTCACTCTCGAGAATCCCATCATTGAGATCCCACTCGAAGAAAACGATGCGCCCAGCGCTTTTGTCTCAGTGCTAATCATAAAAGGGTCCGCTGACTCCAAACGCAAGAACCCTGAGCCACAGCTCCGCCTCGGATATTGCGAGCTTCAGGTTGACCCCGCAGAATCACGACTCAAGGTCGAACTCTCAACCACTCAGAGTGAAACCAGACCAGGCGACATCATCGAAGTCTTAGGGACTGTGATGGATCACAAGGGAAAGCCGGTTTCAGCCTCTGAAGTCACCTTCTACGCCGTCGATGAAGGAACCCTTGCCGTCATGGGTTACGCCAATCCAGACCCACTCTCTACCTTTCATCAGCCCCGCGTGATGAGCCTCAAGAACGGAACTTCACTCACCAACCTGATCCCCGAATCCTTAGACGACCGTGAATTTGGCAACAAGGGATTTATCATAGGAGGTGGTGAAGCCGATGCATCCGCACAATCCAGAAGCAATGGGGCAAATGAAAAGAAATCACGCTCGGACTTCAACCCTACAGCCACCTGGATGCCGACCCTCGTCACCGCCAATGACGGCACCTTTTCGGCCCGCTTCAAGGCACCCGATACCCTGACCCGCTACCGCCTCATCGCGATCGCTACCCACAAATCCTCTCGTTTTGGAAATGGTCTCGGTGAAGCTGTTGTCAACAAGCCCTTGATGCTCGAACCCTCCCCGCCCGCCTTCGCACACGAGGGTGATCGTATCCGCGTTAAAGCTTTACTTCAAAATACGACCGAAATCGCTGGCACCTGGAAAGTCGAGCTACAACTGGACTCCACCACCACCGCCAACAAAACTCTCATGACCGAGATCAACGTTCCGGCAAAAGGGCAAGCCCCCGTCGAATTCGAAGTAACCTTCGCCAACACCGGCACTGCCAAATGGCGATGGTCGGCAAAACCGATCGCACTTTCAAACAACATCCTTCTTCCCGATCTAAAGCGAAGTTTCTCTGACTCCGTCGAGTCGACCTTTGAGGTTCGCTACCCGATGCCACTACTTCGCGAAGTCCAATTTGTGAGCTTCAATGATCCCACCCAGAAATTTAACCTACTTGAGGATTTCTCGGAAGGACTCGTGGGCGGCCGAGGCCATCTTGAGGTCGAATTTTCCCGCTCCCGTCTCCTCGAAGCAGGCGGAGCCATCGACTACCTTCTCACCTACCCTTATGGTTGCGCCGAACAAACCACCTCCTCAACGATCCCGTGGATTGCTGCAAAAAACCTCCGCCACCTTGCCCCAGGGTTCCAAAAAAAGTCGATCGCTCAAATCGATAAGGCAATTCAGGCCGGAGCCGACCGACTTCTTGGAATGCAAACCTCCGACGGTGGAATTGGTTACTGGAGTGGCAGCGGAACTTCATCCGACTGGGCCTCATCCTATGCCGGCCTTGGATTAATCCTTTGCCAAGAAGCCGGTGCCAAGGTGCCCCTATCTTCACTCGAACGCCTCGCCAGCTATCTTTCTTCAAGGCTCCGTAGCCTTTCTAGTCTTAAGAACAGCTACGATTATGAAAACTACGCCCGCGGCCTCTATGTCCTAGCCCGACTGGGGAAAGCAGAAAATGCTTACCACTCGAAGCTGCTCGAAAACGCAGAACACCTCCCACAATCCGCCCGGGCATTCCTCGCTCTCGCCATGCACACTGCGAAACACGATGGGGCCGAAAAACTACTCAAGATGGATGGGGGAGCCGAAAACAATAGCGGCTACTGGATGCCGTATCGTAATTCCAACGCCATGTCCCTCTTTGCTTGGTCAACCATTAAGCCGAACTCTAAAGGATGCGAAGACAACCTTTCCAAGCTCCTAGAAAAACGTTCTCCGCGCGGCCACTGGCGCACCACCTGGGCTAACGCTTGGTCACTCCTTGCCATGGGCGCCTATGCCCAAGCGCACGACACCTCTCAAGAGGACATTGAGCTGTTGGTAGAAACATCCAATGGCACGGAGAAGATTATCATTCCGAAAAATAAGTCTTCCCACATCCTGAAATTCCCTCTGGAGAAAGGGTTCAAACTCCTCGCTTCATCAAGTGAAAAAATCTACGTCTATAGCTCGATTGCAGCGAAACCCAAAATTGCGCCTGTTCAGCCCATCTCAAAACATGGTCTTTCAATCATCCGAAATTACGAACGAGTCAAAGCCAACGGAACTACTGAAAAATTAAAGGATCCAAAAATCGGAGACCTCGTCAAAGTCACTCTCACTGTTTTCCTGCCAGATAAAGCGATGCGCTATCTCGCGATCGACGATCCACTTCCATCATCATTCCAAGCTGTAAACACTGACTTCGAAAGCCAAGCCGGACGGGTCAAAGACAAGAACAGCTGGCGAATCTCGCACCGCGAAGTCCGACTCGACCGTGTCCTTTTCTTTATCGATAACCCACTCAGGTCAGGCAACCTCATCATGACCTACCACGCTCGCGTGACGCACAAGGGTGAAAATTTCATCCCCTCCACCAAAGTCGAGGAAATGTATGACCCCTCAAGCTTCGCCCTTGGAGCCACCCAAAATCTAAGAGTTAGGTAGAAAAATCATACCATTGCCTCACCCTACCCAAAAAGCAGCCAAGCTCTC